>OLFV01002140.1_pt1 | contig 15855 bp, 13 predicted proteins | sample 1605551 | NCBI WGS metagenome assembly OLFV01 (sample SAMEA3888922, study PRJEB22519) | human gut metagenome | biome: human gut; feature: human-associated habitat; material: faeces | place: Denmark | collected 2011
GCACTTAGAGAGTATGCTCAAACGGCTTGAATTCCAAATCCGAAACTTGAGTAAGTCATATTCGTACCAGGGTTTAAAAGCAACTGAGGCAATTAGACCTCGTAAATGCGTCATTTACACTTGCTAAATACGTCATTTACGAGGTCTAAGTGCCTCACTTTTTGGTAACAACTGAGAGATAGTTGTAATCTTGTTGTTGAAGGTTTCAGAACTTCTTGAAATGGAGACGTAGCGCCTTTGAGCGTAGCACCATTCTGCCGCCTGTCAGCTTCTCTTTGGCAAAGCCTTCTTCAAGGTTGTTTATGCCGTAAGGGGCCAGCAGGGTGGGGTCGTCGATGGGGTGGTCGCCGCCGTTGTCGCCTTTGTCCTCATGCCAGTTGTCCTTATAGGGAGTGCTGGTTATTATGCTGTCGCCTGTCTGGCGGAAGCGTAAATAATAACCGTGAATGCCTTCTTTGTCGGTGTCGCGCACGCTTATGAGCTTATATTGCACGCCCCAGAACACGCGCTTTCCTGACATGTCGAGCGTGTTGCCTGTTGCCAGCGTGTCCACTTGTTCAAGATGCCAGAACCCGTCAAAATTGCCGTTGTCGCTGGTTTCTATCGTGCATGATGTCATGGCCGCAATCATTGTTGCGCCAATGGCTGTATATATCGCTTTTTTCATTGTTTCTCAATTAGCCAAGCTATAATATTTTTCCTTTTTCTTTTCTCTTTTTTCTTATAAACAGTAACGGCGTCAGCCTTTTTTTACCTTTTTACCTTTTTACTTTTTTACCTTTAAAAAAGTTTATAGGATTTTTCCCTTTTCCCTCTTCCCTTTTCGTTTTTCCTTTCCAACGGCGTCAGCCCTTTTTTACCTTTTTACCTTTTTACTTTTTTACCTTTAAACACTCCTGTCTTGCAAACCGTTATCTGTCCTCCTGCGTTATTGCCGAGCATAAGGTTGCTGCCGAAGTCCATGCCATAAGCGGCTGTGGCTTGCCAACCGTTGTTGAAGTGGTATGTCGACTCGATCATGAAGCTCACGTTCTGGTGCGCCTTAGTGAAAGGGTACAAGTAGGTTCCCCATCCCTTTTGCCATGTGGCGAGGGCGCGGTACGACAAGCGGTCGGTGGGTTGTCCGTCAAAGCCTAAGTGGAAGGCCACGAAGCGGTTGTCGTAGACACCGATCTTCTTGTTGGTATTATATATAGGCGAGCGGAACAGCGGGTTGCCGATGACCTGTCCCCAATGTTGCCATCCGGTGTAAGTGCCGTGGTTATAGTAGTCATCGCTGCCGGCAATGTGGTCGCTGATGTTCTGCGTGCGGTCGTGGTTGTATGGTCCGCTCTGATATTTCGTATAGAGATACTCGAACACGATGTTTCGCAGCCATGTGCCATACTTGATGTTCATCTCAGCTCCGAGCATCATGTCTTTGAGGCTATACATGAAGTAGCGGCGGTCCTTCCATGTGTTCCACTCCTCGCCTTGGCCGTAGCCGTTATAGTCGAGCAGGAACATCTGACTGTGGTCCTCGAAGAAATGGTCGGCATACACGCCCAGTCGCCATGTCTCAGAGTTGTAGTTTATTCTCATCACCCAGCTGCCCAAGATGTTGCCCTCCTTGTTGCCATACATTCCGTCTGTGTCGTCTTGTCCTCCGGGAAGGAACGCGTTCCAGAACGCTTTGAGGCCTTTGTTGGTAGGAACGGCAACCATCTCGCCCTGTCCGTTGCGCTGGTATGGTGTGCCGCCAAACTGGGTAGCCATCTCCAGTCCCATCTCCAGACTCAGCGGATACAGGTCCTCGTCTTTGCCAATGCGCAGGTATCCAGCCTTCGAGTGGTAGAGCACGTTGTCGGCGTAGCGGCTCTGCTTATGCGTGAAGTCGTGCTGCCACGAGTCGTCTGTCATCATGCCGTAGGCAATGTGGCCCTTTAGCTGCACCCATCCGTTGAGCAACGGGACGGTCCAATAGCGTGGCAGAGCCAGCCTGACCTGTGGCACGGGGCGCGCGTTTATGCCAAGGGTCTGTGAGCCCGAGCTCAGACGGTTGTTCTTCAGCTCCATGTCCCACTCTTTGCTGCCCACGGTCAGCGTGCCGTGCAGCCATCGTCCTTCCACATAGGCTTGCTGCACGATGAAATGGCTTGTGTAGTGGAGCGGTGCCACGATGTCCAGCCCGTAGCCCAAGCCCCATCGACGCAGCGAGTCGGTGTGCAGCGGTCGCTCAATGGCTGCCCTTAAGTAACCGTTGGTCTTGTCGAGCGAACTGAGTCCGTGCCTGTTGGCGTTGAGCCACAGCGGTGTCTTTCCTTTCGAGGCCGATGCCTGCATCTCTACCTTGTAGGCAAGGTTTTTGGTCGGCTCCGCCTTTATCAGCGAGTCGCTGTCGTGCCAGTCGGCCTGTGCCATTATTGATGGTGTGGCCAGGAAGAGCATGGCTGTTATTGAAGTTATCTTCATGATAATGAAATTCAGTTTTTTTTCTTTAAACGTCTGTTAGTTCTTTAAATAACGTTCGCGCGTGGGTTTTATTGCGTTATGACCATTGATGATGTAGGGATTTTCCACCCCGATATAGGGAAAATCCTTTTGCAAGCTTCTTTTTAGTTGCTACCTTTGCATCAGAGAAAAGAAAACAACAGTAAAGAACAAGTTTAAAGATATAAGATTATGAAAAAGTTTATATTCGCCCTTATAGCAATGGTCATGATGACCGTGTCGGCAACTGCTATGAGTTATGAGCAGGCCCGTCAGCAGGCGCTGTTCCTCACCGACAAGATGGCGTATGAACTTAACCTCACCGACGAGCAGTATGAGGCAGCATACGAGATAAACCTCGACTACCTGATGGGTGTGCGCACCGTCGACGACCTGTATGGTCTCTATTGGGAGCGTCGCAACCTCGACCTCAGCTACATCCTGCTGTCGTGGCAGTATCGTGCTTTCTGTGACGCCGCCTATTTCTATCGTCCGCTCTACTGGAACGCAGGCTATTGGCATTTCGGCGTTTATGCCCGCTACCCGTATCGCGACTATTTCTTCTTTGGCCGTCCCACCGTTTACATAGAGTATCGTGGCGGTCACAGCTGGCACATGAACGGTGGTCGCTCATGGTATCGCGACCGTCGCATCTGTCCGCCGCATCATAACAACTATTTCGGAATGCGCGACGGTTTCCGTCGTGGCGATTTCGGCAACGGCTATAGCGGCAACCCCAGCAGCCGCACCCAGTTCGGCACAGCCCAGCGCCCGCCGATGATGAACAACGGAACCATGTCGTTCGGCAACGCTAACCGCAACAACAGCTCCTTCGGCAACGCTAACCGTAACAACAGCTCGTTCGGCAACGCCAACCGCAACAACAGCTCGTTCGGCAACGCTAACCGTAACAACAGCTCGTTCGGCAACGCCAACCGTAACAATTCGTTCGGCAACGGCAACAACGCTCAGTTTGGTTCAGGTCGCCGCTCCTCAGCTTCTTCTCGTGGCAACAGCGCTTTTGGCAGCAATGGTCGCGAGAGCAGCACCCGCAGCACCGTCGGCAACTCGCAGAGCACCTTTGGCAGCAGACGCTCAGGCTCAACGACAAGCACGCCCCGCAACACGTTCTCACCCAGTCGTAACGAGGGTAGCTCATCGTCTTCAGGCTCAAGCTTTGGCTCAGGTCGTCGCTCTTCATCATCGTTTGGTGGCGGACGCGGTAGCTCTTCGTTCGGAAGCAGCAGTCGTCCAAGCGCCCCCAGCGTAGCCCCAAGCCGCGGCAACAGTTCGTTCGGTGGCAGCCGTAGCGGTGGAAGCTCGTTCGGCGGTGGCCGTAGCGGTAGCAGCTCGTTCGGCGGTGGCCGTAGTAGCGGTGGCTCGTTCGGCGGCGGCAACCACGGTGGTGGCGGTCATGGCTCGTTTGGCAGCAGAAGATGAATTAAGTGAAGAGTGAAGAGTGAAGAGTGAAGAGTGAAGAGTGAAGAGTGAAGAGTGAAGAATTTTGATTGGATAAAGAAGGTAATTTTAAAGAGACAATTAAGGGTTATAAAAGAATATTATTGGTCTAATTTTTTTTTCTCACGACTTGCAAGGGATAAGTGCTCCTGAGCAAGTCGTGAGATTTTTTTTTACCGTCACTAAGCCATCTGTTTCAAAGCTCCAGCACGCGCACCTCAGCGTTTTTCATCGGCACAATCTTGTTTGTGGGCTTGTCATAATAGACGCTTTGTATGGCCTTGTTAATGATGCCGTGACCCACGGCCAAGACCGTCTTTCCGGGATAGCTGCGGCGTATGAACTCGATGAAGCGTGCCGCACGCGCTTTCAGGTCATCCATCGTCTCAATGTCGTCAGGCCATGGCTCTCCTTTAAGGTCGGGTATGTAACGCCCTGTGAAACCTCCCCAGTCGCGCTCGCGCAGCAGAGGCGTGGTCACAACAGGCGCTTTGTGGGGTAGGGCTATGATGTGGCAAGTGTCGATGGCGCGTTTGAGGTCGCTCGACACGAAAGCGTCGATCTGCCTGTCTGCCATCTCTTTCGCCACCACCTCAGCCTGTTCGCGTCCGTGGGTGGTGAGCTGTCCTTGAGTCTGTCCTTGCATTATCTGGTTCACGTTGTCCACCGTTTCGCCGTGGCGCGTGAGCAAAAGGGTTGTATGTGTCATTGCTTGTTTTCTTTTTTTCTTTTATTTTCTTTGTTCCTTTTCTTTTTTTCGACTGCAAAAGTAATGATAATTCGCGATTTTTTGATAATTTTGCCAATGTAAGTTTTGCTTACGAAACAGAAACAATTCTATCCCCCACAAACACCTTTTCATTATGGACAATCTGTTGCTTAGCGCAGCCATTGGCGACATCGCAGGAAGCGCATACGAGTTTAATGCTACAAAGAAAGAGGAAGACGTGGTGTTCTTCCATCCGAAAGCCAAGTATACCGACGACACGGTCTGCACCTTCGCCTGTGCCGAGGCGCTGCTCCGCGACCTCAACATGGGTGACAACCTGCACACACGTTGCCGCCAGCACCCGTGGGCAGGCTATGGAGGCAATTTCATGAGATGGGTCAGCTCGTCAAACCCTCAACCCTACAACAGCTTCGGCAACGGCAGCGCCATGCGCTGTTCGGCGGCAGGATGGCTGGCCGAGAGCGAGGCCGAGTGTGTGAGCATGGCATCTCTCACCGCCATGCCCACCCACAACCACCCCGAGGGCATAAAAGGAGCGGTGGCGACAGCCCTCACCGTCTTTTTCTTAAAGACAGGACGTGGTGCCGACTATGTGAAAGAGAATGTGCTTAAACGTTATTATCCCGAGTGGGCATCGCTCTCTTACGACGACATAAAGCCGCGCTACACCTTTGACGAGACGTGCCAGAAGACCGTGCCCGCGGCCCTCATCTGCCTCCTTTCTTCTTACGGCTATGTCGACTGCCTGCGCCGTTGCATTGCTCTTGGCGGCGATGCCGACACGCTCTGTGCCATTGCCGGCCCCATGGCCTATGCCATGTATCGCGAGATGCCTGCCGCGTTGGTCGATGCCGCTCTCGACATGTTGCCCGAATGGATGTTGAAGGTCAATGCCGAGTTTGACCGCGAGTGTGGGCGTCATCTCATCATACGCGAAAAACGGTTGCCGCTGCCCGCCTTCTTCACAAGAAAGGTTAAGGGACAGATGCGCACGCTTGTCGACATGCTTGCCGCTCTGAACGCGCGACAGGGCTTCTCCTCGCCCGATGAGGCTTACAACGCGCTCATGGAGATCTTGGAGATGGCTCGCATGGGCGGCGATGAGGTGGCGTTCAACTGTAGCTTGCGTTCCATGTGGTGCTACGCCAAAGAGTGTTTCCGCGATGGCCATTTCGACATAGACCTGCTGCGTGACCGTCTCTCGCCCGTGGGCTATCATGGCGTGTATGGCGCTTACCGCGACTATGTGGTCGACAAGACCATCCGCCTGGTGGCTTATCTCAACGAGTTCAGGCGTTACACCAGTGCCGACGACCTGTGCAACGATTTCTTCAAAGCCTCGGGTGGCGTGAACCATTGCGGCCCCAACCCCGAAGACTATTATTTCGCTTTTAGCCCCGACATAAAAGAGACGTTCCACCGATACCTGCAACGCTTCTGGCCGGAGCTGGCGCCCACAGGACAGCTCGACGGCAACCTGTTGCGCGAGTTTATGTATCGCCGTCATGAGCGCGGCGTGCGCAAGTATGGCTTGGCGGCTGTGCTGCAACGCAACTTCCGAGACGAGGATGTAAGTTGTGGCTTTACGGTGAAGAAAGCCTGGCGTGGCGGAGCTGCCCCCACCTACATGTACGGCAAAAACGTGTGGGGCAGAGACCCGCGCTACCCTGACCGTCATTACGTCAAGGCATGTGTGGCAAGACCTTATGGCGTCAACGAGGTACAAGACATGTATGAGTATCAGCTTGTTAGCTCCATTCTTAAGGAAGACAAACATTATGTTGAGACAGGCAATTGCTTTGTGCCGCTCGAAGACACCACCTTGCCCGTGTTCATCTGCTATGGAGGCATGATGCTCTTCGACACCCAAGAAGAGAAAAACAAGTTTATATGGAGCCTGCTCGACGACTGGCGCAAGGCAAACAACGGGGGAGACGAGTGATGGGTGCAAGCATTTTCGGACATGAGATAAGCGTCAAAACCACCGACTGCTGTCATGGCGACACACCCGGATCAAGGGTGCCGCCAGCCGTAAACCTCTTTGTCAAGGTCACCGATGGTTGCAACGCCCGTTGCCTGTTCTGCTCCAACGCTGGCGCTCCTCACACCACGGGGCCGTTTGACACGGCGAAGCTCTTCAGCGTGGTTGATGAGCTGCAACGCAACCGCATCATCATCAACCGCTTCAACATAACGGGTGGCGAGCCTGCTGTGGTGGCGCCGCTGGTGGAGGAGCTGCTGCAGGAGCTGTCGAAAAGCCGGTATGACGACATACATGTTCACCTTAACACCAACGGACTGCTGCCGTCGTCGCAGCGTCTCATGCAGCACCCTCGCTTCGATTCTGTCTCCATGTCGCTCCACCACTACGACCGCCAGCGGCTGTCAGAGCTTTATGGCACGGAGATCCTGCCGTCGGCGCTTCGCTTTGAGGGCATTGACATGATGAAGCTCAACGCCAGCTGTAACCTCGTGCGCGGATATGTCGACTCCACCGCCGAGGCTCATCGCATGATGAACTTCTGCCTCGACCTCGGCATCACACGCCTCGGCTTTGTGGCTCTTATGGATGTTAACGCCTATTGTCATGAGCGGTTCGTTCCTCTCTCTGCCTTGCAGCTCGACACCATACCTCATTGCTATTTTACCGAGAGCCGCAACCGTGGGCGCAACTGCTGTTGCAGCAATTATCTCTACAACCGCAATTTGCGGGTGCTCGACATCTACATGCGCCATTATGTCAACCGCGCCTACTGTGAGTCGTCGCTGCTCTTCGACGGCAAGCATCTGAGGCAGGGGTTCGGGAACGATAACATTATTTTTTGACTGAAGCTTTTCAAAAGCATAAAAAACTTGATGACGACAAACGACAACATAGCAGCGCTGTTTGAGCAACGCAAGCATCAGCCACAATGGAACACCTCCTATCCGTTGCGTCCTGACCATTGGGCACGCTACCGATGGGGCGGGGACGAGCTGTCTTTCGACGGCAAGCAACCCTTCGACGGCGAGCAACCATTCGGTGGCAAGCAACCTTTCGACGGCGAGCACCCCTTCGTTGGCAAGCAGGTTTTGCCTTTCGACGGCGAGCAAGAGCTGTCGATGTATGTCCACGTTCCTTTCTGCAAGCGGCTGTGCTCGTTTTGCGAATACACGCGCATGGTGCTGCCCGATGAGGCCACGCAAACCCATTATGTGGATGTCGTGCGGAGCGACATCAGGCGTTTCCGTGAGCAGATGGGAACCTTTCGTCTTGCGGGCTTCGACATCGGCGGCGGCACCCCCATGGCTCTGTCTGACCATGCTTTCGGTTTGCTCCTCGACGTCTATGATGAGGCAGTAGACGGCCTGCTGCTTGCTGCCGATTATGAGCCGAGCATAGAAGGCACGTTTGCTTCTGTGTCGCGTCAGAAGCTGGAGCGTGCAGCGGCAAGTGGTGTGCGCCGCCTGTCGCTTGGTTTGCAGACCACCAGTGGCGATGTGTTGTGTCGTCAGAACCGTGCTGTGGAGAGCGTCGCTTCTATGGCGCGTGTGCTCGACATGGCTGCCGCTTGCGGCATGTCCAAGGTTAATGTTGACCTTATGTATGGCTTGCCGGGCCAAACCCAGGCGAGCATTGCTGCCGACATCAGCATCCTTGGCACGCTTCGCCCCCAACAGGTCACGCTCTATGAGCTTCGCACCAACATGATAGCATGTAAGGCGTTGCCGTCAAAAGATGTCCTTTATGCCCAATACGCCCAACTGTTCGAGGCTCTCACCGCCATGGGCTATCATGCGCGGTTTGGGCAAAACACGTTCTCTCTGTCGCCTGTCGACGGTGGCGTGTCGTCCTACCTCCGCAGCCGCATGCTTCACGGCACCTCCTATCGTGGCTTCGGCGTGTCGGCTCAGAGCATGAGTAGGCGTGGTGTAGCTTACAACGTGGGCAAGTCGGCCTCTGCTGACAGTATAAAGAAAATCCTGCCCGGCAACAGTTATGCCGAGCAGGATGTGTATCTTCTTCCACCTGCCGAGTGGGTCTCCAAGTATGTGTCCATTGCCGCCTATAACGGTGCTTCTCCTTACGTCGAATAGAAGAGGCGGTAGGAAAAGAAGCCATGCGTCCGTACCTCGATGTCCTTCGTTTCTGTCTTGCCGAGAACCTCATGACCGTCGACAACGCCAACAATTGGGTACGCATCACCCCTCACGGCTTCAAACACTATGGCGCCGTCTTCTCCCTCTTCACTTAAACCCAAAACGGATTTCCTCACTTTTCGTTTTTCCCTTCTACGTCGTCAGCCTTTTTTACCTTTTTACCTTTTTACTTTTTTACCTTTAAACATCGTTAGCCCTTTTTTACCTTTTTACTTTTTTACCTTTTTACCTTTAAAATTCTTTTTTCGTACTGTTCTTTTATAACCCCGTCCGCCCACGAATAATAGTCGGCAAAGGCTTTATACACGTTCTTCTTATTGCCTTCTTTCTTGTTGCTTTCTTTCTCGTTGCGCAGATCGTTTACAAGCGCCGTTCCCTTATCCATCAGTTCGTCTTCAATCGGCTGGATGAGTTGCAGAATGCCGTTCCCCTTACGGTTCACAAGCTGAGCCACGTCGATGTAGCTTGAGCGCGTCTTCGTGCGAAGCGGGAACAGACGTTCCTTCAGCTTCAGGCCATATCGGCATAATGCGCTGCCTCCCGTGGTGCCACGGCCTACGGTTTCGGGCAGCTTGTCGTTGGGCAGCAAGACCAGCGGCATGGCCACCGTTGCGAGTGGAGAGCCGATGATGGTCCAAGCCACGGTGTGCGACGGATCTTCGTCCTTGCTTACCCCTTCAATGAGCTGAGCGCAGGAGGTGCTGAAGCGCGGAATGAAGTCAACAAAATTGGCAAACCTCGGCACGGTGTTGTCCTCTGGTGCGAGGTCAAGAATGTTGACGTTCGTCAGTCCGTGGGTCAGAATGCGCGGCACGGTGCGTATAAGGCTTGGCGCATCGAAGCATCCGGCAAAGGCCTGTTGCGTCATAAACTTGTTGATGGCGAGGTAACGCTCCGTGCCGAGGTCCATGGCGCGGTCGCCACTGTAGGCGTGGTTGGTGCGTATAAGGAACCCGTAAGGAGCCACGTTAGGGTCGTTGGCGTCAAACTTTGTCCATCTGTGAAGCCCCACCTCATAGTAGGCGCAACCTCCTTGCGCGTCGATCACGCCAAAGTTGGCGTTGTTGTTACGCAGCGACGTGGTGTCGAGCAGCGCCTCAAAATCTTTCAGCGTGGCGCATAGGGCCAGCGCCTGGCGCATGAGCATGCCCTCGGTCTCGACCTCAAACTCGGTGTCGCCGTTAAGGTTATAGGCAGCGGTGTTCATTATGGCAAAGCCCGCCTCGTTATGGCCAGACCATATCTCGGTGTTGGCCGAATCTTTTGCTGCCGCCACCCCCATGAAGCGGTAACGCTCGCCTTTCACCGTGACCATGCAGTTGTCGAGGTTTCCTGTGTCGCGGTTCTTGAAAATCATTGGCCGTCCGCTCTTTGTTGCCTTGCCAGAGACGATGAACGATGTGCAGGCCAGCGACGGGAGAACAGACAGAACACACAGCGTTGCTGTGGCTATGATGTGGTGCATTGATAATTTCATGATGTTACCTTTTTAGAATGATTTAATTTCAGATGTTGCAAAATTACGTTTTTTTTATAATATATTATCCTGCTTTTTCGCTTTTTATGGTAATTTTGCAACGAAAAGAACGATGCTGGTTGCATCTTTTAAAAAATAGAATAAGGTATTGGAAAAGAGAGTAAACAAAATCTAAATAAAAAAGATTATGAAAAAGATTTTTATCATGGTATGTGCTGCCATCGCTCTTGTGAGTTGTGGCGGTAAGACAGCACCCAGTGCAGCCGATGTGGTGAGCGACACGACAGAAGACGTGACCGCCGTTGCGGCAAAGACCGCCAATGAAGCTGCCGACAAAGCTGTTGAGGCTGTAACGACAGCTCTTGACGAGCAGCTGAAGGCTGGCGATGCGAAGACTCTTGCAAAGACGTTGGCTTCTGCCAAGGCCGCTGTAGAGAAGTTGCAGAGCGAGGGCAAGACCGAGGAGGCCGCTGCCTATGCGTCAAAGATCAAAGAATATGTAGACAAGAACAAGGAGGCTCTCACCACCGTTGCCAAGGGCGACATGACCGTTGCTGATCTGGTCAACGGCATCGCCAACCTGCCCGCAAGCGTTCAGCAGAGTGCTGCCGCCGCCAAGGCTGCCGTCAATGCCGATGCTGCCAAGGTGGCTTCTGACGCCGATGCCGCCGGCAAGGCTGCAAAGCAAGCTGCTGAGACAAAGATCAAGGAAGATGCCGCTGCCGTCAAGGCTCATGCCGAGGCTGCAAAGAAGGCTGCCGAGGCTCACGCTGCCGCCAAGGTGGAGGAGGGCAAGCAGAAAATTCGCGATGCTGCCAACAAGAAGGTTAACGAGGCCCTTAACGAGGTGCTGGGCAAATAATTGTTTTTTTTAAAAGACAATAGGCCCTTACGCTTTTTTTAAGACAATAGGCCCTTACGTTTTTTAAAGACAATAGAGACAATAGGGACAATTTTGGGTTTGTGCTGATGTTCTTTGCACAGCTACCAAAATGTTGTCCTTATTGCCTCTATTTTTTTGAACTTTCTAAAGAAAGCGTCTCTTATTTCTCTTCCTCAATAAGCTCAGGCATGATAAACACAGCGTGGACCTTTTGTTTCTCCTTTGGCGGAATGTCCATATAGTTGCGGTAGAGGTCAGAGAGATAAGCGTCGGGGTTGCAAGGAGCAGCGAACGTCTTGCCCTCGAAGCTGATGGTGCCTATGGGGAAGATGCTGTCCTGTCGGTGCATTATGCCGTAGCCGTTGTTTATGAGGACGTTAGACATGAATGTGTCGCAACGTTTTGTGGCGAACGCCCATTTCCATCTTAGGCTGTACCACATCTGTTTTGCTCCAAACCACAGCAGCTCGGCTGCTGCCCGCCATGAGTAGGTGTGCGAGTGGTGGAGGATCGAGTAACATTTTGACATGCCCTTGCCATATTTCTTGCAGAACCCCTTCGACACGTTGGGGTAGGCAATGAACGGAAAGATGTCTACATACAAGCCCTTGCCGTAGGGCATGGAGAAGTCGTCGTTGGCCTCCACATAGAACGAGTTGTTGTCGCGCACCTTCATTATAGGCTCGCGTGTGGGTTCCGTCTCCGGACTCTGCAGCGTCAGTCCCTCTCTCAGCTCCCCAGGTGCTATCTGTGCGAAGCGCCTGGCATCGTCTAAAGGCATGGCAATGTCGATGTCGTCGTCCCACGGAATGAATCCTCCGTGACGCACCGCTCCCAACAGCGTGCCGCCGTCGAGCCAGTAGGTGATGTTGTGCTTGCGGCAGATGCGGTCGATCTCCTCAAGAATGGTGAGCTGCTTCAGTTGGCAGCGTCGCAGCTGTTGCTGCTTAAACTGTTCCAGTTTGTTCATAATCGTTTGTTAAAGGCGGGCATCAGGTTCGTCTTCTGCTCCTTCCCCGTTCGTTCTTCGTTTCCCTTTTCACGTTCTTCTTCATTTCCTTCTCACGTCCACCACCTGTCCCTGGCTGTCAGAAGCCAGCGTGTGGAGCGTTGCCTCTGCCACCTTTTCGGGCATGAGCAGCGTGTCGTCGGGTTCAATGCCGAAGTTTTTCTGTCGCATGGGTGTCTTTGTGCGCTCGGGGTTTATGCAGTTTATCTTTATGCCGTCGCCGTCCCACTCTTGTGCCACGGCCTGTACAAAGTTGACGATGGCAGCCTTTGTCGACGAGTAGATGCTGTAGAAGGCGCGTCCGCGTGTGTAAGAACTTGATGTGAAGAACACGAGCTTGCCCTGTGTCTGCTTGAGGTAGGGATAAGCCTCCAGCGCCACGTTCACCGTGCCCATATAGTTGGTCTGTACGGCGTTGATAATGGTCTGATAGTCCATCGTGGCCAGTGGCTCCTTGTTCAGCAGTCCGGCTGTACACACCACATAGTCGATGTGTCCCGCCTTGTCTGCCGCTTCCTTCAGCGCCTTTGCCACGTCCTCGCGCTGTCCCACGTCAATGTGCTGTGCGCTGCGCGAGAAGCTGAACACCTTTGCGCCATAGCTTTCAAGCATGTCGACAATGTTCTTGCCAATGCCGTAAGAGCCGCCAAACACCACAGCCACCTTGTCGCCGAAGGTCTCTGCCGACAGCTCGTTGTTGTCGGGTTCCGTGTTTTTCAGCTGGAACAGCTTGTCCATCATGTAAGTGTCTTCGCGGTAGGTGAGCTTCATGTTGCTCTCCTCGCCGCTCACCACAAACACCGGCTCTGAGGTGTAGCGTCTCACCACGCCACAGTCGTCGGTTGTCTTGAAGTCGGGGTCTTGCAGCGCCTTCTCGTAAGCCTGCTGTATGAGCTGACGGTCAAACGCCTGGGGTGTCTGTCCGCGGCGCAGACGTGAGCGGTCGGGTATGTTGGCTATGTAGTCGCCCTCCACCTCTATGATGGTGTCTGCCGACGGCACCGCCACGTCAATGGCCTTATGGTCGTGCAGGGCATCGATCACGTCGTTCAGCGTGCGTTGGCTGAGTAGCGGTCGCACGGCATCGTGGAAGATCAGGTTCACGTCCTCGTCGGCATAAGCCTGTATGGCAGAGAGCGAAGAGTCGTAACGCTCCTTTCCTCCCTTGAGAATCTTTTTCACCTTGCGCCATTTGTTGCGCAGCACGATGTTCTCAAAGTCGGCAATGAGCATGGGGTTCGACACGATGGCAATCTCGTCTATCCGGCTGTTGCGCTCGAACACGTCGACGGTGTGCTCCACCACCATCTTGCCCGCCACCTTGAAAAACTGTTTCGGTGTGGACATGCCGAGACGTGAGCCCACGCCTCCTGCCAATATCACGGCTATGTTTCTTTTCATATCTTGTCTCTTGTTGTTTTCTTGTCGTTTTGCTTGCTTAGGTGCAAGCATGTCGCAATCTTTGCTTCGTTGCAACCTATTCTTTGCAAAGTTAATACAATTTTGTTTAAGGGCACAAATTAAAGTCGAAAATCTTTTGTCTCGTTAGTTTCTGCCAAGAATTTATTTGGTTTGAAGAGGTGTTATAGCGACAGAAAAAGTTTGTACTACCTTAGAAAAAGTTGAATGGATTTGTACTGTACGCTTGAAGTTGGTTGAATGATTTTCACCTTATCCCTAATCTCTGTTGGATAAAACCATTCAAAAATGGCATTTTCCAAAATATCGGGCGAGAAATTTGGAGGTTACAACTTTATTGCTTAATTTTACAAATGGTAAAGTTAAAATACATTTAAGCCATGGCTATAAGAGAAAGAAGAAAGCGAATCTATCGTAAGCGCATACCTTATGGCATGCAGAACTTTGAGGATATTAGGGAGAGGGATTGTTATTATGTAGACAAGACCCCATTCATCGAAGATATAGAAGACTCTAATATGTATTTCTTCTATATTCGCCCTCGCCGTTTTGGCAAGAGCCTCACCCTCTCCATGCTTGAACATTACTACGACATCAACAAGAAGGACAAGTTTGAGTCCCTCTTCGGTGGATTGTACATTGGCGAGAACCCAACACCTGAGCATAATACATATCTCATCATTCACCTCAATTTCGCTGAAGTGGACGCAGGTATAGACAATTATCAAAGTGGATTGGATGTGCATTGTAACATTATGTTCAATTCATTCTGTAACCAATATGCCCATTTGCTTCCTCCTGATGCAAAGGAGGGGTTGAACAGAGAAATTGGTGCCATAGGACAACTTAGGTATTTATGCCAGGTTTGCAAGGAAGCTAACCAGAAAATCTATCTCTTTATCGACGAGTACGACAACTTTACAAACACAATCCTTGCCAACGAGGAGCATCTGGAGCGATACCGCAACCAGACTCATGGAGAAGGTTATCTACGTCGCTTCTTCAACACCATCAAGGGTGCAGCCGGCTCGGCTTTGGGACGTGTCTTCGTCACGGGTGTAAGCCCTGTCACTATGGACGACCTCACCAGTGGCTTCAACATCGGCACGAATTACTCGCTAACTCCACAATTCAATGAGATGACGGGATTCACCGAGGAGGAAGTGCGGGAGATGTTGGGCTATTACTCAAGCGTCTTGCCGTTCAACCATACCGTAGATGAGCTCATCACCGTGATGAAGCCATGGTACGACAACTATTGTTTTGCCGAGGAATGCTATGGAGAAACCACCATGTACAATTCAGTGATGGTGCTCTACTTTTTGGATAATTACATCCGAAGCTATTACAAAATCCCAAAGAACATGGTGGAGAGTAATGTTCGCACGGATTACAGTAAGTTGCGCATGCTTATCCGTCACGACAAGGAGTTCGCCCATGATGCCAGTGTCATCCAGCAGTTGGTCACCAAGGGATACGTTACAGGCAAGCTCGTAGAAAATTTCCCAGCCGACCATATCAACGACCCGGACAATTTCGTGAGCCTGCTTTTCTATTTCGGCATGGTGACGATAGATGGGGAATATAAAGGCGAAACAAAGTTTGTCATCCCTAACGAGGTGGTGCGCGACCAGATGTACACCTATCTTCTCGACACCTACAAGGAGAACAACTTGGTATACGATACTTATAACAAGACCCAGTTGGAGAGCAAACTGGCTTACGATGGCAACTACAAGGCTTATTTCGAGTTCATCGCCGATAGCCTGAAACGCTATTCTTCGCAGCGTGACAAGCAGAAGGGCGAGGCTTTCGTGCATGGTTTCACCTTGGCGATGGCAAGCCAGTGCCGCTTCTATCGCCCTATCTCCGAGTTAGACAATGATGGCGGCTATGCCGACATCTTCCTCTCTCCTCTTTGCGACATCTACAAGGATATGGTGGATTCCTACATCATCGAACTGAAATATTGCAAGACGAGCACCACGGACGAGCAAGTGAAAGAACTTCTTAAAGTGGCCTCTGCGCAAATCACCCGTTATGCCGACAGCGATATTGTGAGGGATGCCGTAAAGACCACCCATCTCCACAAGCTCGTAGTGATGTATCGAGGAGTAGAAATGGTGGTCTGCGAGGAAATTGAATGATCTCATTGACCATCAGTACATGGTTGTACTAAAAATACAGAATCATAATATAAGTAGGTTTTCAAAATCATTTGAAAGCATAACCTTTTTATAAGATTCATATATGCGATTAATTTTGAACAC
>OLFV01002143.1_pt1 | contig 15850 bp, 14 predicted proteins | sample 1605551 | NCBI WGS metagenome assembly OLFV01 (sample SAMEA3888922, study PRJEB22519) | human gut metagenome | biome: human gut; feature: human-associated habitat; material: faeces | place: Denmark | collected 2011
TTACGCTATTGGGTGCAAAGGTATGGCTATGGTGCCCCATTATTTATGACAGGTTGGAACTAAATTAAAATTCCTTGAAAGTTTTATTGTTGATTCAATATGTTGATGGCTCTCATTGCCAATGACATAACCAAGTTGGATAAGTCAATCAATGCGATGTTTATCAAAGAAGAGGAAGTCAGAGGTAAAATATCCAAATTAAGAGATGCCATTGTCGTTTTTGCTGACCTTATTAAGGTTGAACTTGGCAAAAATGAGCAGCGAAGCAAGTTCTTGGTTGATGCAGTCAAGCAGATGAGACAAGAGAATGATGTTTCCTCAAAGGCATTACAAGATAAACTTGAAGTGACGAACAAATCACCTCAAAAGAAGGTTGTTACCCATCGCTTCGAGCCAACCTCAAAGTATGTTCTCCTATCGGGCATTAAGTAATGATTAAAAAATTGCCAACAAACTTATAATAGAATTAGAAAAAATAAGAATCTTTTTAAACATAAAAGATGACAAACCTGTAAGTGTTTCCATTTACTGTATATGGTTATTTCGTATATTGTGAAATAACCTTGTGTTTTTATAGTCATTGCAAATAAGCTTATCAGAACGAACATAAAAATGTGTTAAAAGGTAAAATTATGGTAAATATTATAATCAACATATTGATAAATTATATACTTTTACAGATGTCTTAAAGGACATATGTTTTTAATCAAAACAAAATGAGTAATTCAAACATTTACATAATCGACATTGTCAAATATTACTTAAAAACGTATAGAATAGCTTTTAAGAATATCGACCTGTATAAGGTATTAGTAACAGATTCAAACTTCCCAAGTCTGGCCTCTATTTCTAATACATTGGATTACTATGGTATATCATCTTCTGCATTTATTTCGGACGACAAGGTAAGTTCGGTGCTTCAGAAGAACATGTTGGTACATACAGCCTTAAAAGATGGACATTTTTTTGTTACTAAACAGATTTCAAAAGATAAAGTTGTATTATATGATGGCAAAAAACATTCTGTACCGTTAGACTCATTCTTGAAAATTTGGGATGGCATAATATTAACCACGACTGCAACGCCTTTGGGCAACTATAAATCAGCAAAAGAGAGACCTATCAATGTAGCTTTAAAGGCTATTTTAATAAGTTCTGTATTACTCTTTGGTTTATGGCATTGCACACCACTACACATTCTATTGATATTATTAAATTGTGTGGGATTAACATTGTCAATATTATTAGTAAAGAATAGAACAGGAATAAATTTTCATGACAAATATTGCAAAATAGGAAAGTTCTTTGATTGTGAGATAGTATCAACTAAGCAACCATTATCTAATCTCATTCCGTTTCACATGGATGAACTTGGTGTATTCTATTTTCTTTGGAATATTTTATCGTTCTTGCTTATAAATGAAAATACTATACAAGTTGTCGTTTCTTGTGCTTCATCATTAGTTTGCTTCAGTTTGTTGGGATATCAAGCTTTTGTCATAGGTAGATATTGCCTTTATTGTTTAGGAGCATATATTGTCATTTGGTTAAGTACAGCAATAAGTGTTGTATTTTGTTTTGAAAGTTCAAATGGTATCGCGGAATATTTGCATAATGAAAGTGGCATAATATTGTTGGCTGTAGTAATGTGCAGGCTTATTGTGCAGTATATTAAGAAGCAAAGTATTATTTTGGAAAAAGAGATTCGTTTATTACGCCTAAAAAGAGACAACGCAGTATACGGATTATTAACATCTAAGCAACCAAAAGTCACCATCAATTTTCATGGATTGTTTTTTGGTCGCAAAGAAGCAAGAAACAAAATTTCGTTGATTGTAAGTCTTGATTGCGAATTTTGTCAGAGGGCGATAAGAGAAGCTTCATACCTAACAAGTAAATTTCCTTTGCTTTTTAATTGCAATATAATTCTTACAGACTCACACGTGTATTCTAATGCTGATGAAAAAGATTGGATAAAAAAGCACATGAAAGAATATAGTGTGATACATTCCTATATTCATGGAAACTGCAGAATGTCAATCTTCAAAGATATACATATTCAAGACGTTATAGAGGAAGAAATTCCTTCTATAATGTCAATGTGGTATAATATGCAGTCAGATGTGAAGAAAAATGTGGTGCTTGATAAGTTGCCATTGATTGTCATTAATGGGCAGATAAAACCAAAAGATTATGACATGGCAGATTATATCTATCTTCCTCAAAATCAATAAGGATAGTTCGAACTATTAAACATAAATTTAACCATTAAAAAAGAAAGGAATTCATTATGAGAAAGTTAACGCTTTCAGAACAGAGCCACATTCTTGGTGGCTATGATGCAGACCAATGCCGTCGAGTTCAAGCCGTTGGCAGTACCTATGCTGAGATGCAGGAAAAAGGCTATGCTGTTTCTGATGAAGCATGGGATTCATGGTGCGATGATTATATGAAGTATTGTGCTCAAAATTAAAATGTAAAAAGCAGGGGATGTTGGAAGTTCTAAAAACTTTAAGCATCTCTTGCTCTTAATGAACCTGTTTGTATGAAAGTATTATTTATAACATTCATATCTCTTTTTTTTAGCATTTATTCACGTGGAGAGGGTACTTATGAGATAGAACCTTCTATTTTTGAAATCCATTACTCAGCTTCATATGAAGCAGGATTTAAAAAATTGCCGTATATGGGAGGAAGTAACATTTACGTATTGAGATGTGGGAAAAAGCAAAGTCAATATTTTTGTTACGAGAACCTTAGACACGACTCATTAAGTTCAATTCCTGGGGGCCTTGAGATATTGTATGACGAAATAATGGAATGGACATCACATCCTGAAGATTTGAGTAGATACCCTACAAATACTCCTTCTTATGGTGAATATCTTTACAGGGACTTGGCCAATAATGATATGACCATCTATAAGAGTTCTATGGGAGAATTTTTTAGAATAAAGGATTCTCCCAAGATGGATTGGAAAATATTGGACGATTCTGTTAAGATTATTCTTGGCCATAAATGCCAAATGGCTGAAACCTCATTTCGCGGTAGGTACTGGAAAGTTTGGTTCACATTTGATATTCCTTTGTCCATTGGACCGTGGAAATTTGGTGGATTGCCAGGCCTTATACTCCAAGCAGAAAGTCCAGGATTCTTAAATATTGAAGGCTACAAGATATTGACACGATCTCTAACTCCTGTCAAATTCTACAATTACTACAACAAGAAAGCAACAAATATGGACAGGAAAAAGTTTCTGAAAGACAGTTCAAATTCAGCCAGATATCCCAAAGGTACATTTATTACGCCTCAAATGGAATTAGAATGAAAAAAATACTTCTTCTTATACTATTAGTTCTGTGTAGTTTGCCAATAACATCACAAGTGTTGGTAAGCGGACATATTATTGATGATGAAATGAAGCCCATATCTTCTGTCATTGTTAAAAGAATGCGCCACAAAATGCTCAATTATACAATGAGTGACAACAATGGAATGTTTTCAATAAATGCAGAGATTGGAGATACTTTGAATTTTAGCATATTGGGGTTTGAAAGTCAGCAAATCGCTGTGAAAAGATATTCAAAACCATTAACAATAAAGATGAAAAGCGGGGCTATATCATTGGAAGAAGTTTATGTGAAATCAGACAAGGTATATGAACGTGGTGATACTGTCAGTTATCTTGTTAGTGCATTTGCGAACAGCAATGACAAATCTATTGGTGATGTAATCGCAAAAATTCCGGGGTTTGATGTAGACAAAATCTCTGGGAAAATTTCTTATGAAGGCAAGCCAATAAGCAAGTTCTATATAGAAGGACTTGATATGCTCGGTGGTAAATATGGCGTAGCAACCAACACATTACCACAAGGAGATGTTGGTACGGTTGAGGTAATGAGAAGACACCAGCCAATACGTGTATTGGAAGATTTTACATTCACAGATGATGCCGCAGTAAATATCAAGATGAAAGACGGTGCAAAAAGTCATTGGGTGACTTCATGGAAAATGGCAGGTGGATATGGTGATAATGCATCAAGTTATGGGAATGGGGACAAAGGACTATGGCTGTTGGAAGGATTGGGATTAAGGTTGAAGTCAAGATTTCAAACAATGCTTACATACAAGACCAATAACACTGGTCTTGACATTAGTCGTGAGTCTACAAGTCTGTATAATTTTGACGAGTCAATTGATTTGCTGCCTAAAGACTTTATTACTCTATCTTCTCCAGCTGCTTCAGCAATAGGACGTGAGCACAGCTTGTTCAACAGGAGTCATGCCGTGACAATAAATATGCTCAACAAGCTTAATGAGGATACACAAATAAATTTTCAACTTGTTTGCAATAATGAGCATGCAAAAGCATGGGGGCAATACAATACAACATACATTAGACCAAATGAGAACAAAGTAATCAGTAACTCAAAATCATGGAATGAAGAAAATAATAGCCTTTATGCATTACTAAAGTATGAACACAATGCTGCAAAGAGCTATCTGCGAAATACTTTGTCGGGAAACATGAAGTGGCTTTCTGAACGGCTTTCTGAAACAGGTACAAATCCGCATCTGCAATGCGCCAACATTCCTGTCTTTGATTTCAAGGACAATCTCTATGCCATCCATCGTATCGGAAAAACATTATTGTTTCTCTACTCCAATAATTCCATTCAAAACCGTCCACAATATTTGGATGTGGACTCTACAATATGCCAAACTCTTACGCAAAGATTTTATTCAACAGATACATATGGAAAAAGCGGTTGGAAATTAGGCCTTTTCAGCCTTAGCATGAAGATAGGTATAAAAGGAATGCTTCGCTATTTGAATGCTTCTGCCAATGGCTTACCGGATTCTTTAGGCGTGTCAACTGGTAAAAGTCATTTTGGGTATATTCGGTTCTATGCAACTCCACAAGTGGAAGTCCTAATGAATGATTTTAAACTTACTATTTCAACCCCATTTGAAAATGCTTATTACAAATATAGTATGGATAATGGCAAGAAACGTTTTTCATTCTCTCCATTGGTAAATCTAATGTGGGATGTAACGTCACGTATATCAATGTCAGTCAATGGTAATTATACAGTTTCTCCTGTTGATTTTAATCGTTTTTATGAATCATACATAATGCAGGATTATCTCACACTAAATCAAGGATACAAAGGGTACGATGTGGAAAAAATGAAGACACTTGGGTATGTATTCAATTATCGTAATGCATTAAAGGGAACGCATCTATCCGCATCTGTGACAAGACAGATTTCTGAGATTCCATATACAACAATGCAAAAATTTATTGGTAATTATATCATTTGGGGGACATCACCGCAGAAAACTCAGAATAACAGTTGGCAAAGCACATTGACATTTCAACAAGGATTTCGATGGATGGGAGGCAAATTCTCTTTGAGAGGAATTTACAACCATAACAAAGCAAATGTACTACAAAATTCACAGTTAGTGCAGTCTAAATACAATATGTTGAATACAACAGCATCATTAATCGTTTCGCCTTACAGGAATATGGTTGTGAGATACTTGCTAAGATATTCTTATCGCGATATGAAAAATGAATGTAACGATGACAGAACTTCATTCTGTAGTTGGTTGCATGAGTTGTCTGTAGTTGTACCTATAAATAAATTCAGATTGTCAATATACGGAGATTATTACCACAACAAAATAGCTGTTGGACAATACAAGGATGTATTTATGTGTAATTGTACATTTAATTTAAAAATGAAACATATTGATAGCGAGCTGAAAGTAAACAATATTTTCAACAAGAAGACTTATGCTTATTCTATAGTAGCCAATATGATGACAATGCAAAACATAACAGCTCTACGTGGACGTGAGATAATGCTTTCTTTAATATACAAACCATAATAAGATGAAAATACAAAAGCAATTTGACTCCATGAAGTGCGGTATTGCCTGTCTCCAGATGATTTGCCAACATTATGGACGAAAATATTTACAGCATAATATCTCTATACTTTGCCCTCCAACAAAAGAAGGTGCTACTCTTTTGGGATTAAGTTCTGCCGCAACAACATTAGGATTTAAAACATTATGTGTAGAAGCAGAGATTGAAGAACTTTCAACAGCGACTCTACCATGCATCCTTCATTGGAATCAAAATCACTTTGTAGTTTTATATAAGGTGAAGAATGGAAAGTTTTTCTATGTGGCAGACCCAGGGAAGGGATTAACAACTTATAACTTAGATGAGTTCAAGCAGCATTGGATAAGCATGAGTTCTAATGGCGGAGATAAGGGCATTGCCATGTTCTTGGAAACCACTCCTGCATTCATTGCCTATAAAATGAAGGGCGAAGAGGGCATTAAAGAAAATAGGTCTTTCCGATTTCTCTTTAGATACGTTAAGAAGTACCGTAAGTACTTTGGACAAATTATCTTAGGAATGGTAGTAGGAAGTCTTTTGCAGCTTGTATTGCCATTCCTTACCCAATCCATCGTGGACGTGGGTATTAAGACCCAAGATATAGGTTTTGTCTGGATTGTCTTACTGGGACAGTTAATGCTTACATTTAGTAGAACGGCTATCGACTTTATACGCAGATGGTTGTTGCTTCACATATCCTTGCGTATCAATATATCTTTGGTGAGCGACTTCTTCATCAAGCTCTTGAAGCTGCCGATGTCTTTCTTTGACACGAAACTTATGGGCGACTTGATGCAGAGAATGAACGACCATAGTCGTGTGAACAACTTTCTAACGCAGCAGACACTCAACATCACTTTTGCCATGCTCACCTTCGTGGTGTTCTCGGTGGTGTTGTTCTTCTACAACAAGTTGGTGTTTGTCATTTTCTTGTTGGGAAGTATCCTCTATGGCGCATGGATGACCTTATTCTTGAAGCGAAGAAAGGTACTCGACTATGAATTGTTTGAGCAGCAAGCCATCAACAATAATAAGACCTACGAGTTCATCACTTCCATGCAGGAAATCAAGTTGCAGGATTGTGAACAACGTAGAAGATGGGAATGGGAGGACACGCAAGCAGACTTGTTTGGGGTGCAGATGAAATCACTCAAACTCCAACAGACACAGGAGGCAGGAAGTATCTTCATCAATGAGGTGAAGAACATCATCATCACGGTAGTGGCTGCAACTGCCGTGATTCATGGGCAAATGACGCTTGGTATGATGCTCGCTGTGCAATACATCATCGGTCAACTCAACTCGCCTGTGGAGCAACTGATGAATTTCTTCTATTCCCTGCAAGATGTGAAGATTAGCTTGGAGCGAATCAACGAGATTCACCAGATTGATGATGAGAACGGAAAGGAAGGCTTGCTAACTTCTATTGAAGATAAGAATGAGGGCATTGACATCAAGAACATCATGTTCAAGTACGACCCACATGCTTTGCGCAAGACCATAGACAATGTGAACATTCACATTCCGCGAGGTAAGGTAACAGCCATCGTTGGCGCATCTGGCAGTGGAAAGACCACCATCATCCGTTTGATGCTTGGTTATTATCCTGCCTTGGAGGGACAAATCAATATTGGCAATACAGACATCAACAAGCTCAACAAGAAATGGTGGCGCAGACAATGTAGCGTTGTGATGCAGGAAGGTGTCATCTTCTCGGAGAGTATCGCAAGAAATATTGCTGTTGATGATGGCGATATAGATAAGGAAAGGTTGTTGAAAGCTGCCGAGATAGCTTGCATCAAGGATTACGTGATGGCTTTGCCTCTGAAGTTCAACACAAAGATTGGGCGTGATGGCGTGGGACTGAGCCAAGGACAGAAACAGCGTATCTTGATAGCAAGGGCGGTGTATAAGAATCCCGACTACATCTTCCTTGACGAGGCAACCAACTCGCTCGATGCTAACAACGAGAGAAGCATTGTGGATAACTTGGATAAGTTTTACAAGGGAAAGACTGTCGTGATTGTGGCTCATCGACTGAGTACGGTGAAGAATGCCGACCAAATCGTAGTCATAGACCATGGTAAGGTCGTTGAGGTTGGCAACCATGAGTCTTTGACCGCCAAGCGAGGGGCATACTATAATCTTGTGAAGAATCAGTTGGAATTGGGAAACTAAAAAGCGTTTGATATGGAACAAAAAGAATCAGATAATATCGAATTGAGAAGCGAGAAGGTGAGGAACGTGATAGGTAAAGTTCCTCCTCGCCTCGTCAGCTTGGGAACGGTTGTCATTACGATCATAGTCCTCGCCCTCGCAGTTGCTTTCTACAAGATACCTTATCCTATATCCATAGAGGTTAATGGTGAGGTCATCAATCAAAGAACGATGCAGGTGTTTGTGCCATACAAGTATTTGTATCTTTTCGATGAACCAAGGACGGCTCATGTTTCTTTCGAGGGCAACGACAATGCATCTTATAACTGCAACATCATAAGCCATAATGCCAAACTCATACATAGGGAAGATGGCAACTATTTTATGGCTACAGCCACTGTGAGCACACAGGGACAAAATACCCCAATATTACAACAGTACATGAAAGCCGATGTCAGAATCATCGTCAGTAATAAAACGTTATGGCAACAGGTATTCGGATAAACTATATCCGAATACCTGCTGTTTGTTTTTGGATGCATATTGTGTTGGTAAGCATCAGATTTTACGCAAAATACAGAAACGAGCAGAAGTCCGCTCGTTTCCATATTGTTACCTATATTATAAAGGCAAACGCCTAACTTCTTGATATTCAGCCAAAGCTCTATTTAGAGTGAGTTAATCAAATAATCGCTATATTTGCCTAAACCAATCACAGAAAACATAAACTGAAATCGATTTTCACTATGAAAACCCTCAAACAAGGAATGAAAGACCCCACAGTGAAAACCCTACAGACAGAGCTTTCACGCTTAGGATATAAACTCTCTGCCGACGGCAATTTCGGCCCTGGTACACACGCCATCGTAAAGCAATTCCAGCAGAGCGCCGGTCTCCTCTCTGACGGTATTGTTGGCTATACCTCTTGGGAGACACTCTTCTTCCAAGGTCGCCAGCCGCAACCACGTCTCACTGATGACGACTTCCGCTTCGCCGCTTTACTTCTCGACTGCGAAACTCCTGACGGCTTATCGAGCGTTTGCAGCTAAGTAAAACTTACATAACAAATAGCCCTGCAGCATAAATACAAAACGACCAACAGCAATTGCAGTAAAATAAAAGTTATAAAAATGCTGCCGGATAGTATCACCCGGCAGCATTTTTTCTAGAAGGATATATTATGGTTTAGAAGTTTACGCCAAAGTTGAGCATGACGGCACCGTTGCGCGAGCGGTCGAACGTGTCGTGGCAGATGTTAGCAAGACCTATGTCGTAGGTCAGGTCGGCGTAGAACATGTCGTAGCTGATGCCGCAACCTATGCGCAGACCACCGTCAAGACGACGGAAGTTGTGACTGTCGAACGAGCTTTCAGCCTCGCGCTCGGCAAAGTTCTTGATTTTGCCGCCCACGCCTGCTGCAAAGTATCCGCCTAAGAACGGCTGAAATGAGAAGTGGTCGTCAACCTCGTACTTGTATTTTATTACAGCCGGAATCTCAAGATAGTTGAGGTCGTATGTCATCTTCTTGCCATTTGCCAAATCCTTCTTACCACCTTTTTCTATATACGACAGTCCCGTCTCAAGATAGAGTGGGGCAGTGTCGGTGAGCGGAATGCCAGCCACAACGCCAACGTTGAGTCCCGTCTGCCAGTTGCCGCCGTCGAGACGTTCGTCGTCGGAGTTGACGTAAGAGAACGACGGACCGATGCGCAGTCCGTAGTAGGGCACTCCGTAGCCGTGGTGGTTGTAGCCGTAGTCGAGACGTCCTGTATGCTTGTTGTAGTATCTGCTGTCGCGATAGTGCTGTGCCGATGCCGGCATGAGAGCCAGCAAGAGAGCTGTCATGATAAATGCTAATCTTTTCATGTTATTTATATTTTAATCGTTTTATATGTCTGTTTCTTGTGAAAACATTGTTTTTACGATTGCAAAGATATAAAATAGATTGTAAGCAGCGTGAGTGGAAATCCCTAAATGATGTGGGGGAAACCCTATAAAGTTATTCTTTATGGTTCACTTCAAATATCTAATGAACTTCTTTTTTTACTGTACGGTTTGGTCGTTTTCTGCTTTTTGTGTAATTTTGTTCAGATAAATTAAAAGCTTTAGATTATGAAAAAGATAGAAGTATCGGAGTTGACCGACAATGTGTTTACAACAATCGGCAAGGAGTGGATGCTCGTTACAGCGGGCACTAAGGACAAGTACAACATGATGACTGCATCGTGGGGATGCTTGGGATGGTTGTGGAATAAGCCCGTAGCCGTGATGTTCGTGCGTCCTGAACGCTACACACATGAGCTGATAGAGCAGGGCGACAATGTGAGCCTGGTGTTCCTCGGCAACAGCGAGGAGGCACGCAAAGCATACGCTTTCTGCGGATCGAAGTCGGGACGCGACCACGACAAGGCTGCTGAGTGCGGACTGACACCCGTAGCCACACCCGACGGACACATGACATTCGGCGAGGCACGACTCACACTTGAGTGCCGCAAGCTGTACAAGACACAGATTCGCCCCGAGGAGATGATAGACAAGAGCATTGAGCAGTGGTACGGCGCCAAGGGCGGATTGCATGACGTATACGTAATGGAGATAACTGCTGCTTATGAAGGTGAATAAATATAAGGTGCTCGCCACATTGGTGCGCTCGTTCTTCGACGCTTTCTCGTCGGGCATTATCGATAGCACGGTAGGCGACAAGGCCGACACACCAGCCGACCGCCATACGCCCAAGGCGGTGAAGCAGATGATGCTCGACCATTACGAGCACATTGCCCCAGTATTCATGGACACCATGTTCTTTCCGCTTGCGGCTATGAACTATGAGTATGCCGACATTGAACGCGTGGTGCGCGAGGCGCAGCAACGTGGCGACGACATGATGGCTCTGGTGCGCACGGCATGCTGTACGGATGCCATGTACGAGGGTATGGTGAGCGAGTATAAGCGCAACTTCGGCAATCTGCTGTCGGGACGCATGGCTTCGAATGCCGACCACCTTGAAGCCTACACCCGTGGCAATGATGCTGAGGCTGTGCTGGCTACCGAGCGTGCCGTGGAACTGACAGTGCGCGTGGTGATGTTCGCTTATGCCCGCGGATTGCGACAGAACGCCAAAGGCAAGGTGCAGCTACGCCAGGCTACACTGTTCCGACTGATGCTCGACGCCATGAACGTGCTACTCAACGATGAGGCGGTGAGCGTGGACGATGCTGACGCTTCCGATTTGGGCTCGCTTTTCCTGAAGGTGTGCCACACACAGCAGATATTCACCACCATGACCGATGAGATGGACCGCACCTACGACGAACTGGTGCGCCGCGAGGGAGTGGAGGAATAGACTATAAAAATACGAGGCACAGCTTTAAAAAATACGAGGCACTGCATTACTAAAGTGTGTAAAAATTGTATGTGTCTCGTTTTTTTTCTATAATTTTGTACAATCTAACATCTCAAGACAACAATTTTAAATATTAATAAAAACCGAAATTACCGAATGGAACCTAACAAGACCAATGGCCGTAGCCCCATTTCATGGGTGCCTACGCTCTATTTTGCTATGGGTATGCCCTTTGTGGTGCTCAACATGGTGTGTGTGCTTATGTTCAAGGGTCTTGACGTGAGCGACGCCCAGATTGCCCTTTGGACCTCAATAATCATGTTCCCCTGGACGCTGAAACCCCTCTGGAGTCCGCTCCTCGAAATGTACAAGACCAAGAAATTCTTTGTCATCGTGACTCAGATAGCCACTGGCTGCATCTTCGGACTTGTGGCGCTGGCTCTGCATCTGCCCGACTTCTTCGCTGTTTGTATTGCTTTGCTTGCTGTGATAGCGCTGAGCGGTGCCACTCACGACGTGGCTGCCGACGGTGTGTATATGGCTACGCTGTCTAACGAGGATCAGGCTCGTTACATCGGATGGCAGGGTGCCTTCTATAATATTGCAAAGATTGCTGCCACCGGCGGACTCGTTATGCTCGCAGGTGTGCTCATCAAGCACTTTACGGGCGATGTCAGCACTCTCGATGCAGCAGCTGCTGCCGTAGCCAAACGTCAGGGAACGGTGATGGCATGGACTGTAATCATGGCTGTAATAGGCTTGATCATGGTGCTGTTGGGATTGTACAACGCCAAGTTTGTGCCTGCCGACCACCGCGATGCAGCGGCTGATCGCCCGGGATTCAAGGAGACAATGGTGGAGCTGGGCAATGTGTTTGTTGACCTCTTCCGCAAGCGCCACATTATATATTATATATTCTTCATCATACTCTATCGCTTTGCCGAGGGATTTGTAATGAAGATTGTGCCGCTCTTCCTTAAGGCCGACCGCGCCAACCAGGGTTTGGGACTGTCGGAGGAGGAAATCGGATTGTGCTACGGTACGTTCGGTGCTGCTGCCTTTGTCATCGGCAGTATACTTGCCGGCTATTATGTGGCTCATCGTGGACTGCAGAAATCGCTGTTCTCGTTGTGCTGTGTGTTTAACCTTCCGTTTGTGGCATACACTCTGCTTGCCATCTACCAGCCCGAAAGTCTCTGGCTCATCGGTGGCGGTATCGTATTGGAGTACTTCGGCTATGGTTTCGGCTTCGTAGGTCTGACTCTGTTCATGATGCAGCAGATTGCTCCGGGCAAACACCAGATGGCTCACTACGCCTTCGCTTCGGGCATCATGAATCTTGGCGTTATGTTGCCGGGTATGCTCAGCGGATACGTAAGCGACTGGTTGGGCTATCGCGACTTCTTCATCTTCGTGCTTGTTTGCACCATCCCGGCATTCCTCATCACATGGTTTGTGCCGTTCACATATCCGGATAAGAAGAAATAAGACAAAAAGCACAACAAGCCAGCCCCACAAAGCCCCACCCCCAGCCCCTCCCCCGTAGGGAGGGGAGTGGTATGTTGATTACGCTTAAAAATAAGCATTAATAATTGAACAATGATAATTAAAAATTAATCGTTAAAACATTAAATATTAAAACAATGAGCAAACTTATCATTTCTGGCAATCCTCTGCCCAACATGCCTTGGGAAGAGCGTCCTGAAGGTCAGCGCACTCCGCTGTGGCGCTGCTCGAAGAACCCGATTATTCCGCGCGACTTGCTGCCTACCAGCAACAGTATATTTAATAGTGCCGTAGTTCCTTTCGGTGAAGGCTTTGCAGGTGTGTTCCGTTGCGACGATACCAACCGCCGTATGGTGCTGCACGTTGGTTTCTCAAAGGACGGTGTAAACTGGAACATCAATGAGGAGCCGCTGCGCTTCGAGTGCGACAATAAGGAGATTGGCGAATGGGTATACGGCTACGACCCTCGCGTTTGCTTCATCGAGGACCGCTACTATGTGACATGGTGCAACGGTTATCACGGACCTACAATCGGTGTGGCTTGGACTAAGGACTTCAAGACATTCCACCAGCTTGAGAACGCATTCCTGCCTTACAACCGCAACGGCGTACTCTTCCCAGAGAAAATCAACGGTCGCTTCGCTATGCTGTCACGTCCGAGCGATACAGGCCATACACCGTTCGGTGACATCTTCTACAGCGAGTCGCCCGACATGGAGTTCTGGGGACATCATCGCCACGTAATGGCTCCTGCTGCATTCGAGTTGTCAGCATGGCAGTGCATGAAGATTGGTGCAGGTCCGGTGCCAGTTAAGACATCAGAGGGTTGGTTGTTGTTCTATCATGGCGTGCTCCGCTCTTGCAACGGCTACGTTTACGCATTCGGTTCGGCTCTGCTCGACCTCGAGCAGCCCTGGAAGGCTACACACCGTTCGGGTCCGTACCTCATCTCTCCGCAGACTCCGTACGAGTGCATGGGCGACGTGCCTAACGTTTGCTTCCCCTGCGCCGAAGTACACGACCCGGAGACAGGTCGCATAGCTGTATACTATGGCTGCGCCGACACCGTTACAGGTCTCGCATTCGGATACATTCCCGAAATCGTAGAGTGGACAAAGAAGAATAGCATCATCTAATTGATACAAACACTTAGTAGGAGGCTACGGCGAAGATGCCATAGCCTCCTGTTTTTGCAACTATATTTTTAAATTCTTAATTCCGCAGTCCTAATTTGACATTCAGAGTTGCTGAATATTGTTTTCTGCAAAAAAACTTTGATGTAAATGTATATTTTTTCATCAAATATCATTAACTTTGCAACACAAATCTTTTATAAAACACATCTGAAATTTTATGGGAGGCATATTCGGCACCATTTCCAAGAAAAGCTGTGTGACAGACGTTTTCTATGGAACTGACTACAATTCACATCTCGGAACGCGACGTGGCGGTTTGGCGATGTACAGTAAGGAGAAGGGATTCGTCCGCTCCATCCACAATCTGGAGAACTCGTATTTCCGCTCCAAGTTTGAACCGACGCTCGACCGATTCGAGGGTAGTACTGCGGGTATAGGTGTTATCAGCGACACCGACGCGCAACCACTTGTGATAAACTCGCATCTCGGACGATTTGCAATCTGCACTGTGGCAAAGATTGTAAATATCGAGGAGCTGACCAAGCAACTGCTTGAGAAGAACATGCACTTTGCCGAATTGTCGCAAAGCGCTACCAACCCAACCGAACTTATAGCCTTGCTGCTTATTCAAGGCAAAACGTTCAAGGAAGGTATAGAGAACGTATACCATAACATCAAGGGCTCTTGCACCATGATGATTCTAACTGAAGATTCGCTTATCTGCGCCCGCGACGCTTGGGGACGCACACCTTTAATAATAGGTAAGAAGGAGGGAGCTTATGCCGCTTCGAGTGAGTCGACTTCTTTCCCGAATCTTGATTACGAAACAGTTTATAATATCGCCCCGGGTGAGATTATTGAGCTTAAGGCCGATAGCATGACACAGATACGCAAGCCTAACAAGAAGATGCAGGTTTGCTCGTTCCTGTGGGTTTACTATGGCTTCCCGACTTCTACTTACGAGGGCAAGAACGTAGAGGAGGCTCGTTTCAGCAACGGTTTCAATCTGGCTAAGACCGACGACGTTGAGGTTGACTGCTGCTCGGGTATTCCCGATTCGGGCACAGGTATGGCTATGGGATATGCAGCCGGCAAGGGCGTGCCTTATCAGCGCTGCATTGCCAAGTACACTCCGACATGGCCGCGCTCGTTCACACCGTCAAACCAGGCCATGCGTTCGCTCGTGGCAAAGATGAAGCTCATACCCAACAAGGCTATGATCAATGGCAAGCGCGTGCTGTTCTGCGACGACTCTATCGTACGTGGCACACAGTTGCGCGACAATGTGAAGGGACTGTTCGATGCCGGACTCAAGGAGTTCCACATGCGTATAGCCTGTCCGCCGCTGGTATACGGTTGTCCGTTCATCAACTTCACTTCTGCCAAGAGCGACATGGAGCTTATCACACGCCGCATCATCGAGAAGTTTGAGGGCGATGCCAATAAAGATCTTGACAAATATGCCACTACTGACTCGCCGCAGTACACCAAGATGGTGGACGAAATCCGCCGCGAGTTAGGACTGACCACGCTCAAGTTCAACACCATCGAGCAGCTCATCGAGGCCATCGGTCTGCCTAAGTGTCAGGTTTGTACACACTGTTTCGACGGCTCAAGCAAGTATACGCTTGAGGAGCAGGCTGACGAATAATAAGAAAAAGGAGAATAAGTATAAAAAATGATTGTAACGGGTAACATTATTGTGACCCGTTGCCGTATCAATAAATTTTAATACATAGGGTGTTCAGTTCGTTGTACCAAATTTAGCTCACTTTCCTAAGCGTTTTGGTT
>OLFV01002144.1_pt1 | contig 15833 bp, 9 predicted proteins | sample 1605551 | NCBI WGS metagenome assembly OLFV01 (sample SAMEA3888922, study PRJEB22519) | human gut metagenome | biome: human gut; feature: human-associated habitat; material: faeces | place: Denmark | collected 2011
ATAACTATATTTTGCCAAAAGAAAACCGACCTCCAAAAATTAGATTTTTTAGGTCCAACTTTTGGGGGTCGGTACAGCTGAAGGCGGGTTTTCTTATGCCTTGATAGGCACAATACAAAATAAAAAAGATGTCTGAGCATAGTGACTTCAAAACTATAAGTTCACTAATATCAGACATCTTTTATTTTGTATTTGCTTTATAAAACCGCAGCCTTTTTCCCAATGGCAATTACCTGGTCAGCAGTAAGCTTCGCAACTCTGGCAATGGTGTCAACACTGATATTCTCTTTAAGCATATTAAGAATCATTTCTTTTCTAGTTTTCTCCATGCCACGAACCTCTCCACGGGCTTCTCCGCGCGCTTCTACTCTATCTAGTACATCACACATATTGACTACCTCCATTTCCATACTTTCGCTTTCCATACAATCCGCATAACGTTTATCATTAGCCAATACGGATATTAGCTTTAACATACTATCCACATGCTGAATTTTCTTAATACTTGGCACATATTCCTTACCATTAGAAGTCTGGACAAAATAGTCAGCAATGATTTGAAAATCACCTTTGTAATTCTCCACCTGCTCCGGTGTCAACCTTGGAACATCTATCAAATTAATTTTGTAATCATTAACAAAGGGTTTTAATTTATCTGGTATATCCAATACATCATATAAACACAAGGGCTTTTTCCATGGTCTTTTACCAAAATATAAAACCAAGGTTACAACAGGATAGCGTTTATTACGAATATTAATAGTCTTATTGCCATTACTATCTACCGCCATTTTATCCTGATGAAGTTCATCCCGATAAGATGCCCCATCGTAGCCAATAACTCTTAGTGGCATATCCTGATCAATAGCAGTTTGATTCTCAAAACCAATCAATGCAAGACGAATATTACAATTCATATCCATGCAATACTTAGCAACATCCCGTTCCTGCTCATGAACTGTGCCCTTATCAGCCTTGTATTGGGAGAATGGCTGTGCATCTATAAGACTATCTGCTTTAATAATCTCTTCCCCATCGAATAAACTACCATTAACAATATCCGCTACAACATCATTGTATGCTTCAAAATTCTTCTGAGTAATATCCTTTTCACCCATAATCCCACCCCCAATGATATTATACTTTATTCACCTAACTAAAACAAATAAGTATTGCAAATAAAACTATGAAAAATTATAATAAAAGCAAGAGGAGCACCGATAGACGGTTGCCCCAGTAGGTGAGTATTCTTATAAGACACCCGCCTCAGTTTCGGAGCTGAAGGCGGGTTTTCTTATGCCTTGATAGGCACAATACAAAATAAAAAAGATGTCTGATAAGAGCTATAATGGCCCCATATCAGACATATTTTTTTATGATAAGCCTCTCTTTTTATACAAGCGAATGTAAAGTTTCTCCACAGCCTGACAGTAACTTTTCCCATCCATCAATGGGGAGTTTTTTACTAATTGAGGAATTTGATGGCGCAGGTCTTGTAATAGTTCTGGATTTTGCGCCAGCAGCAGGGCCTTTTGCACATATTCCTGCCAATTAGCTGCTGCCAGCATATCCAACCCTATATTGCTTAAAAAGCTAAGGCCAAATCTTGTGCCATGCCTACTGCCATACCGACTAACCACCGGCACTCCCATAAGCAATGCCTCCATAGTGGTTAGCCCTCCCGTATACGGGTAAGTATCCAGGGCAATATCCACATCATTATATTGCTGCAGATAATCTGCCGAAAATCCTCGCAGTTCTATTCTCTCCACAGGCAAGGCCAAATTTTCCAGTCGCCTTACCGTCCATTGTCTGCCCTCTACACTGTCAAATAGCTTATGCTTCAAAATAAGCCTGCTTTGAGGACATTGCTGTAAAATCTGTGCCCAAACCTGCAATGATTCATCTGTAACCTTGCTAAAATTATTATAACAGCCAAAGGTAATATAACCATTTTTCTGCCAAGGAGATTGCAAACTTATCTGAGGATAGTCAAAATCCGGACTGTAACAGAAATGCGTATCAGGAAGCTGCAGTAAAGGCTCCTGAAAATCTTCATTGTATGAACTTGGACTGCAATGTTTATCTGAAAGAAAGCCATCAATGGAAAGTCCTGTACTGTTAAAATACCCTATAGCGGAAATCTCCACCGGAGCAGGCCTATAAGCCAGCACCGGCAAGTGATTGTCACAGGTGTGACCGGACAAGTCCACCAATATATCAATTTCATCCTCTGCTATACATCCAGCAATTTCTTCATGAGACCTGCCTGAAACCATGCGGACACAATCTGCCCAGCCATGAAGCTTCTCCGACAAACTGTCCTGCCCCTGATTAGTCTGATAAAGATAAACAGCAAATCTCTCCCTATCGGCATATTCCAGCAAAGGACGCAGAAAATATGCCACAGGATGCCGCCGAATATCCCCAGACAAATAGCCAATCCGTATTTTTTGATGCTCTTTAGGCTTTGCATTTAAAGGCTGAATATTCTGCAACAACTGTCTATAGCCATCATAAAGCTTATGCCATCTCTTATGAGAAATATTATCACAATAATTGGTGGTAAAAATAGCGTTACTGTATTCTATCAGCTTTTGAGCTTTATCTTGCTCCCAGTTGGCAGATTGCAAAAATGCCTCTACAGCCAAGGAGCACTCCCCTAAGCGACAGCACACTTCTCCTAGCAAACTATAAATCTCTGCCCCCAGCTGTCTATCACCATCGGACAGGTTATCAATCTCGGCCAGCTTCTCCACTAGGTATTCCAGCACTTCCATTTCCTGCACTGGACAATCAAGATTGCGAAGAATATAGCATTGCAACAACCAAGGCCTCAGCCAAAGTACATTCTCTGCTGATTTCAAAAAATCCAGCAAATCCTGCAAGGCGGCCAAGGCCTCATTATATTTACCAGCCTGATACAATTCATAGGCCTTATTGTACTGTTCCTGCATTAGATACTCTCCCACTAAAGTTCCTGCCAAATACGTTTATACCCCTGCTCCAGCTCCTGCATATATTGCTTTTCATTCATAATAGGAGAATTTTCCATCATATTGCGCAAGCCCAGATGCAAGGCGTTCAAAAGTTCCCTATCCTGAGCCAGCAAGAGAGCCTTTTGAATATATTCCTCTACAGAATAACTGCAAGCAAAATCCAGTCCTATATTCTTCAGCAGACTAATGCCAAAATTTCCTCCATGAGTGCCATCCCCCAGAGTCACCACCGGCACGCCCATATACAAGGCATCGCAGGTAGTACCACCACCGGGATATGGAAAGGTATCAAGGGCAATATCCATCTCATAATATTCCGGCAAATAATTTGCACTAAAACCCCTAAGCTGAAAGCGCTCCTCTGACAACCCCAAGGACAATAGCTTTTGCCTAAAAAGCTCCCGTATATCAGCATCATCCAAGCTGGCACATTTTAGCAAAAGCCTGGACTCCGGCACCTGCCTAAGAATTGCTCCCCAAGCCTCCAGCACCACATCATTCACCTTAATAAGATTGTTAAAACTGCCAAAGGTAATATAGCCCTTGGACATACAAGGGGCCTGCCGTACCGGTGGCATTTCCTTGATAGGCACATAACAAAAATGAGAATGAGGCAAAACCAATAGCTTCTCCGTAAAGCTCTCACTGCTGGCAAGGGCAGTTGCCTGCAAATTCTCATCAATAACCTGATTACTTTCAGCAGGAATCAAGGCACAGCCTGCAGCCAAATATTTATCTGACAGAAAATAATCAACCGTCTGCAAACCTGTGGTAGCAAAATACCCAATACCGCTTATCTGAATCGGCGCTGGCTTATACCCAAGCACCGGCAAACAATTATCCCGGGAATGACCTGCCAAATCCACCAGAATATCCAGTTCCTGCTGATAAACCAACAAAGCCTGATCCCGCAAAGGCAACTGGGAAATATTACACCAGAAATCCACCTGTTTTTTGATATATTTGCTATATTCATCCTCAATAGGGGAGTTACTAAAGCAATATACCTCAAAATCCTGCCGATTGTATTTGGTAACCATAGCCCAAATAAACAACAGCACCACATGACGACGGAAATCCGGAGAAATATACCCAATTCTCAGCTTGCCTCGCTTTTTTTGCCGACGCTTCAACTGACGCCTGTTATGGATAAAAGGCTTTAGCACAGAATAAAGCGCATTATATCCCCTGTGAGCTTCAACATACTCCCATTGGGGCATAAAAATATAATGAAGACTGAAAACATAATTGCTATAATTTGATGTCTTAACAGGAAAATAAACTGCCGCTTCACTAGCCAAGTGATAACACTGGGCTGCCTGCTGAGCCATACCAAAATACTTATAGGCCTGTCCCAGTATATTAAGAATGACTTCCTTTTCCCCAGGAGAAGCCTGCCAAAAATCATTTTCTGGTGGAATCATCGGCTTGCCTTGGTGCCAGCTCAACTGACAAAGCTCCTCCAGTACTCCTAAAGCCTGTAAATGCCTTTTGGCCTGCCAATACAATCTAGCCACCAAAAAGCCATGATATGCCCCACCTGTAAATTTCTGCAGCTGGGCAATAGCTGCAGGAATCTCCTGCTGACTATTGGTCTCCACTACTATAGCAGCATAAATCTCCGCCAGCTCTCCACCAATAGCCTCATATTCAGTAGCCCAGTCACTCTGACTCCTATATTCTGCCTGCAACTGCTCATAAAGAGGTCTGGCCTTGGCATAATCCCCCACATCCATGCACTGCCGCAAGCTATTCATTTTCTTATCTAAATTCTGCCAATCCATCGTCTCCAAACCTCAATACTTATCCCCTAACTCACTGCTTCAAAGCATAAAGCAAAGCGAAATCTACCACTGGCAACTTAGCAGCAAAGGACATAGCCTGCTCCTGCTCACCAGCAGACAAGCAGGTATAAGCAATATTTTTCAAGGTTGATGCATCCTTACTATCCAGTTCCAAGGCAGCGGATAGCAAATCAAAGGCAGACTGATAATCTCCCTGCTTATAGCATACCCCAGCAAAAACATTAATCAGACGTACCTTTTCCACCAAGGAAATTTCCTTAGCAGCAATCTTGGCCAAGGTATCAGATACATCTACCTTTTCGACCTCATTCTGCTGAACATTATCAGATTCTTCCACTATAGGCTGAGGTGCCTCAACTTGCTGTATCTCAGATGCAGTTACTTCTTTCTCGCGAACAGCCTCTGGTGTAATATTCTCTCTGGTAATAGTTGCCTCATCTGGTTCCTGAACTTCATTAACCTCTTCTACAGTCTGTTTTTCTTCAATTGCTTTATTCTTAGACAACAACTGTCTCAAACGAGCCAATGCTGCCTGAGCCTTGTCTTCACTAGGAGCTTCCTCCGGCTCGATCTTTACCTCTTCCTGAACTTTCGCCTGCTGAGGTTCAGCTTCTTTCATTTCCTTGCCTTTTAGTATCTCCTTCAACTTATTTACAGGGGAGTTAATCTCCTTATCAGCCTGCTTCTTCTGTAAATATGCACTAATCTTAGGATATTCAGACACCAGCTCATCATAACCATAGCTGATATTATCCATAAAGTTATCAAATATTTCCTGTTCCTGCTTAGACATTCCCTCTATGCCCTCAGTCAAGACTGCCTCACACAGCTTAAAGGCATCCTCATTGCGTTCCTCACTCATGCACAGAGTTGCCAGCAACATTTTCAAGCCCACGCCATTATAGCCATTATTTAAAGCATTATTTACCCATTTTTCAGCCCGCTCAAAATCTCCGGTGAAGAAATAACACTGGGCCCCCCAATACATGATTTCACCATCCATCTGCTTTTTAACTGCCATTTCAGCCATAACATCCATGGCAGCCGAATAATCCTCTGCCTCCATAAACTGCTGCATATCATGCTTCAAGCCGGCCAATACCTGCTTAGCCTGATTATTCCGTTTCTTCATTCTATTTTTATTAATTTTGTTCTTCAATCTAGCCATTTGAATACCTCCATTGCATTTATCCTCTGTAGGTTTTATCGTTGATTTTTCCTGATTAATTAAATTAGCCTGTGCCTGACGAAATACCTGCAATCTATCCTCTAACTGAGGTGCCATATGCCCTTCCACCAGCATAGAAGGCTCCATACCATGATAATCCTGCATCAGCTCCAAGGCCTTTTCCATAGCAGCTATGGCCTGCGCATATTCCCCAGTCTGATATAAACACTCACTGTATTCCGCCCAGAAATCCGGCACCTCTGGATATTGCTCCGTAGAAATTTCTGCCAGCTGCCGCCTTTTGCTAATGCTTTCTCCATCATTGCGACCACCATAATAGGCCATCAGCACCCTATGACAGCGACTGCCAAAATTTACAGACTGCCGTCCCTTCTTTACATCCAGCCAACCATAATAGGTACATTTCTCCATATCTCCCAGACCTAAATAGCAATCACAAAAATATCTAGCTAAATCTGCCTCAGATTGTCCATTGTCCACAGCCTGCTGCAAAAGTTTGAGATTTCTCTCCAACTTTTGCCTAGAAACACTGCTAGCATAACCAGTATGATAAATCTCCAACATTTCTGGTGGAATCCTGAAAAATTTCATAGACTTGCCCTCAGATAACTTCAGCTCTTCATGAATTTTTCCCTCATAGTGAAGTCCCTGCTGATTGCGAACTATCCGCAATTGATAGAAATAATCCTGTATTTCTGCCTTATCCACATCATAATTTACCATCTGAATCAAAAGTCCGTCTGCCTGCTGGGCTTGACGAATTACCTGACGGATATTGCCCGCAGTTTTTGCAGTAAAATATTCATCAGCATCCAACAATACCAGCCACTCCCCCTTGGCCTTGCTTAAAGCAAAATTGCGAGCCTTACTAAAATCATCCTGCCATGGAAAACTATATACCCTGGCACCTAATTTTCGAGCCACAGTTATGGTATTATCTGTAGAGCCGGTGTCCACCACCACAATCTCATTAACCTGATTTTTTAGACTTTTAATGGATTTCGCCAAATTTTTTGCTTCATTTTTCACAATATAACAGGCAGAAATTTTCAATGCCCTTGCCTTGCCCATATCTCATTTCTCCTGTAAATAATTCTGCCAAATTTTTCGATAATTATTTTCCAAATCTCTCATATAGCCTTCTTTATCCATCAGTGGTGAAGCTTCCATAATATTTCTTAGCTGAAGGTGCAAATCATGCAAAAGCGCCCAATCAGAAGCCAGCAGTACAGCCTTTTCAACATATTCATCCATACTATAACTACAACAGGACTCCATGCCAATATTTTTCAAAATACTAATGCCGAAATCTCCCCCATGACTGCCATCGCCCAAGGTTATAACTGGCACCCCCATATAAAGAGCAGCGCAGGTAGTACCACCTCCGGGATAAGGAAATGTGTCCAAGGCAATGTCTACATCCCAATATTCTCGAAGATAGTCCTTACTAAAGCCCCGGAGCTCCACTCTGTCCAGCTCAATACCAGCCTCCAGCAACATATTTTTCATAGTCTCAACACCCTGATATGCATTAAACATACGTCCTTTTAGCAGCAATCTGGAATTAGGCACTGCTGTCAAAATCCTTTGCCATGTTTGCAATACAGTAGAATTAACCTTTATAGGATCGTTAAAGCTGCCAAAGGTAATATATCCCTTTGCATTGCAAGGTGCCCCTTGAATTTCCTGGGGCATCTCCTCCTTAGGCCAATAGCAAAAATGACTTTGCGACATAGGCAATAGCTTTTCCACAAAATATTTACTTGTATACTCATGGCATAAATATTTGTCTGTAAGAAAGTAGTCTACTTCATCCAAGCCTGTAGTAGCAAAATAACCAATTCCACACATTTGTACAGGAGCTGGCTTATATGCTAGAATAGGCAGATTATAGCGGGTGTGTCCGGCCAAATCAAAAAGAATATCTATCTCCCTGCTGTAGATTGCACGGGCGGCATCTGGAGCATTTAAACCTGTAATATCTACCCATTCCGCAGGACAGCTCTGATAAAATTCCGTTACATCATCTATTTTGCCATTGGCAAAGCAGTATACTTGAAAATCTTCTTGATTATAACAAGCTGTAAGAACTCCAATAAAATCTTCCAACACGCAACGATTAAAATCTGCCGACAAGTATCCTATACGAATTTTAGGATGCTGGTTATGCAGCTGTTTATCGTGTTTGAATTGCCATATATCCTTAAATAATTTATTATAGTCTTGATGTACTTGAAAATACCTATTCTGAGATATAAATAAATAATGGCACCGCATAAGATATTTGCTGTAGTATTCCCATTTTACAGGCAAATCCTTTGTAGACTGCCAGATCTCTTTAAAAAAGGCACAAGCATAAACCTGTGGTCCAAAGTATTGATAGTACACTCCTGCAACACTATAAAAATATAATCTATCAGCTGCCTCCACCTTCCATATGGGACTTTGAGGGGGCACCACCAGCTCCATGCCATCTGTAGAAAATTTTAACTGAAAATATTTTATTCCTCGCTGCACAGCTTCTTCCATATGCTCCTGGGCCATCAGCTGGAATATTTCTTTTATTTCATTCATAATATTTCATCTGCTTTCTCAGCCGGATAGCTGCTCTACCATCTACATCCTGTTGGCATTCTGCCTTAGACATAGATAATCTTTGATATTTATCAGGCATAATAGCAAAAACATTAGGCAGAGTTTCTTCTCCATTTTCCTGCTTGACAAAGACCTCAGCCAAGGCCGAGTGATTTAGCAAATCCAGTTGCTGTCCCGCAACAGCTGCGCCTCCTTGAAACTTTCCTGTTTTGAGATAAAGCTTTACCTTACCCCTAGTATCATGGATAGGATAATAATAGGCGGCAAATTTTCCAGATGTCTGCCAACCCATGGCTTCCATAAGAAAATCCCCATCTTGTTTCTTATCATAAAAACAATCAAATATCTGTATAATCTCTACCACAGGACGCCCCAATAGGGATTTATATAATACCTTTGTCAATAAATGATTATATTTATAATACTCCATTCCTTCCAGAGAAATCTCCAAGGCCTGCTGTTTTTGTCCCTTGCGTATATAAATATCCCCAAGGCAGCTATAAAGCATAGGCATTAGATTTAGAGAAGTATCTGATACTGCTTTACCTGCCTTTATATCTTTTTCGGCAAACTGTCTTAACCTGCGAGCCTCCAATAGATATTGCTCCGCCTGTAAATAATCCCTGCCCACATAATAATAATATCCCAGCTGAACAGCGAAGAAAACCTCCCGAGGGAATTTCTTTCTAGCCTCTGTAATAACAGCCATTATTTCCTTATCGTCCTTGCCCAAATGTATCATAGCAGATATCATACACTCATAAACATGAATATCTCCACCTAGGGTTTTCATATTTGACTTCACTGCTTTTTGAGCATACAATAATACCTTATCAAAAACACCCAGACAATTATAGGCATCCATAAAGAATACATACAATTGCTCTCTCTCCTTCTGAGTCTTGGCCTCCTTTTCCCGCTGCTGCAAAATAGGCAAATCACGTTCTGCCTTTTTGCGCAAAATACCAGCACTATAACCTGTATGTATTATCTGCAAATCAAAGCATTTTTGCATAATATACTTACCAGGCTTAGTAACCAGCTGCTCATGTACTGGATTTTTATAATAAATATCCTTACTATTCCGGAAAATTCGCACCTGTATCATGGTATCAATAATTTTATTTCTATTATCTGTATCAATATTAACCAGCTGACACATAATAGCACCAATTTTTTTATTAGCATGATAACGAGTCATTTCCGTTCTAAATCGCTGTACACTCGATGCATCAAAATATTCGTCAGCATCCAAAAAGACAATCCAGTCCCCTGTAGCCTGCTGAATAGCATAATTTTTAGCAGTCGCAAAATCATTACACCAAGTAAAATGATAAGGGATAATATTAGCATTTTCTAATATATTTAGGGTATTATCTGTAGAGCCAGTATCTACCACTATGATCTCATCAGCTATCTGCCGCATATTATTTAGCCATTGAGTAATATTTTTTTCCTCGTTCTTGACAATTACACAGGCTGATATTTTCATGCCCTGACAGCCTCCTTACACCAAGCAATATATGTTTCTAACTCCTTACTTCTATTCCCCATATCAGCTGCTCTCTCCAAGGCTGGCAAAGCATTACTATAATCCTGCAAATAATATAGGCATATACCGCAATCAAACCAAAAATCTTCTATTACAGCCTCATCCTCAGCTTGAATTTGAGCCAAAATCTCCAAGGCCTCACTATAATATTCCCTAACTACAAGCTGATGGCCTATTTTCTTTAGCTTGCTTCCCGACATTCCCTGAGCTAGTTGCAAATATTTTAATAGCATTTCCTGACCACCATAAAGAATAATACCATCCAGCATAGTAATATATTCATCCGGCTCCAAGGCAACATTTTGTACCTGTCCATGATAAAGCTTTACCAATGCCTGCTGTGCTTCAGGCAGAAGCATTAGTTTTTCCTGATACCAGCTGCCGGAGGAATAATTACAGCCTAGTAAGGCCACAAATAAAAGCTGAATATTCTCTGCCATGAGTGGCAGTATCTTCTTTTCAAACTTAGGAAAGTTCTTTTGGTATAAAAGCTGATAGACTTCCTCTAAATTATTTTCTTTTTCCCTATTCATATGAGCGGAAAATTCCTTAGCCAAATAAATATAGCCATTTTGCTCCAGCAAAGCAATCAGTTGCTGTATATCCTGGGAGTTTCCCCCATAAATATTATGTAAGCCTTGAATAATGTCCCGAACTTTCTCTTGTTGCTCATTCTCAGCAATTTCTGCCAACTTCATATCCAGCCACTGACACAAAGTTCCTAGATGCCATTTATTCCGTCTCAATGTCGTTTGGCAAATTTCTTCTGCCTGCTGCTGGGAAAATATATCACTGATAGCTAAGCCCAACTTATCCATGGACTCTATAGCTACCTGAGCAAAGCGTTCCTTTTGAATAGCTGGCTGATAAGGCGATTCCATAGCCAAAATAGCATACTCTAGAGCTTCTTTATATTTTGCCAAACCTAATAGGCTTTCACTGAGAAAGCCATAATGCATCTCTGGTTTATGGCTTTTTCCCATAACCTGTTGTAAAATTTCATAATTGCGCTGATACTTGAAAGTAATTACTTTCGTAGAATAGCCTGTATGGCGAATGGCCAATTGCCGATCTGCCACAATATATTGTATGTCCTGCCAAGGCTCCCTCCCCTTGGTTAGCTGTTCGTGTACAGCCCCCATGTATTTAATGCCTACATGATTTCTTATAATTCTAGGCACTACATCAGAATTTATAATCTCATTATTGTTATCTGCATCTATATTATCAATAGGACAGAATATTACATCCATATCAGCATACTGCTTGTCTAGCTGTCTCAAATATTCAATGATATTTTTCGGATGATAATAACATTCATCTGCATCAGTAAATACCAGCCAATCCCCTGTTGCCTCCTGCAAAGCCATATTTTTAGCCTGAGCAAAATCATGCTGCCATTCATAGTTAATTAGTTTCACATCCGGTTGTTTGGCCAAAAACTCCCTAGTTCCATCTGTAGAGCCTGTATCTACCACAATAATTTCTTTGGCAAAGACTCTTATGTTATCCAGCCAAGCTTCCACATGATTTATCTCATTTTTCATAATAGCACAAGCAGATATACTTGTACCTTTTACCTTATTCATTTCAAAAAAATCGGAAGCAGCTTCACTTGCTTCCGATTTATAAAATTTGTTTTTCTTCATAACTGCCAGCCTTTACTACATCTAAACTACTTGCATATAATATCGAAAAACACCTTATAAATATTAAGCGAAACCAAACAAATATGCATCGCCACATATGATTTTTCAAAACAATAAAAGAACCGCCCCAAAGGACGGTTCTCATATTGTTTAATTGAATATCCGTATAAAGAATAACAGATATTACTGGAGGAGAGACAGTACATTTGAGCTGCTCTGATTTGCCTGTGCCAGCATGGACTGGGCAGCCTGCATCAGAACATTGTTCTTGGTGTACTCGGTCATTTCCTTAGCCATATCAGCATCACGGATAGTGGACTCTGCAGCAGTTACATTCTCGCTGGCAGTAGTCAAGTTGCTCTGAGTATATTCCAGACGGGACTGTACAGCACCAATAGTAGTCTGCTGATCCAGAGCCTTCTGAATAGCTGCATCCAGAACATTGATAGCTGCATTAGCCTGCTCCCGATTAGATACCTGAAGGGTACCGTTATCCTTACCCTGGAGGCCAAGAGCCTGAGCCTTCATATCAGTCAGGCCAACCTTAATGCTCTGGTTAGCCTTGGTGCCAATCTGCAAATTGATGGAATTGTCAGCAGACTCATTCTGAGCACGAAGACTCTCATCGAAAGCATCCAGAGCCGCATTAGCGGACTTGCGAACTGCACCAGTATTATCAGTAATGGAGATGGTGAAACCAGAAATCTGTCCAGCAACGCCAGTACCCCTAGAAGTAATAGATATAGAGCTCTCACCAGAAGCAGTATATACATTGTTACCAGAGCCATCAACAGCAATAAAAGAACTTTGGCCTGCACTAAGCTCAATATCATCGCTCAAAGCATGACTGCCATCACTCAAGGCTTTCAAAGCATCATCCAAGCTCAGGGTACCTACCGTAGTAGAAGCAGTAAAAGTTCTGCCATCCTTTACCCAAGATACAGTGACAGTATCACTGGTCTGAATATTCAAGCTATCACCATTGCGAGCCTCCAACGCAGTCATCTTAGTGCTACTAGCAGTATCCTCAGCCAGGCTCTGGTTAGTCAAAGCGGTGCAAGTAACAGTAGTCTTACTGTTCTTAGAACCATCTACCAGATACTGGCCATTAAAGGTTACATTTGCGTTATCGTTGATCTGGTCGACAGACTGATCCAACTCCTTCTGGATAGTCTGACGATCTGCATCAGTATTGGTATCGTTGGCTGCATTTACTGCCTTCTCCTTCAGAGTCTTCAGAATCTCTACAGTGGAGCTTACAGCACCCTCAGCAACCTTCATCATGGAGCCGCCGTTCTGGGCATTGCTATTAGCCTGATCCAAAGAACGAATCTGTACACGCATACGCTCGGAAATTGCATAGCCGGAAGCATCATCAGCAGCGCTGTTGATCTTCATACCAGAAGAAACCTTCTGCAAGCTCTTGGCGAGTGCCTTGGAGTTCTTGTTCAGAGTGTTCAGGGTGGACAGAGCGGACATGTTGTTTTTAACTACCATTGCCATAATAATTTTCCTCCTTGGTTGTCAACAAGGTTAGCAGCATCCGTGCCACTAACTGTATAAAATTGTTTTGCAAATATCTGACGTATTTCTGGGTTGCTAGCCACCTGAAATATGTCCCTTGCCGTTGTCATATATATTATCGTGAGAAATTTCAGTCTTCTTAAATTAAAATTAAAATTTATCTATAAAAAATTTTCATTGCACAATATCTATAGCTCTACTCTGCTTCCCCAAACCATTTAGGCTTTAGTTTTCGCATTTCAGGCCAATTTCTACCCCATGTGCAGAATGATTTGGTATGCTCTCTGGCAATATTCATAAAATACTCCAACAAAGTCATGTCATAGCACTGTTGCCATTCATATCGTCTATCTAGGATATACATAGAAGCACCTGTCAGATCAACGGTACCATCCACATCCACAAACTCTTTAGACTCTAATTGAAATTCATATTGCTTGGTGCGTATGCATAACTTATAGGTCTGTCCAGGGAATATGGAATTACTAATAGTATATTCCCGTTCCTTACCTCCCAAGGCTTTGGGCAAATTACCATCTACATAATCTGGAGTTGCAAAACCATTTACCTTAGCCATAACGTTATAAATATCCACTGCACTGGTTAACTCATCAACTATTCCTAAGGAAGGTATACCTGCTCCTCGCACCATACAAGCCGCACTAGTCTGATAGCGACTCATCAAATAGGGATAATTATCATATACAGAGGCACCATGATCCGAGTACAGCTGAACTATATATTCATCATCATTATAATGTGATTCCAAATAATCAAATAAAATTCCCAAGCTGCGGTCTGTATTCTGTATCCCCATCATATTGGCATGAGCATATAAAGGGGAACATTTCAGATATACACTGGCTACCTTTTCCTGGTTTTGCCACAATCTATCCTCTAAGGACAAACTGGTCTGAGTAGCTAGGGGCATGCTTATGGTACTGATTTGCCAAGGATGCACATCCATGATATGCATAAATAAAAATTGATCACACTCTCCAAAGGCCTCTAACTGTTGAATAGTACGCTCTACCCCCTCATAGGCTCTAGTAGCATAGGAATTAGTTATCAACCTATCATACCCTCTATAAGCCCCTGTATACAAACCATCACCACATCCCATGATATTGACACAATAATATCCCAACTTCTGCATCTGTTCTGATATTACTTCATATTTGTTAGATAATGGCATATTGATACGTTCGTTATAAATTTGAGAATGATGAGGATACATACCTGTTTCTATGGTATGTACAGCTGGATAAGTATATTCTGACACTGAAAAATAATTATTAAATATTATTCCCTTGGAAAAAAATCTCATAGTGTTTGGAAGTAAGGCGTAATTCTGCTCCTTCATGGCCTGCCAGCTTAAGGCATCTATCAGAATATTCAAAACGACTTTTTTTCTTTTGGGACTATGCTCTAAGAGAATCGGTTTTCCCATGACGAATTCCTTTTCTCCCTTAATTTCAACAGGCTGCTCTATTCTATAGTGGCTATATTCCCATTTTCCTAATACAGCGTTATATTCTCTATTTCCTGAAGTAATGGAAATTTCCTGACTAACTTCACTCCCGGCCAAGGAAATTATATATTTTTTCCCTTGAGGATCAAATTGAAACTCTTCGCCTATCTTAGATTTAACAATATCAAATATCATATCTGCCCCGTATTCACTGACAAATTCTGATATATTTTGTTCTCTAGACAGTAAACTCCCCTTGCCATTGAGCGGTTCCTGATTAACAAATACACCAACCCAGTATTTATAACCATCTCTATCCACAGGCCAAGGAATATATTCACCTCCTATAGCCGCCTCACTTCTAACAAGCTTATTATCTTGCGGTCTAAACTTATGTAACAAAAAAGGCGCATAATCACCAATATTATGACACATTGTTAAGTTATCCAGAATTTCCTCATTCCATAAGGATACTTTCATGTCCATACCATAAACCCGATGACAATAACTTTGAAATTTTATTTTTTCCACGGTCATATTCAATTTATCATAACACTCTATAAGAAGCTTCCATATGATTAAATTATATTTTCTTTTTTGCCAAGCTGCTTCCGCAAATTTCAAGGCTTCCTTGACCTCTCCATAGTGTAATGCGAAATATCCAGCAAAAATATCCACATGCTCTGATTCGGGATATTTTTCCTTATATTCCGCTAAAAATGCCAAATATTCGTCGTCAAAATCACTTTGCTCCCACTTCTGCTGAAGTTTTTGAAATAAAGCCAAGCCTTCTACTTCCTCGGCTTGCCAAAATGCCACATCTATTTTTCTTTCTTTCATACTCTACCACCATTGCTAAAATTTTACACAATTATCCCTACTAAACAGATACTATATAAATCGAACAATGTATTATATTTTTTAAGTCTAATGTTAAAACAATCGTCTCTATGTCTAAACTAGCAAAATTTATTTTATGTATTTTTATTTATTTCAGGGTGTGTCAAGAACTTTGTGTAAAAAAGTTTAGTAGATTACATCATAGTGCT
>OLFV01002145.1_pt1 | contig 15831 bp, 13 predicted proteins | sample 1605551 | NCBI WGS metagenome assembly OLFV01 (sample SAMEA3888922, study PRJEB22519) | human gut metagenome | biome: human gut; feature: human-associated habitat; material: faeces | place: Denmark | collected 2011
GGAGAGCCGGAAGGACTACGCGGACGCCTTCGCCCGCTACGTTCGCTTCCTCTCCCAGGGCGGGGAGAAGGTCTTTACCGACCTGCTGGAGGAGGCCGGCCTCCGCTCTCCCTTCCAGGCCGGGGCCTTGCAGGCCGTGGCCCAGGAGAGTGAGGCCCTGCTGCGGCAGCTGGAGGCCAAGCTGGACCAGCCCTGAGGGAAAATTTTTGACGGAAACAGCAAGGGAGTCGAACGGCTCCCTTGACTTTCCTGCTCTGTCGTGCTAGAGTAAAACATAATGCACTAAGGGTTTAAAGCTGTAAAGGATGAAGCATCCGCTTTGGACCCGTCACAGAGAAAGGACCGTCACTATGCCCGTTATTGATTTTTTGGAACGCAACGTCAAGCTCTACGGCAACGAGACCGCCCTGGTGGAACTGAACCCTGAGATCAAAGAGACCCGCCGGATGACCTGGAAGGAATATGACCTTATCCAGCCCACCACCGACGAGCCGTATCGCCGGGAGATCACCTGGAACGTCTTTAACGAAAAGGCCAACCGCTTTGCCAACATGCTGCTCTCCCGCGGCGTGAAGAAGGGCGACAAACTCTTCCTCGACAAGAAGAAGCGTGCACACATCTGGTAAGACGCTTGCCGACAAGTCATGATAAAAGCCAAGCCTCAAAAAGGTTTGGCTTTTATTGTTTCCGAATGTTAAAACAGGTTAATCCTGTCAAGAAAAGACCCGTTACAACGTTTATTTGTCAGACAGCCGGGAGACAGAACGCCGACAGACAGCACCCCACAAGGCACGAAGCCGCGCAAAACCCAGAAAAGGCGAAGAAAGAAATTGAACCAGAAGGAATTTGAAAATATAGCAAAACAGTTGCGTCTGCGGTCGCTTGCCGTGGCTCACGGCTTCAGCTTCGACACCGACGAGGCCGAGGATGTGGCGCAGGACGCCATGCTGAAGCTATGGGGACTGCACGAGACCACAGACGGACGGGAAGCGGCCGAAGCCCTCACGGTGAGCATAACACGCCACCTGTGCATCGACCGCATGCGCCGACGGCGCACCATCCCGATGGACTCACGGCCCGTAATCGACGACCGCCACGCGCCGCCCGACATCGCACTTGAGACCGCCGACAACGAACGCTGGCTCGAACAACGCCTCAAAGCCCTCCCAAGCAACGAGCACGCCGTGCTGCATCTGAGACAGGTGGAACGCAAAACCGACCAGGAGATTGCCTCCATACTCGGCATTTCCGCATCGTCGGTGCCCACGCTTCTCTCCCGCGCACGCCGCAGACTGCTCGCCGACATCATGCGGCGCCGCAACCAATGACACCCTTACACACCAAGACAGATATGAAAAAAACGGATATTGACAACAGAAAGGACATAGAGCAACTGCTCCGCCGCTTCATGGACGGACTCACGTCGCCGGAGGAGGAAGACCGCCTCGGCAGCTACTTCCGCCATGCCGACGTACCAAAGGAGTGGGACGCCTACAAGGAAATGTTCGCCTACTTCGACGAAGGAATGCCGCAAGGCCGCTACGACACGCCCCGGCAGCGTCCGCGGCAACGCCGCGCGGCACTCTGGGCAGGCATAGCCGCCGCAGCAGCCGTGGCCCTCACCGTCGTGCTCACACTGCCGAGAGAGGCGGCAACACTGCCCTCCGCAAGCAAGACAGTGGCTGCACTGGCTCCCGACACCACCACGACGACACCTGCCGAAGCCGCCGCCGACAGCACAGACACACGGCAGAAGCCCGCAGCAAAGCCCCGACGCCCGTCCTACTACAAGCACAAGTACGAGCCGGCACCGCCGAAGACATACTACGCCAAAGCCCCAACCGCCGCCGACAAGGCCACACAGGAAGAGGCCGACCGCCTTGTGGCAGAGCAACTCAACATGATGGAGCTGACGCAACAGGCCATGATGCTGCATGTGGATGCCACGGCACAGGTGCAGGACATGCAGACAATGCTCGCCACAAACGACAAGCCTGACGACTGGCAGGACGCAAACTGAAAAACAGAAACAATAACGCTATAACAATATGAAACACATCACGCAACTCATCATCACCGCCGCCATGCTGCTCATGACGCAGACCGCCGGCGCACAGAAGAACATAGCGAGAGAGTTCGGAGCCTTCGCCGAAGCCACAGGCAGCGTAGCCATACTCAGCAGCAATGTCGATCTGGACAGGGACATGGGCAAGAACGCCACATATCTCTACAATGAATTCAACGTGGACAAGGACGACCCGCAGTGGAAACAGCTCAAGAAAGCATTCGACACCGACGCCAAAGATGCCTACAGCGCGTTCAAAAAGAACAAAGGCACGACCGACCGCACGACGACACGCATCGAATACGGCTCGCACCAGAAAGGCAAGACAGCCACCATCACCTTCGGTTCACATCTCGACCACAACTACCGTGTGCTGCTCTTCCGCGACCCCGCCGACAGCTACTGGCGCACTTGCTACGCCCTCGTGTGGTATGAAAGCCGGGACGACAGCAAGCAGCTGCACGGATACATGTACCGCATCTACAGCCGCGACCCGCAGATGGTGGGCAAGGAAAAGCAGCCCACCACCATCTCGATGCTCAACGACGGCTCGATGATACAATACGACAAGGACACCGGACTCAGCACCGTGGTGCAGACAGGCAGCACAGCGGGCGAGAACGGCAGCATAAAGTCGAGCATCGATTTCCTCTCGCGCTTCAACATCCTGCGTTCCATGTACATGGAGAAGATGGGGCAGCCCGACAGCGCAGCAAGCCTCACCTACTGCACCAGCGTCGTGAACAACCTGCTCTCGCTCTGCAAGCAGCACGCAGCGCTGCTCGACGCCAATGAAAAGATGGCATGCCGCAACATACTCGGCAGCATGCAGCAGGCAAGCACCGACATAGGTCTGCGCGAAATGATTTCACTCGCAAAAAGCTATCTGAAATGAACCGACGGCAGAAAAGCCGCATCAACACACATCAACAACAATCTCAAAATCTCTCTCACACAGATAATTACAGAAAAAGGACGGCGCGATGCCGTCCTTTTTCGTTTCCGCCCGCCTCCAGTCATTTACCGCCTTCACACCAAGCACATTCCGCCTAATTTTCAAACAAGGCTTCTTTTGCCTGTAAAGAAGCCTTCTTTTGAGTGCAAACAAGCCTTGTTTGAAGAGCAAAGAAGCCTTGTTTGAAAACGAGGGAAATCAGCACTGGTTTTGAACGAACATATAGGAGGCCGAGCGTCTCGCTCGACAGCATTCATAAACCCCGCTCACACGGCAAAAACCACACTGCTCTCCCTGCGACAGAACAGCCAAACCGCGCCGGGACGCGAATGTCATGAAATGCCTTTTTTATTGCACACAACGATAATCGGAGCGAAATTTGGAATAATCGGGAAAAATTATTACTTTTGTAAGGATGAAGCAACAACGCCTTTAAAAATCACGAACAATGGACGACGAAATAAAGAACGAGCAGACAACAAACGGCAATTCCGACGAAATGCGCGACGACGAAGCCCGCAACGGCTACGGAAACGCAGAGGAAGAGAGCGAGAAAGTGGAGCACACCGACTATCGGCCCGTGAACCGCTTCGATGCTTCCGTGGTGCATCACCTCAGCGGCATGTACCAGAACTGGTTTCTTGACTACGCATCCTATGTGATTCTGGAACGTGCCGTGCCGCACATCGAGGACGGACTGAAGCCCGTGCAGCGACGCATACTGCACTCGATGAAGCGCATGGACGACGGACGCTACAACAAAGTGGCCAACATCGTGGGACACACCATGCAGTTTCACCCGCACGGCGACGCTTCAATAGGCGACGCACTCGTGCAGATGGGACAGAAAGACCTGCTCATCGACTGCCAAGGAAACTGGGGAAACATACTCACCGGCGACCGCGCCGCAGCACCACGATACATAGAGGCGAAGCTGTCGAAGTTTGCACTCGACATCGTCTTCAACCCCAAGACCACCGAATGGCAACTCTCCTACGACGGACGCAACAAGGAGCCGATAACGCTTCCTGCCAAGTTCCCGCTCCTGCTCGCACAGGGAGCCGAGGGAATCGCCGTGGGACTCAGCTCGAAAATACTGCCGCACAACCTCAACGAACTGTGCGACGCCGCCGTGAAATACCTGCGCGGCGAGGAGTTCCACCTCTACCCCGACTTCCCGACAGGCGGCTACATCGACGTGAGCAAGTACAACGACGGGCAGCGGGGAGGCGTGGTGAAAGTGCGTGCGAAGATAGAAAAGATTGACTCCAAGACCATCGTCATACGCGAAATACCATTCGGAAAGACCACGGCAACCCTCATCGACTCCATACTCAAAGCCATAGAGAAAGGCAAGATAAAGGCAAAAAAAGTGGACGACAACACCGCTGCCAACGTGGAGATACAGGTACACCTCGCCCCCGGAGTGTCGCCCGACAAGACAATCGACGCGCTCTACGCCTTCTCCGACTGCGGAATAAACATCTCGCCCAACTGCTGTGTCATCGAGGACAACAAACCCTGCTTCCTCACCGTGAGCGATGTGCTGCGCCACTCCACCGACTCCACGATGGGACTGCTGCGCAAAGAGCTCACCATAAGACGCGGCGAACTCTTCGAACAGCTCTTCTTCGCGTCGCTCGAACGCATATTCATCGAAGAAAGGATATACAAGGACAAAGGCTTCGAGAACGCCGAAGACATGGATGCAGCCGTGGCACACATAAGCAAGCGCATAGCACCGTTCACGAAAGACTTCGTGCGCGAGGTGACACGCGACGACATCATGCGCCTCATGGAGATAAAGATGCAGCGCATACTCAAGTTCAACAAGGACAAGGCCGACGAACTCATAGCACGCATCAAAGCCGAAATAGCCGACATCGACAACGACCTCGCGCACATGACGGAGGTCACGATAAAGTGGTTTGAGTTCATAAAGGAGAAATACGGCAAGGACCATCCGCGCCGCACGGAGATAAAGAACTTCGACACAATAGAAGCATCGAAAGTGGTGGAGGCCAACCAGAAACTCTACATCAACCGCCAGGAGGGCTTCATAGGCACAGGTCTGAAGAAGGACGAGTTCGTTTGCAACTGCTCGGACATCGACGACATCATCGTTTTCTTCAAAGACGGCAAGTACAAAATGTTCAAAGTGGCCGACAAGATATTCGTGGGCAAGAACATACTGCATGTGCAGGTGTTCAAGCGCAACGACAAACGCACCATATACAACGTGGTCTATCGCGACGGAAAAGGCGGCGCCTACTTCATAAAGAGATTCAACGTGCCGACGATGAGCACCGGAAAGGAGTACGACCTCACGCAGGGCACACCGCAGTCGCGCGTGCTCTACTTCACAGCCAACCCCAACGGCGAGGCGGAAGTGATAAAGGTGACACTCGAAGCCAACCCGAAGCTGCGCAAGATATTCATAGAAAAGGACTTCGCCGACATACCCATCCGAGGCCGTGCAAGCAAGGGCAACCTCGTGACGCGCAACCCCGTGCACCGCATCGGACTCAAGAGCCACGGACACTCGACGCTCGGCGGACGCAAAGTGTGGTTTGATGCCGATGTGAACAGGCTCAACTACGACGAGCACGGACGACTGCTCGGCGAATTCAACGAGGATGATGCCATACTCGTGGTGCTCGACAACGGCGACTTCTACATCTCGTCGTTCGACGCAAACAACCACTACGAGGACAACATCAGGATTATAGAGAAGTGGGACCCCGACAAGATATGGACGGCAGCACTCTTCGATGCCGACAATGCGGGCAACCTTTACATAAAGCGTTTCCGCATGGAAGCGACGAAACGCTACCAGAACTACATCGGCGAGAACCCGCAAAGCCGGCTCCTCGTGCTCACCGATGTGGCGTATCCACGCCTTGAAGTGACATTCAAACCCATCACCACACCCGACGGACAGGCCACACAACGCCCGCCGATGGAGGTCGATGCCGAGGAGTTCATAGCCGTAAAGGGCTTCAAGGCCAAGGGAAAACGCGTCTGCACATGGGATGTGGAGGAAGTGACGGAGCTTGAACCCACACGCTTCCCCGAACCCGAAGCGGAACCGGACAACGATGACGACAACGACAGCGAACCCGAAAACCTCGACCCCGATGCCGGGAAAAGCCAGCAACAGGTAATCGACGAGATGACGGGACAGCTCAATCTTTTCGACAATGACAGCCTGTAAGCCGGCCATAACACTGCTGCTCGCACTCACGGCGAGCCACGTCTGCGCCCAGAGCGACACCATCGTGTCGCCCCGGACCATCACCAACGCCCGCATGATAAGCGTCGGCGCCACCGAAATCCTCGACACCTACCTCTCACAAGAGAAGTTCCGCGGCACCGGACTGCGCTTCATCTCGCACACCGAACGCGACCGCGACGACAGCCGATGGAGCCGCCGCATAGTGCATCAGGGCGGCATAGCATGGGCAGACAACCGTTCGGGCGACGGCGGCGAAATTGCCGGAGCCTACCATTTCAGCTACGGCGTGCTGCACGGCTGGGCGTTTCCCGTTGGAAACGCGAGCCTCAGCATAAAGGCAGGAGCACAGATCGACGCCACGGCAGGATTCATCTACAACACCCGCGGCAGCAACAACCCGGCGCAGGCACGCCTCAGCCTCAACCTGTCGCCCACATTCTCAGCCACTTATTCCACCCACATCAGCCGCTGTCCCATAGCCATACGCTATGAGGCAAGCGCACCTCTTGCCGGAATAATGTTCAGTCCAAACTACGGCCAAAGCTATTACGAGATATTTTCACGCGGCAACTACGACCGCAACATCGTCCCCACGACTTTCGTCGCCACTCCGTCGCTACGACAGATGATCACCATCGATGTGCCGATAAGTCGCACCACACTGCGCATAGGCTATCTTGGCGACATAGAGCAGGCCTCTGTGAACAACCTCAAACAGCACATCTACACCCATGCGGTGCTCATCGGCATCGTGAAAAGATTCAAGACCATAAGACTCCGCCCATGAAACAGTGCATGAAACACATACTACTGCTGCTGGCAGCCGCCTTCGTGCTGACGGGATGCGTGGATGAAGACGAATACAGCAACACGCCGCGCGACAACTTCGAAGCCCTCTGGCGCATCATCGACGAGCGTTACTGCTTCTTCGACTACAAGGCGTCGGCTTACGGACTCGACTGGAACGAAGTGCACTCACGCTACGCCCGACAGATAACCGACGACCTCACGGACACACAACTATTCGAAATCCTCGGCAATATGCTCGGCGAACTGCGCGACGGGCATGTGAATATGTACTCGGCATGGGACATTTCGCGCAACTGGGCATGGAAGGAAGACTACCCGTCGAATATCAGCGACACACTCATCACGCGCTATCTCGGCACCGACTACCGCATCGCCGCCGGACTGAAATACCGCATCCTCGACGACAACACGGGCTACATACGCTGCGCATCGTTCGCCACCGCACCGGGAGAAGGCAACCTCGACGAGGTGCTCATGTACCTCACGCCGTGCAACGCCCTCATCATCGACATACGCGACAACAGCGGCGGACTGCTGACGGCAGCCGAAAAACTCGCCGCACGGTTCACCAACGACGAGATTACAGTGGGCTACATGCAGCACAAGACGGGCAAAGGACACTCCGACTTCTCTCCGATGGAGGAGCAACGGCTGAAACCCAGCCGCGGACTGCGATGGCAGAAGCGCGTGGCAGTGCTCACCAACCGCGCCGTATATAGCGCCGCCAACGAGTTTGTGAAGTACATGCGCTGCTGCCCCAAAGCCATAGTCGTGGGCGACCGCACCGGAGGCGGGGCGGGAATGCCCTACTCCAGCGAGCTGCCCATAGGATGGAGCGTGCGCTTCTCGGCATGCCCCATGTACGACCGCGACCGGCAAAGCACCGAGTTCGGCATAGAACCCGACCACAAGACAGACCTCAAACAGTCAGACCTGCTGCGCGGCGAGGACACGATAATAGAGCGGGCGCGGCAGATACTAAGACAAAACAACAGTTCAAACAACAACAAATAAAAGAAAACAAAAAATCATGAACAAAGCAATCAACACGGAAAAGGCACCGAAAGCCATCGGTCCCTACAGCCAGGCAATAGAAGCCGGCGGAATGGTATTCGCATCAGGACAGCTGCCCATCGACCCCGCGACAGGCGAGTTCGCCGTCGGCGGCGTGAAGGAGCAGACACGCCAGTCGCTCACCAACGCCAAGCACATACTTGAAGAAGCCGGAACCGACCTCGCACATGTCGTCAAGACGACAGTGTTCCTCTCCGACATGGCAGACTTCGCAGCCATGAACGAAGTGTATTCCGAATTCTTCAGCCAGCCCTTCCCCGCCCGTTCGGCAGTGGCAGTGAAGACCCTACCCAAGAACGCACTCGTGGAAGTGGAGTGCATCGCCGTGAAATAAAAATACGGCAAAGCACAGCCTGCATCACGCAGGAAAATCCATCCGCAAAAAACAAGGCTTCTTTGGCTTCCAAACAAGACTTCTTTGCATCGTAAACAAGTCTTGTTTGGAAGCCAAAGAAGCCTTGTTTGCAAACCGGCGAAAACAGCCTTTTGATCACACCTTATTATATATTGCACGCCGGAAGCCCCCACTCGCGGAAGCCCAGAAACCCGGAAAAAGCCGGGAAAGAACGGCACGACACACGGAGCCGCCCTCGCCCCGAACGGCACGCAGGAAGAACACGGAAAGTAGAAAAATGAGATTTAATACGCTCAAAGAGTTGCATATAAACAGAAAAGTTGTACCTTTGCAAAATATTTGTAAAGCAGAGAGTTGCAACACGCAACCCGATGCACACAAAAGAAAATGCAGAAAGAGAATAAGGACAAACATAAACACATACAATTATGAACGTAGCAATAGTTGGTGCGAGCGGAGCCGTAGGACAGGAATTCCTTCGCATACTCGCAGAGAGAAACTTCCCCATTGACAACCTCACACTCTTCGGCTCACACCGTTCAGCCGGAAGCAAATACAACTTCAAAGGCAAGGAGTACGAAGTGAAACTCCTGCAGCACAACGACGACTTCAAGGACATCGACGTGGCATTCGTCTCTGCCGGAGGCGGCACCTCAAAAGAATTCGCCGACACCATAACCAAGCACGGCTGCGTGATGATTGACAACTCAAGCGCATTCCGCACGTGCGACGATGTGCCACTCGTAGTACCCGAATGCAACGCCGAAGACGCACTGAACCGTCCGCGCAACATCATCGCCAACCCAAACTGCACAACCATAATGATGGTGGTGGTGCTCAAACCGCTCGAAGCCCTCAGCCACATCAAGCGCATACACATAGCAAGCTACCAGAGCGCAAGCGGCGCAGGAGCCGCTGCCATGGCCGAACTGCAGCAGGAATACAAAGAGATAATAGAAGGCAAGCCGGTGACAGTGAGCAAGTTCCCACACCAGCTGGCATACAACGTGATACCGCAAATCGACGTCTTCACCGACAACGGATACACCAAGGAGGAGATGAAGATGTTCAACGAGACACAAAAGATAATGCACTCCGACGTGAAATGCTCGGCAATGTGCGTGCGCGTAAGCTCGCTCCGCTCCCACTCGGAAAGCGTATGGATTGAGACAGAAAGCCCCATCAGCGTGGAAGATGCACAGAAAGCCATCGCAGCAGCACCCGGATGCACACTCAAGGACGACCCCTCGAAACTCATCTACCCCATGCCTCTCGAAACAGCAGGCAAGGACGACGTGTTCGTAGGACGCATACGCAAGGACCTCGCCGACGACTGCGGACTCACATTCTGGCTCAGCGGCGACCAGATACGCAAGGGTGCGGCACTCAACGCCGTGCAGATAGCGGAATATCTGGAAAAGGTGGGCGACCTGAAGAAGTAAGCACTTGAAAAAGGCTGCATTTTGCCACATTTGCAAAGAAGCCTTGTCTGCGCCATAAAGAAGCCTTGTTTGCAATGTAAAGAAGTTCGTTTTGCAATGCAGACAAGGCTTCTTTCATTTGCAGACAAAGCCATTCGGTTTCTTTCGGAATATTCCAACGGACATAAATATAAAACCAAACCAGAAAAACAACATGAAAAAATTATTTCTTACACCCGTTCTCATCCTATCGGCAGTGCTCCTCGTACTGCCCATGAACCTTTGCGCGCAAGCCGACGGCGGCAGACAGCCGGCGCAGAACGACACCCCAGTGCGCGATTTCGCCTTATGCCCCTCCGACACCACCTCCACATTTGAAGGCTGGGGCATCTCGCTCTGTTGGTGGGCACGCATGTGCGGCGAGTGGAGCGACGACAAGATAGACCAGCTTGTGGACTGGCTCGTCAGCCCCGACAAACTCAATTTCCGCATATTCCGCTACAACATCGGCGGCGGTGAAGACCCGCTCAACCGCAACTGCCAGCCACACCACATGGGCAAGGGCAAGGGGCTGCGCGCCGAAATGGAAGGATTCAAAGACTCCACTGCCGATGCCTATCACTGGGAACGCGATGCAGCGCAACGCAAGATTATGCTGAAGATAAAGCAGAAACGCCCCGACGCAATCTTCGAGGCGTTCAGCAACTCGTGCCCTTACTACATGACGGTGAGCGGATGTGTGGGCGGAGCCGACAAAGGCAACGCCGACAATCTGCTGCCGCAATACTATAACGAATTCGCACACTACCTCGTGGACGTGTGCAAACACTACAAAGACGAATACGGAATCGAGTTCGCCACGCTCGAACCGTTCAACGAGGCGATGAGCGACTACTGGTATCGCGACGGCAGCCAGGAAGGATGCCACTTCGACAAAGAGTCGCAAGTGAAGTTTCTGCGCGTGCTCAGTCCGGTGCTCCGCGCTTCGGGACTGAAGACAGTAATCTCGGCTTCCGACGAGACAAGCGTGAAACAGTCGGTAGAAGCCTTGGAGCACTACCGCGACGCAGGGGTGCTGCCGCTTGTGGGACAATGGAACACGCACACATATATAGCCGACAACACCAGTCGCGACGCCCTGCGCCGGTTGTGTCATGACACCGGCATGAAGCTCTGGATGAGCGAAGTGGGAAGCGGCGGCAAAGGCATAGAGGGCAACATTGAGCTTGCCCAGAAACTGATAGACGACATGCGCCACCTGGAACCCACGGCGTGGATAGACTGGCAATATGTGGAAGAAAACAACGACCAATGGTGCCTGGTGCAGGGCGACTTCAAGGCACAGACCTATCACCGCGTGAAAAACTACTATGTACGCCAGCAGTTCAGCCGTTTCATACCGCAGGGCTACCGCATTGTGCGCACGGCATGCCCACAGGCACTTGCCGCCGTCAGCCCCGACGGTAAAGAATATGTGGTGGTAATGATCAACGGAAAGAGCGACGCCGTAGCCCACAACATCGATGTGAAGGCACTCGGCAAGGGCATAAAGGCTGAATGCTTCCGCACATCCGAAACGGAAGACGTGGCACCCGTCAGCCAGTTCACGCTCAAGAAAGGCACCCTTTCATGCACGCTGCCCGCTCTTTCGGTCACAACAGTGATTATGAAAAGAAAATAATGCCGCGCCATGTCGGTGTCAAAATAGGAGTTAGCAGAAGTTATCGGAAGTCAATCCGCCTGTGGCGGATGGAAGACAACGGACATTACCATTATTTTTCAATGAGTTATGCTATTGTCCGTTATCTTCCTTTAACTTCCGGCGAAGCTTGATTTCCGATAACTTCAGTTTTGAAGCACCCTCATGGCGAAAAACATATCCATTGTTCGAACTTAACCGTTTTTTTGCGTAACTTTGCACATAAAAATATATTCATGACCGAAATAGCCAGTTACTTTCCGATAACCGACCCCACACTCATTTTCTTTGTGGTACTGCTGATTATCCTCTTTGCGCCGATAATCATGGGCAAGCTGCGCATTCCGCACATCATAGGCATGGTGCTCGCCGGCGTGGCAATGGGAAAGTACGGGCTCAACATCCTGGCACGCGACGACTCCTTCGAGCTTTTCGGCAAGGTGGGACTATATTATATCATGTTCCTCGCGTCGCTTGAGATGGACATGGAGGGCGTGAAACGCAACAGCGGGCGGTTCCTCGCATTCGGACTTCTCACCAATGCCGTGCCGCTTCTGCTCACGTTCGTGGCGAGCATCTGCCTGCTCCGCTATTCAGTGCTCGCCTCGCTGCTGCTCGGATGCATCATGGCCTCCAACACACTCATCGCCTATCCCATTGTGGGACGCTACGGACTGCAACGCAAACCGAGCGTCACACTGAGCGTTGGGTCGTCGATGATATCGCTGCTCATGGCACTTGTCACGCTCGCCGCAATAGTGGCGTCGCAGGACAGCAACACGGGTTGGACATTCTGGGCATGGTTCGTGGTGAAGTTCGCACTCTACTGCGGAGCGATGGCAGTGCTGGTGCCGCGCCTCACACGCTGGTTCCTGCGCCGTTACAGCGATGCTGTGATGCAGTTCATCTTCGTCATGTCGATGCTTTTCATGAGCGCGGCGCTCAGCGAAGCCGTCGGGCTTGAAGGCATCTTCGGCGCATTCCTCTCCGGACTCATTCTCAACCGCTACATACCACATGTCTCGCCGCTGATGAATCGCATCGAATTCATTGGCAACGCACTCTTCATCCCCTACTTCCTCATAGGCGTGGGCATGCTCATCAACGTGCGGCTGCTCTTCGAAGGCGGCAACATACTCATGGTGGTATTCGTCGTAGCGTTCTTCGGCACGGCAGGAAAAGCCATCGCCGCCTACCTCTCGGCACGCCTTTTCCGTCTGCCTTTCTCGTCGGGCAACATGATGTTTGGACTCACATCGGCACACGCTGCCGGCGCGATAGCAATGATTATGGTGGGCATGAGGATAGAAGTGGCGCCGGGACAGGTGCTCGTGAACGACGACATGCTCAACGGCGTGGTGATAATGATACTCGTGACGTGCATCATCTCCACGATAACAACGGAGCGGGCGGCACAGCAGATAACCCTGCGCGACCAGGAGATGCCGCACGACGAAACCAGCGCCGAGGAGGAGAAGATGCTCATCCCGATGAAATATCCGGAGTATGCCATACGCCTCGTGAACCTCGCCATGATGATGCGCAACCCTAAAAGCAAGTCGGCACTGGTGGGCCTCAACGTGGTCTATGACGACGCCGACATGCGGCGCAACCAGGAGAACGGACAGCAGCTGCTCGAACGCATGGCGCAATACGCAGCATCCACCGACATACAGATGCAGACCCAGGTAAGAGTGGCGGCAAACATAGCCAACGGCATACGGCACGCGTTCAAGGAATTCGGCGCGACCGAAATCATAATAGGCATGCACATGCACAAGGAAGTGTCGGCAAAGTTCTGGGGAGACTTCCACCAAAGCCTCTTCAACGGGCTCAACAACCAGATAATCATGGCACGCCTCACGCAGCCTCTCGCCACGATAAGGCGCATACAGGTGGTGGTGCCGTCAAGAGCACAGTTCGAACCCGGATTCTACCGATGGCTCGAACGCGTGGCACGACTTGCCGCCAACCTCGAATGCAAGACCTTATTCCACGGACGCGAGGATGTGCTGCCGCTCATCGAGACCTTCTTCAAGACACGACACGAAAGCGTGCGCACCGACTTCAACGTGATGACACACTGGGCGGAAATGCCGCAGATAGCGCAGACCATCGCCGACGACCACCTCTTCATCGTGGTCACGGCACGCAAAGGCACCGTGAGCTACAAGAACGCACTCGAACTCCTGCCCGAAGAGATAATGAGCAACTTCTCCGGAAAGAACATAATGATAATATTCCCCGACCAGCACGGCGACGCAATGGACGAAATGACATTCGCACAACCGCAGCACACCGAGGACAGCAGCGCATACGAAGCCATCGGAAAGCTGCTCAAACGCATAGGCAGCAAAAGCAAAAAAGAACAATGAAACACCAACGGCAATATGATTGACATAAAAGGAATAACAAAAAGCTTCGGCTCACTGCAGGTGCTCAAGGGCATCGACCTGCACATAAACAAGGGCGAAGTGGTGAGCATCGTGGGACCCAGCGGAGCCGGAAAGACAACACTCCTGCAGATAATGGGAACACTCGACAAACCCGACAGCGGCTCCATCACCATCGACGGAACCGACATACGTAGCCTGAGCGGAAAGGAAATAAGCCGCTTCCGCAACTCGCACATAGGCTTCGTGTTCCAGTTTCATCAGCTGTTGCCCGAGTTTACAGCCCTCGAAAACATCATGATTCCGGCATTCATAGGCGACAAGACGAAGAGCGAGGCAAAAGAAAGAGCCATGGAACTGCTGCGATTCATGGGACTTGAAGAGCGTGCCTCGCACAAACCCAGCGAACTCTCCGGAGGCGAAAAGCAACGCGTGGCTGTGGCAAGAGCCTTGGTGAACAACCCGGCAGTAATCTTTGCCGACGAGCCAAGCGGCAGCCTCGACTCAAAGAACAAAGCCGAACTGCACCAGCTCTTCTTCAATCTGCGCGACCGCTTCGGCCAGACATTCGTCATAGTGACACACGACGAGCAACTGGCGAAAACCACCGACCGCACCATTGAAATGAAGGACGGACAACTGTGCACACAGCACGACACTGAAACCCCGAACGAAAACAAGGAAACAGAAACAATATGATAAAATTAGGCGACTACAACGAACTCACGATAGTGAAGGAAGTGGACTTCGGAATGTATCTTGACGGCGGCGACGAGGGAGAGATTCTCCTGCCCAAACGCTATGTACCCGAAGACGCAAAACCAGGCGACAAAATCACGGTTTTCATCTACCTCGACATCGACGAACGACTCGTGGCCACCACAGAGAAGCCACTCGCCAAAGTGGGCGACTTCGCCTACCTCGAAGTGGCATGGGTGAACGAGTACGGAGCATTCCTCAAATGGGGACTCATGAAGGACCTCTTCTGCCCGTTCCGCGAGCAGAAGAAACGCATGGAGATAGGCGAAAGCTACATCGTACACATACACATCGACGAGGACAGCTACCGCATCGTGGCGTCGGCAAAGGTGGAACGATACTTCAACGAGCGTCCGCCGTTCTACAAGCACGGGCAGGAAGTAGATCTCCTGGTGTGGCAGAAGACGGAAATGGGGTTCAAGGTAATCATCGACAACTGCTACCCCGGACTCGTATATGAAGACCAGGTGTTCAAATACATACACACCGGCGACCGCACGAAAGGCTACATCGGCACCGTACGCCCCGACGGAAAGATAGATGTCACGCTCCAGCCCACCGGCCGACAGCAGACACTAGGATTCGCGGCGGAACTCCTGCAGTACATGAATGACAACGGAGGCACATGCGACCTCGGCGACAAGAGCGACGCAGAGGAAATAAAACGCCGCTTCCAAGTGAGCAAAAAGGTGTTCAAACGCGCCATCGGCGACCTCTACAAGCAACGCCTTATCACAATCACAGACAGCGGACTACGTCTGAACCCCTAACCCGCTGAGCCACAGCATACATACGCCCATACGCAAACAAGGCTTCCTTGCACCGCAAACAAGTTCGTTTTGCAGTACAAGGAAGCCTTGTTTGCTTCATAAAGAAGCCTTGTCTGCAACCGCAATAAATATTCAACGGTATTGCTGTCCGGCAAAGTATGAATTTGGTGTTTAGTGCTGCTGTCAGAACAAGGTATAGGAGGTCGAGCGTCCCGCTCGACAACACCACCCAAGCAATTCCTAACTCCTAATTAGCAGACTTGCTTTGTGTTGTCGAGCGGGACGCTCGACCTCC
>OLFV01002146.1_pt1 | contig 15829 bp, 13 predicted proteins | sample 1605551 | NCBI WGS metagenome assembly OLFV01 (sample SAMEA3888922, study PRJEB22519) | human gut metagenome | biome: human gut; feature: human-associated habitat; material: faeces | place: Denmark | collected 2011
TAACAAATGCCGACGCGGGGACGCGTCGCCCCCAGGTTAGGACGCGTCCCCCCAAATTAGGCAGACAAATTGCAGTTTATTTATTACCCCAAATCTGCTAAGCACACACTACATATTTTGTACTTATTACAAAATAGTTAATAAATAATGAACAAAGTATTGCATTACTGTAAGTAATGTTATAACTTTGCACACATATAAAATACAAGGACAAGCCTACTATCTTGATAGAACAAATACATAGTAAGCTTTTATTACTACTACTCACTTTTGAAATTATTATATTGAACTAAAATAGGTTGTCGAGCCATTTCTCTGTAGAAGGGCACGACACCCATTGGCATTCAATTCACTTCTAACCCTAAACCCTTTAATCAGAAAATGGATTTTATTCAAGGACCCTGGACTGAACAAATTAATGTGACCGACTTCGTAAAGCGCAACATTACGCCTTACGAAGGTGATGCTTCGTTCTTGGCTGGCCCCACCGAGCGCACACGCAAGTTGTGGAACATCTGCCTACAAGCACTCGAAGAGGAACGTGCCAACGGTGGTGTTCGTTCACTCGACCCCGACACGGTGTCAACCATCAGTTCGCACAAAGCTGGCTACATCGACAAGGACAACGAACTCATCGTTGGCCTTCAGACTGACGAGTTGCTGAAGCGCGCTATTAAGCCCTTCGGTGGCATCAAGGTAGTAGAAAAGGCTTGTGCACAACAGGGGCACCCTGTCAACGATAAGGTAAAAGAAATCTTTACGCACTATCGCAAGACGCACAACGACGGTGTGTTTGACGTTTACACGGAAGAAATTCGTCGTTTCCGTTCGCTCGGTTTCCTCACTGGTTTGCCCGACAACTATGCCCGCGGCCGTATCATTGGTGACTACCGCCGTTTGGCCGTTTACGGTATCGACCGCTTGATTGCAGCTAAGGAGGCCGACAAGGCAGCTATTGGTAGTCCAATGACCGAATCACGCATTCGCTTGCGTGAAGAAGTGGCAGAGCAAATCAAGGCATTGAAAGAGATGAAGGTGATGGGCGAATACTATGGTCTTGACCTCGCTCGTCCTGCCCAAAACGCACAAGAAGCTGTACAGTGGGTTTACATGGCCTACCTCGCAGCCGTTAAGGAACAAGATGGTGCCGCCATGTCGTTGGGTAATGTATCTTCATTCCTCGACATCTACATTGAGCACGACTTGAAGCATAACCTCATCGACGAAACCTTCGCTCAAGAGTTGATTGACCAATTCGTGATGAAGCTCCGCATGGTACGCCACTTGCGTATGGACGCTTACAACGAAATCTTTGCGGGCGACCCCACTTGGGTAACAGAGTCATTGGGCGGCCGCTTCAACGACGGCACACTCAAGGTGACCAAGACTTCATTCCGCTTCTTACAAACACTCTACAACCTCGGTCCTTCTCCCGAACCCAACTTGACCGTACTTTGGAGTCCTGAGTTACCACAAGGTTGGAAGGAATTCTGTGCTAAGGTGAGCGTCGACACCTCATCTATCCAATACGAGAATGATACCCTCATGCGTGAAGTACGTGGCGAGGACGACTATGGTATCGCTTGCTGCGTTTCTTACCAAGCTATTGGTCGTCAAATTCAGTTCTTCGGTGCTCGTTGCAACTTAGCAAAGGCCCTCTTGTTGGCTATCAATGGTGGTCGTTGCGAAAAGACGGGTACGGTAATGCTCGAAGGCATTCCTACGCTCACCTCTGACGTATTGAACTATGACGAGGTATTGAAGAACTATAAGCTCGTACTTAAGCAGATTGCACGCATTTACAATGATGCGATGAACATCATTCACTACATGCACGACAAGTACTACTACGAGAAGGCACAAATGGCGCTCATCGACACTGATCCCGCTATCAACATCGCCTATGGTGCTGCTGGTCTTTCTATTGCTATCGACTCTCTCTCTGCTATCAAGTATGCCAAGGTAACAGCTAAGCGCAACGACATTGGCTTGACTGAAGGCTTTGACATCGACGGTGAGTTCCCATGCTTCGGTAATAACGACGACCGCGTTGACCACCTTGGCGTTGACCTCGTTTACTACTTCGACGAAGAGCTGAAGAAGTTGCCCGTTTACAAGAACGCTCAGCCTACCCTTTCTTTGCTCACCATTACGTCAAACGTAATGTATGGCAAGAAGACGGGTGCAACTCCCGATGGCCGCGAAGCAGGTGTAGCTTTCGCTCCAGGTGCCAACCCCATGCACGGACGTGACAAGAGCGGTGCAGTTGCTTCTTTGGCTTCAGTAGCTAAATTGCGCTACCGCGACTCACAAGACGGTATTTCTAACACGTTTAGCATCGTACCCCAAAGTTTGGGCCGAACCGCTGAAGACCGTATTGAGAACCTCGTTACAATGATGGACGGCTACTTTACCAAGGGTGCACACCACCTCAACGTGAACGTGCTCAACCGCGAAATGCTTGAGGACGCTATGGAACACCCCGAGAAGTATCCTCAACTCACCATTCGCGTGAGCGGTTACGCTGTTAACTTCGTAAAGCTTTCTCGCGAACATCAGTTGGAGGTAATCTCACGCTCGTTCCACGAACGTATGTAATACACGCACCAGAACATTAAATATTTTATCCACTTTCAATCACTATGCAAAGTTTTATACTATCTTTGTATAGTGTTTTTTTTACATTATAAATCTAACCATTTAACATGAAGAATATTTACCTATTACTCTCCGCTGCCCTCGTTTTGGGCGCTTGCCAAAGTGATGCTTTAGACGAAGCTTCCGTTCAACCCAACACTCCTACAACCACTATTACCCCTACCCCACAAGTTTCTTTTGCACAACCCGATGGGGCCGTTAAACTTAGCAACAACACTGCACAGGCCGTATGGCAACTCCTGCAAAAGGTGTCGCCCGAACAAGCCTTGCAATTAGGCGAAACCGAAATAACCGATGCGCAGTACGCTGAAATTAAAGAATTTGTGGACGCTAATCTCAAGGACGAATACCAATACAAGACGTACCTCAACATTTTCCAATGGATTGTCAAAAACGTGAAGTACGCCTCGACGGGACAAGCGTATCTCAATCCCTACGACGTATTTAAATATAAAACTTGCATTTGCCAAGGCTACGCCAATCTACTCAAGACCATGTGCTTAACGCAAGGCATCCCCTGCTTCGTGGCCAATGGTTGGCTGAGCACCATTGGTGGACACGCGTGGAACTACGTTTATGCCGACGGCGATTGGTATGTGAGCGACCCTACTAACAATCAAGAGTTTAAGGCGGCTAACGTTGCAGGTTACCAAAAGACGCTCATTCCTCAACGCATCGACTTCAACCTCTTTGAAGACGATAAGTGCGTCTACAACTATCAAGAGGGACAACTCAACGTGACAAAGGTAAAGGATACGAACAGCAACAGTTTGGTACTTCCCTATAGCATAGCGGGATTTCAAATAACATCGTTCCAACTCAACGAAAAGATGCCCGACAGCGTTACACATCTTTACGTTGGTGCCAATCTTGCCACCTTTGGTTATACACCTGAGAGCATGAGTCGCTTTTGTCCCAATCTGGAAGCCATCGAGATTGACCCACAAAACAAAGATTTAGAATCGTTTAGTGGCGTCGCTTATCTCACCACCAACAAAAGCTATCCATACTTCGTTCCTGCTGGCATCAAACGCATTGAGTTACGCCCCATGGAAGTTATGGACAAGAACACGCTTTCTTTCCTTGACAAGCTCGAAGAGATAGTCATTGCCGAAGGCACAAAACGCATCGAACAGTATGCCGTAGAACGGTGTCCCAACCTCAAAACTATTTACGTGCCCAACAGTGTTACCTACATCGACAAGAATGCCTTTGCCGACTGTGGTAACAATTATCAAATCATCAACGTCACCACGGGCATTCACGAGGTAAGAAAGTAAGCACGAAAGTTTTTATATAGCCTTTATCATGATGCAGCCATACATTGACATTATGATAAAGGCTATTTGCAAAACAAATCATGAACAAATAAGCAATATTATAAAAGGCGACTCACAATTTAGAAAAAGATTCTTGGTTAATAAAGGCGACGAACTATCAATTCTTAATACAGACGATATTAATTACATAATGGTTGATCAAAAGAACATTTTTGCCTATACTGATGAGGGAAGAGCTTATAAATTAAAATCTTCAATGGATGTTCTAGAGAAAACCTTTGATAATAATAAATTCTTTCGAGTTAGCCGAAAATACATTGCCAATATAAAAGCAATCAAAAAATTAGTTTTGTTTTTTAATTCAAAGTTAATTGTAAAAATTAAAGGGTGCCCCGATGATAACATCATTATTAGTAATGATCGTGTAAAAGCACTAAAAGAATGGTTAGACAAATAAAAGATATAGCTATATTATTACTTACATTACTTAGCAGCACTCCAATATATGCCCATAATTATAGGAATGCAGAATCTACACAGCCCACTCATCACCTCGTATGCGCTTATGCGGAATTATTTTCCGTTGATGTGTGGAAACTTGAAGCGGCTTATCACTGGTTTCCTATTAACCTGAGTTCGGGATAAGAAAGTCTTTATAAAAGTTGGTAATCTCAATAATTTTTAGCACCTTTATGGTTGTAAATCAATTAGTTATATAATAAAAAGATACTATAGTTATGGAGATTACCAAGAACAAAATTACTGAAATTTTCTGTATTATCGATGATTTTTGCCAAGAATATGATAAAGAGATTGCCCGCATGTCCATTTGTGAGCAGGACGGGCGTAAGCACCGCAATCGGAAATGGACTATGAGCCGGTCGGAAATTATGACAATACTCATATGTTTTCATTTCAACACTTTCCGCAACTTCAAGCATTATTACCTCTTCTATGTCAAGATGCACTTGTGCGACTTGTTCCCAAAGCAGCTCTCATATAACCGCTTTATTGAGCTCGAATCCAGAGTCGCGGTAGAGATGATGCTGTTCCTTCAACTGTTTTGCTTTGGCAGATGCACGGGTATAAGTTTCATTGACAGCACATGCATTCCCGCATGCCACAACAAGCGCATAACAAGGAACAAGGTGTTCCGTGGTTATGCAGAAAGAGGTAAGAGTACCATGGGATGGTATTTCGGTTTCAAGTTGCATCTGATATGTAATGAAAGAGGTGAACTGCTTAACTTTATGCTTACGAAAGCGAATGTTGACGATAGGAATACAGATGTTTTTAACAGATTGAGTGATAATGTGTTCGGAAAATTATTCGCAGACAAAGGATATATTTCGCATGGCTTGTTTGAGAGATTGTTTAACGACGGTATTGAAATTGTCACTGGCTTGAAATGCAATATGAAAAACAAGCTCATGCCATTGTATGACAAGATTCTGTTGCGCAAAAGATCTGTCATAGAAACCATCAATGACGAACTTAAGAATGTTGCACAACTTGTACATTCAAGACATCGTAGCGTGTTCAATTTCGTAATGAATGTCCTTTCTGTTTTGGCTGCGTATAGCTTCTTTGAAAAGAAGCCATCCATCAACATTGACTATTGCATAGAGAATGTTGACGGACAGCTTGCTGTTATAAAGTAAACTTCATTTGGACTTTACAATTCTGCATTTTGCCATCCATATTGTTTGGAGGGCAAATGTAATATGCACCTATCGGAAATCTGGCATAGCAAGAAAAACGACTGTCGCTTATCCCGAACTCAGGTTATTAAGTACATAGGAATAGGAGGGGCTATAGGTGCATGGAAACAATATATCGAAGACGGAGTACCAAGTACTCCGCAATGGTGTGTTGACGATAAGAGCGCTAAAATGTATAACGGCTATTTCATGCCATCTGTGATAATGAAATCTCCTTCGTTTATTAAATCTGAAAATGTTCAATTAGGTCTCATGAGCGAAGTAGGTTTTATGATGAACATACCATACAGAAAGGTTGAAATAGGTATATTTACGAATAACGAATACTACGTTTACGACAGAGTAAGTTGCAATAAAGGGGAATGGTCTGCCATTAACATTCGAGCAGGAGTTTACCTAAACTGTGATGCTATTAGCATCTCTTTAGGATATGTATTCTCTAATCTTGACATTTACGGTATGCATCGTAACATGCAATATAAAGGCACCAAATTCAATCAATTTTATCCCAAACGCAGAAACACTGGAGGGGCATTCCTAATGGTAGGTTATTCTTTTTAAATTTGTCATATATACGAGGGAGTATTGAAATAACCCTTAGTTTTTTCTTATTAAATCCATTTTATCGCACCTTCTAATTATATCTAAAGCTCGTTTTATCACCATAAGCACATATCCGAATATATGCCGTTTCGGGTTGTAAAACACAAAGTTTTTCATCTGTAGTGTTCCATAATGCGCCAAAGCGGAGTCTAGAATGGTGTGTTCGTAATGTCAATATCTCTTACCTTCTCGGGTGGATGAATAACGACAATTTATCTACTTTTTCTGCACTCAAAAAAAATAGCCCACCTCATATAGTAATGAGGTGGGCTATTTATCTTTCTACGCTATTCGCGTATTACTTTGCTTCTTTTTCAGCCTTAATCTGTTCGTTTACGGCCTTGATTTTTTCAACGATTTCGTTAAGGTCTTCCTTCAAGCGTTCTACCTTCTTTTCGATATCAGCAACTAATGAGTTGCCTTTCTTTGAACTTGAACGGAAGAAGGTGAGATTGGTTTCGTAATTCTGAATTTCCTGCTTCTTGTTCTCCAACGCATTCTGTAAGCGGCCACGCTCGCGAGTGAGTTCAGAGCCACCCTTATCGGCTACATTCTTGCGGAAGTTATCCATGCGACGACGGCCAGCCGTTTCGTGCAATGTGTCGTAAATCTTGTCGCAGAGCTCGCGATAACGACGATACATCTTCTCCTTCTTGCTATAAGGCACGTGACCTATCTCGTTCCAACGAGCCTGCAACTCACGTACACTCTTCAACAAATCATCGCTTGCATTTTCTACCAACTTTTCGAGCTCAGCGATAACGCCCTTCTTGAGCTCAAGGTTGGCTTCTTCTTCCTTACGCTGACCTGCATTGGCTGCATTCTTCTGCTCAAAGAAGTAGTTACAAGCATCGTTGAAGCGCTTCCAAATAGCGTCAGATACTTTGTGAGCCACAGGACCAATTGCCTTCCATTCTTTCTGCAACTCTACAAACTTGTTAGTCGTTGCGCCCCAATCAGTGCTATCTTTCAGAGCTTCTGCTTTTTCAATCAAAGCATTCTTAGCTGTGAGGTTAGCATTCAACTTCTCACGGTTAGCCTTGAAGTAAGCCGTCTTAGCTTGAAAGAAGCGGTCGCAAGCCATGCGGAAGCGTTCGAAGATTTCGGCATTTACCTTACGAGGTGTAAAGCCTACTGTCTTCCACTCAGCCTGAATGGCCAACACTTGCTTGGTCATCTCTTCCCACTGTGCATAAGTCTTCAAGCCGTCAAACTCAAGGGCTTCAACTTGTTGACAGAGCTCTGTCTTCTTAGCCAAATTTTCTTCTTCCTTTGCCTTGATAGCTTCAAAGTGGTCTTGGTGGCGCTTGTTGATAACGGTCGAAGCATCTTTGAAGCGCTTCCATATCTCGTCGCGCAACTCCTTGGCTACAGGACCTGTCTCGCGATACTCTTGGTGCAACTTCTGCAATTGGTGGAAAGCTGAGATGGGGTCTTCTACATCGGCCAACTTTTCAGCAGCTTCGCAAAGGTGGGTCTTGATTTCAAGATTTTTCTTGAAGTCATAGGCACGCATCTCGTGGTTCAAGCGCAATTGGTCGTAGAACTGTTCTGTATAGAGTTGATAGTTCTTCCACAATTCTGTTGCATTCTCAGCAGGAACGGCCTTGAGTTCCTTCCACTCAGCCTGCAATTCTTTCACCTCATTGTAACCCTTATCAGCGTCCTCAGGGGTAGCAGCCAAAGCCTTGATACGTTCGATAATCTCTTGCTTACGCTTCAAGTTCTGCTGCTTCTCAGCCTCAAGTGCTTCGGCCGCCTTATTGCGCATCTCACGAATGAGCGATAATTGAGCCTTGAAATTCTCTTCGTCCATGTCGGGAGCAGGCATAAAGTCTTCAGCTTTGCCACCCTCTTCAATGAACTTTTCGCGAGCACTCGCTACGTCAGCATTGTGGAAGCGATAGTAGAGCATTTTAAGGTGGTCAAGTTCAGTTCGCTCTACGTTACCACCATTATATACGATCTGCTTCAACACTTCAATCACCTCAGCCTTTGTCTTAGGTTCAGCGGGCTTTTCAGCAGCAGTAGTGGTTTCTGTTGTTTCGTTTGAAGTGGCAGTCTGAATAGCCTCTTCAGTAGTGTTCTCAGCCGAAGTGCTTTCAGGTGTTACGACCTTTTGTTCTTCCACTTCAGCAGTGTTCTTGATTTCGTCCATAATAATTAGGATAGGATCAGTTCGCTAATAGCGCAGTCGTGAAAGTGCGCTATTATTTATTAAATAAGTTATAGGATTGGTGTGAAACGTATGCACGACTTTGTGTAAGGGCTATAAGCATTTAGCACCAACACAAAGTCGTGGCCGTTGCACTGTTTATTTATGCAAATAAAGTTATTTTATTTTGTTCTGCAAAGGTTTTGCTTTAAAATCTTTGATCAAAAGGAATTAAATCCAGGCTTTCCAGCGGAAAAGGCCATAAAATATGCCTGTTACGACTATCGAAGCGATGATTACCACGGGGAAACCCCACCAAACGGTTTCCATGCCACTTACCAAGTTCATACCAAATATACTGGCTATCAACGTGGGGAACATCAAGATAATGGAGACGGAGGTCATCTGTTTCATCACGCCCGCCATATTGTTATTAATAATGCTGGCGTAGGTCTCCATGGTAGAGTCAAGAATATTGGTGTAGATGTTGGTCGTCTCGCGCGCCTGGTTCATCTCAATCGTTACGTCCTCAATGAGGTCAGCATCGAGTTCGTCGACAGGAAGTTTAAACTTCAACTTCGATAGCAGCGTTTCGTTACCACGAATAGAGGTGATAAAGTAGGTCAAACTATCTTGTAGACGTGAGAGTCCAACGAGGTCTTCATTATCAATTTGTCTATCAAGGTTACGTTTAGCCTCTTCAAGCAACACATTGATTTGCTTCAATCGCTTCAAGTACCATACCGCTGAGGAGAGGAAGAGGCGGAACACCAAGTCTACGGAGTCGGTAAATCCTTGATTGCGCTTTTGTTGGTACGAAACGAAGTCTATCATCATATTCGTCTCGTAGTTACACACGGTCACACATACGCCTTTATTTAATATAATGCCCATTGGAATGGTAGTATGGGGTGTACGTGAAGCGACCTCTTTCACATAGGGTATACGCAAGATGATGAGCGACCACCCTTCGTCGTATTCATAACGTGAGCGTTCGTCTTTATCTCGGATGTCGTCTAAGAAGTAATCAGGGATTTTGAGTTCGTTAATTAAGAAGTCCTCGTCCTCGGGTGTAGAACACGTAACCTGCACCCAGCAGTCGGGTGCCCATTCGTCAATGGTTTGTAGCGTTTTGTTGTAATTCCAGTAAGTACGCATAAAAACAGGTTGTTTACAAAGTGATGCGGGTAATCATGTAACATGCGCACAACGTATCCTCCGATACGAAAAAGGGGTACGCAGCTAACATGAGCCTTTTGCACAGCCTGTTTCGGATCGGCTTCAATCGTTGGTTTCCGCGTGATAGTCGTCCATTTTGTTATTAATAATAATTGGTATGAGTGATTTTTTACAGAGCCTCACCCTTTGACTCATTTTTGCGAAGCAAAAGTACAAATAATCTCTGAAATGGGGAATATGAATAAGAGATAAACTGCAAATTGTCGAAGAGAGCATGAATGAACATTAACGAAAATATTAATGATAATTAATGTTCATTCATGCTCTCTTCGACAATTTGCAGTTTATATTACTTCAACTTGCTGCAAGCTTCCTTGATACGACGAAGAGCTTCAACAATGTTTTCGTCACTCGTGGCATAGCTCATGCGGAAACATTCGGGCGAACCAAAGGCGGCACCACCGACTGTGGCTACATGACCTACTTCGAGGAGATAAATGGCAAAGTCCATAGAATCCTTAATGACACGTTCACCGTCTGTCTTACCAAAGTAATAGCTGCACTTGGGGAAGAGGTAGAAAGCACCATGAGGATCGTTTACTTCAAAGCCCGGCACGTCTTTAGCCAACTTCACAATCAAATTCTTACGACGCTCGAAAGCTTGACGCATTTCTTCTACGCACTCTTGCGGACCTGCGAAAGCCTCAGTAGCGGCTACTTGACTTACAGAGCAAGGACCGCTGGTATACTGTCCCTGCAACTTGCTGCAAGCCTTTGCAATTTCGAGCGGAGCTGCTAAGAAACCAATACGCCAACCTGTCATAGCATAAGCTTTTGACACGCCATTGATGACAATCGTACGCTCTTTCATGCCCTCACAAGCAGCAATAGAAGCGTGTTCACCTACGTAGTTGATGTGTTCGTAAATCTCATCGCTGATGATGTAAACGCCCTCGTGCTTGCGTAATACTTCAGCCAAAGCTTCTAATTCAGCTTTGCTATAGACCGATCCCGTAGGGTTGCTGGGAGAGCAAAGAATGATAGCACGTGTCTTAGGCGTAATGGCAGCCTCAAGTTGAGCGGGTGTAATTTTGAAATCTTGTTCAATCTTAGCTTCTACAAAGACGGGCTTACCATCAGCCATGAGCACCATTTGTGGGTAGCTTACCCAATAAGGAGCGGGGATAATCACCTCTTCGCCCGGTGAAACGAGCGCCATAACGGCATTACAAACACACTGCTTGGCACCATTTGACACGACGATTTGCTCGGGCGCATAAGTCAAGCCGTTTTCGTTCTGCAACTTATTGCAGATAGCCTTGCGCAAAGCAGGATAACCTGCTACGGGAGAATAACGAGAATAGTTTTCGTCGACGGCCTTCTTCGCAGCCTCTTTTATATGGTCGGGAGTATTAAAGTCGGGTTCACCTACTGAAAGGTTGATAATGTCAACGCCTTGCGCCTTGAGTTCTGCACTCTTTTGCGACATGGCAAGCGTGGCTGAAGGAGCCAAACGGTTTACAAGTGTTGAAAGCATGTATTTAAAGGTTTTACGTTAGGATAATATATACAATTACCTAACTGATTCAACTGTTATAATTGTTTCGAATAAGCAAAAAGGTGATAAGAGAAGCATTTCGAGGAGGAATGATTCTCTTATCACCTTATTATATTAACTGCGGCGGTTGCCGAAAATGCGAAGCAAGTAAAGGAAGAGGTTGACGAAGTCAAGATAGAGCGATAAGCTACACATGAGAGCAATCTTCAATAGATTTTGATCGCCTAAGTTGGCTGACGCACGGAGTATATCTTTCATCTTCTGCGTATCGTATGCCGTAAGGCCACAGAAGAGAATGATACCCACATAGGTAAGCACCCAACTAAAAGTGGTGCTCGCTACGAAGATGTTAACAATCGTGCCTAAGACGAGGCCTATCAATGCCATCATCAAGAAACGTCCCATGCCTGAGAGGTCTTTTTTAATGAAAGCTCCTACCAATGACATTGCACCAAACGTGCCAGCCGTAACAAAGAAGGTGGTAGCCACGCTCTCCATGGTGTAAGCCAATAGAATGACCGACAAAGTGGCACCATTCAGTATAGAGTAAAGCCCAAACATAATACCAGCCACGGGGAATGACATACGCATGATGTTGGCCGAAAGTATCCAGACCAAAGCTATCTCACCGATGAGCATGCCCAAAAGTACAGCACGACTGCCTATGATAGAGTATAGCAGACTTTCATTACCAGCCACGTAGTAAGCTGTTAAGCCTGTCAGCACCAAGGCCATGGTCATCCAGACGTACACCTTGTTCACAACGCTTGAGAAAGCCAACGTAGTGTTCGCTTTACCTGTTTGCTCTGCAACATTGAGGTCGTAACCATAGAAGTTGTTATATTCTGACATAATCGTTTCAAATTAAATTACAAATGCAAAGTGTGTCCCATGCGCACCTTTTTGGTTTCAAGGTATCGCTTGTTGTATTTGTTTGGCGTGATTTCGATGGGAACGTTTTCGGTAATCTCTAAGCCGTAAGCTTCGAGGCCTACACGCTTTACGGGATTATTGGTGAGCAAGCGCATCTTGTGCACACCTAACATACCCAATATCTGTGCGCCCACGCCATAGTCACGCTCGTCGGGGTCGTAACCTAAATGTACGTTGGCATCAACCGTGTCATAGCCTTCTTCTTGCAACTTGTAAGCAGCTATCTTGGCCATAAGACCGATACCACGTCCTTCTTGATTCAAATAAAGTACAACCCCCTTGCCTTGTTCGTCAATCATGCGCATTGCTTTGTGAAGCTGTTCGCCACAATCGCAACGTTCAGAACCGAAGATGTCGCCAGTCATACATGAAGAGTGAACGCGCACCAAAACGGGTTCGTCCGCTTTCCACTCTCCCTTGATAAGGGCGATGTGTTCCAGTCCATTGCTCTTTTGACGGAAAGGTATCAAACGGAAGTGTCCATACTCTGTAGGCATGTCTACTTCTTCTCCTTGCTCTACCAAACACTCCGTCTTGAGACGATAAGCAATGAGGTCCTTAATCGTGATGATATGTAATCCTTCGCGCTGAGCAAATTCTTGTAACTGGGGCATACGCGCCATCGTGCCGTCTTCGTTTAATATCTCGATTAAGCAAGCAGCGGGTTGCATACCTGCCAAACGAGCCAAGTCAACGGCTGCTTCGGTGTGTCCTGCACGCGCCAAGACGCCACGATCTTGTGCATAAAGCGGATTGATGTGACCAGGGCGACCGAAACTTTCGGGGCGGCTATCGGGATTGGCCAATGCACGAATGGTAGCTGCACGGTCGTGACAACTTACGCCCGTAGTGCAACCTTCAAGAAGGTCGACCGTTACGGTGAACGGAGTGCCCAACATACTGGTGTTAGTCTGCACTTGATGTTCCAATCCAAGTTGATTGCAACGTTCGATTGTAATAGGAGCGCAAAGCACACCACGGCCGTTGCGTAACATGAAGTTAACGTGTTCAGGAGTGGCTAATTCTGCAGCAAGAATGAGGTCGCCTTCATTTTCGCGATCTTCATCGTCTACTACAATAACGAACTTACCTTTTTTAAAATCATCAATGGCCTCTTCTACGGAGGCGAGCTTAAATGAACTCATATATTTGTATATGCAAGTAGCTTTGTTAATAATCTATTCGGGTGCCTGTTCGGGCAATTTTAGTTGGCGTGCGCCTTCTTTGGGCAAAGGTAGTAATTCCTTTCCACTGTCATCAACATTCTGTGGTGCATTTGACGAATTTGGAGCGTCTTTTTCGTTTTTTTCAATCTTTTCTTCTCCCTTTGTACGCTGATGATGCTTCCAGACTTGCCAACCATAGTAACCACCAGCCGACAAAGCAGCGATGATAACAAGAGCTAAAACGACACGCTTCGTCCAAAGCAAAGCTTTCTTTCGACGCTGCGAAGTAGGAGTCTGAGTTCTTACCAACGATACCACAGCATCGTCATCGCCTTCATCAACCGTGAACGTACCATTCAATACGGCCTGTAAGCGGTCGCAGGTGCGAACGATGACACGCATATCGCGGAAGAGACGTAAGCGGAAGCGCCATATACGTAACCACAACACAAGACCTAAGGGGAATACCACGCCTGCCATGACATTAAGCCAACGTTTATGGAAAGGTGAGGTGTGTGCTTGTGTGAAGAGAATAGGCAACATGTTGAGTTCAGCCAATACTTGGCGGTCTTTACTATTGGAGAGTTCCTCAACAATAGCTTCCATACGACCACTGAGTCGCGCTACTTCGGTGTCTTCTTGATAACGGAAGAATATGTTGATGTAGTTCGGAGCGCGATAGAGATTTTTCCGTTTATTATACTGTAAGCAGTCTTGTTTGAGGGCTTCTATTTCAGAAGGAAGCACGTCCAATCGTGGGTCATCAATAATCACTTCTTTACGGAATATATGACGCTTTGCCGGGAGTCCCAACAAACGATTGAAGAAGTGGCGATAAGCATCAATATTGAATACCACGGAGTCTTTGTTGGCCTTATAGGTAAAGAACACGCTAAAGGGAGCAATCACAATAGAGCTAAACCACATGCCAAACATCATGTTTACATTGCCTTCACGCGCCATTTTCATACCCCATGTATAGACCACGTACCATACAATAAAGATAGCCACCGAAATAACTGTCGGCATACCCAAGCCACCCTTACGAATAATCGCTCCTAAGGGGGCACCCACGAAGAAGAAGAGTAAACAAGCCAATGAGTAAGTTATCTTGTTATGCCACTCTACCCAGTGTGAGCGTATGTCTTTCATTTCGTCTTTCGTATTAACGCTTTTCCAATCTAAGTCTGCCGTAGCGGACTGGACTGTGGTTAGCGCTTGCTGGCGTGCCAACTGCATCTTGTCAGCCCCCACGCGCGATGTAAGCGTATCAAAGTTGACAGCTTTTGCTGCTGTACGCGCCTGCAACAGACGCATCATCTGCAACGAATCGTTCTTACTTATTTTAGGGCGACGATAGTAAGTAAGTTGTGCATCTTTGTAATACTGTCTACCAAGTGAGTCGAGATTGCGATTCATAGAGTCAACACTCTGCTCTATTTGGCGCATATTCTTCGAAGAGGCCATACCTGAGAGCAAGCTCTTATCCATCATATTGAAGTTGCTATCAAAGTCGATAAGCAACGTCTTAAAGATGAACGTTTCGCGATCAAAGGGTTCGTGTGCTCCATTTTGCATCATGGCTTGTGCACTACCTGCCGACTGCAGACTCTCAAACTGTTCACCGTCCCAAAGTTCAAGACGAAGGTGCTTTTTGTCTTTAGTTATCTCCAAACGTGCTGAGTCGGCCAAAACGATCTGAGCACGGTCAAAGCCTTGATCGGTCTTATAAATAATGGTTTGATAGAGCATACCTGTCTCAATATTCTTACGCTGAACGAATATATTGATATTGGGCACACCATTATAGAACACGCCTTCAGGTATCTCCACCGCAGGCGACTGTTGGCGCATACTGAAGATCATAGTCTTCAGTTCCATCTGCGCATTGGGCGAAGCTACATTCTGAAAGTAGAAAGAGGCTCCTGACATCAGCAAGGCAAAGATTGCTAAGGGGCGCATCACACGGATAAGCGGAATACCTGCTGCCTTTATTGCTAAAAGCTCGAACGACTCTCCCAAGTTACCAAAGGTAATCAAGGAAGCCAATAACACCGAGAGGGGTAAAGAGTCACGCACTAAGGTGATAGCCATATACCAATAGAACTTAGCTAACACGTCGAACGTAAGTCCTTTACCAATTAAGTCGTCTACATACTTCCATGTAAACTGCATCATGAAGACGAAGAGCACGACAAAAAAGGCTCCGGCAAATATCAGCAGGAACTTCTTTAATATATATATATCAAGCTTTTTAATGAGTGTCATTGTTATGAACAAAGCAAACTTGAGCGCATGGCTCCTCGCTTTATTGGTTTAATCTGTGCAAAAATACAACTTTTTTCGCGCCTAACGGATATTTTACGTGTGAAGTAGAACAAGTAAACTGCAATTGGGCCTCTCCCCTGCCCCCTCCCCGACCAATGAGGAAGAACAGATTCCCTTTACTTGCTGCGCTTCTAACTGACAAACAGCACAAAGCTCAAACAGTAAGTGTTACTTATTCAAGTTTCGGATTTAACAAGGGCGGGCTGAAAGCCCAATGGAACACATAGCCCAGGGCAAGCGAAGCGACA
>OLFV01002150.1_pt1 | contig 15780 bp, 20 predicted proteins | sample 1605551 | NCBI WGS metagenome assembly OLFV01 (sample SAMEA3888922, study PRJEB22519) | human gut metagenome | biome: human gut; feature: human-associated habitat; material: faeces | place: Denmark | collected 2011
AGCCCCAAGTTGGCAATGCCGACGCGGGGACGCGTCGCCCCCAGGTTAGGACGCGTCCCCCCCAATTAGGCAGACAAATTGCAGTTTATATTTAGATGTTCCCAGTTAGCTTATTTAAGCTGATAATAACGAGCATACCACTTAGCGAAGTGGCGAAGGCCTGTGCGAAGCGGGGTGTTGGGCTTAAAGCCGAAATCTTGTTCTAAAGGAGTCGTGTCGGCATAAGTGATGGGCACATCACCGGGCTGCATAGGCACGAGTTCTTTGTAAGCATCGAAGTCGTAGTCGGCTGGGAGAACGGCAGCCCGAATGAGTTCCTCTTGGAGTATGGTGACAAAGTCAAGCAAATTCTCGGGTGCACCATTGCCTATATTATATATTTTATAGGGAGGAATAGGAAGTCCATCTTCGCCCATTTGCTTTTCGGGAGCATGTTGCATGACGCGCACTACCCCCTCTACAATATCGTCAACGTAGGTAAAGTCGCGCTTGCAGTTGCCGTAGTTGAAGATCTTAATCGTTTCACCTTTTACAAGTTTGTTGGTAAAGCCGAAGTAAGCCATATCAGGACGACCAGCTGGGCCATAGACGGTGAAGAAGCGCAAGCCTGTTGAAGGTATGTTGTAAAGTTTGCTGTAGGCATGCGCCATTAATTCGTTACTCTTCTTCGTAGCGGCATAAAGGCTGACAGGATTGTCCACTTTATCGTCAGTAGAATAAGGCACCTTCTTATTACTGCCATATACAGATGAAGAGGAAGCATAGACGAGATGTTCTACTTCATGGTGACGACAAGCTTCAAGTATATTGTAAAATCCGATAAGGTTGCTTTGAATGTAGGCATCAGGGTTGGTAATACTATAGCGCACCCCTGCTTGTGCAGCCAGATTGACTACTACGGCAATGTGGTTGTCAGTAAAAATGCGCTCTACCGTCTCTTTATCGGCAATGGAAGCGTGAACGAAGGTCCACGCTTTATTCAATGCCTCAATTTCTTTCAAGCGCTCGTATTTAATGTTGACATCATAATAATCGGTAATAGAGTCAATACCAATTACCTTAATATCTTTTACATCATGAAACAAACGTTTGACGAGGTTGCTACCTATGAAACCAGCAGCCCCCGTAACGAGTACGATTTTTCCTTCAAGACAGACGTTGTATTGTAACATTACGTGTGTGGTATGTAATTTCAAAATATTACAGGGTTGAGCGCGTAATAAGCCTCAACCCTGCAATGCCGATGCGAGGACGCGTCGTCTCCAATTAGGACGCGTCGCCCCACATTATTTTTAGTCTCTTCTGAAGATGTCGCGCGTGTAGACCTTAGCTTCTACGTCCTTTAAGCAATCGTCAAAGCGGTTGGCAATGATGGCTTTGCTCTCGGCCTTGAACGCATCAAGGTTGTTGACAACGCGACTACCAAAGAAGGTGGTACCGTCTTCAAGCGTAGGTTCGTAGATAATTACCTCAGCTCCCTTTGCCTTCACACGCTTCATGATGCCTTGAATGGCAGACTGACGGAAATTATCAGAGTTTGACTTCATCGTGAGGCGATAAACACCAATTACGCAGTTTTGCTCTTTCTTTGCGTCCCACTGACCATTTTCGCTATAATACCCTGCCTTGCGAAGCACGGCATCAGCGATATAGTCCTTGCGCGTACGGTTAGACTCAACGATGGCTTCAATCAAATTTTCGGGTACGTCTTGATAGTTGGCCAACAATTGCTTCGTATCTTTTGGTAAGCAGTAGCCACCGTAACCAAATGAGGGATTGTTGTAATGCGTACCAATGCGAGGGTCGAGTCCTACGCCATTGATAATAGCCTTGCTATCCAAGCCTTTCATCTCGGCATAGGTATCGAGTTCGTTGAAGTAACTAACACGCAAAGCCAAATAGGTGTTGGCAAAGAGTTTAACAGCCTCAGCTTCCTTCATTCCCATAAAGAGTGTGTCAATGTTCTCCTTAATAGCTCCCTCTTGCAAGAGGGCAGCAAAGGTTTGGGCAGCCTTTTTGAGCATTTCTACATCGGTCACTGCTGCTATTGCTGCATTCCCAGCCTCAAATTCTGGGTGATTAATAATCTTAGGATACCCTACAATGATACGACTTGGGTAAAGGTTGTCATAAAGAGCCTTGCTCTCACGCAGAAATTCGGGAGAGAAGAGAAGGTTGAATTTCTTCACACCACGTTGTGCATACTTGATGTAAAGACTGCACGTATAGCCTACAGGAATGGTACTCTTAATCACCATTACGGCATCAGGATTTACTTCAAGCACGAGGTCTATCACCTCTTCTACATGACTCGTATCGAAGTAATTTCTGATAGGGTCATAGTTAGTAGGAGCGGCAATTACCACGAAGTCGGCATCAGCATAAGCTGCACGGCCGTCGAGCGTAGCCGTAAGATTAAGTTTCTTTTCAGCCAAATACTTTTCAATATATTCGTCTTGAATGGGCGAGATGCGATGGTTGAGTTTCTCCACCTTTTCGGGTATTACATCTACTGCCGTCACCTGATGGTGCTGCGATAGCAGGGTTGCTATGCTTAGGCCTACGTAGCCAGTACCAGCTACGGCCACCTTAATATCTTTAAAATCACGCATATCGGATTTATTGTTTTATCGGTTATATTGTTAGAGTGTACAATTGTTTGTTCCGATTTTGTAGCTAATTATTATGCAAAGATAGTGCAAGACGAGCACAATCCAAATGAAAGTCAAAAAACTTTCATTTGGATTGTCGAGTCGCAGCCTATTTTATGCAAAGATAGTGCAAGACAAAATGAAAGTCAGACAAACTGCAATTTGTCGAACAGAACAAGAATAAACATTAGCGAAATAAATTACGAAAAAAATTAATGAAATAATTAATGGACAATTAATGATAATTAATGTTCAAACAAAGCGCGAAACGCGCAACATAAATAGTTAACGTTTAAGTTTAAGTGAGGGGGAATAATTTAGCCCCGTATTCTTGTTTTATTTTGTCAAACATTCTTAAATATAAACAAATTTCCAAGAATTGCTATGCAAACTGGTTATTATATTGGTAAAAGGAAATGCAGATGAAAGGGAACGCTACAAAACCAAATTATGAAGTTTATCGACATCTTCATCAGAAGTTACTACGAGCTGACCGAGCAGGGTTGGCAAGTAGTAGCTTTGTATAAGCGCATCTTTTTGAATTAAGGTAGTTCCCAATCATCTGCTATTTTCCTCTTTTTCCGTTTCTACATCCGTAACTCCCCAAAGAATTTTGTCCACCAAAGTTTATATAACAAAAGACACACTAAAACTTTGTTATATGAAAACTTTTGATTTCTCTCAATTTAAGTCTTTGAAGCAACTTATTCAGACTTTCAAGACGGAGGCGGATTGTATCCACTTCTTAGAAGATAAACTTTGGGACGGAAAAGTTCCAACTTCACCTTACGACCCAACTTCAAAGGTTTATCGAAGGGGTGACGGCTATTATCGTTGCAAGAATAGCGGAAAGAATTTCAGTATTAGGAAAGGCACGTTTATGGAAGGCTCTAATATTCCATTGACGGATTGGTTCATTGCTGCCTATCTTATGACTTCAAACAAGAACGGCATAAATACAACACAGCTAAGAGTGTATTTAGACGTGAGTAAGAAAACTGCCTGGTTTATGCTGCAACGCATAAGACAAGCATTCGTACAAAATCTTACCGAAAAGTTTGACGGTGTTGTAGAAGTGGATGAAACGTATGTCGGTGGTAAGAATAAGAACCGCCACAGAAACAAGAAAGTTAAGTATAGCCAAGGTCGCAGTACCAAAGACAAAGCACCTGTGTTTGGCATTCTTCAACGTGACGGAAAGGTATTTGTTAAGGTTGTCAAGAATGTAGGTTGGAAAGTCCTTACTGGGAATATGCTACGCAAAATTAAGGCTGGCAGTACAATCTACTCTGACGAATATTCTGCTTATCAAAGAGTTTTTGGTAAGGCTAAGGCTTTTACACACAAGATTGTCGTTCATGGTAAGGGAAACTATGTAAATGGTGATGTTCATACAAACAATATTGAAGGCTTTTGGAATATTACGAAAGATGCTGTTTGTGGTACGTACAATCACGTCAGCCGTAAATACTTGCAAAGATATTGCGATGAGGTTTCTTTCCGTTTCAACAATCGCAAGGTTTCTAAGGGTGAGTCTTTCTGTGATTTATTCGCTAATTGCAAAGGGACAAGAATAACTTACAAACAACTTGTTACATCATGAAACAGAAGAGAATACGGCATCGCAACATTCCGAAAAGCGTGCTTGAAGCAGAACATAGTCCCGAAGATTTCATACAAATCAATCCGTTTGTAGATATTCGGACTATACGTGAACGTATTAGACTGAGAAAAGAACAGAAAAAGGGCAAGAACTAAATCCTTCCCTTATCCTCGCTTTATGGCTCCTATGGATTGGATTAGTTCCTCATCCTCAGAATAAATGGCTCCAAATGCATTACCTCCATAAACTTTTTCAATAGCAGAATTCAAGTGTCCCATACGGTCATCAACTATAATACTTAACAGTAGATTTTCTAATGTCATAATTCTAATTCTTTATGTTTGGCGACACAAAGGTATAAAAGAATTATGAGAATAAAGAATGCGAATTGTCTGTGAAGATGGTTCGCATTCGTATTTTCTACAAAGTTACGACTAATAGTAAGTACGAATGACAACGGCTGTCATAACGCCATTAATACGGTAAAAGCCAATGCCCCTATCGTCATAATTATCACTCTTGAACTCTGAGTTAAAAGAAATACGCAGGATTTCCATAATTCTTGTATTATTTTGAAGTTAAAAATGCGATTTAGACAATCAGCGGATTGTCACTACAAAATTACAAAGAATTTATGGAAATAAAGAATGCGAGCAATCCGTGAGGACGCTCGCATTTACTATATACCCAAGTAAAAATACTGGGTTCAGTAGGATTTGATAAGAATCTATAAAGTTTGTTTTCCTTATCTGTTCATTATCGTGTTATGCAGTTGCCAAAACATTCTTGCGTGATAATCCTTTGCTGCTTCATATCCATACCATACAGACAAGATGAAAAGGATTATACAAAGAATAAGAATTATCCAACCAAGTATTTCATTTTCTTTAAAGTCTATTTCTTCATCATACTCTAAAGTTGGTGAACAGGCAAGCACTATAAGTCCGATAAAACCACTTAGCAAGCAGTTTAAGAACCATAGCCACGTGCTGCGGTTTCTTCTCTGTGCAAGCGAATATCCGCAGCAGGCAAAGAAGAACGGCATGACTATGCTTATCCACATAATTACATTACTCATAATGGCGAATTTTACAAGAGTTTCCGCAGACAGCCAGCTTGGAAGATTTACAATGTTTATTGTTAAAGAAAGTGGGCTGCCCTCCGTATTCTCTTGTAGGTATCGCCAAACACCTGAATATACAACACGGATAGGCAGCCCACGTATATGAGCTGCTCCGTGCCTTGTATATTCTTTGTAGATATTTTGGCGATTTTACAAGAAGTAAGGCACTTTCTTTTATTCCACGAAAACTTTGCCACCGAAATGGCTCTGCAAAGGTACGCCTTTTTGAGCATAACTTTCTATGTTTCACTGAAAATATGTACCTTTGCAAATAAAATACGTTGATTATGGATATAGAAAACGGAACATGGGTGCAATTAAAATCTGATACGAGCAAGGTATATTGTGTCAATTCAGTATCTGATGAATTTATTGAAGGCGTATTATCAAATGGAGAAAGAACTACCCTAAATGTAAATGAAGTAGAGCCTATTTCAGATATTGAAAAGTTAGCAGATTTAGGAACTAATCAAGGTTCCATCTTTTTCTAAGTGCAGAAAGGTCTTTTGTGAACCCATGAAGTGGAAATATAACATCTGCTATGTCCTTTGGCAATCCGCCATACTCCTTTCCATAATACCACAGAACTTTTGGATGTCTTAACGGTAATTCATGTTTTGAAGATAGTTTCTTTATTCTTTCTTCTACAATCTCTAATGTTAGTTTTTCCTCCATGTCATTTAGATTGAATATTACACGACTTTTTGAGCACAACTTACTAATTCTCATTGAAAATGTGTACCTTTGCAAATAAAATCGAAGCATTATGAATAAGATGTGTAATCATAAATGGCAAAATTTTAATGCATATAAGAAATGTCTTATTTGCGGTCAAATAATTATGTCAAATCAAATGTCCGCTATTCAGGGCATCATTTCAGAGGTTGAAGACTGCGAAGATGAGGTGGAGCATACAGATTTTCCTCCTCAGAGTGATATAAATGATTAGTTATTAGTTGCAATAACTCTATTGGTGAAGTTCCGTTGTCTAACTTCACCAATCTTCTATAAAATACTTTCTCTGATACTCCATTCTTCCTTAGAACTTTTCTCATTTCTGTAAATGATAAATGATTTTCCATATTCATTACTTGTTTATCAAATTCCAAAAATACTCCTTAAACTCTCTGTGGTTACGGAACTTGCTCCAATCGAACTCAATACCAGCTATCTCTTCAAACCGTTTGATGATAGGATAATCTGTGATTTGAGATTTCAAATCCAATTCTTCTTGGGTAAATACCCGTGCTCTCATCTTTAGGCTGTTACGGATAAGTTCAGTAAGATTAGATAGGATTTGCTCTGCACCACTTTTAGTAGCATTCTCGCTGAGTATATCTTTCTCTCTGATAAGATGTACACTTAATGGCTTTTCCTGGGTTGAGAATGCTTCCGTAAAAGTATGCGTGTAATTCCGTTCTGCAGTAAAACTGATGTCTGTAATGTGGTCTTCACCTTCCTTACAGATAATTGTAATTTTCGTATCTGTCATAATTTCTAATGTTTTCTTCGATAAACTCTGTCAGCATATAAGAAGGCATGGTTTTTGTATATAATAAAGTCCCTCATGTACTGGCATACGTGAGGGACGAAGGAAAATAGCAAATTCATAAAAACAGAAATATATGAAAATCAATCTCTTAGATTGGGTCTATCCTCGCCAGGACAAGACTAAGCCATTTTCCGTAAGGGAAATAATCGGTAACAGATTAGCACTTACCGCTCCCGACTATACTCGTCTATACTTGGGAATGGAAGAAGTGGAAAAGATTATAGATGCAAATGTGTTATTACATTTAGGTAATTTGGAATGTTTATAAAGTGGCGGTGATGTTCTAATGCAATCCCGAAATTCTCTCCAACCGAAATTTTGAAGAAAGGAGGTGTTGCAATATGAACAGAAGATTTATTGATGTCTTCCTTTACTCTTACGTTGTGAGAACAGAGAAAGGTGATGAAGTCTTTGCTGTGTATGAACGGCATTTTCTGAGATAATCGAACTAAATCTTGTCACCGCCACTTTTATTGTATTTATTCTCTTGTTAGAATTTGGGGCTAAAAAGTACGCCCTCACCTAAGTTTAAGCGCGCTTTATTTGAACATTAATTATCATCAATTGTCCATTAATTATTTCATTAATTTTTTTCGTAATTTATTTCGCTAATGTTCATTCATGTTAAGCTTTCAAATTGCAGCACGCGCTGCGTAGTACCAACACTTACACTACGAATGGCGTAGGCGCAATTCGTGTTCCAAGTCGGTGACTGAAATGCCCATTTGCTCCATGAGTACAAGGTAATGGTAGAGTAAGTCTCCTGCCTCGTAGATAAAACGATCACGATTGCCGTCAACGGCCTCGATGATACTTTCGGTACATTCTTCACCTACCTTCTTGGCTATAGCCTTTACACCTTTAATAAATAAGCGCGTGGTGTACGAACCTTCGGGCAGCTCCTCATGCCGACTATGAATTAACTGCGCTAAAGAGCGAACAAAGCCCTCGTCTTCGGGGGTATCGAAACAGGCCGTTGTACCACGGTGGCAAGTGGGTCCAATGGGGTGTACCTTTATTAATAAAGTGTCGGCATCACAGTCGAGGTAAATGTCTACTACATTGAGGTAATGGCCAGAGGTTTCACCTTTAGTCCAAAGTTTCTGACGTGTACGACTAAAAAAAGTGACACGTCCTTCACGCTGCGTCTTTTCAAATGCTTCGCGATTCATATAGCCCAACATCAACACGCGCAATGTTGTGGCATCTTGTATGACGACAGGCAATAGTCCATCAGCACACTTTTCGAGTTTTATATCGTCCCAGATCATTTCTTTTTGAGTTGACAAGTTTATTAGTTAACGAGTTGACAAGTTAACGAGTTAACGGGTAAGTTAGTTTTATAACTGCGCAACAAACGGCGACCATTTGCACATTAATCCAGCATTTCCACATTAACAAAGCATTTGCACATTTGCACATTCTCACATTTGCACATTAACAAAGCATTTGCACATTACCCTCTCACCGCAAGTCCTTCGGCACGAAGTTGCGCTTTGAGTTCGGGAATGGTGATTTCGCCAAAGTGGAAAATGCTGGCGGCCAAAGCAGCATCGGCATGCCCTTCGTTCAACACTTCAGCAATGTGGTGTGCATTGCCTGCGCCACCTGAAGCAATGACGGAAATGTGGAGGCTGGCAGTGAGTCGCGCATAAGTAGTGCAAGGATAGCCCGACTTTGTGCCGTCATGGTTCATAGAGGTGAAAAGTATTTCGCCCGCGCCCCGCTCTTGTGCCTCATGTGCCCAAGTAAAGAGTTCGCGTTCGGTGGGTTGTGTGCCACCATGTGAACACACCGTCCAACGCACCAGGGCCTCATCGTCAGTTGGGAGCAAAGGCGCGTGGCGCGCATCTATGGCCACAACCACAAACTGCGAACCATAGCGAGCAGCAATCTGGTCAATCAAATCAGGCGTGCGCAAAGCCGCACTGTTGATGCTCACCTTATCGGCTCCAGCATCGAGCAAACGGGCGGCATCGTCTATCGTACTAATACCACCGCCTACAGTAAAGGGAATGTTAATGCCGTCGGCTATGCGCGTAACGAGTTGCGTAAAGGTGTTGCGCCCTTCACGTGTGGCACTGATGTCGAGATAGACCAACTCGTCAGCTCCCGTGCGAGCATAGTGCTGGCCGAGTTGTACGGCATCGCCTACGTCTTGAAGGTCCTCAAAGTGTATGCCTTTCACCGTGCGACCTTCTTTCACGTCAAGGCAAGGGATAATTCGTTTACTAAGCATGGAAAGGGGGAATGTGAGAATGTGCAAAGGGTTACCTTTTGCTGCACAATTAAAAAACAAACTTACCCGTTAACTTGTCATCTTGTTAACTCGTTAACTTGTAAGTCCTTTAATGCTATGCGGCCTTCATAGATAGCCTTGCCGACAATGACCTTGCGTAGGCCGAGAGATTGCAAGGAGATAATATCGTCCATACACGATATGCCACCCGACACGGTGATGTCGACCGTAGGATACTTCTTCTGTAATCGTACATAAAGGTCGGTGGCTGGACCTTGCAACATGCCGTCACGCGATACGTCGGTGCAGATTACTTGCGATAGGCCATAAGGTAGGAAGCGATCTATCAATTGGTCAATGGTGAGGTCGACCTCCTCTTGCCAACCATTCACCGACACGCGGCCTTGCTTCACGTCAGCGCCTAACACCATGCGGTCGGCGCCATACTTCTGAAGCCATGCCTCAAACCATTCGGGACGCTGTGCTGCCACGCTACCTACCACGGCATAGCTCGCGCCTGCAGCAAACACGTCGGCCAAGGCTTGTTCCGTCTTAATACCTCCCCCCCACTCTATCTCTACTCCCTCAACGGCTGCAAGGGTGCGCAGTGTATCAAGATTTTGGGGCGATGAAGCTTTGGCACCATCGAGGTCGACTACGTGAATGCGATGCAGTCCATGGTTGATGTATTGGCGCACCATGTCTACAGGGTCTGCCTCATACTGCTTTTGTTGCGCATAGTCACCTTGGGTTAGGCGCACGCAACGACCACCTATTAAGTCAATCGCGGGTAATATGGTCATCATAAGCTGATAAAATTTTGAAGGATTCGTTCACCCACGTCGCCACTCTTCTCAGGGTGGAACTGGGTGCCATAGAACTGTTCGTACTTCAGAGCGGCACTAAACAGTAGTCCATGTTCGGTCGTAGCTATGGTGTCAGGACAGAGTGTAGGATAATAGGAATGGACGTAATATACGGAGTCGCCACTGTGTATGCCTTCAAAGAGTTTCTTCTCCAAGTTCCCCAACGTATTCCACCCCATGTGTGGCACTTTCAGGTCGGGCAGCGAAGGGAAACGTCGCACATGGGCATCGAATATATTCATACATGGAGTCAACGCTCCCGCAGCAGCACCTTCTTCCGAGTCGCGACACATCACCTGCAGTCCTACGCAAATGCCCAACACGGGTTGGCGCAGTTGCTTAATCACGGGTATGAGTCCGCTCTCCTGCAAGTTGTGCATAGCCTCGGCACAATTGCCCACGCCAGGCAGCAACACGTGGTCGGCTTGGCAAATAGTCTGTTCATCGGCCGTCACCTGATAGGTGGCTCCTAAGCGGTGAAGTGCATTCTCTACCGAACGCAGGTTGCCCATTTTATAATCAATGATTGCTATCATAAAATCATTTCTAATTATTCGGGGTTTATGAGGTTATAAAGTTACATCACGTTGATTCACTAAACTTACTTTTTATAACCTTAAAACATAAAACTGGCTATTTTTAGAAATAGCCTAAACTTACAACACCCCCTTACTACTGGGTAGTTCGTAACTAAAAACGTCGCGCCGAATGGCTTGGCGCAAGGCACGGGCAAAAGCTTTAAACACACCTTCAATGAGGTGGTGATTATTTTCGCCACGTGCCTTAATGTGGAGGTTGCATTGCATGGCTTGCGCCAGTGACTGAAATACGTGGCGGAACATTTCGGTCGGGGTATCACCTACGTATTCACGAGTGAAGGGCACGTTCCACTGGAAGTCTATACGACCGCCAAAGTCGAACGTAACGAAGGCATCACACTCGTCCATGGGCAATACAAATCCATAACGCTCTATACCTCGCTTATTGCCTAACGCCTCGCGCAAAGCATCGCCAAGGACTATGGCTACGTCCTCCATTGTATGGTGTTCGTCCACTTCGAGATCGCCCTTACAAGTGCAAAGAAGCGAGATGCCTGCGTGATGGGGCAACTGTGCGAGCATGTGGTCGAAGAAGTGAAGCCCCGTATCGATATGTGTAGTGCCTTGTCCGTCAAGGTCTACTTGTACGTGTATGTCCGTCTCGGCCGTTGTGCGACGAATTTCTGCCGTGCGCTCGGTAGCACGTAAGTATTCGGCCACTTCGTGCCAATCGGTCGTGGCCAAAGCTAAAACTTGCTGCTGTTCGTCATTGAGCAGCGTAGCAGCCACCTCAGACGTTTGCAACAAAATAGCACGACAGCCTAAGTTGACAGCCAACTGCACGTCTGTGGCACGATCGCCAATCACATAAGAGTGTGCCAAGTCATAGTCTCCCTGAATATATTCCGTCAGCATGGCCGTGCCAGGCTTACGAGTGGGAGCACCCTCGTGGGCGAAGGTGCGATCTATGTATTCGCGCTCAAAGTGAATACCCTCACCCGCCAAGGTCTGCAACATCTTGCGGTGAGCTGGCCAGAAGGTGTCTTCAGGAAAACTTGGGGTACCCAATCCGTCTTGATTGCTCACTAAAAGGGGCAAGTAGTCAGTGTTCATTACCAAGCGCAGTCCGCCTATCGCACCCGGCACGAATTCTAACTTTTCGAGCGAGTCAATCTGTTCGTCAGCAGGTTCTTTTATAATCGTTCCATCGCGATCGATGAAAAGTAGTTTTTGCATAGGAGTAAGAAGATTTTTTTCTCATATTGTCTTGTACGCAGGACAATATGAGGCCAATTCTGTCCTATACGCAGGACAAAATGAAAAATGTAAGAGATAATTCCTTTTTTTAATAGCCCAATCTTACTTGGAGGCGACGCGTCCCCCCCCTGTTGAGGATTACTTATTGTCCCCCAATCAAGGTGTACTTTCCAACCATTTAGAAGGACTGAATGGCTTGCAGCAAGCGCACGTTTTCTTCGGGTGTACCAATGGTGAGGCGCAAACAGTTTTTGCAACCGGGGACGCGATGACGATTGCGCACAATAATGCCTTTGGCTACCAAGTGGGCGTAAAGGGCATCTGCATCACGCACCTTTATTAATAGGAAGTTGGCATCGCTGGGATAAACGCGCACTACGCACGAAGCGGAGAGAAGGGCAGAGGATAAAGCTTGGCGTTCGCGAATGACCTCAGCCACGTGTTCATCGTGAGCTTCAGTGGCCAATCGCTGCATCACTTCACGCTGTGTAGGGCCATTGACATTGTAGGGATATTTCACATGGGCAAAGAGGGCGGCCACTTCGGGCGAAGCAAAAGCGAGGCCTAAACGAAGCCCAGCCATGCCCCATGCCTTTGAGAGGGTCTGTAAGACGACTACGTTGGGGTGATGACTAAGCACAGTGAGCATCGAGCCCTTGTCCGAAAAGTCAATATAGGCTTCGTCTACTACCAACACGCCGTCAAAGCGTGTGGCCAACTGTTCAAGTTCGCTAAGCGGAAAGGCATTGCCCGTTGGATTATTGGGTGAGCAGACCCACATAAGGCGGGTGTGTTCGTCAACTGCACGCAACATGGCTTCTATATCAAGCGTATACGTATCGGCTGCGAGGGGAACTTCTCTTACATTTACATTATTGATAGCAGCAGCCACGCTATACATACCATAGGTGGGAGCAATGGCAACCACATTATCTTCGCCTGGTTCGCAAAAGATGCGGAAGCAGAGGTCGATGGCTTCATCGCTGCCGTTGCCTATAAATACTTGTTCGGGCTGCACGCCTTTCATTCGGGCTATGGCTTGTTTGAGTTCCCTTTGGTGAGGGTCGGGATAGCGATTTACCCCATTATTATAAGGACTCTCGTTGGCATCAAGCCAAACGGATATGTCGCCCCCTTGGTACTCATCACGTGCAGTGGAATAAGGAAGGAGACTTTTTATATTATCGCGTATATACATGATTCAGGGGGGATAAGGGGGTTAAAAAGTTTCATCATGTGGATAATTAACAAGACTAACTTTATAACCTCAAAACCTCAAACTTACTTTATAACAAACTTACCCCTTGCGTACTCTAACGGCTTGGGCGTGGGCGTGAAGACCCTCTGCCTCGGCCATAGTGACGATTGTGGGAGCAAGCGATTGCAAACCTTGTTGCGTGAGTTCTTGGAAGGTTATCTTGCGCATGAAGCTGTCAATGTTTACGCCACTGAACGAACGCGCCCAACCACTTGTGGGGAGGGTGTGGTTTGTACCAGAGGCATAGTCGCCAGCCGATTCGGGCGAATAGTTGCCGATGAACACGCTACCAGCAGCCGTCACGCCTTCGGCCATTTCCCATGGGTGAGCAACGGAGAGAATAAGGTGTTCGGGAGCATAAGCGTTAGAGAAGGCCAACATCTCTTCACGTGTAGTTAAAATGATGATGCGGCTATGGCTCAACGACTGTTCTACCAATTCGCGACGAGGCAAGAAAGCGGTTTGACGTTCTACCTCTGCGGCCACTTGCTGCGCAAAGTCTGCGTCATTACACACCAAGATAGCTTGACTATCGGGGCCATGTTCAGCTTGTGAGAGCATATCGGCCGCTACGTAGTCAGCGTGTGCCGACGCATCGGCCATAACCAACACTTCTGACGGCCCTGCAGGCATATCGATTGCCGTATGCGTGCTTACCAACTGCTTGGCGTGGGTAACGAAACGATTGCCCGGACCGAAGATTTTGTCCACTTGTGGCACACTCTCTGTGCCATAAGCCATGGCGGCAATGGCTTGTGCGCCTCCGATGCGATAGATGTGGTGTATGCCACACGCATTAGCAGCATAAATGATTTCGGGGGCGATATGGCCGTCACGACCTTGGGGAGTACAGAGTCCGATCTCTTTACACCCAGCAATAACAGCGGGAGCGGCCAACATCAATACAGTAGAAAATAGCGGTGCGCGCCCTCCTGGTATGTACAAGCCGACGCGCTGAATAGGCACGGCTCGCTGTACGCAGTGTACGCCCGCTTGAGTATCAACGGCTACGTCATGGGGCCGTTGGGCTTGATGAAAACACTTGATGTTGTGCAAGGCATTTTTTATAGCCTCGGCCACTTGGGGCGCAGTTTGGGCAGCCAACGCGGTGCGCTCTTCGCTGCTGAGTTCTATATCTGTTATCTCGGTATGGTCAAACTCACGTGCATAGCGGCGCAGTGCAGCATCGCCTTCTTGGCGCACTGCAGCTACGATGTGGCGTACGCTCTCTATTACTTTTTCGTCGTCTGGTACATTGCGCTCACACAAGGCGCTCCACGTTTCTTTCTTGGGTTGGTTGATAATTTGCATAACATCAAATGGTAATAATTTTGAAAGGCTGAACAAAAGAATAATGACGGGCTTTCCTAATAATTCGATTTTTAGTTTTTTTGTTATGAGGTTATAAAGTTACATCACGTTGATAATCAACTATGAAGTCGTCTAAACTTTTATGAAGTTCAAGATTTGCCTTTATTTTTGAAGCGATTTTTGGCATTGAAGAGGGAGTGTAGCGAGCTACACGACCGATGAAAGGTCAAAAAGCGGTCAAAAAGAAAGGTAAAGATTGAATTTAGAAGAGATAAAAGTTTAAATATAATCTTCGTCAGAAAAGTTTAGACGACTTCTATACTAACTTTATAATCTAAAAACGTAAAATCGTCGTTTTATGGTATCATGTTTTCAAGGTTCAGTACAAGGATGCCTTCAGCGCCGAGTTGTTTGAGTTGTTCTACTTTTTCCCACAGTACGTCTTCGGCAATGACCACGTGCAACGAACACCACCCTTCGGCAGCCAAAGGCAGAATGGTGGGTGAACGCATAGCAGGCAAGAGTTGCACGGCTTCTTCGACGAGTGAGGTGGGAATGTTCATCAATACGTATTTATAACCTCTACTATTGACGATAGAGCTGAAGCGGAATTTGAGTTTTTCGATGTCGGCTAACTTTTCTTCGCTCAACCCTTGGTGGGCTATAAGAGCTGCTTCGCTATAAAACACCTCTTCTACCTCGCGCAAGCCATTCTGCACCAACGTACCACCTGAGGAAACGATGTCGAATATAGCATCGGCCATGCCCACAGCAGGGGCTATCTCTACCGAACCTGCTATCTCGTGTATGTCGGCCCGAATGCCTTTATCGGCAAAGAAGTGGCGCAAGACGGTGGGATAGGACGTGGCTACAGTGCGTCCATTGAACCATTCCAGTCCAGGATAGTCCACCTCTCGAGGGATAGCTAAAGAGATACGGCAAGCACCAAAGCCCAATCGCATCACTTCGTCAACGGCCATGTGGCGTTCGGCCACTTCGTTCAGTCCCACAATGCCCACATCGGCCACGCCCATGTGTACAGCTTGGGGGATATCGTCGTCGCGCAAGTAGAGCACCTCAATGGGAAACCCCTTAGCACGTGCCACTAATTTTCGTTTGCTTTGTGCCACCTCTATGCCTGCATCAGCGAGCAGTTGCATAGTGTCTTCATTCAATCGACCTTTGGCTTGAATTGCTATACGTAACATTGGCTTTCGTGTTTCTTTTTGTAAGTAGTTTAGATTTTGTTATATCAAATTGATTGCAATATTCGGCATTTTAATTGATATATGCAAGTATATACAATAAAAAGATATATAAATGCAGATAAACTGCAATTTATCTGCCTAATTGGGGGGCGGGTTTTCAACCCGCGGCAGCA
>OLFV01002160.1_pt1 | contig 15721 bp, 10 predicted proteins | sample 1605551 | NCBI WGS metagenome assembly OLFV01 (sample SAMEA3888922, study PRJEB22519) | human gut metagenome | biome: human gut; feature: human-associated habitat; material: faeces | place: Denmark | collected 2011
TGTCTCATCAAGAAATCAGCGAATTACTTGATATTGCTCCACATAGTTCTTCCTCGCAATTATCAAGGGCAAAGGCAATGTTGCGAAACATATTGTCCCCAAGAGCTATGCTTATCATCGTATTGGCGTTGATAGTCATCCCTGTATATAGATATTTTACTGCAAAGAAGAAACTCGTTTCTGAAAATGATGTGAATATAGTTTGAACTCGAAAGCCTAATGAAGGCATTACGCCTATACAAAAGAAGCCAAATGTTTCTGTTAGTAGAATACAAAACGCTATTTTGTGCTTTAATTATCGAAGTGTTCAACAGGGAAAGAACACTGTAATAACTGTTGGTGATTCGATTAAGGCAAGTCAAAATGTAATAGTCGAAATATCCGATTCTTTGCAGGAGAACCAACATATTTTGGCTGATAACAAGCGAGATAGTATCATCACAAAAGATACTGTCTATACACCTATTCCAAACGAGGAAAGATGGATTGCGGATGATACAAGGACGTACAAGAAAAGTAAATGGCAGTTGCTTGCAGCAGGTTCTTTGGGTACTACTCTTGCGCAAAATGTTTATAAGATTATAACAAGTAGCGGTGATGATATTACAAGTGAACAACCTTCAAAAAAGAGTTTTACTACATGGGAAGAGTATTCTGAATATCTACATCGCTTAACTCCAACTGACCCAACGGCGGAAAATATTGCAATGATGGATATTGCCGATAACAACAAGGGTAAAATTGAAGAGGCTGAACATCATGACAAACCTATAATATTAGGATTGGCTGTGAACAAGAGCATAGGAAAGCATTGGAGCTTAGAAACAGGACTCCAATACTCTTACTTGAAGTCATATTTTACTTTGGGTACTGGCAATTACCGTGTTGACAAGGAACAAAAATTGCATTACATCGGTATCCCTGTCAAACTCTCGTACCAATTCATGGCGTACAAGAGACTGTCGGCTTACGGTTCTGCAGGAGCAAGCATTCAGATACCATTGTCTGGAAAGACATATGCAGACTATGTAGTAGGAGGAAAGTCTGGCTATACAACGGATTGGAAGACAACACCTTCTATACAGTGGACTGTAAACACTAATATCGGAATACAATATCAATTTGCACCAAAGTTGACATTGTTTGTTGAGCCAACGCTGAATTGGTACATTCCGAATGGAAGCGAAGTCAAGAATACTTGGACAGAACGTCCATTTACAATGACTGTACCTTTCGGTATTAGGCTCTCTTGGTAAGAAAGTATCATTTTGCATGCAGTCTTTATGAATGATCTGTATCTATATATATACAGAAAAGTCAAAAAATAAGATACATGCAAAAAAGACATACAGACAGGAAGATGTATTTCCGTGACTTGGAGATAACATCTAAGGAGTTTTACATCAGCTACTTGTCAGATTTTACGGAACTGACACCAAAGAGTAGAATCTTGGAGGTAGGCTGTGGTGAAGGAGGAAACTTAGTTCCCTTTGCACAGTTGGGCTGCAAAGTGACAGGTATAGATATTGCCGAGTGCAGAATTAAAGATGCCAAAGTATACTTTTCCGAAATCAGCAATCATGCTACATTTGTATGCTGTGATTTCATGCAATATCCTGTTCCATGTAATGAAGAGGATAAATATGACGTAATACTATTACATGATGTGATAGAACACGTTCCGACAAAAGAGCCATTTCTTGCACACCTAAGAAAGTTTATGAAAACAAAAGGCGTGCTGTTTGTCGGATTCCCCGCATGGCAAATGCCTTTTGGAGGACATCAACAGATTTGCAGAAGCAAACTTTGCTCACATCTGCCATTCACTCACTTGCTGCCAAACCATTTATACAAGTTGTTGCTGAAAACATGCAATGAAGAGAAAGGAACTATGAATGAACTTATGAGCATAAAAGAATGCCGAACAAGTATAGAGTTGTTTGAAAGACTCATACACCAATGTGGCTTCTCGGTAACAGACCAAAAACTTTGGTTCATCAACCCACATTACAAACAGAAGTTCCACCTTACCCCACGGCTCTTGCCACATTGGGTCTGGAAGGTGAAGTATATCAGAAATTTCTTCACCACTTCATGTTGGTATATATTGACCATAAGCCATAAATAGAACTTACGTTCTTTAGGTAACCATTAAATCTATGAAACAATAAATAAGATATACTTAACCATTTCGGAAAAGCAGACTCCAAAAATCAGTATTGGAATCTGCTTTTCTACTTGTATAAAAATGTAGGAAAACAGTATGATAGACAGCATATCTATTTGTTCTTATAGAATAAAAGGGAATGATTGGCAATCACATCCTTTGAGGGAGTAGTTTCAACCGTACCCCCCTGAAATATCATTGGATAACTCTTGTTTGTCACATTATGGGTGCGGTTGAAATGCCCCATCCGATCACTATTCTGTAGTTTTTAATGTAATCGAAAGTTAAATACATTAAATATCACGCTTTTCGTATCTACACAGAATCCATATTGCCACTTTCCTACCGTTTAGAGCGTATAACACTGACAATCAACTAATAATAGATACTACTATTGTAGATGCGGTTTTAAGTGTGCCACACTTTTAAGGGCTAATAAGCCAAATGAAATTCCACGGTAAGCGGCACAAGGGCAAACAACCCTTAAACAAGACTTGCCTTTTTGCTTACGCCACCCCAAGTCATCCATTTTAATTAAGTAATTCATTGATTTTCGACATGCGCTATATGATGGTGCAGAAAAGTAATGAAGTAAAGGATGGGCACGTTTTTACACATAAAAGCGCAAATTGTTTATATTGAGGCACGAATTGTAAAAAAAAATCTGTACTTTTGCAGGCGAAACATCAAGAGCAGTTGCTACGCAGCATTGATTTGCTGATGGTGGCAAACTCACCAACCGAGTTTACAGGAACCACGGTGGTTAAGGTACGATGTGGAAGTTTCCTATATTCATTAAAACACTTCAAACATTTCCTGACATGGACAACAATTCTCTTTACGCAGATTTTGCTGCGCGTTTTGCGAAGGCTTCACTTCAATCTCTTATTGACTCTTTTAATGCACAAGTAGGCTGCAAGGGCTGGGGTTCAGCTCGTGCTTGCCATGACGTGGCACTTATTGACGAACTGAAACGACGGGGCATTGACCTTTCGGCCATTAGCCAGGGTGGCGGCACGTCGTTTGCTCACAAGGTGACACTTGACACTGACGGACAAAAGCTTGTTATTGCTGGCTAATGGGTGGTTAAGAGGCCTAAAAAGGCACTGACATTAGTCTGACTCTACAATTATAGGAAAATCCCTTCCACATCGTCTGCTCTTGATGTGGAAGGGATTTTGCGTGTACTTATTCCATATCCTCTTGTAAGTCATTCATACACAATGCTTATATGCTTGAAAGATTTATTTGCGTGTTTGGGATTAACCCAGCCCCACAAGCTATTGAAAAACTTTTCAAAGAACTCATTTTATTTACTGCTAAAGCTGCTTAGGCTTGGCTAATTTTTAATGAACTGTTTCCAAAATGTAAGCTAACTTATCTGTTCGCTGAATAAAATCTAAAAAAAAAGGCAAGAAAAAGCATTGTGTAAGAGAAATACTTTATATCTTTGCATTGTGAAAATGGAATTAAGCGTTTGTTTACCTATTATCACATAACACATTAACTAACTTGAAACTTTTTGAACCATGTGCGGCATTGTATCCATCTTTAATATTAAAGAACAAACACCAGCGTTGCGTAAACAGGCGCTTGAGATGAGTAAGAAGATTCGTCATCGTGGCCCTGATTGGAGTGGAATTTATTGTGGTAAAAGTGCTATATTATGCCACGAACGTTTGTCGATTGTTGACCCACAAAGTGGAAAACAACCGCTTTTCGCTCCCGACCACCATCAAGTGTTGGCAGTGAATGGTGAAATATATAATCATCAAGAATTGCGTAAGCGATATGCTGGGCGGTATGAGTTTCAAACAGGCTCGGACTGTGAGGTGATATTGGCATTGTATCGTGATAAAGGCATTCACTTCTTAGAAGATTTAAATGGAATATTTGCCTTTGCGCTTTACGATGAGGAGAAGAACGACTTCTTGATAGCTCGTGATCCTATTGGCGTTATACCTTTATATATAGGGCATGATAAGGAGGGTAAGGTATATTGCGCTTCAGAGCTAAAGGCGTTAGAAGGCTTTTGTGACGTTTACGAGCCATTTTTGCCTGGTCATTATTATTTAGGATCAGAGGGGAAAATGGTAAAGTGGTATCAGCGCGATTGGGAAAGCTACGATAATGTGAAAGACAATGCTGCTTCTGTCAAGGAGGTGCATGATGCGCTTGAGGCTGCTGTGAAAAGACAATTGATGAGTGACGTGCCTTATGGTGTGTTGTTGTCAGGTGGCTTAGATAGCTCTGTAATATCTGCCGTAGCCAAGAAGTTTGCAGCGCGACGTGTAGAGACGGATAGTACACAAGATGCTTGGTGGCCCCAGTTGCACTCGTTTGCAGTAGGTTTAAAGGGCGCTCCTGATTTGGCGAAGGCCAGAGAAGTGGCCGATTATATTGGCACCATTCATCATGAAATAAATTATACTATACAAGAAGGACTTGACGCGGTGCGTGATGTGATATATTATATCGAAACGTATGACGTTACCACTGTGCGTGCTTCCACTCCGATGTATTTGTTGGCTCGCGTAATCAAGTCAATGGGTATAAAGATGGTGCTCTCGGGCGAGGGTGCTGACGAAGTGTTTGGAGGGTATTTGTACTTTCATAAGGCGCCTAATGCGAAGGCTTTCCATGAAGAGACGGTACGTAAATTGTCAAAATTGTATTTGTATGACTGCTTGCGTGCCAATAAGAGCCTTTCGGCTTGGGGCGTTGAAGGTCGCGTACCCTTCTTAGACAAGGATTTCTTGGACGTTGCGATGCGCTTAAATCCTGAAGCAAAGATGTGTCCAGGTCATACAATTGAAAAGAAAATAGTGCGTGAAGCCTTTGCTGATATGTTGCCCGAAAGTGTAGCTTGGCGTCAAAAGGAACAATTCTCGGATGGTGTAGGCTATTCGTGGATAGATACGCTAAAGGAAGTTACGGCTGCGGCAGTAAGTGATGACGAAATGGCACATGCGGCTGAACGTTTTCCGATTAATACGCCGATGAATAAGGAAGAGTACTATTATCGTTCCATATTTGAGGAATACTTCCCCAGTGAGAGTGCTGCTCGAAGTGTTCCCAGCGTTCCGAGTGTGGCCTGCTCAACGGCTGAAGCTTTGGCTTGGGATGAGTCCTTTAAGAACGTAAATGATCCGAGTGGACGTGCTGTAGCAGGTGTTCACGAGGAAGCTTACGAAAAGTAAAAATACCAACCATATATACATAAGACTTGACTAAACTTATATAATGTTATTTTGGTTGATCTGTCCGCTGCACGCACCAATGGGTGAATGTGTGGCGGATTTTTTCGTTTTGACTTTAGAATAGTTCCCTAATTAGATGCTTTGCTGCTGCGATAGGGTGATAGAGCAGCATTCTTGGACCTGCCCATGACATGACGGCCTTAATGCGGAGTCGCATATCAGAACGGTAACAGTGTATGGGACACTTTTGGCAGGTGGGTTTATTGTTGCCATATTTGCAGTGCGACAGACGAAGGTGTGCGTAATTGAGTAGTTCTTGACATTGTGCACAGAGTGTATGGTTACCTTCTTTCTTTTGACAGTAAAGGCGAATCATTTGTTCGATTACGCGCTTTTCTTCGTTTATCCTTTGCATAGATTTGTAGTTTAAGTGTGTGTTAAAGGGGGTGCTCTAAAAGTTCGCTTTCGCGCACCTTTTCTCGCCATGGCAAAATGAACGCAAGCTTTCTTTTGCTCATTTGGCTTAACGAAAAGGTTCGGTTTTTAGAACACCCCCTAAAAGTGACTGGTCTTAATGATTATTTGTCTTCAATGCCTTTATGACTTGTTAGACGCTGAATATGAGCGTCTTTGTAATAATGTTTTAAGATGTAGTCGTAAGTGTAGCCTTTATCAGCCATTACTGCTGCACCGATTTGGCAGAGGCCGACCCCATGTCCCCAACCAGCACCGATGAGTGTGAACTGTGCTGGAATGTTGGTGGCATCGTCAACATTGTGACGCTCAACGACGAAGGCCGAACTGTAGAGGTGAGTTTTGGAGAGGATACGGCGGATTTCGAGTTCTTTACCAACGATCCATTCAGTTTTCGTCCCCACAATGCGCAGCCGAATAATTCGTCCACTAACGCCGCGTTCGACAGGTTGCAAGTCGATGATTTCGCCAAAGTCTTTTCCTGTATGTTCATTGATGAGTTCTTTGACCTGCTGTTGTGTTAGATCAACGCGCCAACGATAGAAGTCAGTAGTTTCTTGGTCGTAGTTGTTGAGTACTTGCGACAACAAGTGTACATTGTGCGTATTGCAAAAGGCGGGAGGAGCCGTTCGTATCCATTGTTCAGCATTTGCTTCGATGGTGAGGTCGGGTAGGGAAGGGGTAACGTCGTCGCGAATGGGTTGTAGGTAAGGGTATTCCGTGTCAGACCAGCAGCTACTAAAAAGTTCGCTTGCTCCACCACAACATTTTGAGAAGCGCGCATCACATAAGTGTCCGTCGTAGGTTAGAACCTCACCTGTAGTTTCGCGCACGGCTTGTTTGACTTGCGGCAGTGTACTGCGAGTGATGCCCTGGTAGCGTTGGCAATGGTCATCAGCACAGACGTCGTATAGAGAGTGGTCTGAGCGGTCGTGCCATTTGATTGTCTCGCCTGGACGGTGAACAAAGTTGAAGAAATCGCTTGACGTACTTTCGCTTTCAAGTCGGTGAAGCATTTGGCTGTAAACCCAACTGCGTGATACGACGGCATGTGTCTTTAGTAGGTTGAGAGATGAGGAGGCGTTCATTTCAGATGATATAACGCTCTCAAGATAGTCTTCAACTGATAGTTCGTTGATGACTACTAACTTCTCTTCGTCAACGATGAGGCGCAACTTACCCTTAAAGGTTTGTTCTTCTTGGCGTTCCCAATGAAAACCGATGCCAATCGTAACGTCCTTGAGCGTGAAGGAGTCAGTTCCTTCGTTTTCAGGTATAAAGCAGAGTTCGCTGTATTTATTGCCATTCCATAGAATAGCCCCATCAACGCATTCGGCTTTTTGCTCGTTACTTACCGTTTCGCCTTTAGCAGAGTAGTGACCATTGAGCGTAAACTGAATGCTTTGTGCATGGAGTATACCAATAGAGATGTCGCGTTCGGCTAACTTCTTAAGTAAATTAGATTCAGACTTTGCGGTCCAATTATCTTTCGAGCTAGCATTGTTATGTTTGTGTCCATGCAGCCTTCGCGCGATAGCGTTCATTTCGGATTCGCTAATGGTTACTTCGCGCAGAATGTTGGTAGCCAATTTTGCATTAAGTTTGTCAAAGTCCTCTTTGCGCGGTGTGATAAGGAGTCCACCCATGTCAATGGCTCCTGGACTGACGAGGCACTGCGCCTTCCCTTCTTCTGAATAACAATTAGGACGGTGCTTTTTGCGCACGAATACGACCGTTACTATGTAGTCGTCGGCCGTAGGCCCACCGTCTTGTCGCCACGACAAGATGTTTATGTCTGGTTCAGCTCGTTTGCTTTCAACTGGCAGTACGCTTATTAATTTCTTTAGCAAGATAGGATTGCTATCGCAAGCGGGGCCTTGAATGACGAATGCGGGGCAAGCATAGCCCTTGAGTGTGAAGATACCGCCCGTCTTAGGATTGTATCCTTGCTCTTCGAGGTCAGCCTCTTCGTTTTTTGTAGAGGGATAGATGCGTTCTAATCGATTTTCGTACAACTTCCAATCTTTCTCGATGGGCACTAAGCCACGTACGCCAGCTTGCAAGTGTGCATGGTCGGGGGCAGAAGCACCACATCGTGCTCCGTTGTAGAAGACGAATAGTCCAGGCAGATTCCATGCAAGTTTATCAATGATACTTGTGAAGTGGCTAATGTTTTGTGCTACGTGATGCCTTGTCGGTATGGTGAAATGTTGCGGGAGAATGGGGTAGGGGTTAACCAAGAATTGTACGTTGCCTAATACGGGTAATTGTTTCTGCTTAGAAGGTCTGTTGTGATCACACAAGAAGCAAGCACGCTGCTTAAGATGCTCTTTGTCAATTTTAGCTCCCGTGCTAACAATGCGCGAAGGATTGAATTGCACACGTAATTCTCCGTTGTCAGTAGCTAACTCTTTGGTGATGACTGTCGCTTGTAGTGCTTCGTAGCGTTCTTTCGCTTCGTCCCATTGAGAAAGTTGTTGCTCGAAGAAGTGTTCAATCTCGTCCTTACTTAATGGGTGATTCCATTGGGCTATCAACGCCTTGCGAGCTTTTAGCTCGTAAGTTCGCAGTGTGTCTTTGTAAGCGTTGTTTTTGTTTTGCTTCTCAATACTTAGTGCAGCGTCAGAGTTGCCTTCCCAACGTCGGCAGAGGTAAAGCTCGTCAAAGATGCGTCCGATGCGATAGTGACGAGAGATAGTAAGGCCTAAAGCATAGTCCTCACCATAGCTCGTATTGGGAAATCCAATTTGTCGCAAGATGTCGGTTCGGAAGGCGCGGGGAGCTCCCAATCCGTTTATGCGCAATGCATTGTTACGCCCATTTTCAGCAGTCCATTCATTGTGTGCGATTAATCCTGGGGGAAGTGTTTGTAGGTCAAAGTTAACCATGCGATAGCTACCTATCACCATGGCAGCGCGTTGTTGGTGGAACGCATCGACGATTTGTTGTAACGTTGAGGGTGAGGAGTAGAGGTCGTCAGAGTCGAGTTGGACGGCATATCGGCCGCAGTGTTCAGAACGTACGGCAAAGTCCCAGCATCCACCAATGCCTAAATCTGTCCGTTCGGGTTGTAAAAGAACCACCCTTTTGTCGTTATTAAAAGAAGCTACGGCTTCGGCAGTACCATCCGTAGAATGGTTGTCGATTACAATGACGTTGTAGTCAAAGTCAGCCTTTTGGCTTAGCGCGCTATGAATAGCATCTTTAATCGTACGAACGCGGTTGCGAACGGGAATAATAACGCTTGCTTCAACTGGGTAAGCACCTTGGTCTTCAGTATATTCAGCGTATTCATTAGGGGCAAGCCAAGCATTGATGCTTTTTAGATGTTCAGTACAAGCACGCTCCATCTCTATTTGTACTTCCCTATTTGAGGGATTCACATAGTCGAACTGCTTCTCGCCTGATAATCTAAGGTCGGTTTCAGTTTCTGTGTACAAGGACTCCCGAATGTGTTCGATTCGGCCTTTTGCACTAATGAACAAACGCAGTGCGTAAAGCGTTGCGTATTGATAACGAATGGTTTTGGATTGTTTGAAGAAGTCTTTTATTCCTTCGGTGCTGTAGAGTACGAGTGAACCAAAGTCGAAGTCGTCGCGCAAGGCTCCTTCTTGATAGTCGATGACAGGGTGTGCTCCGTTGCCGTCATTATGGTCGGCATACACCATGAGCGGCTCTCTGTCAGTGTTAAGGCATGAGGCGATTTGTAGGAAACGATCTAATGCTCGATAGGATAGTGTGAGCTTGTGATTGCTTAAATAAAAGAGTGTGTAGGGTGCAGTAAGCTTCTGACTTACTTGTCGAAGGAACTTAGCACTTGTAAGACTGCTTGATTGAATGACCTTACAATTATTACTTACAAACTTTTCAGCTTCTTGTACATGGTCATTAGAAACGACCAATAACAACGTATTTAAGAGCTCGCTCTCTTTTAAAAGCGTTATTATCGCTTCGTTTTGTGGAGAGTACGCTAGTACGAAATCTATATATTGATTCATATTGTATATAGTGATAGATGCGTAAAAATAACCTTTACAAAGGTAGATAAAGAACGTGAGCGAGCAAAGTAATTACGTAGTATTTTGTAATACTGCGGCTTTATCCGTATTTAATACCTATTAGTAGGTATTGTAAAGCCGTTTGATATTTGTAACTTTGCAGGCTAAAACAGAAGTTAGTCGATAAAAGCTAAACAATGAAATTATCAGATTTACATACTGGGGAACGTGGCGTAATTGTGAAAGTGGCTGGCCATGGCGGCTTTCGTAAGCGTATCGTTGAAATGGGGTTTGTAAAGGGGAAGTCGGTAAAGGTAATACTTAATGCTCCTTTGCACGACCCTATAGAATATGAGATAATGGGGTATAAGATATCCCTGCGTCGTGAGGAAGCCAAGCTCGTTGAGGTGATTAGTGAGAGTGAGGCAGAGAATGATGCCCGTTTGCATCCTGAAGAAAGTTTGAAGGGTATTGTTGCGGGTAAAGATGAAGACGAAGAACTCAAATTGCAATTGGAGGCTCGTATGGAGCGCATGGCTGCAGATAAGCGTCGTGTGATTAATGTAGCCCTTGTGGGGAATCCAAATTGTGGAAAGACTTCGCTGTTTAATGTTGCCTCGGGTGGACATGAACACGTGGGCAATTATAGTGGCGTGACGGTTGATGCGAAAGAGGGCTTTCTTGATATGAAGGTGAAAGTTCGACGAAACGACCAGGGCGAGGTCGAAATCTATCACCAGAAGTCGGGCGAAGGCTGTAGCGCAACGTGTACAAGTTGCACAATCGGAAGCGATTGCTTGAATAGTGCTGTCGAGGGGTATGAAGATAGAGTGTATCATTTTCGTATCGTTGACCTCCCTGGCACTTATTCACTTTCGGCTTACTCTCCAGAAGAGTTGTACGTGCGCCGCCACTTGATAGACGAAACGCCTGATATCGTTATCAACGTAATAGATAGTTCCAACTTGGAGCGTAACCTCTACCTTACAACTCAGTTGATTGATATGCATCAACGTATGGTGGTGGCATTGAATATGTATGACGATTTGCAACGTAATGGCGACCGATTGGATTATCATCAGTTAGGACATTTGTTAGGCGTACCAATGGTTCCAACGATTTCGCGTACGGGACAAGGCATTCGCGATTTGTTTGAAACGGTAATCGCTGTGTATGAAAACCAACACGACACTTCGCTTGAACGTCACATTCACGTTAATCATGGTAAGGAATTAGAACAGAGTATTGACAGACTGAAGTACATCTTTCAGAAAAATCAAGCTCTGCGCTCAAAGTATTCAACTCGTTATCTTGCTATTAAGTTTTTGGAGGGAGATACAGAGGCGCAGCGTTTGGTAGAGTCTTTGCCCCAACATGATGAACTCGTAGCTGCACGATATGAGGAGAATAATCGGTTGAAGGAGGTCTTACACGATACTCCTGATAATGCCATCACAGATGCAAAGTATGGCTTTATACAAGGAGCGCTTAAAGAAACGTACGAACCCCATGTGGCTCGACAGGGACGCACCGTGACGGAGAAAATAGATGCCTTTGTTACCAATCGCTATTGGGGTTTCCCATTGTTCTTTGTCGTACTTTTCTTAATCTTCTTCATCACCTTCCAAGTGGGTGCTTACCCTATGGATTGGATAGATTGGTTGGTTAGTCAACTTTCAGCCTTTGTGCAATATGTAATGCCTGACGGAATGTTGAAGGATATGATCATTGACGGTGCTATAAGTGGCGTGGGCGCAGTGATAGTATTCTTGCCCAATATCATGATCCTCTACTTATTTATTTCATTATTAGAGGATTCAGGCTATATGGCTCGTGCAGCATTCATAATGGATAAGTTGATGCACCGCATGGGATTGCATGGTAAATCGTTTATTCCCATGGTGATGGGTTTTGGTTGTAATGTGCCTGCTATTATGGCAACACGAACAATCGAAAATCCCAAAAGTAGATTGATTACCATGTTAATTACACCGTTTATGTCGTGCTCTGCTCGAATACCTATTTATGTGGTCTTGGTGAGTGCATTTTTCCCACAGAATGGTGCGGCGGTGATGTTAGGATTATATGCGTTAGGCATCTTAGCAGCTATACTTATGGCACGTGTGTTTAGTCGCTTCTTGATGAAAGGTGAGGATCTGCCTTTTGTTATGGAACTGCCTCCTTATCGCATGCCAACGGCTAAGTCGGTGCTTATGCATACTTGGGAAAAAGGTCGTCAGTATCTGCAAAAGATGGGAGGAATTATTCTTGTATTCTCATTGATTATATGGGCATTAAGTTATTTCCCTCATTCGAGTGTAGCAGACGCAACGCAAACGAAACAAGCTGCAGTGGAGCAGAGTGCATCAGTTGATGAACCTGAAGATTCTTACTTACAGTCTTTGGGCCAATTTATAGCCCCCGTGATGTCGCCCATGCATTTTGATTGGAAAATGAGTGTAGGCATCCTTTCGGGTATCGGTGCAAAAGAGCTTGTTGTTAGTACATTAGCTGTTATGTATGCCAATGAGGACGTTGATACAGATAGTGCTGCAAGCGATACACACTTATCGCAGGCATTGCGATCGAATATGACTACTGCTTCAGCTTTGGCCTACTTAGTGTTTATCTTATTCTACTTCCCCTGTATAGCAACCATTACTGCTATTAAGAATGAAAGCGGGGGCTGGAAGTGGGCGCTCTTTACTGCAGGATATACTACACTATTTGCCTATGTGGCTTCTTTGCTTACTTATTGGATAGCAGTAGCTTTTGGAGCTTAAAGTAAATAGTTAAGTAAAAGTTTTTGCACGCTCAACAAATAACGAAGCAAGTTATTTGTTGAGCGTTTTTTTAGAAGTAAGTTTTGGATGGGTATCAGAATGCCTGCGAAATAGGACGGAGAAAGAAATGTTGGCTCTGTAACGATTAGTGTGGGTAAAATAAATCAATTGTGAGCGCTGGGGATAATCGCATTTCTTAAGGATTGCGTAGGTGCAATAAGTCGTTGTTTGTATTTGTTGTTAAGAACAAATCAACTTACACAAATCGCTATAGCGTCACAAAAACTTTATACGAATGTAACAGAAATTTAACAAAAGCCTTTGCAATTAACTTCGCATATACTAATTTTGCAGCATAACATTTGAACCCACGTTATATGGATTTCTTTTATCTTGGAATACTAATATTCCTTTTTGTATTAGCCACGTTCGACTTGTCGGTCGGTGTGGCCAATGATGCAGTAAACTTTCTTAGCCCCGCTGTGGGAGCCAAGGCTGCAAAGTTTCGCACCATTCTTGTAGTAGCTGCAATCGGTATCTTTGTTGGTGCAAGTACATCAAGCGGTATGATGGATATAGCGCGCCATGGTGTGCTCAATCCGCATTATTATTCGTTAGACGATGTGATGTGCATCTTTTTAGGCGTAGCTGCTACCGATGTAATATTGCTTGACATCTTTAATACGTTAGGCATGCCCACGTCAACCACCGTATCAATGGTGTTTGGCTTGTTAGGTGGTAGTACAGCACTCGCCTTTTCTAAAATATTAAGCCACGGCTTAACTTACGCTCAACTCATTAATACCGATAAGGCTTTGAGCGTTATAATCGGTATATTCCTTTCTGTCGCCATAGCTTTTGTGTTTGGTCTAATTGTAATGTGGATTGCACGTTTAATCTTTACATTTCAATACAAGAAGCACCTTCGTTATAGTATAGCTATCTTTGGCGGTTTGAGTATCACTTCTATATTTTATTTCTTGTTGGTAAGTGGCTTGCGCACAAGTCCTATGCTTACTTCCATAGGTTGGACGCCTGAGTGGATTGACCAAAATCGCTTGAATATTTTGTTAGTTTGCTTTGGCTCGTTTACGGTGATAATGGAAGTGTTACATTTACTGAAAGTAAACATTTTCCGCATCGTCGTACTGTTTGGCACCTTTGCGTTGGCTATGGCCTTTGCAGGTAATGACTTAGTCAACTTTATAGGTACGCCTTTAGCTGGCCTTGAGTCATTCCTTGATTATTCTGCAAATGGGGCTGGTCAAAATGCGAATGATTATATGATGACAGTGTTATCAGGCGAAAGCCAATTGCCGTTCAAGCACTTGTTCCTTATAGCAGCAGGTGTAGTCATGACTGTAGCCATTTGTACTTCTAAGAAGGCACACAAGGTGGTTGAGACAACGGTCAACCTTTCGCGACAAGATGAGGGAGAAGAAGTATTCTCTTCATCGCGTTTAGCACGTCGCACCGTTCGTGCTGTGTTAAATACGACCAATGCCATGTCAAAGCACGTCCCCAAGTGTGTATCAAATTGGGTGAATACACGTTTTGACCAAGAGGGCGTTGTTATGGCCGAGGGCGCAGCTTTTGACCAAGTGCGTGCTGCTGTTAATTTGGTTATGGCAGGTTTCTTAATCGTAGTCGGCACGTCTTTACAACTTCCATTGTCTACCACCTATGTAGCCTTTATGGTAGCTATGGGTTCTTCGTTGGCAGACCGTGCATGGGGACGCGAGACTGCAGTTTATCGTATAACGGGTGTTATAACCGTAATCGGTGGTTGGTTTATTACAGCTGGTGCAGCCTTTATTGTAAGTTTCCTCATTGCAACTATTAATCATTGGGGCGGTTTCTTCGCCATGATATTGGTTATGTGTGTAGTTGCATTAGTAATAATCAACAACAACCGCAAGTTTAAGCAAAAGCGTGAACAGGACAATGTCGATTTGCTTTTCCGTCAGTTGGTACGCAGTCATGATAAGGCCGAAACGTGGCAGTTGCTCTTAGAGCATGTACGTCGTACGCAAACGGATATGCTTACCTTTACGCGCACTACATTCCGCAACATTACGCAGGGGTTAATGCATGAGAACATTCGCGCACTCCGTACGGCGTCACATGATATCGAAAATGAGAAGAGTGTATGGAAGCGTTATCGTCGTAAGGAAATTCTTGGTATGCGTAAGATTGACTATCTCGTTGCAGTAGAAAAGAACACTTGGTTCCACTTGGGTTGTAATAACTCGACGCAAATCATATATGGCTTGAAGCGTATGCTCGAACCATGTGTGGAGCATGTTGACAACAACTTCAATCCTTTACCACAAGATTATGTGGACGAGTTTATCCCCGTTTGCAATGACGTAGATAAGTTCTTAGAAAGTGAGCAACGTATGATTTCAACGGGCAACTTTGAGGGTTCTGACGAACTTCTAGTTCAAGGTAATGCCATTAAGAGTCGCATCTCGCAAATACGCCACGCACAACAAGATCGTATTCAGCGTGAAGACTCTAACATTAAGGTCGCTTTGCTCTATCTTTCTACCTTACAAGAGACTCAAGAGTTAATGTCGGCAGCACGTCATATACTTCGTGCAAGCAAACGATTCCAAACTCAGTAAACTGATGTTGTTGATAGTCTTTTTCTTTTGAGAGAAAAGAACTTGATGAAACGAGTAAGTTAGCATCTGTATGATTTATGGGGCGTTTTAGGCTCTGGTTGTTCAGAATGCTCAGTGTGCCTCGTGCATCTTGCCCCTGCCATTTTCAACGCGCGTGGTGTCAACATTTATCATCGTAACAAGCCGCTTACATGCTTCGTCTTTATTGACTAGTGGCATGTGTGCGGCTTTTGTGTTGTATGGGGCGCGTTGTCTTTTTCCTATGACAAGGGAAGAAGCGTGATGGTAGTGTACTGCTGGTAGACGTTTTGCTCTGATTGATAGTACACAAGATATTGATAATAGCAATAAGGATATTGAAGTCATCTAAACTTTTCTGACGAAGATTATATTTAAACTTTTATCTCTTCTAATTTCAATTATTGCTGTCCGGTAAAACTTTTTTAAGCAAAATAAATTAGGGCTGTCACTT
>OLFV01002162.1_pt1 | contig 15708 bp, 11 predicted proteins | sample 1605551 | NCBI WGS metagenome assembly OLFV01 (sample SAMEA3888922, study PRJEB22519) | human gut metagenome | biome: human gut; feature: human-associated habitat; material: faeces | place: Denmark | collected 2011
AAATGAACCATATTAGTACTGATATATATAAATAATTTAGATCACTTACTTAATAAATTAAAAAGTAATAAATAATAAATAATAAATAATAAATAATAAAATGTGCATTAAACAATTTATCGTATCGGCTGTGGCCGTGCTGGGCGTGGGCTTCATGGGCCAGGCGTCGGCTTACGACTATCAGCAGGTGAAAGGCGACATGATGCAGAGCCGCATCTACACGCTGAAGAACGGGCTCACCGTCTACATGTCGGTGAACAAGGAGAAACCGCGCATACAGACCTACATCGCCGTGCGCACAGGCAGCCGCAACGACCCGCACGAAACAACGGGTCTGGCCCACTATCTCGAACACCTCATGTTCAAGGGCACACAGCAGTTTGGTACCTCAAACTACGAGAAGGAGCTGCCCTACCTCAACGACATTGAACGCCGCTACGAGGCCTACCGCAAGGTGACCGACCCTGCCGAGCGCAAGCGGCTCTACCACCAGATAGACAGCGTGTCGCAGATCGCGGCACAATATAACATACCCAACGAGTATGACAAGCTCATGTCGTCGATAGGTGCCGAGGGCACCAACGCCTACACCTCTAACGACGTGACCTGCTATGTGGAGGACATCCCCTCTAACGAGGTCGAAAACTGGGCACGCATACAGAGCGACCGCTTTCAGAACATGGTCATTCGCGGCTTCCACACAGAGCTGGAGGCGGTGTATGAGGAATATAACATCTCGCTGGCAAAGGACTCACGCAAGGAGTGGGCTGCCTACAACGCGAAGATGTATCCTGGCCACCCCTACGGCATGCAGACCACGCTGGGCACAGGCGAGCACCTGAAGAACCCGTCGATCACAAACATCAAGAACTATTTCAAGCGCTACTATTGTCCGAACAACGTGGCCATCTGCATGTCGGGCGACTTTGACCCCGACAAGGTGATTGCCATCATCGACAAATATTTCGGTTCGTGGAAGGCCAACCCCACGCTCTCGCGCCCCGAATATGCGCCCGTGCCCGCGCTCACCGCTCCCGCCGACACCACCGTCGTGGGGCAGGAGGCAGAGAACGTGATGCTGGGCTGGCGATTCGACGCTGCCGCCTCGATGCAGCAAGACACGCTCGACGTGATTGCCGACATGCTCTCCAACGGCAAGGCCGGTCTCTTTGACCTCGACCTCGACCAGAAGATGATGTATCTGGGCGGCGGTGCCTTCACCTATCCGCTGGCCGAATATTCGTCGTTCATCGTCGAGGGTCTGCCCAAGGAGGGCCAGACGCTGGATCAGGTGCGCGACCTGATGCTGGGCGAGATCGACAAGCTCAAGCGCGGCGAGTTCGCCGACGACCTGCTGCCGTCGGTCATCAACAACATGAAGCTCAAAGCCTATAACGAGATGGAGAGCAACGACAGCCGCGCAAGCAAGTTTGTCGACGCCTTCATAAACCAGCAGAAATGGAGCGACGTGGTGGGCCGTCTCGACCGCATAAGCCACATCACGAAGGAGCAGATCGTGAGCTTTGCCCGCCGCCATTTCCTTGACAACTATGTGGCGGTATACAAGCGCCAGGGTGTCGACTCAACGCAGAAGAAAATAGACAAGCCGCAGATCACGCCCATACCCGCAAACCGCGACAAGCAGAGCCCCTTCGTGGCAGAGATCGTCAGCTCGAAGGTGGAGCCCATCGCCCCCGTGTTTGTCGACTTCAAGCGCGACCTCACCTTCGGCAAGACCAAGAAGGGCCTGCCCGTGCAGTATGTCAAGAACACGAGCAACGGCCTGTTCGCCCTGCAGTTTACCTTCAACTTCGGCACCGAGGCCGACAAGCGCCTGAACCTCGCCGCCGGCTACCTCGACTATCTGGGCACAAGCACCATGACCGCCGAGCAGCTCAAGCAGCAGTTTTACAAGCTCGCCTGCTCCTACAACGTGTCGGCAGGCCGCGACAAGGTAAAGATCACGCTCTCGGGTCTTGACGAGAACAAGACAGAGGCGCTGAAGCTCATGGAGCAGTTCTTCGCCAACGCCAAGGTAGACACCGCCGCATGGCAACAGTTTGTGGCGCTGGAGAAGAAGAGCCGCGAGGTGAACAAGCTCAACCAGAGCGCCAACTTCAGCGCGCTCTACAGCTACGCCGTCTACGGCAAGTATAACCCCTACCGCAACCAGATGACCTATGCCGAGCTCGACAGCGCCAACCCCGCCGACCTCGTGAAGCTCATAACCACGCTCCCGCGCTACAAGCACAGCGTGCAATATTACGGTCCCGACGAGCTGAACCGCGTCATCGCCCTCATCGACAAGAACCACCACGCTGCCAAGAAGCTGGCAGAGGTGCCCGCAGGACGCCAGTATGAGGAGCAGACCACCACGCAGAACGAGGTGCTCATTGCGCCCTACAAGGCAAAGAACATCTTCATGCGACAGTATAACAACAGCGGCACGGCGTGGACACCCGAGCGTGAGCCCGTGGCTGCCATGTTCAACGAATATTTTGGCGGCGGCATGAACACCGTGGTGTTCCAGGAGCTGCGCGAGAGCCGCGGACTGGCTTACAACGCCTATGCGGCCTATGTGACGCCCTCGCGCAAGGGACACCCCGAGTTTGCCATGACCCACATCATCTCGCAGAACGACAAGATGATGGACTGCATACGCACCTTCAACGCCATCATCGACACGGTGCCACAGTCGGAGCGTGCCTTCGCCCTTGCCAAGCAAGCCCTGCAGAAGCGCATAGCCACAGAGCGCACCACGAAGACAGCCATCTTCAGCAAATATGCCCAGGCCCAGGCGCTCGGCATCGACTATGACATCAACCGCACCATCTACGAGGCTCTGCCCAAGATCACGCTTCAGGACGTGGTCAAGTTTGAGCAGGAGAACATGGCCCACAAGCCTTACCGCTACATCATCCTCGGCGACGAGGAGAACCTCGACATGGAAAGTCTCGGAAAAATAGGACCCGTGAAGCACATCACAACCGACGAGATCTTCGGATTTTAAAGAATTTTGAATTTTGAGTTTTGAATTTTGAATTATTGCGCCAGCTGGCGCAATTTTGAGTTTTGATTTTTGAGTTTTGAATTGTGCGCTTCGCGCATTTTGAATTATTGAATTTTGAATTAGTTTTGCGTAAAAAATCTAAATTCAAAACTCAATAACTCAAAATCGGCTGAAAGCCGATAATTCAAAACTCAAAATTCAAAATTCAAAACTCCCTTTGGCAAGCGTGTCAAAATGGGTCAAGGTCAAAATGGGTCAAAATGAATTTTCGTTTTCCTCCTTAAATTAGGTATAGGATTTTTCACTTTTCGCTTTTCGTTTTTCACTTTTCACTTTTCCCTTCCAAAGGCGCCAGCCTTTTTTTACCTTTTTACCTTTTTACCTTTAAAATGCAACCCGGTTGCAGCAAACATGTCGTAACTTTGCAAGCGATAAAGAAAAGAAAGAAACGCTAAAAGAGAAAAAAATGAAGCAAAGAAACATGACAGAACAATCGCATAGACATTGTTGCTGCTGCTCGGGTGAAGAGCATGAGCAAGAGCATCAGCATGAGCAAGAGCACGAGCATGGAGGTTTGAAGGGCAAGCTATGGCTTATCATCGCCACCACGTTGCTGCTCATCGGTGCTGTGGCTGTGGAGAAGTGTTGCGGTCTCGCCACATGGCAGTTGCTGCTTGTATACCTCGTGCCTTACCTCCTGATCGGCCACGACACGCTGAAGGAGGCGGCAGAAGGTGTGGTGAAGGGCGAGATGTTCAACGAAGATTTTCTCATGACCATCGCCACGCTTGGTGCCCTGACCATCGGGTTCCTGCCCGGAGCAGAGACCGAGTTTGCAGAGGCGGTGTTTGTGATGCTCTTCTTCCAGGTGGGCGAGCTGTTCGAGGGCTATGCCGAGGGCAACAGCAAGCGCAGCATCTCACACCTCATGGCCATTCGTCCCGACACGGCAGAGGTGAAGCGCGGTGAGAAGATGCTCACCGTGGCACCCGACGAGGTGAAGGTGGGCGAGACCATCGTCGTAGCGCCAGGCGCAAAGGTGGCGCTCGACGGCGTGGTGACGAAAGGCTCGTCGGCCCTTAACACGGTGGCTCTGACGGGCGAGAGCGCGCCGCGCGACGTGACGGTTGGCGACACGGTGGCATCGGGATGTGTCAACCTGACGGGTGTGCTGGAGATGCGCACCACACGATGCTTCGGCGAGAGCACGGTGTCGAAGATTATCAGTATGGTTGAGAGCGCCGACAAGAACAAGTCGCGTAGCGAGGCGTTCATCACGCGTTTCGCCAGGGTCTACACGCCCATCGTGGTGTTCATGGCCCTCGCCCTTGCGTTCCTGCCGCCGCTCTTTGCCACAGGCGGCTACGCCGCGGGGTTTGCCACATGGCTGTACAGAGCCCTCATCTTCCTCGTGGTGTCGTGTCCCTGCGCCCTGGTCATCAGCGTGCCGCTCACGTTCTTTGGCGGCATTGGAGGAGCCTCGCGCCACGGCATCCTGGTGAAAGGCAGCAACTACATTGACGCGCTGGCCGACATAGGCACGGTGGTGTTTGACAAGACGGGCACGCTGACCTACGGACAGTTTGAGGTCGAGGCTGTGCACCCCGACCATTATGACAAGGAACAGCTGCTGCACCTCGCCGCTCATGTGGAACATTACACCACCCACCCCATTGGCGCTGCCCTGCGCGACGCCTTTCCCAACGAGGCGTGCGACGGGTGCCGCGTGGAACAGGTGGAGGAGATTGCAGGCCAAGGCGTGAGGGCTGTGGTCAACGGTCACACGGTGTGCGTGGGCAACACGAAGATGATGGATGCTCTCTCTGCCCGTTGGCACGACTGTCACCACGCTGGCACGATCATTCATGTGGCGGTTGACGGCGTTTATGCTGGCCACATCGTGGTCAACGACAAGATTAAGGAGGACAGCGCCAAGGCCATTGCCGACCTGAAGGCTCTTGGCGTGGAGCACACGGTCATGCTCACGGGCGACCGCGAGGCTGTGGGCAAAGAGGTGGCTGAGCGTCTGGGCATAGACGAGTGGCACGCCGAGCTGCTGCCCACAGACAAGGTGGCACACATCGAGCGGTTGCTCGGCGAGGAGAAGCAAGACAAGAGCGTTGCTTTTGTTGGCGACGGCATAAACGACGCTCCTGTGCTTAAGCGTGCCGACGTGGGCATTGCCATGGGAGCTTTGGGCAGCGATGCTGCCATCGAGGCTGCCGACGTGGTGCTGATGGACGACAAGCCAAGCAACATTGCCGTGGCGATAAAGATTGCGCGCCACACCATAGCGATAGCACGTCAGAACGTGTGGTTCGCCATTGGCGTGAAGGTGGCTGTGCTGCTGCTCGCCACCGTTGGTCTTGGCAACATGTGGATGGCGGTAATGGCCGACGTGGGCGTTACCGTGGTGGCGGTGCTTAACGCTATGAGAAGCTATTTAAAGGTAAAAAAGTAAAAAGGCTTCGCCTTGAAAATGAAGAGTGAAGAGTGAAAAATCCAATAGCCAAGGCTATGCGAGAAACAAGCACATGGATTTTTCACTTTTCGTTTTTCACTTTTCCCTTTAAAAGTCCTTTTTTACCTTTAAAAGATATTCCGCAAAGATGCGTGCCGCGCTCTCTACCTTTGCTGCACAGGGGCGCGTCTTGTAATATTCGGCTGTGCGGGCAGAAGCCTCGTAGCTCGACTGGGCCTTGACGTTGCCCTTCAAGCCGAGGATTTCGGCACAGATGAGGGAGCCGTTTTGAGCCTTCGACTGGGCAAGCAGCTCCTGCACAACCTTGTAACAGGCCGACTTACCCTCGCGGTCGCTGCCCTCGGTCTGGCCACAGTCTAAGCCCACAAGGACCACGATGCCCGACACGGCACCACACATCATCCTCATGCGGCCGACACCGCCACCAAAGCCTGCTCCTATGCGCTTGGCCATGGTGTCGTCGAGACCGTAGAGGTCGGCAAAGGCTGCCACAACCGACTGGCAGCAGCCGTAGCCTTGCATAAAATTGTCTACTGCGCGGTCTACACGCGCTTGTAAGTTGGGAGGTAACATTGTTTTTTTTGATATTTTGTTTTCCGCTTGCTCGCGATTTTTTTATAAGACAACAGAAAGTTTTTCTGGTTTCTGCTTTCCACTTTCCGCTTGCGGTTCTCGCTTGCGGTTTCCGCTTGCGGGGGGGGTAAAGACAATAGAGACAATAGAGACAATTTTTTTTACTCGTCTACTTGTCAACTCGTCTACTTGTCAACTCGTCTACTTGTCAACTCATCTACTCGTCTACTTGTCAACAATCAGAAGACCGCTCTCATGGCTTTCTTGCAGCGCTGAAGCTCACGGTCGCCCACAGGCTTGCCGTTCTTGGTGCCGCCCTTCTGTATGGTCTTGACAAGGCGGAAGCCGCTATAGCGTAGAATCTCCTTGAGGGCGCGTTTCACACCCCGCGTCTGGTTGGCAAGGATGTTGAAAGGCCAGATGGTGGTGCAGGTTGTCACCACCACCGCCTTCTTGCCCTTGTGCAACGGCACGGGGATGCCGAGACGGTTCTCGCCCATCATGCCGTAGACAATGCGGTCGAAAAGCAGTTTCAGAGAGCCCGGAATGTTGCCCCAATAGCACGGGGCGCCAATGACGAGGACCTCGCACCACCTTATCTGCTCCAGCACACGCTGCGCATCGTCCTCGGGTAACACGCAACGGAGCTTGCTCCTGCAGGCCATGCAACCGCGGCACGGAGCCACATGGAGCCGGTCAACACGCACATTGCTCACCTCGTGGCCAAGGCGCTCAGCCTCGTCTTGCATGGCTTTAAGCATGCGGTCTATGTTGCCGTTCTTTCGCGGACTGGCATTTATTATCAGAACATTCATTTTTTTAAGTGAAAAGGGAAAAGTGAAAAGGGAAAAATCCAATAGCCTTTTTAAGGGAAAAGGGAAAAGGGAAAAGGGAAAAATCCAATAGCCAAGGCTATGTGAGAGACAAGCACATGAATTCTTCACTCTTCGTTCTTCACTCTTCCCTTTCAAGGGCATCAGCCCTTTTTTACCTTTAAGACATAGAGCTTCGCCGTTTCTCCCTCAGGCTCGTTTCCGAGCGAGTCGGTCATGACAATGCTGCCTGCGTCCTTAACCTTATAGAAGGTGTGGTCGCCGCTTGACGGGCGCACGAGCATGAGCACGCCACCATCGAGCACCTGGAACACGCCGCTTGCCTCGTCGTGTGAGTCGGGGCGGTCAATATAATCTTGCTTCAGCTCGTAGGTGCTGTCGGCGTTTATCGTGAGAACGGTCTTTATTCCCGGGCAGTCGGCAGCAGGGAGAGTGCCCTCGTAGGTGCCTGCCACAGAAGCGAGGTCAACGGTTGCGGCAGCTGTGGTGTCTGCCTGGTTTGCCGAGTCGGCTTCACTAACGTTGGGAGCCGTCTTCTTGCCTGAGCACGAAGCCATCAGAGCGACGGCTGCAACTGCCAAAAACATCATTTTCTTATTCATACCTTTTTTGTTTAAAAATTAATTATTTTGGGTTTCATTCTGTTTTTTATAGTCGTCCATACCCCTCCATCGGGTCTGCAAAGATAACGTTTATCTTTCTATTGAGATAGAGAAACGGATAATTATTGAGAAAATTTTACTGTTTTAACTAAAACAAGACTCAACAATTATCCGTTTTTCATGCTGCACGAAGCAGTCTTGTGCTTAAGTAGGTGTTCAAAATTAATCGCATATATGAATCTTATAAAAAAGGTTATGCTTTCAAATGCCTCTACGCCCTCTTTTGGCCCGTATGCCCAGCTCTCATCGGTCGTGTAGCCCGCTACACTCCCTCTTCGGAGCTGAACATACAAACCGAAATAGAGCATAGAATCATTTAAATTAATTTTTAACACCTACTTCTTCGGTTGTTTTCCGTCCACTTAATACATCAGCGTGCGCAACTGAGACAAAGCCAGTTGAGCATCGCGTTCAGCATCGAGAAGGGCGGTGCGGGCCGAATAGTAGAACGACTGCTCAAGCAGATAGTCGAGCAGCGACAGCTGTCCTGCCTCGAGCGAGCGGCGCAAGAGCGTGTCGGAAGATGCTGCGTTGAGGTCAGAGCGCAGACGGTCGGCGGTGGCCCGCAGCTCCACAGCTTGCGCATAGGCCTGTTCCAGCTCCATCTGCTGCTGCTGGCGCACGGCCTGCAGGTCGAGCTTGCGCGCCACCTGCTCGGCACGCGCCGCCTTGACCTTGCGGCGCGAGTTGCCCCAGAGCGGAATGGAGAGTCCGACGCTCGGACCGCTGTAGTTGTTGTCCTTTATATATTCGCCCTGAAAGCCCACGGTGAGCTGTGGCAGCCCCTCCGTCTTGGCAAGCTTTATGGCGGCCTCGCTCTCAGCCACCGATGCCTCAGCCTGTGTCACGGCTGCGCTGCGCGCGAGGTCCGCCTTCAGCACGTCAAGCGGCGGCAGCGCCGCGGCCACGGGGTAAAGGGTGTCGGCGACGGCGAGCGGCTGTCCACCGTTAAGAGCTTGAAGCGTCTGCCCGGCGGCATGGCGGTCGGCCTTGGCACGTTGCAGCTCGGCCTCAGCCACCGACGCGTTGAGCCGCACCTTGTTGAGCTCAACGATGCTGATGTCGCCATCCTTAAACTTCTTCTCATACATCGAGGCGATGTCGCGTGCCTGAGCAAGACGGCTCTCCAGTTCGCGGCACAAGCGGTTAAGATGAACCATGCTCACGAGAGCAGCATCGGCCTCGCCCATGACCCGCTGAAAGGCCACGCGGTAGGTGGCAGCCGCCGACGAGTTGGCAGCCTTCGACAGGCGCAAGCGGTGGCCTGTGAGCACGCCCCAGGGGAGGGTCTGCGTCACAGCCACGTTGGTGCGGTTAGGCACCCCCTTCGGACTGCCAAACATGTAAGCAACCTCTGCCTCAGGGTCGGGCAAGGCATTGTCGGCACCGTTGGCCAGGCGCGTGGCCTCAAGCGAGCTGTGGAGGGCGCGCAAAGAGGCGTTGTTGCGGGCAATGGTCTGCATCTGCGCTGTCCACACGCCAAACGTTGTCGGCTCGGCCTCCTGTGCCCCCGTTGTGAGGGCGCATAGAGAGAGAGCCATTAAGAGCACGCCGTTTCGTGCCCATGTCATATTTTTCTTCATCTTTTTTCGTCTTTAACAATTCTTTGTTTTGTCTTTAACTGAACTTTCGCAAAGTTTATTATTTACATCGCGCTTCGCGCTCGTGTTGTTTAAAACATTAATTTCCATTAATTGAACATTAATGAAACATTAATTTTTCCGCGCGAAGCGCGTATTAATGATAATTAATGGGTCATTAATGATAATTAATGTTTAAGAAATGCGCGAAGCGCAAAAAATGTTTTTTTTACATTGTTATTTGCTATTTAAGCTTGTAACTATCTGAAACAATGCTCGTTATTTACATGCGAAAGTTCAGTCTTTTACAATTCCTTGTTTCTTGTCTTTAACAATTTCTTATTTATGTCTTTAACAACAGGTAAGTTCTATAAGCAGATGCTCATCATCAATCGCCAGTTTCCTTAACCTTCAACGGTGCCATGAGCGGCACGATGATGAGGTTGAGCAGGGTGCTGGTGAGCAGACCGCCGAGCATGACCTGCGCCATGGGACTCTGGATCTCGTTGCCGGGCAAGCTGCTGCCGAGTGCCAAGGGAATGAGTGCGAGCCCCGAGCTGAGAGCCGTCATGAGGATGGGGAGCAGACGGTCGAGCGAGCCACGCAGCACCACCTCACGACGCGACAGACCGTGACGCGCCAGCTCGTTGTAACGGTCGACAAGCAGCATGCCGCCGCGGGTGGCCATTCCGAAGAGCGAGATGAAGCCGATGATGGCAGGAATGCTCACCACGCCACCCGTCACCACAAGGACGAGCACGCCGCCAATGAGGGCAAGGGGCAGGTTGAGGAGCACCACCACGCTCTGCTTCCACGAGCGAAACTGGAGGTAGAGCAGCAGCAAGATGACGACAATGCTCACCACCGAGAGGCCGAGGAGCAGACGCGAAGCCGATGCCTCACTCTCAAACTGTCCGCCATACTCTACGCGGTAGCCGTCGGGCAGCTTGACGTTTGTCTCTATGCTCTGCCGCATGTCGTTGACCACGCTGCGCAGGTCGCGTCCCTGGGCGTTGGCCGAGACCACGAGCTTGCGCTGCGCGTTCTCACGGCTGATGGTGTTGGGGCCGGCAGAAGAGAAGATGTCGGCAACATCGGAGAGACACACCTGTCGGCCGTCGGCTGTGTCAATGAGCATGTTGCGTATGTGGTCGATAGAGTTGATGTCTTCATCGGCCATGCGCACGGTAAGGTCGAAGGTCTTGCCGCCGTCCTGCACCTGGCTCACCACCTCGCCACCCAAGGCGGCGTTGACGTAAGCGGCAAACTGAGGCAGCGTTATGCCGTTGCTGGCGAGGAGCAGGCGGCGCGGACGGATGACGAGCTGCGGACGCTCCACCTGTTGCTCCACGTTAAGGTCAGTCACGCCGTCGATGGAGCGTGTGGCCTGTTGGATCTGCAGGCCTATTGAATGGAGCGTGGTAAGGTCGGGCCCAAACACCTTGATGGCAATGCCCGCCTTGGTGCCCGAGAGCATGGCGTCGATGCGGTGAGAGATGGGCTGCCCTATCTCCACGTTCACACCGGGGAGCGTGCGCAGCTTGGAGCGTATGTCGGCCATCACCTCTTCCTTGCTCCGGTCTTTAAGTTCGAAGGGCACCTCCATCTCGCTGGTGTTCACGCCCAGCGCATGCTCGTCGAGCTCAGCACGTCCTGTCTTGCGCGCCACGTCCTTGACCTCGGGCACCTGAAGCAGCAGACGCTCTGCCTGCTCACCCATGCGGTCGCTCTCCTCAAACGACACGCCAGGGAGCGTGCTCACGTTGATGGTGAACGACCCCTCGTTGAAGGGCGGCAGGAAGGAGCGGCCGAGGTTGAAGAAGAGCACAAGCGTGAGAACCACCAGCACGCCTGTGGCGATGAGGAGGGCACGCTTCGGACCGTCGAGCACACGCATGAGCAGCTGCTCATAGCGCACCTTCATGGCACGCACCCACCGCGGCTCCTGAGAGCCCGCCCCATGAGGGCTGTCGCCATTGAATTCTTCACTCTTCACTCTTCCCTCTTCACTTTCAAGGCTCAAGCCATTGAATTCTTCACTCTTCACTCTTCCCTCTTCACTTCCAGCGCTTCCAGCGCCGTCCTTAAGCAGATAAGAGCAGAGCACGGGTGTGAGCGTGAGAGCCACGACGGTAGATGCGAAGAGCGACACGATGAAGCTCACGCCCAGAGGTGCCAACATTCGGCCTTCGAGCCCCGAGAGGAAGAACAGAGGCACGAAGCTCACCACGATGATGAGGGTGGAGTTGAGGATCGGCATGCGCACCTCGCGAGAGGCATGGAAGATCACGTCGAGCTTGCCCTGCCGTTGCTCCTTGGGCAGACGGGCGTTCTGGCGCAGCCGCTTAAACACGTTCTCAACGTCGACAATGGCATCGTCGACAAGCGAGCCGATGGCTATGGCCATGCCGCCGATGCTCATGGTGTTGATGGTGAGCCCCATGACGTGGAGCACAAGCATGGTGATGAGCAGCGAGAGCGGTATGGTGACAAGCGAGATGACGGTTGTGCGGGCGTTCATGAGGAAGATGAAGAGCACGAGCACCACGAAGATGCCTCCCTCGACAAGCGACTTCTTGATGTTGGAGATGGAAGAGTCGATAAAGTTTTGCTGACGATAGAGCTGCGTGTTCACCTTCACGTCCTTGGGCAGCGCCGACCGCATCTGCTCCACCACCTCATCGAGCTTCCCGGTGAGCTCAAGCGTGCTCGTCGACGGCTGCTTGGTGACGGTCAGCAGGACGGCAGGCTTGCCCGAGACAGAAGCCAAGCCCATCTTCGGACTCTTCACGCCCATCTCGACGTCGGCAACATCGGCAAGCACCACAGGCTGTCCCTTGGCTGTGGTTGCCACGACCGCCTGTCCGAGAAGCTCGGTGTTGGCGGTGGTGAGCACGCCGCGCACAATATACTCGTTGCCGCGCTCATAGAGCACGCCACCCGAGGCGTTGCGGTTCATGTTGCGCGTGGCATCCATGACCTGTGTGAGCGTCACACCATAATGACGCATGCGCTCAGGATGAATGCGTATCTGATATTCCATGATGTCGCCGCCCATGACCGTGACCTGAGCCACGCCACCCGTGGCGAGGAGCTGCGGACGAACGGTCCAGTCGGCGAGCGTGCGCAGGTCGCCCATGGAGGTGCTGTCGGCTGTGAGGCCTATGAACATGACCTCGCCGAGGATGCTCGACTGCGGTCCGAGCGTGGGCTGCCCCACCCCTTGTGGCAAGGCATCGCCGATGGTTGCCAACTTCTCCGACACGATCTGTCGGTCGCGGTAGATGTCGGTACCCCAGTCGAACTCTACCCACACCACCGAGAAGCCTGTTGTTGATGATGACCTCACGCGGCGCACGTCGGTGGCACCGTTGACGGCGGTCTCTATGGGGAAGGTCACGAGGCGTTCCACCTCTTCAGATGCCATGCCCTGTGCCTCGGTCATGACCACCACGGTTGGAGCATTGAGGTCGGGGAAGACATCAACCTCCATCTTGCACGCCGTCCAGATGCCCACGATCATGAGCAGCACGCTGAAGAACAGGATGACCGGGCGGTTGTGCAACGAAAAAGAAATTATCTTGTTTAACACGATTTCTGAATGTTTTGTTTCTATTTTTTTCAATTTCGCAAGCGAAAGAAATTATTGGAAGTTATAGGAAGATAACTCGCTTCGCTCGTGAAGTTCTTGCTAATACAAGCGGCAAAGCCGAGCGAATGGACAAATCTCCTTGTCAACTCGTCAACTTAATGATGATGCCCCTCAGGCACCACGCTTGCGCTGGCGGCCAGACGCACCTGTGTGGCTCCGTGTGCCACCACCTTGTCGCCAGCCTTAAGGCCCGAGAGAATCTCTATGCGGCGTCCGTCGGTGGCACCCGTCTTGACCTCCACGCGGCGGTAGATATCGGCAGCGGTCTGAACATAAACAAAAAAGAGTCCTTGTGCCTCGGTCACAGCCTCAGAGGGAACCGCCAGCACGCCGTTGCGCTGCGCTCCCTGAAGATAGACCTCGGCAAAGCTGCCAGCCACGATGTCGCCGGTGTTGTTGAACTCGAAGATCACGGGCACAAAATGGTCGTCGGTGTCAGAGGCCTTGCCCTTCGACACCAGTCGCCCGCCAAGCTCCTTTATCGAATAGACACGGTTCTCGCTGTCGTAGGCCATGCGGAAGTTGGCCGTTACGATGCGCGGCAGCATGGTGTAGAAACGTTCAGGCACGTCGGCGCGAAGCTGCACCCGTCGGCTCTGTGTGACGGTGGCAAGCGGCTGTCCTGCCGTCACATAGTCGCCCGGCTTGACGAGCAGGTTCTTGATGTAGCCACCAATGGGTGTGGCAACGCCACGTCGCTGTGCTGCCGACCCGAGGCTCTTGGCTGTGGCCTTGGCAGCCTCGAAGCGCTGACGCGCCTCTTCCAGCTCGCGTTGTGAGACGATGTTGTCGGCAGCCAGCTTCTTGGCACGTTCATAAGCCAGCCGTGCAGCCTTCAGCTCGCTCTGCGCCACGGCAGCAGGGTTGCCGTCGGCCATGCTCTTGGCGTCGACAACAAAGAGGGTTGTGCCAGCGCTCACGGCAGCTCCCTCGGTCATGCTCTTGCCCGTGAACGCCACGATGCCCGCCATGGTAGCTGTGACCGTGGCCTCTGCTCCCTGTGCCGGGAGCACCCGTCCGCTCACATGCACCACCTCGGCAAAGGGCGAAGGTGTGAGCGTCTGCACCGTCAGACAGCAGGCTTTGGCCTGCGCTTCGGTGAAATGGATGTCGTCGGTTCCCTCGCCGTGAGCACCATGCTCGTCGGCTTCGTGGGCGTGGCCCTCGTCGTCATGGTTTTTCTCGTTTATGGCCTCATCGCCATCGTGGTCGTGGTCGTGGCCCGATGCGGCACCATGACATGAGACCATTGACATGACCGCAAGAGCAGCCATGAGCACATTAAAATATCTGATAATCATTGTGTTTTGGTCTTGTTGCTGATTTTTTAAATCGGTTCTGTTTCAAAATTTTCAAACCGTCCGGTTACAGTTTTTTTAAGACAGTAAGCTTGTACCGGGCTTTTGCTGAGCAATAACCCGATAGAAAAAAAAAAGTGTAATAAAAAAAAAGAAAAACTATTGAACAGTCGGGGGACCACGCCTTTTCCAATGCTTACCATGGCAGCAAGCAAGAAGCGCCACAGGAGCAGAAGCAAAGAGGGTTCTGCCTACAGACGCGTAAAGAGAAAGGGCACAACTGTTGCCCTTCCAAAAACCGCAAGGAAGAAACGGGCCGAAGCCTCCAAAGCCACCGTCAGGAAAACTGTCGCCGCCGTCAAGAATATGCAAGGCGTGATGCTCTTTCTGCCCCGCAGGCACAAAGAGATGATGCTGATCGAGCTTTGGGTTGTGGCAATGGTGCGTGTGTTCATCGTTCACGCGCCCGTCTTTCTGGCACAGTTTTACCGATACGCAAAACGCGCCACCATCGTGGTGATGATGGGGGAAGAGCACCAGCACAAGGAACAGAACCAACGCCAGCACCGACAGTTTTTTGCGTACAGATAATTTCACATTGCAAAAATAGCACTTTTATTTTGCAACTCGGTTGCAAAAGCCCGCATTATAAGTTTTTTTTAAGAAATTCTGCCCCTATTTTGTTTTTTACAAATAATTGTCGAAAAATTAAAAACAAATTATTGGAGAAATGACTAATTTTGCAGCGTGACAGTTTTGACGTTGCAAGGTGTGGTATGCGCATAGTCTGAGCTTCAGCGACCAAAATGCGCTGACCAACTTCTTCAAGCAGCGGTCGGGAATGTCTCCCCTCGCCTATCGAAACAAATAAGTTTTTTTATGAACATACTTGAACTTTCAAAAAAGCGTTTCTCGGCACGCAAATATACAGCCGAGCCTGTGAACAAGGAGGATCTTGATTACATAATGGAGTGTGTGCGCATGGCACCGTCGGCGGTGAACAAGCAACCGTGGAAGTTTGTCATCGTGCGCAGCGAGGAGGCTAAAGCCAAGCTGCAAATGGCCTACGACCGCGAGTGGTTCCACACGGCTCCTCTCTACATTGTGTGCTTAAAAGACAACAGCGCATGCTGGACGCGCAGCTACGACAGCAAGGCTCACGGCGACATTGATGTGGCAATAGCAACAGAGCACTTGTGTCTCGCCGCTACGGAACGCGGACTGGGCACCTGCTGGGTGTGCAACTTCGACCCTGCGGTGATGCGCGAACTGTTCCCTGAACCTAACCTTGAGGCTGTGGCCATCATTCCGCTCGGACATATCGCTCCCGACTGCCCACGAAACGAAAAGAGACGTAAGGGGATGGAGGAGATATTAAGTGAAAAGTGAAAAGTGAAGAGTGAAGAGTGAAAAGTGAAAAGTGAAAAGTGAAAAGTGAAAAATCCAATTGCCCTTTTTTAAAGGTAAAAAAATAAAAAGGAAAAAAAGCAAGAAGGGGAATGGGTAGAAACGAGTAAAAAAGGATAAAGCCAATAAGGGAAAAACAAAGGTCTTAAATGGCGGATAAAATCGGGTAGGAGGTAAATGCTAATCATAAAAGGCATTTACCTCCTATTTT
>OLFV01002164.1_pt1 | contig 15669 bp, 16 predicted proteins | sample 1605551 | NCBI WGS metagenome assembly OLFV01 (sample SAMEA3888922, study PRJEB22519) | human gut metagenome | biome: human gut; feature: human-associated habitat; material: faeces | place: Denmark | collected 2011
GACAAAGCCCCAGCTTGTGAAAGTTGAGGCTTTGTTTTATGTTTTACAACAGGTTACAAAAAGGGACTGCGCCTATTTTGACACAGCCCCCTTTTGCATATATGGCTTTAGGCTGTGTCGTTATCCTTCATGGTTTGCATCCTCTACTAAAAGAAGCAAAAACAATGAAACAATAAATATGCATTTGTTCAAATCAAATTGTTTTCTGGACAATAAAGATTTTATTGATTTGATTCTTGCAAATAAGCAACAACGACAAAGGTATTTGGCTTTTATATTGTCAGTGGCTACTGTTAAAGATCGAACGTAATGCCGAGTATATTAAGTCGGCTTGTAGCTGATATCCAGCCGCATTGAGGTGTATACGGTCTTTGCTGAAGAGTTCGGATTTAATCCAATGATTGGACGCGCCATGGCCTCCGGCGATATGATAGAAATCCCAGACGGGTATGCCCTGCCCCTTGGCCGATTCTAGAATAAGGTGGGCCGCATCGGCCACATGCTCGTTTATGTCATAATAAGATGATAATGGACGATATCCGTGGTTGCGGTTTATTTGACACTCCATTGGTGTAAGTACAAGCATTGCTGCTTTGGGGTGTACATTGCGTAGCAATCGAATAAGGTCTGCGGTACAACGTTGTATTTCGGCATCTGTCATGTACGAGAATCCCTCGTTGGTGCCCATGGATAATATGATTAGGTCGGGATGGAAGACCTCGGTGTTTTTCGCAAATCCGGGGATGAGCAGATAGTCGGTAAAGCATGCTCCATTATTGCCTATTGCAGAGTATAACACCCCGGGCTGACCGTTTTCGAGGATGACTCCATACAAGGATTCATTGGCATTAAGATTAACGTTGATACTGTCTTGCGGCTTGGTGTAGGTGTAGGTGTTAACGCCATTGGCTGTCAGTATGGTGGCTCTTGTGATTCTATGCCCGGATTTAAATGCCTTAATAGTCGCGGTAGTGGTACGAACAGGTTGTGCCGCAATACCTGTTACGCCTGGAGTGGCATCCCAAGGTAAATTCAGCAATCGTGTTTTCCGCCAATCAATGGCATCAGGGGCCGTGATGGCGTAGTCTATAGGTTGGTTTGTGCCTGCTAGACGTAGCGGCGACACCAACCCACGTCCGGCATTGCCATACGTGTCTTGTAACTTTGAGCGCAGTGCATTGGTGACAAATTCGGCCTGGATGTGCGAGTCTCCGATGTGAAGTATTCGTACCACCGAAGACGATACATTACGCTCCAGTGAATCAAGTCTTGATGCCACGTGCCTCCACGCAGCTCGTTGTGTTGCATCAGCCGTAGATATTGAGATGCTGTCAGCTGCCATATTGACAAATGCCGGGATATCTACTAATGCATACATGCTTGTAGTTGTAGATATAATAGCTGCTATTGTTGCAAAAAATCTGTTCATGGATTCTGTGTTTTTATTCTTCTTGCCGTGGCGTAATGGCCATCAAAAGGTGACGCCGAAACGTATTGTGGCGTAACTTATACCGGGGCAATCGCGTAATCTTTCGCCATAATAACATTGCTTTTGACCTAGATAAGTATATCCGATAATAAAATGAGAACTATAGGTGGATTTGTGCGCTAGTGTAACACCTATACCGCCGCTGACATACGGATCTGTTTCGTTTCGGTCGCCATTGAGATAATTTAGGGCTATGCCGCCACGTATATCCATAAATAGCAGACGACGGCGACTGCTACTGAAATCGGTGCGGAAATTTAGCGTTAGTGGAAACGATCTGGACGAATTGCTTACCATGACATCGGCTTGTGCTCCAATGCCGAGAAATCGAATCCATCGATACTCAATGCCAAACATTGCTTCGATGCCCAAAGATGACATATCGTGTTCGCTAAGGTCAACGCTACCATTGATGTCAGCTCCCCATGCGAAGCATATCCGGCCGGGTGCAATATCGCCCGGTTTGGCGTTCTGTGCGTATACTATTACGCCACAACACATTATTGCAACGGCTGATATTAAGGTTTTTATCGTATTCATGTGCGTTAAGAATGTTTGCGCAAGGTTAGGGCAGTCCATTTGTTACGGCTGCGCATGGCTTCGGTCACAAGACCCAATGGACGTGCCGCCGCTTCAATCATTGGTACATCATCTTCATAGAAGCCGCTGAGAATCATTACTCCTCCATTCCGTAGATGAGATGAATAGGTTTCGATATCTCGGAGTATGACATTACGGTTAATATTTGCCAGAAATATGTCGGCCGGCTCGACCCCGACCAAGGCTGAGGCGTCTCCATTGATCAGTCTCACAACATCGCAGACACCGTTAATCTCAACATTTTCGATTGCATTGGCATATGCAAAACCATCAATTTCGATGGCAGTCACTAACTTTGCCCCACGCATGGCTGTCAATATGGATAATATTGCCGTACCGGTGCCCATATCAATCACGGTGCGTCCGCGCAAATCTATGGCGAGAATGCTTTCAATGACTTGGGCTGTGGTGGCGTGGTGCCCTGTGCCGAATGCCATTTTGGGGTCAATGACAATGTCGTATTTGACTTTGGGTATATCGTGGTGAAAAGTGCTATGTATTACACACTTGTCGCCTACAACTATGGGCTGAAAGTAATTCTTTTCCCATTCGGCGTTCCAATCACGTCCTTTGACTAACACATCTTTTACTTGAATGGTTGTGTTCATTGGAAAATCGCGGATGACGTTGTTCACGGCGTCTTTAGACCAAGCCGAAGCCGGGACGTAGGCCGTAAGACCTTCCTCGTCCGGGACAAAACTCTCATATCCTTCGTCTGCGAGGAATGCCGCCAATAGGTCTGTGGCATCCTCGGAACATGGCGTCATATCAAAACGTACTTTGCGGTAATCATTCATTGCGTATCCTATAAAGATTTTAGTGCAAATGTACGCATAATCTGCGAAATATAGCCTATAGCCCATCCATCAAATTGTTCACAGGCAAAACCATAAATTCATATAATAAAGACATAAGTGAATAGTCTCTGCTCTAAGATGAATGTCTAACGCTAAAAAGAGGGCTGTATTGTTGGTACTTTGAAGAGTGCATAGGCAATTTTTGATGCAAAACACTCTATCCCGTAAAAAAAGTGTCCCAACAAACTACTTACAAGGCGGAAAGGCCACGTTTGTAGACGCATTTAGGGTGTTGATTATATCGCTACAAAACTCTGTTCATAAGTCATATAACGGCGACCATAGGTCAGGGTTGATTATCGAATGTACAAAGATTGCATAGAACGCCAGCCCTGTGTGTAGTTGCGTATCGAGAGTTGCGATAACCCCGAGGGTACGGCATCATGGGAGCGTAGATATGATACTATTGACTGTATGGATGACATTCCACACAGCTTAACGCTTGTTAATAAACGCCCGTATTGAACTATGGTCGCGAATATGGTGTCAGTGTCGCTTATTGTTTTCATTATCGAAATACCTTGCTGATTTATAGAGCAAAGTTAATTCGATTATAGGGCAATTATTGTGCCCGCTATTTATAAATAGCATTAAAAACTACGCAGCCAAGCGCTGATTATAAGCAGCCGGAAGTATGTCAGGGATTGCGGACAGACATCAAATTGTGCAATGTCGTAATTTAACTAATATACGGATTTGTCCCTCGTTCGTGCCCGATTGTTGTAGACGGCCCGTGGCCGGGGTAGACAATAGTCGATTCGGGGAGAGTAAACAATAGTGTCCGAATGCCGTGAGTAAGTTTACTATGATTACTGCCCGGAAGATCCGTGCGACCTATCGATCCGAGGAACAAGCTGTCGCCGCTGAGTACCCACCCATCGGCGCGGTCGTATATACATATTCCACCGGGAGAGTGCCCGGGCATGGCAATGATTTCGAGGGTGTTTGGTCCGATGTGCAACAACTGGCCGTCATTAAGGATTATATCTACCGTTGTATTGAAGCCCTTGAGGTTGAGCCCGAAGAAACGGGCTTGCTGGTCAAGATTTTCGCCAAATGCGATTTCGGTGGCGCATGCAGCTGTGTTTATGCCGTATTTTTTGATGATGTAATTATTACCTAGGCAATGATCTATGTGCATATGTGTGTTTACAATCATCGATAAGTGTATGCCTTGTTCAGCTATAAACCGGTCAAACTGGTTTTGTTCGACCTGAGTAGCCATACCGGGATCTACTACAATGCCGTCTTTGGTGACGGGGTCGTAGACTATATAAGTGTTCTCCGCAAATGGATTGAAAGTGAATTTTTCGAGTTTAAGCATGATATAAACTATAAATATGATCTGAATATGTAATAAAGGCCTGATTTGTATGGTGTTATTTCGCCGCCATAGGGACGTAGACGAGGTATTTGTCAGCAAATGTTTCGCGTACTTCCGGATTATCGGCATCAAAATACTCGTTGAGAGGGTAGGAGATTACAGGAAATTTAATCCCGGCGCTTTCATCGGACAGATCTCCACCCTTGAGGCACACCAACCCATTGGCGTAAGTGTTTTTGTTCTCTTTAGAAATGTTGTGCTTTATTGCGGTCACCAGCGGCTCGAGACGCATAACGCCACGGCTGACTACATAGTCAAACCGCTCGTGGCATTCGCCGATATCGCCCTGTTGTGTCGATACGTTTTTTAAGCCTAGTGCCTCGGACACGGCATTTACCACACGTATTTTTTTTGTAATGCGATCCAAGAGGTGGAAATGGCATTGGGGAAACATTATGGCCAGCGGTATGCCGGGAAATCCTCCACCGGTGCCGATATCCAATATGGAAGATCCCGGGACGAGTTTACTACCCCAAAATTTGGCTATGGCAAGAGAATGCAAGACGTGACGCACATACAGGTTATCGATATCACGCCGCGAAATTACATTGATTTTTGCATTCCAGTCACGATACAATGAGTCCAAGGCCTGCATTTGAATCTCTTGTATTGGTGTAATTTCAGAAAAATATTCTTTGATAACGTCTACCATATGGCTAATTGTGGGTGGGTGACCGAGGATAAAACGCGTATGTATGCTGCATCAGTGTCGGCCGCATATATACTCTCTGCAAATGTACATATAAATCATGAGATTTATATATCAATAGAATAAAAAAGTCAAAAAGAAAGGTCGTTCAACTCTATTAAAAAAACGCTGCCGAAGCGATATGCCTGTATTGATGAAGTTACAAAAAACTTTGGATATAGACATTCCAATAATGCTGTGCCGAGGAATTGAAATACGACTAAAGGCTTCAGGTCAATGTAGTGGAATGTATTCAGTCGCATTTATCATATACTATGTTCCATGTGTCATAATACTGCTTAAGCCGGTCACGGACAGCAAGTCTTCTTCATTTGCCAAAAATTAATATATGCGTGCATGTATATTGCACATAGCAAGGCATACCTTTGCATCAAACAAAAGAGAAAACAAAAAAATGGAACAAATAAGTGCTATTCATCCCGTAATCTTAAGCGAGGATGTACTCAAAACGATTAGAGAATTGCCCGAAGAAGAGCAACAAGTAATCGCTCGCACATTTACCAATGTGGTTTTACTATCCCAAGACGTCTCTGAGCAGTTGCTGACACCGGTACAGTCCATAATTTGGACAATGATATCAGCAAGTCTAAAATGTGATAGTCGTCGGCTTATTAATAGGATGTCAGACATCTGCTAAGGAGGAATAACATGATAGAGAGATAATCCGTAAAAAACGTCCGGCCTTTGTGAAAAGGACGGACGTTGCTTATTATCTTATAGAGACCGGATATGTTTATAGCATCGACAGCGATCTGTTTATAAAGGCGTTGAGGGCTTCACCTTTAAGCATACCGTTACCAAGAAGGGCTAGGTCAATAAGTTGCTTAACTATCGGTTGTGAGGCAGCATATTCAGATACCATCTTTTCTTGTTCGTCTCGAACAGACTTTGTCGCATCTTCAAGTTCTCGGATTTTTTTCTGTTCTTCTTCTTTATTTTCGTCCTCCTTTCCTCGAAGTTCGGACAATGCCTTTTCATCGTCCTCAACTTTATGGACCAATGGCGCGATTTTAGGCTCAAGTGCATCGTCAGCAGCCTTGGTTACACGCTCGACAACAGGATTGGAGATATTAATGATAACGCTATAACTGTCAGGCATTTCGCCGTAGAAAGACATTCCAGGTTGAAGCGCAGCCATATCCTTCATTCGACGCATATACTCGTTTTGCGTCAATACTATCGGGGCACTTTCAGGTGAAATGGCTTCGAAACTTACCATATAGTTCACTTTCTCGTCTTTAGGTAGTTGTGAGCGGAATAGGGTGGTGTATATGTTGCGCTGCACGGCAGACAACTCTACACCCTTGTGTTCAGCCTTCGGAATAAGATTGTCTATGATATCACTATCTACACGCACGAGCTTTGTCTTTTCGAGCTTGTTTTCCAATAGTCCTACAAAGTGGCTATCCAACTGTCCGTCAAGGACGATAACCGAATAGCCTTTATCTTTGGCGGCCTTGACGTACGAGTATTGCGCTTCGACATCAGTTGTATACAAGTATACAATGTTGCCATCCTTATCGGTCTGTTCGGGCTGGACGAGGATTTTGTATTCATTAAGCGTAAAGTGTTTGCCCTCCGTGTCTTTGAGTAGGCAGAATTTGAGGGCTGTCTCACAGAACTTTTCATCGGTAAGCATACCATACTCGATAAATATGCGTATATCATCCCATTTCTTCTCAAAGTCGGCTCGATCTTTGCGGAATATCTCTTCCAAGCGCGAGGACACTTTTTTAGTTATATACGATGATATTTTCTTAACAGCGCCATCTGACTGCAGGTAGCTGCGCGAGACATTCAGCGGAATATCTGGGGAGTCGATGACACCTTGTAAAAGCATCATAAAGTCCGGAACGACACCCTCAACAGAGTCTGTCACATATACCTGATTGGAATATAGCTGGATGCGGTTCTTGGTGATCTCAAAGTTATTTTTGAGTTTAGGGAAGAACAATATTCCTGTCAGAGTGAACGGATAGTCCACATTGAGGTGAATCCAAAACAAAGGATCGTCTTGTCCCGGATACAGTTCATGATAGAATGCAAGGTAATCTTTGTCGGTGAGTTCTGACGGCTTCTTTATCCAGCTCGGTTCGGTATTATTTATGACATGGTCACGATCTGTATCAACCATTTTGCCATCCTTCCACTCCTGTTCTTTGCCAAAGATTACTGGAATCGGCAAGAAACGACAATATTTCTTAAGCAAAGCTTCTACGCGAGTTTGTTCAAGGAATTCCTTGTCGTCATCATCTATGTATAGGACGATGTCGGTGCCTCTCTCTGCTTTGTCGGCATCCACCATAGTATACTCTGGCGAGCCATCGCATTCCCATCTAACAGCCTTGGCGCCTTCCTTGTATGACAATGAAACGATGGCTACTTTTTTAGAAACCATAAAAGCCGAATAAAACCCCAAGCCAAAATGCCCGATGATTGTTGCGGCCGAATCCTTATACTTTTTTAGGAATTCTTCTGCTCCGGAAAAAGCTATTTGGTTAATATATTTGTCGATGTCGTCAGCAGTCATGCCGATGCCGCGGTCGCTGATAGTGAGTGTCCCAGCTTCTTTGTCTATGGATACACGGACATCTAAGACTCCTGTCTCGCCCTTGAATTCTCCTATAGAAGACAATGCTTTTAGTTTTTGGGTGGCGTCAACAGCGTTTGAAATCATCTCACGAAGAAATATCTCGTGGTCGCTATAAAGAAATTTTTTGATTACAGGGAATATATTCTCCGTAGTCACTCCAATTGTCCCTTTTTGCATATCATTAGTGTTTTTTGTTTCGTTATTGATTGTATTTGGATATAAGCAAACTCCGTGCCACAGCTGTTGTAATAAGGGTAGGGAGGGTATTCGATTGTAGTATGTTTTCAGTTGTTATGACTTTTGTGGTATATACTCTTTATTCGAAAAGATGTCTATCAAACATGATTATCAACCTATGAAAACCATTTTATTTCATGCTAATTAAAGCAATAGGAGAATATCTCAGATAAACGTGTTTGTGTTAAGTAGGGGTATTCAGTTAATGGGCTGGTTGAGATTGTCCTCAATTGACCATATTTAATATTTTTGGCTCGACTATCGCCTTAGATTCGAAAAACGGCAATTTTGGAGGGGGGGGGTGGCACCGCTTTCTTGCTGACATGGTATGATTAAGCGTTCCGATGTGTCGCCGGAAGAAGGGAAAATCGGTCAGATTTAATCAGGCCCTGATTTCTTTCGCTCGAGCTTTTTCTTCACGGGCAAGTTGTCGGGCGGCAAGTATTGAGGCGTTGGCCATGTGTATGCCGAAGAAGAGGAGCAATGTCTCGCTGCGGCTGTTGCGAGCGGCGATAACACCAAGCCCGAAGTGTAATTTCTGATTGCCGAAGCTGCCCTCCATTACTGTGGCTCGCAGATTGCCGATGATGCGTCTGGTAGAGCGGGAAAATGTTCGATAATCCGTACTATGTTAACACTTTGAGAACGAAGAAATTCTATAACTGCAGCAAAATTTTTTTTGAAACGAGGAACTAAAACTTTCTGGAAATACTTTTTACCAATTGTAGTACTATGTAGACAAAAAGTATTAAAAGTCCGAGCATCAAAAGAAGCTGAAGAGGACGAGCGCTCAGAATAGCTAACATAATCATCGAATTTTAGCTTATTACCAAAATAAGGATTTGTACCAATAGAAGATACGTATTTTACAATATACGAGGAAGAACGCTCCTTAGAGCGACATTGATCAACAAAGCAAAAACCATAGTTCCAAATTTTCTCAAAAATATAAGGAAAATACTTAGCATCTTCACCATTGACGAAATACAACGCATGGTAATGTGGACGTTTGAACTTACTTTTTACTTTATCCTGATTCTTCTTTTGCGGGCCATACTCAGAAGCAAGAAAAAATTTGAAAGTCATATTTAATTTGCGCCGAGTGATAGAAATCCGCAAACGTTTATGAAAAAGTTGAATCATACGTTTAGACGGATGCGCAAGGCCAAAAGTTTTAGGCATGTGCTCATCGTCAATGGTCATGGTAGAGAAAAAAACCATATCGGTAATCTTACATTCAAGAAGACAGCGCTGGCGCCAGTCGCTTGCGCGGTGATTGACGCAATCAATACATCTACCACAGGGGACATGATAGACCTGAGAATTACGCTCGATTTCGATAGGCGATATACACATGATAAATGAACTTTTCACCAGCAAAAGTAAACAACTTTTTTTTATTTACCAAATTTATTTTTTAAGTAGCTGACACAGAAGACTGTGTCATTCCGCAATAATTGTCAAGTAATAGGGGCGGAACGCCCTTTTTTGCAAGGGCGGCATTAAAAACCTCCTCACGCAGTCTACAATTAAAATTGTAGACGATGCGCAAGGAGGACGAAACAAAAACTTCAATACGGCGTTTCACAACGCCACCTCAATTAACTATGGTTTTACTTCTTTTTGGTCTTGAGAAACGGCATCAACGTTTGAAGAACGCTCATCAAACACTGGAGAATTATCTTTAGCATTTTCAGTTACATTTTTTAGGTTAATAGTATCATCAAGTACACCGAGTTCATCTACATTCGGAAGCATATCCGCGAGATCTTGTCCGTACGGACGGTCGGGGACATATTCAACCATTGGATCTTGTCCACTCAAGGATAGTTCAATGATTTCCTGCACTGACTTGGACATATCGGGCATCGTTAAATAGACACCGGAATTGAATTCGTTCACAAAAGAATTTTCTCTCGGAACGTACGGGGAGCGATAAGTATTCATAAGTGGGGGTCGGCATATTTAGGGATGAGACGGAAAGCTTCAACATTGTTTAGTATCTGACAATAAAGAGGATGCGCGATATCGGAAGAAACAGACAAGACATTATCAACATTTTTATTATCGTAGGTGATGAAAGAAGTGTTAAGCATGGGAAGACTATCGAACGAGCGGGCGAGATGCCAGAAACGAAGGGAGGAGCGGAATTCACCGTGTACTTCGTTAGGATTGTATCGATATTCTGAATATCGCGGCGCGTAACCAAATTCTTGATTAGCGACCGACTGTACATTATTACTCATCGACTTATTGCCGAAGAAATCAAAGAAAATTTCTTTGTTACGGATAGCTTGTTCTCCTATATTAGCAAACTCAGGCCAATAATACTGATCCCAGCTCTCGCGGCAGAATTTACGCGGAACGCCTTGGAAATAGGCCGACTTAGGCATGACAGACATAATGCCGATGAGTTGCCCATGTTCTTCAAATCTACGAGAAAATGCGAAGTTAGAGGAAACGGAAGTACCATTACCAGCAAGCATACCGAGGGGCTCCTGTACTTCTCCACTGTCCGAGGTCTTCGAGGCGCCCGTCTGCTGTACCTCCGACATAATCAAAGGAGACTTGAGGCCGCACAAATATTCTGGACGCTGAAGACGAGCATCAGAAGAACGAACACCGAAGTGCGAAAAAATTTGCTCAATATAGCGAGAACCACCAATAGCTTGACGCTCCAACCACTCTTGAACCTTGAACGCTCTACGAATATCAACAACAGAGGGAAGCGAAGATGAAGTGAAACGCACTCGAAGGTCTTTAGCATTATCAACATGAAGTTCGGACTGGCTGGCTAAGCCTTGATCAGCATCAGAAGTAGAAGAGAAAGACTTAAGACTTGAGGAATTACCATCAGTGCCGAGAATACCCTTACCAGGGTCAGAACCATTTTTACCATAAACATTAGCACCTTGTCCAGCGGTAGGGTTATAGTAGATTTCGGCAGAAGAACCGAACGGAAGGACTACAGGATTAGTACCATATTGAGGCCATGGCAGTGCACTAGTGAAATAATCATGTATCCACGCTCTCCGCTGCAAGCGCATAAGGGGGATACTCTCATTTTCAGGAATAGAGCCGGAACCTTTTGAAAACTCAATCTCAGAAGTAAGATTTTGGTCACGATAATACTCATTATAGATAAGCGCATAAGCACGGAAAGGCAATGCATCAATTGAAGATACTTTACCATTGATATCCTTTGTAGGGTAAGAATTGATAGTCGGAAAACCAAAATAGTCATACAAAGAACCAGGGCGAAGCACTTCGGGCAAATCGACTGGGCGTTCGTACGGACCATGACCGATTGAGACCTGGAGGGAAGGACGAACTGGAAGTGTAGAAGAACCAGGCTTTTTAACATTAGAAATAAAGTCTTGCCAGTCATCCCAAACCAAACGGTTTGGAACGAAGAAGTAATGCATATAGACATCGACTTGATGCATGAGAGGCGCAAGCGTGGGAGCCATGCGAATAAGGTGTTTCTGTCCTACCTTGAAAGCATCACCAGGTAATACTTCTTGATGGAAAAAGGGAATAAGTTCGCCAAATTTAGCGGTAAGCTTGTTCTCGTAGCTAAGGTTGAACCTCGCACCGCTCGGTTTAGTAAGACGAATTGAATTGAATATATTAGCCATATTGTTTAGTTTAGGGGGTGTGCAGCGCTGGCGCGCTGCACACTATTAATAAGGTTGGGACATATTTTTATAAACGGATACCTCCTCGAGGCATAAGATAGGTTATTGTACGCTTACCAGATTTTTTACGATTTTTCATAAGCAATTATTTTTTAAGTGAAACATCAGAAAGAACTTGATTAAGTAAAGAGTCGATAAAGTCATCATCAGTACGAACACGAGATTTAAAAACTATACGCTCGATATAAAGACAAATACGCGTAAGGTCAGAAGTTTTAAGATAACCCAAAGATTTGTGTAAACGAGAAACACATTTATTATAGGCTATCATACGTTCAGGATATGAAGGAGACGCAACAACATTTGCGGAAAAACGCTTCCAAAAAAGTTCGGGGAGAATATCCATAACATAATACATTTGCTTTAGTGAAAGCGAATCAAGAATACTGAAAACCTTATCATAATCGAAAAGGCAAACACTATCCGAATTAGAAGATTTTTTATTCATACATTTAATATTTTTGAGAACGTAGTTTTAATTCATGACGTGCGTCCTTATCAATATCACCAAAATCACCAGTGATAAGGGCACCAGTTTTGACACCTTGAGAGAAAGAATCAGAACCATACAGATCAGCGTAAGCCTTAACAAAACCGAATAGATCCAAAATTTCGTATTGTCGCTCTGCAGTCAAAGCTTGAAAATGTCGATTTTGGAGAATATCCAACATCGAACCTTTGGCAAGTTTATTCTCACTAATTTTTAACTCAGTGCAAGCAGCATCAAGGGAATTTTGATACCTAGCACGCAAAGCATTTGTAGACGCATTTAGAGCATTTGTAGACGAATTTAGAACATTTGCATTAGCATTAACACGGTTTGCATAAGTTTGAGAACGAAGATTATCAAGAAAATCGGGAAAAGCTTCAATTCTCAAAGCGAGTTCATCGGCTTGTTTACCAGTAAGCCGAGTTTTTTCTGCAATCAATTTACCTTGCGCCTGAGCATTATAATACTCCTGAACTTTCAAATCAATATCCTTGCCTTGAATTGTGATGACATTTTTCTGCTGCTGCAGAATAAGAGGCCATTGTTCAAGAGAAAATTTCGTAAGTCCATTCTGATAACTTACACGAGAGCCGAGAGTCTCTCGAAGGTACTGGGTATCGAGGGCTTTATTAGCTGCCAGTGCAAGGTCAAGTTGGTTCTGCGTCTCTTGTCTGCGAACCTGAGACCGAGCGAGCTTCATATTTGTAACAGCACTAACACCTTTAAACATACTATCCGAATAGTCCACCGGAGCAACAGAACCAAGAGATGTAGAGGTATTATTAGAACTATTGCCAACGACATTGCTGCCATATATCAAATTTGGATTAAGACCAGCAGCCTGAAGGCGCTGCATTTGAGCAGTGGGCGCATTGTAATCGTTCTGCTTATTCCACAAATCAAGATTCTGCTGATACTGCAGTTCCATGAGTTTTTTAGAATACTTATAATTTTGCGCTTGAGAAATCGCGGAGCCTATCATACCGATACCAGCGCCAATCGCTCCTCCACCTATTGATGACCAGTCCATATTTTAACTAATTATATATTTGTGAAAGGTATTGCAAATCATTTCGGATACGCTTCTTATCAAATGATTTATAAAATTCTTGAAGGACATGACACTGGGCTTCCTTCCACTCAACACGTAAAGAACGTTCAGACTCAGAAAGATTATAATCTGATACAATGTAAGCACAACGACGATAGGCATTGCGAATAACACTATATATAGGAGAGATAAGGTCAGAAAAAGAACGCGTAGGAGCGTCAAAAATATACTTTTTAGAAATCGGAATATTAAAAAGAAACGATTCATAAGGCCGAAAAATATCATAGAAACGTTTAACGTAGTCAAACTCATTAAAATCTGAATAAAGAACTTGTTTGATAATCCGTATTATGTTAAGTCGCATGTGTTGGCCGAGAATAATATCTATTGGATAATACGCCACTGCCGATGTCTATCGTGAATCCAAATCAAATAGAATGACTATTCTGACTTAAAGTATTTTCAAAATTTCGAAAACTCATGTTTGAATTAGATGACATCGAATAATGCATCGATCGTCAAATCGATATTTTGAATTATATTTTCTGTTTAATTCTTATGCTTCATCCAATGTTGCAATTACATCAAAACCTTAGAGCCGAAACGCATGTTTTTGCGTATGCAAACACGTCAAACTAATTTTAATCACTGATACATTATAATATTTGCTAACTTATCTAATGCTTTTACATATGTTCTGATAAAGCCCCCGGTTTATTGATTTATTAAAATTAACACTTTAGACAAGTTGCTAAGAATCATGGTACTTAATTATACTTTTTAAATTATAAGTTGATTTATTTGACGACATCGGTTTGCTTCAGGTTAATAATGATGTGTAGTTTATAGTATTCTATTATGGCTCAGCAAATTACATATATCGATTTAGATTAAAAGTGTAATAAAAGGCATGCTCCGCTCACCTACCCTATTTGCAGTTGTCCAGACACCCTATGCATCTGCAATGCAAATGCACACGGTTGTTGTCGCAAATGCAAATCGCTATGTTTGCATTTGTACATATGCAAGTACGTTGATTAATTTACTTTTGTAAATTCAGATTTATTATTAAATTTGCAAAATAATCAGCTAAAATCATTCAAAATGGATATAATCACCCGATTAAATGAATTTGTCAGTCAACGCGGGCTGTCATCATCTCAGTTTGCCGATTTGCTTGGCATACCACGCCCTTCGGCGTCTCAGATATTAAGCGGTCGAAACAAAAAAATCAGTAACGAGTTTTTGGGAAAACTTCACTATGCTTTCCCCGATCTTGATCTAATGTGGCTTATGTTTGGAGAGACATCACCATTTGTTGCAACCTCCCGCAGTGAGCAAACCATGTCTCATGAAAAATCGAAAATTTCCGATAGTGCACCTACACTATTTGATACACAAAGTAATATGTCGTATAGCCAAGATAAAAACTCGTTAACAGATAGTGAAAGTGCGTGTGAAGGCGTCATCGACGTCCTAAAAAACACTGCAACATATTTGCGAGAGATTAATCTGTCCAATCACTCCACGAAGGTGTCGTCTAATGAGCATTCATCCGTTCCTCCCCAAAAACAGCAAAATCTAACTGACAATTCTGCATCTCAAACTAACAAACATATCGATACGGTATCGAATACATTGACAGCAATTAAAGCATCGCAACGCATCGATTCAATCATAGTCTATTATAATGATAAGACTTTTGAAGTCTTTAAGCCCGAATAAAAAACTATTTACCCTAAGCGACACAAAATAACCATCTTTATAAATCCGTCACATGTTTTTGCTATTTCTTCCGTTTGCGGAACTTCGTCGACCAAAACACGGAGAGGCATAGATTTACTGTTAGAGTCAAAGGCATGTACTTGTCGACAAGGTTGAAGATGTCATTTTTGGGAGCTTATAGATCAATAATGGTGATGAGGCTTAAGCTTGAACGATTGCACAACTGTCCGAACATCATCGCCTGGAGCTGGTTTTAGCAAGTAAATGTTTGACATATCAGTCGCCGCAGTTATTTGGAATGATTTGATTGAATTTGTTCCGGTCTAAAAAAGCCACCACTTGGGCAAGATATATTAGATGTTGTACATGGGGTACTGATTGTTTACCCAAAGATACAAAATCAAATCCGATCTCTTGTTAAACCTTTACAGCGAGCTAAATACCAATAAAATCAAAGTGCTTTTACCTATTTTAAGGGGACTTTAATATACTATTCTGAACTTAACAATGTCCATGTCAGACAGTTTAGACCACCGCCACTATTAGTGTTCACATTGTTCACATCGGGATTCTCTAGAATTTGAGTCATATCACAATCAATAAGCTCAACTTTATAAGAAGCACCGAACGCTTTCTGAATCTGTTGAACAGCTATCCTATTGAGTTCTTCCCATTCTAATTTGGGTACAATGATATGTTTCCCAACTTGTAGGAAATTAATGTATCCCCAGCTTTTAGATATCAAGAGGCTCCACATCTCTGTACCTTTGATTCCTTCAACATCTCCAAAGTGCAGACGTTCAATATCAAAGTATTCTTTCAGTGGCTCACTCAGA
>OLFV01002166.1_pt1 | contig 15646 bp, 13 predicted proteins | sample 1605551 | NCBI WGS metagenome assembly OLFV01 (sample SAMEA3888922, study PRJEB22519) | human gut metagenome | biome: human gut; feature: human-associated habitat; material: faeces | place: Denmark | collected 2011
GCGTTGGTGGGTCGTGTGTTCCTGTTGTTCGCCTACCCGGTGCAGATGACGACTTTTCCCCGTCCGGTCGGACAGTTGGCCAACGCTTTTTCGGGAGCGACGCCGCTGGCAGCCGTCAAAGCGGAGCTGGTGTCGCATACGTCGGTCAATTATCAGGATGTCCTTTTCGGTTCGATCCCCGGTTCGCTGGGTGAGGTTTCGGCCCTGCTGTTGCTGGTGGGAGCCGTCTATCTGCTGTGGAGAAAAGTCATTACGTGGCATATTCCGGTGGCGGTCCTGGGAACGATGGCCGTGTTCGTCTTTCTGGTCGGCCTCGGACAGGGTATGCACGGTGAAGCGCTGTGGGAGTTCCCGCTGTTCCATCTGCTTGCAGGCGGAGCCATTCTGGGTGCCGTTTACATGGCTACCGACTATTCGACTTCACCGATGACGCATACCGGTATGCTGATTTACGGAGTCGGCATCGGCATCATTACGGTACTGATCCGTTTGTGGGGCGCCTATCCCGAGGGTATGTCGTTTGCGATCCTGATCATGAATTCGGTCGTGCCCCTGATCAACAAATATGTCAAACCCCGGCGTTTCGGGTTAAAATAGGAGAAGCGGAGGATGAAGAGTACATTATTCAATATGGTTATGGTGCTGTTCGTGATCACACTGCTCGCTTCCGCAGGCGTGGGAGCGGTCCATATGATTACCGAGGAGCCGATTGCCGAGGCACGGGTCAAGGCGACCCGCGAGGCGCTCAAACAGGTGCTGCCCGAGTTCGACGAAACGGAAGTGTTGCGCGATACGATCGAGAACTTGCCGGTGACGGTCCATACGGCTTCCGAGAAAGGCCGTGTGGTGGGTTATGCCGTAGAATCGATAACTAAAAACGGGTTCAGCGGGGTGATCCGGCTGATGGTCGGCTTTGCCCCCGATGGTCAGATTCTCAATATCCGGGTGCTCGAACAGGCGGAAACTCCGGGGCTGGGTACCAAGATGGTCGATGCGGGCAATCCGCTGGAAAAGAGTTTTGTCGGCCGGAATCCGGCCCAAATGAAACTGGGCGTGAAGAAGGACGGCGGCGACGTGGATGCCCTGACGGCGGCGACGATTTCGTCGCGGGCTTATGTCGATGCCGTGAGTCGGGCTTATAAGGCCTATTGCGAAAAGGCAGGCGTCGAAGCTGCCGTGAACACCGTTTCGGGTGCTTCGAATACTCAAAATGCGGGTGCGGACGGTACTTCGGGGGCTTCGGCTACCCGAGATGCGGGAGCGGATGGTGCGTCCGGTGCTTCGAACAATCAAGAAACGGAAACGGAAGCCGCGACGGGTGCGACGGCTGCTCGGCCGAATGCAGAGGCTGGGACGCGAGCTGCGGGTGAAGAGCGGTATCGAGAGCGGGGATTGGAGCGTGAAGGCCGTTCCAACCGCCTCCAGCGAGGAAGTCAGACCGTGAACAATGCACAGGAAGGAGGTCAAAATGAATAATTTGAAAGTACTTACGAGCGGCATTATCAAGAATAATCCGACGTTCGTTCTGGTACTCGGCATGTGTCCCACGCTGGGTACGACGACTTCGGCGGAGAACGGTTTCGGTATGGGCGTGGCGACGATGGCCGTGCTGATTCTGTCGAACCTGGTCATCTCCCTGATTAAGAACCTGATTCCGGACAAGGTGCGCATCCCGGCTTTTATCGTGGTGATCGCATCGTTCGTGACCATTATCTCTATGCTGATGCAGGCGTATGTCCCGGCGTTGTATGCCAGTCTGGGCGTATTCATTCCGCTGATCGTGGTGAACTGCATCATCCTGGGACGTGCGGAGGCATTCGCCTCGAAGAACGGACCGGTGGCTTCGATCTTCGACGGTATCGGGATCGGTCTGGGCTTCACGCTGTCCCTGACGTTGGTGGGGGCTGTCCGCGAAGTGTTGGGCAGCGGGGCCATCTTCGGTTATTCGTTCGGTGTTACGGACTACATGCCGTTGGTGTTCGTGCTGGCTCCGGGTGCTTTTATCGTACTGGGGTATCTGATGGCATTGTTTAATAAATTTCTCAAGAAATAGGTATGGAGCTCTCTTATTTTGCCATTATCGTCGGCGCGATCTTCGTCAATAACGTCGTGCTGGCTCAATTCCTCGGCATCTGCCCGTTCCTGGGCGTGTCGTCGAAAGTCGAAACTTCGCTCGGTATGGGAGCTGCCGTGACCTTCGTCATGGCCCTTACTTCGGTGGTTGCATGGTCTATTCAGACTTACGTATTGGTGCCGCTGGGGATCGAATACATGCAGACGATCGTCTTTATTCTGGTGATCGCGGCTCTGGTGCAGATGGTGGAAATCATGTTGAAGAAGGTATCTCCGTCGCTCTATCAGGCGCTGGGAATTTTCCTGCCGCTCATTACGACGAACTGTGCCGTGCTGGGCGTGGCGATTCTGATGATTTCCAAGGAGTTCAACCTGTTACAGAGCATCGTTTATTCCGTGGCGACGGCCATCGGCTTCGCATTGGCGCTGGTGCTGTTCGCCGGTATTCGCGAGCGGCTCGAACTGGAGGATGTCCCCAAGGCCGTGCAGGGGGTTCCCGTGGCGCTGATTACGGCCGGTATTTTGGCAATGGCCTTCATGGGTTTCTCCGGGCTGGTATAACGGTTATTGGTACGAAAAGGGATTTATGAAAGAGCTATTATTTCTATTTAAGGGATTTGCCCCGTTGATTATCAGGCTATTTTATCGGAGGGGGACTTCTATCGTTCTTGTCAAATCCGTCCGTCTAAACTGAAATGATATTTGTGGCAGGTTAATTTGCTGCTATATGGGGCATACATTGGATTTGATGTCCGGATTAAATCCAAAATTACTTTTCCTCACGATTTATTTGGAGTTTTTATTTCGGAGAGGGCGGTTATCGGTGAAAATTGCGTGATTTTTCAACAGGTGACGATCGGATCGAATACATTGCCGGATAGTCAGAGACCGGGAGCCCCCGTCATCGGAGATAATGTATATATCGGAGCCGGTGTGAAGATAATCGGAGGGGTAAAGGTTGGGAATAATGTCCGCATTGGCGCCAATGCCGTAATTTTTACGGATGTGCCGGACAACTGTGTGGCTGTCGTTAATGGAGTGCGCACAATCCATAAGTCGGAACCATTGGACAACCGGTTTATGCCGATTTCGAAGTTAAAGGAATCGGAATAGTGCTTCGGAGGATATATTTTACTTCCATTTAGCATCTTGCTGAATGGGGATGGGTAAAATAAAGGCTTTAAAAATCAGGAGTATAGGTTTTTTTGCTCCTGATTTTTTGCATGTTGCGTTTCTCGGCTTTTCAGCCAAAAAAAGGTTGAGGCAGAAGTTGAAAGTCATGTCGGAAATTTTGTCTGTTCCCGCCAGTAGGAACAACTTTGCGAAAAAAGATCGTATCGATTACTCCTGCGGTGGGGCAGCCTGTTTTTGGTGTTGTGTAATCTGTCCCGAAGACGCCGATCTGGCTTTTATCCCTGCCGAGGTTCGGTTGGCGATCACGATCAAGAGCATGATGATGGATACGATCATCAGGATTTCCTGGACGGAACAACATTTGATCCTGCGGATGAGTTTTGCAAGCATAGAATTTTTCTTCCGGATTGTGTAACTTTGTGGCTCAAATTATTTACTTTTGTAAAAATAACAATAAAATCCGTATCCCGATGAAAGAAAACGTCATAAAATTGCATGATAAAAAATTCAAGGTGATGATTCCGGCTGCAAAGATAGAAGAAGCCGTGGCTGCGGTAGCGGCGAAGATCAACGAGGATTACCGGGAGAAACGGAATCCGCTGTTTCTGGGGGTGCTCAACGGCTCGTTTATGTTCATGAGCGACCTGCTGAAGAAGATCGATTTCAACTGCGAAATATCGTTCGTGAAGCTGTCATCCTACGAAGGCACATCGACTACGGGCAACGTGAAGCAGCTCATAGGCCTCAATCAGGACATAAAGGGCCGCGACGTGGTCGTGGTGGAGGACATTGTGGAGTCGGGCATCACCATGCGCGAGCTGATAAAGACGCTCGAAGAAAAGCAGCCCGCATCGGTGCGCGTGTGCACTCTGTTGCAGAAACCCGAATGTCTGCGTGTGCCTCTCACGGTGGACTATGTGGCGATGGAGATACCCAATGACTTCATCGTGGGCTACGGACTCGATTACGACCAGGAAGGACGCAATCTTCGCGACATCTACACCGTGGTGGAGTAGGACGCAGAAGCGTCACGCTGTATAGCGACGACATGGTCGTGCTCTGCGACACAACGCTGCCGCAGACACGAAATTGTGCGCGTCTGTGTGCCTAAGGGCGGCGCACGACGACAGAAACCAATAAAATCAATATATATATAAACCAACTTTAAAGTGAAAAGATGAAGAACATCGTAATTTTCGGTGCTCCTGGTTCAGGCAAGGGCACACAGAGTGATCTCATGATCGAGAAGTACGGCTTCAACCATATCTCTACCGGCGACGTGCTGCGCAGCGAGATAAAGAACGGAACCGAGCTTGGAAAGACAGCCAAAGGATTCATCGACAACGGACAACTCATCCCCGACGAACTCATGGTGAACATCCTCGCCAGCGTCTATGACAGCTTCGGAAAGGAGCACAAAGGCGTAATCTTCGACGGATTCCCACGCACCATACCGCAGGCAGAAGCCCTGAAGAAAATGCTCAGCGAGCGTGGTCACAAGGTAGCTGCAATGATAGAGCTCGACGTTCCCGAAGAGGAACTCATGCAGCGACTCATCAAGCGCGGCCAGGAGAGCGGACGCTCCGACGACAACGCCGAGACAATAAAGAAGCGTCTCGATGTATATCACAACCAGACAGCACCCCTTATCGAGTGGTACAAGAACGAAGGTGTGCACCACCACATCAACGGTCTGGGCGAACTCAACCGCATCTTCGGCGACATCTGCAGCGTAATCGACGCTCTGTAATGTCGCGCAGGAAGTCAGACTCTTGTCTGAATTCCATGTTCAGTGAATCGGAAATCTGAAGAAGCAGCGTCTTCTTACAGTCGTTGGAAGTTAAAGCCAATGTCGTGTGCGGCTCGGTTTCGGGCAGCAAGGCATTTGACTTTAACTTCCATATTTATTTCAGCAACTTTGAATTCCAGCAGCTTGACACTCCGCAACAATGCTGCGCCATAACAATTCCGGTTGTTTCTGTTATGGCTTTCGCATCCCCTCCCACTGTAACACATTTGTATCCTTTTCTTCAATCCCTTTCAACTTCACGGCAATCATTCTGTAATACGGCGTGACTAATTTTGCAACCGTAACAGAAAAGATATATTGATGAAGTCGAAAAGAAACGTAGTCGTGCTCTCATTGCTCGCACTTGGCAGCATGACGGCACTCGCACAACAACTCAAAGGAGTCGTTACAGACAGAAAAACCAACGAAACACTTGTCGGAGCAGTCGTTGCCGTGGAAGGCACTGACTTGAAAACCGTCACCGATATTGACGGCGCCTTCTCGCTGAACGGACTGAAAGACGGCACTTACACATTGTATATAAACTATGTCGGCTACAAGCCGCAGCGCGTAGAGGGCGTCAAGGTGAGCGCATCAAACCCCGAAACGCTCTGCAACGTGGCAATGACCACCGACGAGAAACAGCTCAAGGAGGTGACAGTCACAGCCGTGGAGCGTCGCAATACCGATGTCGCCATGATGCAAATGGCAAAGAACAGCCTTGTGATAGTGAGCAATGTGTCGGCACAGGAAATATCGCGCACGCAGGACACCAATGCCAGTGAGGTGATAAGGAGAGTGCCGGGTGTGAGCCTTATCGACGACAAATTCGTCATGGTACGCGGACTTTCGCAGCGATACAACAACGTATGGGTGAACGGAGGAGCTGTGCCGAGCAGCGAAGCAGACTCCCGCGCCTTCTCGTTCGACATCATTCCGAGTGCGCAGATAGACAACCTCACGATAGTAAAATCGCCTTCCGCCGAATATCCCGCCGATTATTCGGGCGGATTTATCATTGTGAATACAAAGGAAATACCTGCCGAAAACAGTACGGAAATATCGGTAGGAGGCAACTGGAACACCTCCACCGTGTTCAAAGACTTCCTCTATTCCAAAGGTTCCGCCACCGATTTCCTCGGTTTCGACAATGGTTTTCGCAATCTGCGCGGCGGCATTGCCGCCACACTTATGCCACAATACGGAACCGACGGCAACCCCGTTGCCGACCATGCAACATCGCTTTTGGGTAACAATCTCAACAATAACTGGCTGCTGAAAAGCGAGAAACCATTTGCCGACATGAAGTTTTCGGCAAGCCTTAACCGCCGCTGGACGCTCGGAGGAAGCACCCTCGGCATGCTCACGGCACTCAATTACACCAACGAATACCGCACCTATGCCGATATGGAGAATAATCTTTTCGGCATCTACGATGCTGTGAACGACAATCCGAACTACCTCCGTCACTCCACGGACGACCAGTATAACAACAACGTCCGCCTCGGCGCAATGCTCAACCTGACGCTCCTTTCGCGCAGCGGCAACCACAAATACCAGTTCAAGAACATCTTCAACCAGCTCGCAACCGACCGCTATACATGGCGCGACGGAGTGAATGCACAGTCGAATCTGGAGCGCAGCGCCGAGTATTACTATCGCAGCCGCACGGCATACAACGGTCAGTTCACAGGCAAACACACCTTCGCCAACGACATACTCGACTGGAATGCGGGCTATGCATACGCCAATCGCCTCCTGCCCGACCGTCGCCGCTATCTCATCGACGACGCTTTGGAGACTGGAGTCTATGCCCTCAGCACCGGAAACGACATCAGCCGCGAGTGGACGAGGCTCGATGAGCACATCGTTTCGCTTGGAATCAACGACAAACACCATTTCCGTTTCGGCGCATTCGAGCCAGATCTGCACGCCGGAGTGTATGGCGAATACCGCAACCGACGCTACAACACACGCAATTTTATATATAATTGGAATGTGGCGAACAACAGTTTGCCCTCCGATTTCCGTCATTCCGACATCCCGACATTGCTCTCCGACGAAGCAAACATGGGTTACGACCGCCTCTATCTGCTTGAAGAAAAGCAGATGCGCAACAACTATCGGGGCAACAACACCCTTGGTGCCGCCTACGTTGCAGTGTCGCTGCCGTTCGGAAAGCTTGGCATACACGCCGGGGCACGCTTTGAACACAACGACATGGAACTTGTTTCCAACACCCGCGACTACGAGAAGAGCGAGCAAAGCCGCCACTACCGCACCAGCGACTTCTTCCCTTCGCTCAACACCACCTACCGCATTGACACGCGCAACCAGCTCCGCTTCTCCTACGGGCGCAGCATAAACCGCCCCGAATTCCGCGAAGTGTCGTCGTCGGTGTACTACGATTTCGACCTCGCCAGCAACGTTCAGGGCAACACCGAACTCAAGAACTGCTACATAGACAACCTCGATTTGCGCTACGAGTTTTATCCTTCGCGCGGCGAAACGGTGTCGCTCGCCGTCTTCTACAAGCGGTTCGACTCGCCAATAGAGTGGACTTACACCGTGGCAGGAGGCACCGACCTCGTCTATTCATACAAGAATGCGAAGAGTGCTGACAGTTATGGAGTGGAGCTTGACATACGAAAAGACCTCTCATTCATTGGTCTTCGTGGGTTGAGTTGGTCGTTCAACGGTGCCTTGATAAAGAGTAAAGTGAAGTTTGAGGAAGGTGCAAAGGAGGAGAACCGCCCCATGCAAGGACAGTCGCCCTATCTCATCAACACCGGGGTCTTCTACAAAAACGAACCTTTACAACTCGATATCGCCCTGCTTTACAACCGCATCGGCAAGCGCATCATAGGCGTAGGCCGCAGCGAGGGTACCACCGGCAATGACGACAACGCACGCGTGCCGCACAGCTACGAGATGCCCCGCAACACCATCGACCTCTCCTTCGCCAAGAAGTTCGGCAGCCATCTGGAGCTAAAACTCAACGTGCGCGACCTTCTGGCAGAGCGGATTTACTACAAGCAGTTTGCTGATGTGACTTATTCCGACGGCACACGCCGACAGGTGGAAGAGGTGTCGCGCTGCTACCGGCCGGGTCGTAACATAGGATTACAGGCGGTATATAAATTCTGAAACACTTGTATTTTCACATAATAAAAAGATGATTATGAAAAAAATGAACTTTGTCGGATGCCTCGGCATCCTCGCATTGACTGCCGTACTGGGCAGCTGTGACAGTAACGACGACCCCACTCCCAACCCGAAGGACGCCTACACATGGACGACTGACGGCGGTCTCAAGGCTTGCGACCACATCCTCTTCTCGGAGGACGGCAAGGAAAACGCCTCCGGAACGACCATCGGTAACGGCGATCAGGAATTCGTCTTCACCGGAAAACAGACTCTGAAGAAGGGTACCTACCTGCTCAAAGGATGGGTATATATAGCCAATGGCGCTGAACTTACCATAGAACCCGGCACCATAATCAAGGGTGACAAGCAGACGAAGGCGACTCTCATAGCCGAGCGCGGAGGTAAACTCATAGCCAAAGGTACTGCCACCGAGCCTATCGTCTTCACTTCCGAGCAGGTCGCAGGAAGCCGCAAACCCGGCGACTGGGGCGGTGTCATCCTCTGCGGCAACGCCCGCAACAACCAGGGCGACCAGCAGATTGAGGGCGGCCCGCGCACCAAACACGGCGGCAGCAACGATGCCGACAACTCAGGAGTGCTCAGTTATGTGCGCATAGAGTTTGCCGGTTATCCGTTCCAGAAGGACAAGGAGATAAACGGTCTCACGCTCGGTTCGGTGGGTTCAGGCACACAAATCGACCATGTGCAGGTGTCCTACTCCAACGATGACTCCTTTGAATGGTTCGGCGGAACCGTGAACTGCAAGTATCTCGTGGCATATAAGGGTTGGGACGACGACTTCGACACCGACAACGGATACTCCGGCAACGTGCAGTACGGACTCTCCATTCGCGACAGCCGCATTGCCGACACATCGCAGAGCAACGGTTTCGAGAGCGACAACTGTGCCGACGGTGCCACTGTGGAGCCTTACACCACTGCCACATTCTCCAACATAACATTCGTAGGACCGAAGGTTCTCGACGCCAACTTCCTCAACACCTCCGACTACATAAACGGTGGTGCTTATAATCCAAACAACGGTTCGGCAATGGGCAAGTTCCAAGCTGCCATGCAGATACGTCGTTCGTCGCGCCTTAACTGCATCAACTCCGTAGCACTCGGATGGCCCATCGGACTCATCATCGATGGCGAAAAGGGCGAGACGGTGAAGGCTTCGAAGAGCAATCTCTTCAAACTCCAGCACGTTTATTTCGCCGGAATGGATGCGGTGGGCTCTGATGCCAACAAGATTTACACCGACTGTCTTTACGATGCAAAGGCAAAGCAGGTGATAGACGAAGCGAAGAAGTCTTACTCCAACACATTCTTTTTCGCCGAACCCACCAACCGCTACTTCGACTCATGGCAGACTCTTGTAGGCATGGATGGTTACACGCCCGTGACAGGAAGTCCGCTCCTCGGTGCAGCATCGTTCGAGGGATGGAAAGGATTCGACATCGTGAGCTATATAGGAGCCTTCGACGGCACCAACAACTGGCTCTCAGGATGGAGCAATTTCGACCCGCAGAACACGCAATACTAAGTCTTGTATAATACTATTAACTATTTGATATATAGGGTTTTCCTTGCTGCTATTCCCTAAAAGGAATGCGCGGGGAAAACCCTTTCGTTTTGCCCGATTTTCAAACAAGGCTTCTTTGCATTCAAAAGAAGCCTTGTTTGCGTTCAAAAGAAGCCTTGTTTGCAGTGCAAAGAAGCCTTGTTTGCAAACCGGGCAAAACACGCCTTCCTCGCAATGCCGCCATCGGGCGGTTGCCGGCACCTTCCGCATGGAGCGCACGGCAGCTGCCGGCGCATGAAAAAAGGCGGTGCAAAAACGGCAAACTTATTCATTTCCATGATAAAAGTAGTGTCGGGCGGGGGCAAGTCTGCATTATTTTTCGTAACTTTGCAAGTGAAAAACTGTACTCGGCAGTGCGGAAACGGGTTTTTCTTTGCCGCGTTTGCGTTGCCATTGCAGGATGCAAAGCCTTTCCGTCGGGTTTTATATGGGAAAGGCCGCGCTTTGTTTAGTAAAGGCAGCATGCCCGTGTCCGTAGGCAAAGGCGCGGCGGCTGTGTGTAAATCATAACAACAATAGAAATAAAATAATGGCAGAATCCAATTTCGTAGATTATGTAAAGATATATTGCCGCTCTGGAAAAGGCGGCCGTGGAAGCATGCACCTCAGGCATGTGAAGTACAATCCCAACGGCGGACCGGACGGCGGCGACGGCGGACACGGTGGAAGTATCTACCTGCGCGGCAACCATAACTACTGGACCCTGCTGCACTTGAAGTTCCAGCGCCATGTCTTCGCCGAGCACGGAGGCAACGGCGGGCGCGACAAGTGCCACGGCAAGGACGGTCAGGACGTTTATATCGACGTGCCGTGCGGCACCGTCGTCTATAACGCCGAGACGGGAAAATATGTGTGCGACGTGACATACGACGGTCAGGAAGTGTTGCTCCTGAAAGGCGGACGTGGCGGATTGGGCAACTTCCAGTTCCGTTCGGCCACCAACCAGGCACCGCGCTATGCGCAGCCGGGCGAACCTATGGAGGAGATGACCATAATCCTCGAGCTGAAGCTGCTCGCCGATGTGGGTCTGGTGGGATTCCCCAATGCCGGCAAATCGACGCTTCTCTCGTCGCTTTCGAGTGCGCGTCCGAAGATAGCCAACTATCCCTTCACCACACTCGAACCGAGTCTGGGCATCGTGGAGTATCGCGACCACAAGTCGTTCGTCATGGCCGACATCCCCGGCATCATCGAAGGGGCGAGCGAAGGAAAGGGCCTTGGACTGCGCTTCCTGCGCCACATAGAGCGCAACTCGCTGCTGCTCTTCATGGTTCCGGGCGATACCGACGACATAAAGCGTGAATATGAGGTGCTGCTCAACGAACTTCAGCAGTTCAACCCCGACATGCTCGACAAGCACCGTGTACTCGCCGTGACCAAATGCGACCTGCTCGACGAGGAACTTATGGAGATGCTCCGCGAGACACTGCCCACCGATCTGCCCGTGGTGTTCATATCGTCGGTGAGCCGCCTTGGCCTGAACGAACTCAAGGATGTGCTCTGGCGCGAACTCAACAGCGAGAGCAACAAGTTGCAGAGCATCACCGCCGATGACACAATAGTGCATCGCGACAAGGATATGAGCCGTTTCGCCGAGGAATTGAAAGCCGAAGGCGAGGACGAAATAGAATACATCGAAGTGGAAGATGTGGACGACCTTGAGGACTTTGAGTATGAGGAGGATTTCGATGAAGAATAGTCCGCAGCTCCATACTTATGCCACAGTTCCCGAAATAACGGCGTTCAGCACCACACGACACGGCGGAACCGGTGAGGGAAAATATGCCGGCTTCAACATGAACGAGTATTGCGGCGACACGCCCGAACACACCGCAGCATGCCGCAAAGCTCTTGCCGAAGAGTTGGGCGTGGACGAAAGTCACATCATAATGCCGCATCAGACGCACGACATCAATCCGCGCATCATCGGCAGTGAGTTCCTCTCGCTGCCGCAGGATATACGCCGGATGCTGCTCGAAGGTGTCGATAGCATTCTCACCGATGTCCCCGGAGTATGTATAGGCGTCTCCACAGCCGACTGTGTGCCCGTTCTTCTGCACGATGCGGCGCACAATGCAGTGGCGGCAGTGCATGCCGGATGGCGCGGAACGGTGAAGAGCGTGGTGCTCAGAGCCGTCACCGAGATGCGACTCGCCTACGGCACCGACGCAACCACGCTGACAGCAATCGTCGGACCTGCCATATCGGTGAAGAACTTCGAGGTGGGCGACGAGGTGTACAACGAATTTCTCGAAGCCAAGATGCCTATGGACAGCATAGCACGCCGCGAGGAAAAATGGCATATCGACCTGCCTCTGTGCAACAAAATGCAACTCATGATGGCAGGACTGAAAGAGGAAAACATACAGATGAGCGGTATCTGCACCTACGACAATGCCGACGACTACTTCTCGGCACGACGGCTCGGCAAGGAGTCGGGACGCATCTTCTCTGGTATTGTCATACGATGACCACACCGACAAACCTCACTCCTCACCCCATACTACAAACATAAACCGAAAATAATGACCGTAAAGAAATTACTGATAGCCTTAGTCTTTGTTGCCACAGCATCGGCTTTCATGCCGGTGAAAAACCCGTTTACACCTGCCGAACAGCAGCAGATAAGCATAGCCACGCCGGGACTGTTCAGCCGTTCCGACGCTTTCAGCATCGACTTCGCCACTCTTCGCCCGTCGGAATACTCATTCCCGCTGCCGGTGGGAAAGGTAGAGCAGGGCAAAAACGGCAACATCGAAATATCGACAAAGGAGGGCGACGCCGTAAAGGCGATGTTTGAAGGCACCGTCAGACTCTCGCGCAAGCACAACGAAATGGGCAATGTGGTGGTGATACGCCACCGCAACGGGCTTGAGACGGTGTATGCCAACAACGCACAGAACCTCGTGGAGGTGGGACAGAGCGTGAAAGCCGGACAGACCATAGCCATCGTGGGTAAAAAGGATGGTCGCACATACTGCGAATTCGCCATCATGGTGAACGGAGCACGCATCAATCCTGCCACAATCATCGACCTCAAGAGCCATCATCTGCGCCGGCAGACACTGCTTTGCGAGAAGAAAGGCTCGCGGGTGAGCGTCAGCGTGCAGGCAGGCAAGCACGCGGCGGAGTATGACATGACCGACATCGACCGCAATGTGTTTGAGAAATCATCCACATTCAAGTGGGACCTGACACAGATACGGAAGGAACATTGGTCGTATCCGCTGCCAGGTGCCAAGGTGATAAGCCCATACGGAGGCAGGCGCGGACACTCAGGCGTGGACCTGAAGACCGGTCCAAAGGACAAGATTCTGGCGGCTTTCGACGGCGTTGTCACACGTTCGGGACCGTTCTCCGGCTATGGTAACTGCATCGTGATACGCCATGCCTACGGGCTGGAGACCCTTTACAGCCACCAGCACAAGAACCTCGTGAAGGTGGGCGAGCGTGTCAAGGCAGGACAGGTGATAGGACTCACCGGCAGAACGGGTCGCGCTACGACCGAACACCTGCATTTCGAGACGAAACTCAAGGGACGGCGATTCAATCCCGCAGTGATATTCGACCACGCAAACCGCGCGCTTCAGCAGACAACGCTCACACTGAACAGCAACGGAAGCATCTCGTCGGCGAAGAATACAGGCACGGCAGTGAAGTCTGCCACGCCGTCGGTGCGGCGCAGCACATCTGCCGCAAAACGCAGACCCGTGCATCACAAACGCCGGAGAAGATAATAAAAGCAAACCTATAACAACTAACACTGAAATACAATATGATGAAATTCGGAAAACTTTTAGCTACTGCAACACTGCTCGTGTGCGCATTTTCTGCCAAGGCACAGTATAACATGCCCACACAGACATATACGTTTGACAAGCCTTACAAGGTGGAGAAGATCGCTCCTCCAAAGGGTAAGAAGGTGAAGAATGTGATTCTCATGATTGGCGACGGCATGAGTCTGATGCATGTCTATACCGCATGGACCTGCAACCGGGGCCAGCTGTGGCTTGAGAACGCACAATATACCGGACTGTCGAAGACTTGGTGTACGAACAAGCTCGTCACCGACTCCGGTGCAGGAGGCACCGCACTCGCGACAGGACACAAGACATCATATCATGCAGTGGGCGTCGATCCCGAAGGAAAGCCTCTCACATCGCTCGTGGATGTGGCGAAAGACTTGGGAAAGGATGCCGGTGTGGCGGTGACATGCCGTCTCTGGGATGCCACACCGTGCGACTTCTGCTGCCATAACAGCGACCGTGACATGGAACAGGAACTCGTCGGCGACTATCCGGAGAGCGGAGTCGATTACGTTTTCGGCGGAGGTGCGAAGTATTTCACCAACCGTAAGGACGGACGCAACATCTTTGAGGAACTCGAAAAGAAGGGCTATCATGTGTCACGCACATGGGACGACCTCGAAAAGTGGAACACAAGCAAGGTGTTCTGCGTGCCTTTCGAAGGCGACACGCCAGTGCCCGACGAGCGCGGCGACCTGCTGGCACGCGCCTCTCTCAAAGGAATGGAACTGATGAACAAGAACAAAAACGGATTCTTCATGATGATAGAAGGCTCGCAACTCGACGACTACGGACACTTCAACCAGCTTGATATGCTCATGAAGGAGACTCTCGACTTCGACCAGACAGTGGGCGAAGTGATGAAATGGGCGGCACAGGACGGCGAAACCCTTGTGGTAATCACCGCCGACCATGAGACCGGAGGCCTCACACTCGTCGATGGCGACAAGCAGGAGGGTAGGGTTGAGTGCTGCTTCTCAACGAAAAGCCATTCGGGAGTGATGGTGCCTGTGTATGCTTTCGGACCCGGTTCGGAGAATTTCAGCGGCATAATGGAGAACACCGACATCTTCTGGAAAATCAAACGACTTATGAGTAAGAAATAAGCGCAAAAGGAATCCCACTCCAAGCCGTATGGCGTGGCTGGGATTCCGACTTTGTGAATAAATCCATTAACCATACAAACAAGAAAAGAATGAAGCATCTTATCATGGCAGCGGCAATGTCGGTGGCAGCCCTTTCGGCACACGCGCAGAACTTGATATCGTCGGGTTCGCCGCTCTACAAGCTTCCTTATAAGAACACTTATGTCATGCAGACGCTCGTGGCAGAGAACTCTTTCCGCACGGCAAAGGTGGAAAAGACCAAGCCCGGAACTTTCGAACAGGCCAGAAAAGTGCTGCCTGCACCATATTGGGAGGGACATCAGACAGCCATCGACATGTACTGGAAGGCATGGCAGATAGGTATCAAGAACATCTGTCAGCCGCTTGACGACTCCGGATTCGTGACTTCATACATCTCTCCGGCATACAACGGCAACATTTTCATGTGGGACGACGCCTTCATCACCATGTTCTGCCGTTATGGCGAACGCTTCTTCCCGTTCCAGAAAACGCTTGACAACTTCTATGCAAAGCAGCATCCCGACGGATTTATATGCCGCGAGATACGTGCCGATGGCTCCGACTGTTTCGGACGATACGACCCCACGAGCACAGGACCTAACATTCTGCCGTGGAGCGAATGGTTGTATTACACACAGTTTGGCGATGATAACCGTCTGAACAAGGTGTTTCCCGTGCTGGCTGCCTACTATAAATGGCTGAAGCTCAATCGTACATGGCGCAACGGGACCTACTGGAGCAGCGGATGGGGAACGGGTATGGACAACATGCCGCGTGTACCCGAAGGCTACAACACCATTTACAGCAACGGACACATGGTGTGGCTCGACGCCTGTCTGCAACAGATAATGATGGCAAACATACTCCTCAAAATGGGATTCTACCTCGAACGCTGGCAGGAAATAGAGGAGTTTGAGGACGACATAAAGCACCTCACGGCATACATCAACAAGAACATGTGGAGCGAGCGCGACGGCTTCCTCTA
>OLFV01002179.1_pt1 | contig 15592 bp, 17 predicted proteins | sample 1605551 | NCBI WGS metagenome assembly OLFV01 (sample SAMEA3888922, study PRJEB22519) | human gut metagenome | biome: human gut; feature: human-associated habitat; material: faeces | place: Denmark | collected 2011
TGGCAAAAATAACGGTCACACAATCCAAAGGGACTGTGTGACCGTATTTATATCAGTTGTTTTGCCTACGCTGTTTGCGTCAACTTTTTATTGGCGCTGTTCCTTGATGGCAGCCTGAGCGGCGGCCAGACGGGCGATAGGCACACGGAAGGGGGAGCAGGACACATAGTCCAGACCCACACGGTGGCAGAACTCCACAGAGCTGGGATCGCCGCCGTGTTCGCCGCAGATGCCCAGATGCAGGTCGGGGCGGGTGGCACGGCCCAGCTTGGCGGCCATTTCCACCAGCTTGCCCACGCCCACCTGATCCAGCTTGGCGAAGGGATCGTTCTCGTAGATCTTCTTGTCGTAGTAGGCGCCCAAGAACTTGCCGGCGTCATCACGGCTGAAGCCGAAGGTCATCTGAGTCAGGTCGTTGGTGCCGAAGGAGAAGAACTCGGCCTCCTTGGCGATATCGTCGGCGGTGAGGGCGGCACGGGGGATTTCGATCATGGTACCTACCAGATACTTCATCTTCATACCGGCGGCGGCCAGCTCCTCGTCGGCGGTCTTGACCACCACGCTCTTGACGTACTTCAGCTCCTTCACCTCACCCACCAGCGGGATCATGATCTCAGGCACCATGTTCCAGTCGGGGTGACGCTTCTGGACATTGATGGCGGCACGGATGACGGCACGGGTCTGCATGACGGCGATCTCCGGGAAGGTGACGGCCAGACGGCAGCCGCGGTGGCCCATCATGGGGTTGAACTCGTGCAGGGAGGCGATGATGGCCTTGATCTCGGCCACGCTCTTGCCCATATCCTTGGCCAGCAGCTCGATGTCGGCCTCCTCGGTGGGGACGAACTCGTGCAGAGGGGGATCCAGGAAACGGATGGTGACGGGATTGCCCTCCATGGCCTCGTAGATACCCTCAAAGTCGCCCTGCTGCATGGGCAGCAGCTTGGCCAGAGCCTTCTCACGCTGCTCCACGGTGTCGGAGCAGATCATCTCACGGATGGCGGCGATGCGGTCACCCTCGAAGAACATATGCTCGGTGCGGCACAGGCCGATGCCCTGAGCGCCCAGCTCACGGGCCTTGGCGGCGTCGTGGGGAGTGTCGGCATTGGTGCGGACCTTCAGGCGGCGGAACTTATCGGCCCAGCCCATGATGCGGCCGAAGTCGCCGCTGACGCTGGCGTCCACGGTGGGCATAGCGCCGTCGTAGATGCTGCCGGTGGAGCCGTCCAGGCTCAGCCAGTCGCCTTCGTGATAGGTCTTGCCGGCCAGCGTGAACTGCTTGTTCTCCTCGTCCATGACGATGGCGCCGCAGCCGGAAACGCAGCACTTGCCCATACCACGGGCCACCACGGCGGCGTGGCTGGTCATACCGCCACGGACCGTCAGGATACCCTGTGCGGCCTTCATGCCCTCGATATCCTCGGGAGAAGTCTCCAGACGGACCAGAACCACCTTCTCACCACGGGCGGCCCACTCCTTGGCATCCTCGGCGGTGTAGACGATCTTGCCGCAGGCGGCGCCGGGGGAGGCGGGCAGAGCCTTGCCCACGGGAGTGGCGGCCTTCAGAGCGGCGACGTCGAACTGGGGATGCAGCAGGGTATCCAGATTGCGGGGATCGATCATGGCCACGGCCTGCTGCTCGGAAATCATGCCCTCGTCCACCAGATCGCAGGCGATCTTCAGAGCGGCGGGAGCGGTGCGCTTGCCGTTACGGGTCTGGAGCATATACAGCTTGCCGTGCTCCACGGTAAACTCCATATCCTGCATATCCCGGTAGTGATCCTCCAGCGTGTGGCAGACCTCTACGAACTGGGCATAGGCCTCCGGGAACTTCTCGGCCATCTGGTCGATGGGCATGGGGGTACGGACACCGGCCACCACGTCCTCGCCCTGGGCGTTGGTCAGGAACTCGCCCATGAGCTTCTTCTCGCCGGTGGCGGGGTTGCGGGTAAAGGCCACGCCGGTGCCGCAGTCATCGCCCATGTTGCCGAAGGCCATGGACTGGACGTTGACGGCGGTACCCCAGGAGTAGGGGATGTCGTTGTCACGGCGATAGACGTTGGCACGGGGGTTGTCCCAGCTGCGGAATACAGCCTTGATGGCGCCCAGCAGCTGTTCCTTGGGATCGGTGGGGAAGTCCTGGCCGATCTTGGACTTGTACTCAGCCTTGAACTGGCCGGCCAGCTCCTTCAGGTCCTCGGCGGTGAGCTCCACATCCTGAGTGACGCCCTTCTTGGACTTCATCTCGTCAATGAGCTGCTCGAAATACTTCTTGCCCACCTCCATGACCACGTCGGAGTACATCTGGATAAAGCGGCGATAGCAGTCCCAGGCCCAGCGGGGGTTATTGGACTTCTCTGCAATGACCGCCACCACGTCCTCGTTGAGGCCCAGGTTCAGGATGGTGTCCATCATGCCGGGCATGGAGGCCCGTGCGCCGGAGCGGACGGAAACCAGCAGAGGATTCTCGTGATCGCCGAACTTCTTGCCGGTGATCTTCTCCATCTTCTCGATATATTCCATGATCTCGGCCATGATCTCGTCGTTGATCTGGCGGCCGTCCTCATAGTACTGGGTGCAGGCCTCGGTGGTGATGGTGAAGCCTTGCGGCACGGGCAGACCGATGTTGGTCATTTCCGCCAGATTGGCGCCCTTACCGCCCAGCAGCTCACGCATCTGTGCGTTGCCCTCTGTGAACAGGTAACAATACTTCTTACTCATGTAGATTCCTCCATCTATCATTATAGTTGTACCGAATGTTGAGAACAACCTTATTATAGCAAAAAAAGTTTCAAAAGCAAGCATGGATTCCAGAATTTTTCCGGTTTTTTTCGTTTTTCTTCGGGCGGCCCTCCGCTGCCGGATATTTCCGCAAAAAACAGAAACTCACACCTTGCGGCATTTGCCGCCTTTGTGCTATACTAAGATATTATATTGGGTGCATAGGACCATCCGGTATGGCAGGGGAGGGCAGAGACGGCATGGAAGAACTGATCCCGGAAAACAGCACACTGGCCCGGCGCATCCGTGCGGCGGCCTCCAAGGGGACGCTGAGCCACGCCGCCATTCTCTCCGGCAGCGGAGATCGCATGGCCGCCGCCCGCTACTTCGCCGCCGCACTGGAGTGCGAGGGAGAGGGGGAGCGTCCCTGCCTGCGGTGCCGCCAGTGCCGCAAGGTGCTGGAGGACATCCACCCCGACGTGGTGACGGTGCAGGACGACGGGCACAAGGAGCTGCCGGTGGAGCTGGTGCGCCAGCTGCGGCAGGATGTGTATATCCGCCCCAACGACGGCGCCCGGAAGGTGTATATCTTTGCCGACTGCGGCCAGCTGAACCAGCGGGATCAGAACGTGCTGCTGAAGATCGTGGAGGAGGGACCGGCCTACGCCGCCTTCCTGTTCTGCGCCGAGACGGCGGCGGCTCTGCTGCCCACCGTCCGCTCCCGCTGCGTGGAGTGGAAGGTGGCCGGACAGCCGGAGACACCGGAGATGGAGCAGGCCAGAGGGCTGTGCCGGGTGCTGGCGCAGGGAAAGACCCTCCCGGCGGCCCAGTGGCTGGTATCGCTGGAGAACCGCCGCATCAAGCGGGAGCAGCTGCAGGAGCTTTTGCAGGATGCGTGGCTCCTGACGGCGCAGGCCCTGCTGCTTCAGGCGGGGAAGCCGAAGGATGGCACCCTGCCGGAGGAGGCGGAGCTGTTGAGCCGGAGCCTCTCCTCCCGGCGGCTGGAGGGCCTGTCGGCCCTGTTGCGGCAGTACAGCGCCGAGTGCGCCTATAATGTGGGGGCAGGCCATGTGCTGGGGGCGCTGTGCGCCCAGTGGGAGCGGCTGCTCCACGCCACCCGCTGACCTCGGGCGCAGAATGGCGCCTATATGGAAAAACGATCCCGATACGAAAGGATGAAGGATATGACAGAAGTCATCAGTGTCCGCTTTCGAGGCGGCTGTAAGACCTATTATTTTGACCCTCGTGGCGTTCAGGTGACGGCGGGGGAGCACGTGATCGTGGAGACGGCGCAGGGGCTGGAGTATGCCCAGTGTGCCGAGGGAAACCACGAGGTGCCGGACGAGCAGGTGGTGGAGCCCTTCCGCCCCATGGTCCGCATCGCCACCGACCATGACCGCCGGGTGCTGGAGCGCAATCGGGCCAGAGAGAAGGAAGCCTTCGACGTGTGCCAGAAGAAGATCCTCCAGCACAAGCTGGAGATGAAGCTGGTGCGGGTGGAGTGCAGTTTTGACGGCAACAAGATCCTGTTCTTCTTCACCGCCGATGGCCGGGTGGACTTCCGGGAGCTGGTGAAGGATCTGGCCTCGGCCTTCCGGGCCCGCATCGAGCTGCGGCAGATCGGCGTCCGGGACGAGGCAAAGATGCTGGGCGGCCTGGGGATCTGCGGCCGGCCCTTCTGCTGCGCCCAGTTTCTGGACGATTTCATGCCCGTCTCCATCAAGATGGCCAAGACCCAGAGTCTGTCTCTGAACCCCACGAAAATTTCCGGCACCTGCGGGCGGCTCATGTGCTGCCTGAAATATGAGCAGGAGGCCTATGAGGACGCTCTGAAGCGTCTGCCCAAGAACGATTCCTTTGTCCAGACCCCCGACGGCTCCGGTAATGTCAGCGACGTCAACGTCCTGAAGGAGACGGTGAAGGTGCGGCTGGATGAGAAGCCGGAGGCTCCCCGGTGCTACCACAACTGCGAGGTGTGCGTCCTCCGCAACGGCAAGGGCAGCCGGGAGGGCATCGAGATCCCCAAGGAGCGGCCCGCCCGCTACACGGAGGAACGGCAGGAGGAATTCCCTGTCCCCGCCATCATTGCAGACTTTGCCGCCGATCGGGAGGAGCCGGAGGAGGGCCGCCGCCGCAGCCGCCGCCGCAGAGGCGGCAAGGGCAGCGAGCGTCCTGCGGAGCGTCCGGCGGAAAAGCCGGCGGAAAAGCCGGAGGAGAAGCGGCGGGAGGGCAATCGCCGCCGCCGTACCCGCAGCGGCAAGCCCGGCGCCAGCGCCATCAAGCCTTTCACCTCCCAGCCGGATGCCAAGTCCGTGTCCCGTCAGGAGAGCCAGCGGCCCATCGAGGACGAAGGGCCCAGCAACAAGCGCCCCCGGCACCGTGGAGGCCGCCGCAGAGGCGGTCAGGGCGGCGGTACGCCCAAGACGGAGGCGTGAGCCGTGGGAAAGTTTTCAGGCGTTCTGATCGCCAGCGATTATGACAATACCATGGTGTATACCGAGGGGGCGCTGAAGAGCGGCGGACCTCTGCCCTCGGTATCCGGGGAGAACCGGGAGGCGGTGGAGTACTTCATGGCGGAGGGCGGCACCTTCTCCGTGGCCACGGGCCGGGCGCTGCCGTCCTTTTCACGGGTTCGGGAGGGCGTTCCCATGAACGGCCCCACGGTGCTCTTCAACGGCGCTGCCATCTACGACTTCGCTCAGCAGCGCTACCTATACACGGCCTTTCTGCCGGAGTCCGTCCGGGGGCATATCTGCCGCCTGCTGGAGGACCTGCCGGAGACGGCGCTGGAGATCTATCACGACGATGACTCCATCCACGCCATCAATCCCAACGAGATCACCTATCATCACCTGCATCTGACCCACTCCCCCACGGTGGCGCTGGCCAGCATGGAGGAGGTGCCGTCCCCCATCTCCAAGCTGCTGTTTGAGGAGGCGGAGCCCCGGATGACGGCCCTGCGGGAGTACATCGCCCGCCAGAGCTGGAGCACCGAGTATGAGGTGGTGCCGTCCAACCCCTATCTGCTGGAGCTGACGGCCAAGGGGGCCAACAAGGGCGGCATGGTGCGCCGTCTGGCCCAAATGCTGGAGATCCGGCAGGAGAACGTCTACTGCGTGGGCGACCACGCCAACGACATCCCCATGCTGACCTTTGCCCGCACCGCCTTTGCCCCGGCCAATGCCATTCAGGCGGTGCATGAGGTGCCGGGCATCCACATTCTGCCCAACTGCTGGGAGAACGCCATTGCGGCCATGATCGCAGAGCTGGACGAGCGGTATTGAGGAGGGAAAGGGCCATGAAGGAGAGCACACCGCTGACCCTGTATGTGGCCTATACGGCCAAGCCCGGCTGCCGGGAGACCTTCGTCCGTCAGATCGTGATGGAGGGCATTGCCGATACCATCCGCCGGGAGGAGGGCTGCATCCGCTACGACTACTATTTCTCCGCCCAGCAGGAGGACGAAATCCTGCTGGTGGAGCAGTGGCAGACGCAGGCCCACCAGCGCATCCATTTGCAGCAGCCCCACATGGCCCGTCTGCGGGAGCTGAAGGAGCAATATGTGGCGGACACCCGGCTGGGCCGGGTGACGCTGGAGGAAGCGTAATATGACCCTACAGGCCGCCGCAGGCTGCGGCGGCCTGTGCTGTTTTGTGCGAAAGGAGAACGCCCATGCTGTTTGATACCCATGCCCACTATGACGATGAGGCCTTTGACCCGGATCGGCGGGAGGTACTGGCGGGACTGCCCCAAAAGGGTGTCGGACTGGTGGTAGACCCCGGCTGCACCTTGACCTCCTCGGAGAAGGCCGTCGCATTGGCGGCGGAGTTTCCCCATGTATACGCCGCAGTGGGCCTGCACCCGGAGAACTGCCACGACTTTCAGCCGGAGCAGATAGAGCGTCTGCGGCAGCTGGCGCAGCGGGAGAAGGTGGTGGCCATCGGGGAGGTCGGACTGGACTACTACTGGGATGAGAACCCGCCCCGTGCCTTGCAGCAGGAGGTGCTGCGGCGGCAGCTGGCGCTGGCGGAGGAGCTGAAGCTGCCGGTCATTTTCCACGACCGGGAGGCCCACGGCGACAGCCTTGCCATCGTCAGGGAGTTTCCGGCGGTGCGGGGGGTGTTCCACTGCTTCTCCGGCTCCGTGGAGATGGCGGAGGAGCTTTTGAAGCTGGGGTGGATGCTGTCCTTCAACGGGGCCATCACCTTCAAAAACGCCCGGAAGGCGCCGGAGGTCATCGCCGCCGTGCCGCTGGAGCGGATGATGGTGGAGACCGACGCTCCCTATCTGACGCCGGTACCCTTCCGGGGAAAGCGCAACGACTCCGGGTATGTGCATCTGGTGGCGGAGAAAATCGCCCAGCTGAAGGGATTGCCGGCAGAACAGGTGGAGCGCCAGACGTGGGAGAACGGCGTCCGGTTCTTCGGTATCCCGCAGGAGTGAAAACGAATCAGCCCGCACGGCGAAGTCGTGCGGGCTGATTTTGCGTCTTGTCCAGAGACGAGCCTTACTGGAGGTTCAGGCGCTTTTGCAGATTGTACCACGTCAGCGTGTAGAACACGCCGCAGGCCACCAGCGTCTCGATGGAATCGATGACCAGGAACCGAGTGCCGTCCAGAAGGGAGGCGGCGCTGCCGCCGCTCTCGATGACGGTCTCGCCGATGGTCAGCTGGAAGGCGAAGGAGGACAGTCCCGCCGCCTGCATGACCAGCGAGAAGGCGATGAAGAACACCACCGACAGCAGGATCTTGTGATTGGAGAAGCTGTGGCCCAGTGCGATGGCGGCATAGACCATAAGGAACCCGGAGAACACCGTCAGGATGGCCAGCACGGCGATCCACAGGAGCAGCAGCGGACCGGGAACGCCGAAATGGAGGGACTCCGTGATGGAGGAGAGAAGTTCTCCCAGATCGCCCCAGAAGCCGGACCAGTCTGCAATGGGCAGCAGCACCAGCAGAATGGACAGCGTTACGGCCACGGCGCTGGCGGCGGTATAGAGTAGGGCGGACAGCAGCTTGGCCCAGATGAGCTGGTGCCGGTTTACCGGCAGGGTGAACATCAGGTAGCCCTCGTCGGTCATGTAGTTCTTATAGAACCGATAGATCATCAGCAGCGCCGTGATGGCGCCGGTGGCCACTACGAAGATCCAGAACGCCATCATCAGCAGCCCCATCAGGACGGAGGCGGCGCCGGTACGGTAAGGATGGTCTGCCGCCAGCTTGTAAAACAGGCTGCAGCAGCCGGCGGAGGCCAGCAGCAGGGCATAAACCGGCAGCAGGATGCGGCCGGAGGCCCGAAGCTCATATTTCAGCAATTTACTCAGCATAACGGAACACCTCCCGAAACAGATCGTCTACGCTGCAGCCACGCTCCTGCCGGATCTGGTCCACGGACTGGTGCAGCACCAGTTGGCCACGGCTGATGAACACCACGTCGTCCAGGATGCGCTCCACGTCGGCAATGAGGTGGGTGGAGATGAGCAGAGTGGAGTCCGGGTTGAAGTTGGTGAGGATGGTGTGGATGATGTAGTCTCTGGTGGCGGGATCCACGCCGCCGATGGGCTCGTCCAGCAGATATAGCCGTGTGCGGCGGCTCATGACCAGGATCAGCTGCACCTTTTCCCGTGTACCCTTGGACATCTGCTTGATGCGCTGGGTGGGACTGATCTCCAGAGCCGTCAGCATATGCTCCGCCGCCTCCCGGTCGAAGTCCGGGTAGAAGTCACAGAAAAAGTCCAGCAGCTGCACCACCGTCATCCAGTCGGAGAGGTAGGTGCGCTCCGGCAGATAGGATACCAGCCTCCGGGTGTCCGGGCCGGGGGCCTTGCCGTCGATGAGCAGCTGCCCCGACGAGGGGGTCAGAAGCCCATTGGCGATCTTCAGCAGCGTGGTCTTACCGCTGCCGTTGGGGCCAAGCAGCCCCACGATCCGTCCCGGCTCCAGCTGGAGGGACAGGTGGTCCAGCCCCAGAGCCCGGTCGTAATATTTGGTCAGGTCCTTACATTCTAAAATGGCCATCTCTTATGCGTCCTCCTCCCAAGACCGCACCAGCTGGGCGGTCTGCTCCCGGTCGTAGCCCATGCGCTCCATGCGGTGCAGAAAGGCTCCGATCTGCTGGTGGGCCAGCTCCTGTTTGGCGCTGTCGACGACAGCGGCGTCCTCGGTAACAAAGCGCCCGGCAGTGCGCTGGGTGTAGACCAGCCCCGTACGCTCCAGCTCCGCCAGCGCCCGCTGCATGGTGTTGGGGTTGACCCCGGCCTCCGCCGCCATCTCCCGCACCGGCGGCAGCCGTCCGCCGCAGGGGAAGGTGCCGGACAGAATGGCCAGCGTCACCTGTTGGATCAGCTGGGTGTAAATGGGCTGGTCATTGCGGATATCCCATTCCATAGGCGTCCTCCTTTGCCTGTGCTGCCGATGGATCGGAGCAGTCACATCTCGACGTTCTCGCTGCCCCACCTATCAGTTCGCTTGTACTACGACAATAGTACATTAAGACAAAGGGATTGTCAAGGGGGAACGTGAAGAATTCTGCGGATGGATCAAAAATCCCCCTTTCCCGGTGCTCTGTGCCGGGAAGGGGGATTTGTTGGTGGGATAGGGGGATCCGAAGGGAAGAGGCGCTCGTGAGGGCGGATCACTCGTCCTGCGGCTGGGTTAACCGATAGTGTCCATTGCCGTCCACAAAAGCGTGGTTGGAGATGAGCGTATAGCCGAGCCGTGCGCCCTTTTCCTCCTTGGTAGGATAGAACTCCTGCCCGTCAAAGCCGGCAAAGGCATTCTCCAATGCGGAATCCAACAGGGCTTCATCCCGGAGACCGATACTGCCGCCTGTTTCCTGGGCGATGAGCTTGTGGAGCAGCAGCACCTTATCTTTCGAAAACTTGATCATTTCGCAAGCTCCATAAATGCGGGCTTATACTTTTTCAGGATGCGCGCCGCCACAACGTCGATCTTCTCATCATCGGTCATATCGATCATGGGGGATACATCCAGATCCACCAGCATATATTTGGGCTTATTGTTCTTGAAAATCACCGCCTGCCCGTTTTTCTCGGCAATGCGCGTTACCCGCGAGAAGTTCTGATTCGCTTCGGTGACCGAAACGATCGTCTTTGTATCAATGGTCATGGTGAACACCTCCTATGCTTATCATACCCGTATATAGGTAGAAATCAACCTATAATTTACGCATTATTTGGCGCTCGCAACCAACCGCAGAATGTAGGCTATTCCTTTGCCGTGCCTTGTTTTTCCAGTGCGTCCATGATCTTGTGATACACCACTTGGTTGGGGTAATAGCGGTAGTCGGCAAAGACGGAGATGCCGGTGCCGTTGAAATACTCCAAAATTGCGGCGGCGCAGGCGGCGCTGCGGCTCTGCCCGTACTCACACTGGCAAAGGATATCCAGCCCCTCCGCCCTTGCCTGACAGATAAACGCCGCCAGTGCGTCCGCCTCCGGCAGATAGGTGTCGTAGTCCAGCCCCACATCCGGCAGAGCCGTCAGATCCAGATCGTGAACGACCACGGTGAACACCCGCGCTGCTTTGCCGGCGTAGTCCAGCGGGGGCATCGGGGCAGGCTTGCCGACGGAGGGTGGGTCGCAGAAGGAGATCACCGCCGTGCGGGAGAGCGTGTCGGTACGCAGCAGTTCCTCGGCGGCTTTGCGGGAACAGATGGTCACGTTCATAGATATACCTCCAGTTTTGTATAGCTCACGGTATGCCCGCAGGGACATACCGTTGCAGGGAGACTCCTCATCCTCCGTCTGCAGCTCGATGTCATACTCCCAGCCGCAATGCTCACAGATCCAATACATATCCAGCGTGGGATAGCCGCAGACGGGGCAGGTGACGATGCGGAACATACCGGAGCGGCATTCCGGCGTGTTCTTCAAATCCTGCTCATTATGCATGAGGTCCCTCCCAACTGATGCAGTTCGGACAGCCGCCCTGTCGGGCGATCTCCCGGATGTTGACGGACACGATCTCTTTGCTGAAAAGCTGCCGTGCGGAAGTCTCAGCCTCGGCATCCTGCTCGATGCCAAACACCGGCAGGAAAACCACCCGTTCCGTCTCCAAATAGTTCAGGTAGCAGCCAACGGCGCTGACCCCACCGGTCGGGACAAAGGGAAAATCCACCACGTCCAGGCCGCAGTTCTGCAACGCTCGCTTCACCTGCTGCTCAAAGCCGCAGGATGACAGCGGCCAATTGCACAGCACGGTGCGGTCGTTGAGAAATCGCGCCATGCCGTCGGCGTGGCCGGTCATGTCGCTTTTCAGAGAGGGAATGATCAAAACCTCCGCCTCCAGCAGCTCCGACAGCTCACGCACCAGCGCGGCAGACGGATACTCCGGGTTTTCGGAAAAGATGCGGTCGCTGATCAGGACGCGCACCCCGGACGGCGAGAACACCACGTTTCCGCCGTCGAGGTTGATATTGCTGTATGTAACCGGCAGACCAAGCTGCGGAGCAAGATCCTTACGAAAATCGGTCCTCAGATCAGGAGCGTTTTTCAGGTACGACGGCTCATAGCGAAAGGAGATCATCTGTCCGGAGCGTGTCCGCACCGGCATGAAGTCTCGCACCCAGATGTCCCGTGTGCCATCCAGCAGCGCATAGGGAACATCGTGCGCCGCCAGCGCCGTGAACAGCGTCTCTGCGTCGGTTGGATAAAGCGTGGGGAGGAGAGCGGAGATGTAGATCATTCAAACAGACCTTTCCAATACTCGCCGACTAATTTACGGCTGATAGCTGCTTTTTGCTCCTCTGTGTTGATTTGGTCGTCCGAATAAACGGCGTCGATATATGCCTTTAATAGTTCCGTTTTTTGCGGCAAGGATTTCTTCTCCCCGGAATCTGTCACAAAACGCTGGTTGATATCCCTCGCAATAGCCAGATCTGCATCCTTGTACGCACTGGACATGATGCCGATGCGTTTCGTGCAAACCATTACCTCTGCTGGATTTTGCTCCTTTACAAGAACGTTCTTGGCGGTTCCCCGCAATTCATGTGGGATCATACTGCTCAGTTGTGCCTGCGATTTGAAGATGCCATTGACCAGTGTGTATTTCAACAGATAGGAAAGATAGTAATTGCCGCACGACAGGCAAATATCTACACCGCTGCGCTGGTCGTCCGTTTTGTGGTGAAAATAGAGAGCACCGTACTGATTCTTCTGACATTCGTTACCGTGAACAGCTTCGTCAACAAATCCGGTGTTCGTATCAGAATAGTATGCTTCGACCCATAGCGGCTTGATTGTGATATCACCGATTTTGATTACATACTCCGTCAGCAGTTTTTTACCAATTTCCTGCAGGAAATTCACTTGTGCATCCTTGTCGTGTGTACTTGTCAACTGGTTAATCAAGTTTTCCATCGCTCATTTTCCTTCTCATCATATTCTTTTGCGTGCCATTGCCTGTACATCTATTATAAGAGCCGTTGTCGAAAAACGCAAGTTCACCAATTTCTTGGAACTTTTTTCACCAATTCAGCCGCTGGTTGCGCCAGCGGATGCGCTCCGCCGCGTAGCGGCGATACCATCTTGCAGCCTCCTTGTAATGCTTGTCCGCCTCGTAAATCTGTGCCAGCCGCGACATGGCGGCATCGCTGCCAGCCTCGGCGGCCCGGTGATACCAGCGGATGCCCTCTGCCTGGTCACACGCCACATCCTGCCCGTAATAGTATCGATGCCCCAGATGCAGCATCCCGATGACGTCGCCGCCCACCGCCGCCTCGTAGTCAGCCATAAAGCTATCCTCCCGCTCCTGTGCGTCCAGCAGCGCGTCCACCGCCGCCGCATAGGACTCGCACTCGAAGTACAGCCGAAGCCGGGCATTCTCCGCCTCACCCACAGGGTCAAAAGCGCTCATTACATCGGAAGTCACGTTGTTCTCCGCCCGCTTATACCAGCGGATAGCCTGCGGGTAGTTGCGCTTTGTACCGCAGCCGTGCTCACAGCACCATCCGGCGGCGAACTGCGCCTCGGTAAAGTTGTGGGCTCCTGAGCGCTTGAATAGATCGAATGCCTTTGCCATAGCGTCGGGCGTGCCGCTGCGGATATGTGCCAACGCCTGTGCGAACTGTGCGTCCGCCTCCCGTCGCCGTCCGGCGATCTCCCACATTTCCGCATACACACGGAGGGCGGGTGAAAAAGTAACATCCATGGTCATTTCCTCCTGCAATGTGATTTGCGGTCAGTGTAGCACCTTTTTTAATAAGACCTAAATATTTATATTATTTTCGGCGGTTTGGGGGTAGAAATCGGCCTCCACCGCCCATTTTTTCGTGTGCAGGCAGCAAAAACCGCCGCACTTTGTGAGCATAACGCTGTAAATGTGGGAGGCTTTGAATGTGTCAAATTGTGCGCCTATACGAAATTTTGCAGAAAACCGCCTTTTGGCCTATATATGCTTATATAAATTAGATCTTAATTATATGGGTGCTATACTGGCGGTAAAATTCGAAAAGGAGATTTTACCATGAACGCATTTGACAAGGTCATCGGATACAAGGCCACAAAGCGCGAGCTGCTGCAGCTGTGCGATATGCTCCGCAACCGGGAGATCTATGAGGAGATGGGCGCCCGCCTGCCCCATGGACTGCTGCTGTATGGCGACCCGGGCTTGGGCAAGACGCTTTTGGCAAGGTGCTTTGTGGAGGAGAGCGGGCTGCACACCATCACGGTACGCCGCAACAAGGGCGGCGACGCCTTTATCGATGGAATTACACAGGCCTTTGCCAGCGCGAAGACAAAAGCACCGTCCATTGTCCTTTTGGACGACATGGACAAATTTGCCAACGAGGATGATACCCACTGCGACGCACCGGAATATGCCGCCGTGCAAGCAGGGATCGACGATGTGAAGGACGCCGGTGTGTTTGTGATCGCCACGGCAAACGATATCCGCAAGCTGCCGAGCTCCCTGCGCCGTTCCGGACGGTTTGACCGAAAAATCGGACTTCGAGCGCCCACGGCGTCCGATGCGGAGGAGATCATCGCCCACTATCTGAAAACGAAACGGGTTTCAGACAGTGTCAACATGGAAGATCTGACGAGGATGATGTGCTACAATTCCTGCGCCGAGCTGGAGAGTATTTTGAATGAAGCGGCGGTTCGTGCGGCCTTTGCCCGCAAGACCGGCATCGACATGGAGGACATGGTGAGTGTGGTGCTGAAGCAGCAATATGGCGCACAAGAGGATATGCCTCGCGTTTCGGATGAAGTTATCGAAAAGGTGGCACTTCACGAGGCGGGGCATCTGGTGGTATGCGAAGCGCTGTGCCCCGGCAGCGTCGGCTTTGCCTCCCTGCTTCCCTCCGACGAAAACCGGTGCGGCGGCTTTATCCACTGCTGCAAGGGTGTCTCCGATTCACAAAGCGCCATCATCGCCCTGGGCGGCAAGGCCGCCGTGGAGATGCGGTATGCGGGGCAGGTCGCAGAGGGATGCAGCGACGATATCGCCCGTGCGGTCAACTGTATCCGCGAGGCGGCAGCCAAGGAGGGGACACTGGGATTCTCCCTGCTGAATGTCGAAAGCGATTCCTCCAGCAATATGTCCGAAAGCCTGAATGCCCGCAGCGAGGCGGCGGTACAGGCGGAGCTGGAGCGGTACTACGGCAAGGCAAGGGTGCTCCTTGCTCAAAACGAGGCGTTTCTGAAAGAGATCACAGAGGCGCTGGTCATGAAGAAGACCCTGCTCTATTCCGATATTCAGGCTATCCGCGGCACCGCTGTAAAGAGAAACCCTGCGGTGACCTGCGAGGCGGCTTCAAGGTATGACGCGGCGGAGATCGAGAATTCCCCGCCGGAGGATCCGGAGGAGGCGATGCGCCAGAAGATCATGCGCAAGCTGGAGGAGGCGGAGCGACGGCGATGTTCCTGATGCTTCAGGAGCGCGCTGTGGAGGACAAGCCCGTTGCGTAGAATGAAGCGGTATAATAGGGCGATTTTTGCTCCGCAAGATGTATAACGGGAAAAGAAACGATACGATGAACGAGAAAGGAGAACAGCATGCCATTTGAGATGGACAGCACCATTTCAATCCACGCCCCCCGCGAGGGGGGCGACGGCTGAAATTTGAGCTGGACGGAAAGCCGATGGATTTCAATCCACGCCCCCCGCGAGGGGGGCGACTGCGGTCATTGTGATCGTCTGGCTGGTCATCAATATTTCAATCCACGCCCCCCGCGAGGGGGGCGACGGCGGGAAAGGCAAGGAGAAAAATGAGCGAGTTTTTATTTCAATCCACGCCCCCCGCGAGGGGGGCGACGACAAGGCTAAAGGGCGTGTTGGACGAACACGGCCACATTTCAATCCACGCCCCCCGTGAGGGGGGCGACGTCCGTGGCCAAGATCGTGGACCCCGAACAGCTATTTCAATCCACGCCCCCCGTGAGGGGGGCGACCATCTGGTGCGGCGCGATCCTGCCGCCGTGGATTATTTCAATCCACGCCCCCCGTGAGGGGGGCGACCCACGTGGCGCAAGCAGGGCGTGGTGCGGGCAGAATTTCAATCCACGCCCCCCGTGAGGGGGGCGACAACCAGACGGCCAAGGGCAGGCCCTTGAAGATCGATTTCAATCCACGCCCCCCGTGAGGGGGGCGACTCTCGCCGCCTGGACGAGGCTCAGCGTCTGGCCATTTCAATCCACGCCCCCCGTGAGGGGGGCGACAAAATCTAAAGAAAGGATAGGTATTGCTATGGGTATTTCAATCCACGCCCCCCGCGAGGGGGGCGACCTCAAAATTCAAATTCAAACCGGTAGACCATGAAATTTCAATCCACGCCCCCCGCGAGGGGGGCGACTTCAATCTGATGTTGCTGGTATTTATGACCTTTTATTTCAATCCACGCCCCCCGCGAGG
>OLFV01002181.1_pt1 | contig 15586 bp, 10 predicted proteins | sample 1605551 | NCBI WGS metagenome assembly OLFV01 (sample SAMEA3888922, study PRJEB22519) | human gut metagenome | biome: human gut; feature: human-associated habitat; material: faeces | place: Denmark | collected 2011
ATGATTTACATCAGCCAATTAAAATTTTTACGATTTTTAAATGTTTGATACGATTCTTAAATCTTTTATTTACAATTCTTAAATTTTTTCGTCAATGTTATGTCGGTGATGTGGCGAAAATTTCCGCTGACAGAAGTGGTCATGCCCAGCAACAGCAACAAGGCATCATCAGATGCCGGGCCGGAGTTGGCGGGCAGGGCAGCCATGAGGCGATGGAAAGCCCGGAGGCCCTGATGTGCCCCCTTGAAAAGGGGGTTAGGGGGATTGAGATAGATCATCAGATGCCGGCCGAAGAACAGCGAAGCGATGGCCATGCGCTCTAGTGTGCCCGAAGGCCCTGATCGCCCCCTTGAAAATGGGGATGAGGGATTAACAAGTCGTCATCAGACGACCGGCCGGGTCCGGGTATTTGCAACAGCAAATACGTGGAGGATGCAAAGGCCGCGCGGAGCGTCAGGGTTTGGGACAGAGTCCCAATGAAAAACATAGGGTTAGGGGGATTGAGACAAGTGGGCTCTTGCCGCTGACTGGCTTTTGCGGCTTTCTTGTGTTGATTGAAATGAAATTTCGGTACGAGAGAATGATTTTTCGCTTCTACGCGCAAACAAAAAGCTTTTCATGTAAGGGAAAGGTGTCGGTGTTATGAGAAATTTACAGGTCTCCGCCGGCTATTACGAATTTTATTATATCTGCTTGCGGTGGTATTTTCGAACCAATGAGCATATCGCCAATACGGTAAAAGCTCTTGTAACTTATTGAGGTATAAGTTATTATATGGATTTAAACCTGTTTCTCAATATGCTCACTCCCATAAAAAAACAGGGGGATGAGCATATTTACATTCTGCTGTAAAACGACATAATCGATTGGATGTCAGTTTGTTATGCGGATAATCACAGGCTCGTCTGGATGCTCATTAGTTCAGAAATTACCGGAATTTACCCGTGGCGAAGCTCTCCCGCGACAAATTTCCTCCCGTCATAAATTCTAAAGTCTCTGAAGATGGTGGTGTCTGGGGCTGTTTTGGGTTTATCCCAATACAGTACACAAATTACTGAGTAAGGTTGACTCAAAATGCTCATTTTTGTCCGCAAGGTGGTGACTCACAGCAAAGCGCTGGGCAAAGTCAGAAAAAAACAAAGGCCCCAAATCGCCAATTCAGAAGTCTGGGATCAGAATTATCCTAGTTTCAACAAAAACTAAGTGTCAAAGACAGGAAGATAGTGTATGTATGTAAAGTAAATTTACAGAAATGTAAAGTTTTTTTACAGCGTATGGAAGAGGTGCTGCGGATAACATTCAGAAAAACAAGGAGTTACAGACGCTGGCACGGGAGTGGCAACTTGAGGATCTGACCGGATGAAAGATATGTCAATGCCGATGGGATCGGCCGATTGGCATTGATGGAATCTCCGGGACAGAACAGATGAACATTTTCAGTTACATACATGCGGCAGTCAGGACATTGCCGATGAAAGGACGCAGGAACATCCTGAAAATCATGACATTGGGAGTCGGCCTTGCAGTCGGTCTCGTGCTGGCATCCAAGGTCTGCTTCGAAAAGACATTCGACGACTTCTACAAGGATGCCGACAGGATATATTATCTGAACGAAGCCATAGAACTCAACGGCAGTTACAAGGTATATCCTCAAGTCGCGGGAGGAGTCGTCCCGAAAATGAAGGAATACTTCCCGCAGATAGAGGAGGCCACCAGATTCACGTATATATTCGAGACCGCCTCCATGGTAATGTCAGAATCGGACAAACGCGTGGATGTCGGGCTGACATGTCTTGGCGATACGTCATTTTTCAAAGTCTTTGACCGGAAGTGCCTTGCAGGCAACCTCATCGAACCCCTTGGCATTGAATCAGATGTAGTGATTTCATCCAAGTTGGCGACCAAGATGGCAGCAGCATTGACCTCGGGCAAAAAAATGGACGAGAAGGCGGCAGCGGCTGCCGTTCTCGGACAGAAATTCACGATTGCCGGAGATACCCGGAAATACGAACTCACTGTCAGCGGCGTCTATGAAGAATTCCCGCTGAACTCATCTTACAGGCTGGACATGATAGTTTCCATGCCGAGCATCGGGCATTTCATATACGACGGCTCGGAAAACATGGTAGGCAACGACCGCTACAAGGGATTCATAAAACTGAAGAAAGGCATTGACCCGAGCGAAATCGAAAACGGACTCCCTGGCTTCATGGACAAGCATATGCCGATGGACGAGTTGCGGGCAGCCGGATATGAAATGAAATTTCCGATAAAGCCATTCGTGAAATTCCATGAAGAAGATGAAACTCAGCGGAATATGACACTCGTGCTGGCCTTCGTAGCCTTCGCGCTTCTGCTCACGTCCATGCTGAATTACCTCCTGATCGTGCTGTCGTCCGCCGCAATCCGTGCACGAGAAATGGCACTCCGCAAATGCCTGGGCAGCAGTGCAAAAGACATCTTCGGGATGATGTTCGCAGAGGCGCTCGTCCACACCGCGATCGCAGCCGCCGTCGCCGCAATCCTCATCTTCGCGTTCAGGTCAATGATAGAGAGCATCCTCGGTGTCAATGTCATTGCACTCTTCACCGGACGACCGCTCGTATTGGCATTGACAATAATAGTCGTACTCCTGGCATTGAACAGCCTCCTTCCAGCATTCTTCTTCAACCGGATTCCGGTGGCTGCGGCATTCAGGAATTATCGCTCCGGCAAGCGCATGTGGAAACTCGGACTCCTCGCGGTGGAATTTGCGGCAGTCGTTTTCCTGGCCGTGGTCATGAGCGTGATCAACTTGCAATATGACAAGATGATGAACGCTGACCGTGGCTTCAAATATGATGACGTGGCGATGATAGCCATGCCGGAAGCGACTCAGTCCCAGAAGAATACGCTGATGAGCGAGGTCCGTTCCCTTTCCGGAGTGGAAGACGCAAGTTTTGCATATCAGAATCCTTTCACAGGATATAGCGGTGACAATGTGAGCGTTCCCGGCGAAGACCGTCAGCTGTTCAACATCCGTGACGCATATTATGTGGATGAACATTATTTCAATGTCTTTGGCATCAAGATTCAGGAAGGAAGCAATTTCGATCCGACACTTAACAGTGATGCGGAAATGATTGTGGACAGGAATTTCGTGAAAATGATGAAGAACACTGCCGGATGGGACGAAGTCCTCGGACGAGAAGTGATGGTTACTTCTCATGAAGATGGCCCAGTAAGGATATGCGGCATCATTGACGATATGCATACCGGTGGCTTTTCTGTAGCAGAAGTCGATTTCGGTGGGCGCCCGATGGGCATATTCTATTGTGACTCAGAGAAATATGCCGGAATGTTCCATTACATATTTGTGAAATATCATAAGATGTCCCCGGAAGAGCTTCAGAAAACCGATGAAATTACAGGAAAAATACTGGACGGGCAGTGGTATAGAATATATCCGTGCAATGAACTCGCCGCTTCGAATTTCGTGGATACCCTCAATACGAGAAACTCCATCCTCGCAGGAGGCATAGTGACGCTCTTTATCGCGCTGATCGGCCTTATCGGCTACACGATTGACGAAGTCCGTCGCCGCAGCAAGGAAATCGCGGTCCGTCGCGTCAACGGCGCCCAGTTCTCCCAGATAAGGTCAATGTTTTTGCGCGATGTCATGGCAGTGGCCCTGCCGTCCGTGGCAGTCGGAGCGGTTCTGGCCTATATCGTCGCAGGACGTTGGGAACAGAACTTCAGCCTTCAGGCGGGACTCCCTTGGTGGATTTTCGTAGGCTCCATAGTCGCAGCGCTGGCTATAGTTGCCATCATATCAGACATTTACGTAATACGCACAGCGGGAACAAATCCTGCTGACAGCATTAAGACAGAATAAAACGGAGCATATCAGAACAAATAAAAAAATACATATATCATGATCAAGATTACAAACATTTGCAAAGTCTTCAGGACTGAGGAAATCGAGACAGTTGCACTCGACAATGTATCATTCGAAATCAAGGACGGAGAATTCGTCTCCATCATGGGCCCTTCAGGCTGCGGAAAATCCACGCTCCTGAATATCCTCGGCCTTCTGGATAACCCGACTTCCGGCAGTTACCAGCTTCTGGGGCAGGAAGTTGCGCAGCTGAAGGAGAAGGATCGTACCAAGTTCCGCAAAGGAAACATCGGCTTCGTTTTCCAGAGCTTTAACCTGATCGATGAACTCAATGTGTTCGAAAACATTGAACTTCCCCTCAGATATATGGATTTTAGCGCGGCTGAGCGCAAGGAGAAAGTGGAGGCGGTGATGGCGCGCATGAACATCAGCCACAGGGCAAAGCATTTCCCTCAGCAACTCTCAGGCGGTCAGCAGCAGCGTGTTGCGATTGCACGTGCGGTAGTCGCAAACCCTAAACTGATTCTTGCCGATGAGCCTACCGGAAACCTCGACTCCAAGAACGGCAAGGAAGTCATGGATCTGCTCTGCGAACTGAACAGGGAGGGAACGACCATCGTGATGGTTACCCACTCACAGAAGGATGCGGCTATGGCACAACGCACCATCGACCTGTTCGACGGCCATATAGTAAGTGATGTCAAGAATGAATTGTAATGAGATATATTTTCAATAATTTCCTGAACACCCTCAAGCGGTACAAGGTATCCAGCCTGCTGAATATCATAGGAATGGCTGTGGCATTCGCTGCCTTCTACGTGATAATGACGCAGGTCTGCTTCAACCTTGGCTACAACAAATCGCTGAAGGATGCGGACAGGACATTCGTAATGTCCGTTTCTTCGCAATATAATGAGGGAAAGTTCAATATCTTCATAAACAGACCGTTGGGAGAAGCACTTGTCTCAGGCTCTTCCATGTCTGAAGGAGGAGGGGTGTTCAGCATGTATGTTTCTGATGACGTCTGCTACACGAGGCGGAATGATGCCCCGGTCAAGATGCATCTGGATCTCATGGAGTATTCCGCAGGCGGACTGCGGGCCTTGAATTTCGAGGCCGTGGAAGGCTCACTTGATGAACTTTCAAAGCCTGCAACTATTGCCATATCAGAATCTTCTGCCAAGAAATATGAACTTAAAATCGGAGACAGCATCTCATGGAGTGACTCTCAGGGTGAAAAAGGGGCGAGAGAGATAGTTCTCATATACAAGGACTTCCCTAAGAACAGCGACCTGAGTACGGTCAATGCCGTTTACGATATGAAAGATTATTGTATCGACAATCGCAGTGAGTGGTCTTTTCCGTATTGCGTGAAACTCCAGAATGCCTCACAAAAGGAGGAGTTTGAGAAGGAATCTAAGTCTATACTTCTCGATTACTTCAAGAAACTGTATGATGGTGCGGGAGAGACACTCACTGACGAAAACATTGATGAAATCAATAACAGATTCAATGTCAAGCTGATACCTCTGTCCGAGCTCTTTTATACGAAGGAACTTGACGGCAAGCCGGGACGCACCGGAAATCTCACCACAGACATGACATTGCTCGCAGTGGCGGTGCTCATCATCCTCATCGCATTGATAAATTTCATCAATTTCTTCTTTGCGCTTGTCCCTGCTCGGTTGCGGTCCGTGAATACCTACAAGATTTTCGGCGTATCGCGTACTTCATTGATATTCAACTTTATATTCGAATCTGTGGGCCTTGTCGCCATAGCGTTGGCATTGGCAGCAATCATCGTCATCCTGCTTCTTCGCACCAGCGTCGCCGGTATTCTTTCCTCTTCGGCTGTTTTCGGGGACAATGTTCCCGTGCTGGCGATGACGGTCGGCGCTGCTGTCCTGACGGCGGTCCTCGGAAGCATCTATCCGGCACTCTACATCACGTCGTTCCAGCCGGCATTGGTTCTGAAAGGCTCCTTCAGCGGGTCGGTTTCGGGACGCAGGCTCCGCACGGCTCTCATCGGCTTCCAGTTCGCCATATCAATGTCATTGATTATCTGCGCCATGTTCATCAAGATGCAGCATACCTACCTGATGAACTACGACATGGGCTTCGACAAGTCCTGCCTTCTCAGTGGCTACATTCCTTATGATGTCTGCTGGTATGGTTCCCAGAACGAAGCTTTCGAGGACAAGCTGCGCAGCAATCCTCAGATTCAAGACATTACGTGGGCTGACGGAAAGATTGTGAATACCTCAAGGATGGGCTGGGGGCGCGAATATAAGGGAAAGAGTATTAATTTCCAATGTTACCCTGTGGCGTACAATTTCTTGAAATTCATGGGGATAGATATAGTGGACGGCAGGGATTTCATGAAATCCGATGAGGTTTCTGAAGGCGGAGTGATGATCTTCAACGAGCAGGCGAAGAAAGATTTTGACGTGGATTTCGTCACTCCTGCGCCTGGACATGAGGACGGGACTGTGACTGCCGGTATCTGCAAGGACTTTAATTTCAGGCCTTTGCAGTATGGTCGTGGTGATTTCGCCTTCTACATATTCGGTAAAAACAGATGGCGTGACGGACTTCATCAGGTTTATATAAGGACCGCGCCGGGCGCAGATGTCCAGTCTGTCATCAAGTTCGTGCTTGCGACCGTGAAAGAGATGGTGCCTTATGCTGATGACGAGCTATATAATATTGATTTCTTCGACAAGGAGCTCGGTGCCCAGTACAGGCAGGAGAGCCGATTGTCCACGCTCATCAGCATATTCACGTTGGTTGCAATCATCATTTCCCTGATGGGAGTCTTCGGTCTGGTGCTTTTCGACACCCAGCACAGAAGTCGTGAAATTGCTGTCAGGAGAGCGATGGGCGGAAGCGTAGGCGACATTCTCAAGATGTTCAATGCCAAGTATATACGCATTGTGCTGGCCAGTTTCGTAATCGCTGCGCCGCTCAGCTGGTGGGTCATCAGCAGATATTTCGCGGGCTTCGCATATCACACGCCGATCCACTGGTGGGTATTCGCATTGTCCCTGCTTATCGTGATGGCTGTCACAATGCTGATCGTTACGCTACGCAGCTGGGATGCCGCCACTTCCAACCCTGTAGATTCGATTAAGAACGATTAGTTTAACATTAACATAATAATACATTAACATAGATGTAAAGACCTACAGGGCTGTCAGCTGCGTCACACTTGCGAAAGGATGGCGCAGCTTTTTATGATTGTGCTGATTGTTCGCAAAAAAAATGTATTTTTGTAATCGGCTTCAGGAGAGAAGCCTTGACGATAAAAGACATTGACAATGAAAAGTGGAAAGATACTTGTCGTAGATGACAACAAGGGCATACGGGATGCCTTGAAAATCCTGCTTGGAGGCTGTTTTACGCAGGTTCTGACACTTTCGTCCCCGACCTCGCTGACAAGCACCATCGAACAGATGATGCCTGACCTGATTCTGCTGGACATGAATTTCAAGGCGGATATCAATTCCGGAAACGAGGGGCTGTTCTGGCTGTCTGAAATCAAGAAAAGATGGCCTGAGATGCCCGTGGTGCTGTTTACCGCCTACGCAGACATATCATTGGCGGTGGAAGGAATGAAACGGGGTGCGGCAGATTTTGTCGTCAAGCCGTGGGACAACGCCAGGCTGCTCGAGACATTGACAGGAATTCGGGACAGGAAATCCAAGCCTAAAAAAGGCGTCACTGTCAATGAGGGGCCGCAGATGCTCTGGAGTTCAGGGATGCAGCAGCTCAGGCATGACGTGGAACGTATCGCCCCGACAGATGCCACTGTGCTCATTACCGGCGAAAACGGCACCGGCAAGGATGTCCTCGCGCACGAAATCCACAGACTTTCCGGACGGGCGGACAAGCCAATGGTCTGCGTGGACGCCGGCGCCATCACGGAAACGCTTTTCGAAAGTGAACTTTTCGGACACGTGAAGGGAGCGTTCACGGATGCGAAATCCGACCATGCCGGCAAGTTCGAGCAGGCTGACGGAGGGACACTCTTCCTGGATGAAATCGCCAATATCCCAATGCAGTCCCAGGCCAAACTTCTGCGTGCCATCCAGAACAGATGCATCACGAGAGTCGGTGACACGAAAGCTATTCCTGTGGATATCAGGCTGATATGCGCGACCAATGCAGACATTCCGTCCATGATACGTGACGGACTTTTCCGTGAGGACTTGTATTACAGGCTGAATACCATAAGCGTGGAACTTCCGCCTTTGAGAAACAGAAAAGACGTAATCATCCCGCTTGCAATGCAGTTCCTGACAGAGTTTTCCGAAAAATACGGCAGGGATGCAGAGACATTGACCCCGATGGCGAAAGCCGAACTGGAGACTTACGCCTGGCCGGGCAACATCCGCGAGCTGCGCAACTGCATCGAAAAGGCTGTCATTCTCTCAGACGGAAAGGCCATAGACGGATTCGGGCTGGACATCTCCAAAGCGTCTGGAATGACTGAGATCAATGCCGGGGACACGATGGAAAATATGGAGGAGAAGACTATCCGTGCAGCAATGGCCCGATATGACGGTAACATATCAATGGTAGCCAAGTCATTGGATATCAGTCGCCCTACGCTTTACGCAAAGCTCAAGAAATACGGAATATGATGGGCGCGGAAACAAATATCGGCACGTTATGGATTGCGCTTGGAGGTGTCGTGATTGTTGCATTGACCTATATCGTGACGAGAGCGGCGACAAGGCGGAAGATCATCGGCAAAATCGACTTCATGTCAGATGCGCTGGACAGTGGCGAGACGGCGTTCCGGTATTCTGAGAGCCGATGGCAGAACCGGCGGCTGAACAAGTCATTGAACCGTCTCCGGTCTATTTTCGAGGCTGAAAAGGCCGATATCCGTGAGCGTGAGCGGTATTTCGGGACAATGCTGGACCACGTCCAGAGCGGCGTCATCGTCATTGACGGAGAAAAAATCGATTATTCGAATACTGTGGCGAAAGGGGTTTTGGGGCTGGCGGAGATTTCGTCGCTGCGGCAGATCGGGCGGATTTCTCCGGACCTGGCCAATGCTTTCCGCGAGGCTTCTGAAATGGAGTCGAGGGCATCTTTCATTTCGGAGCGTGGCACGGTATAGTTTTCCATAAGTGCCTGTACAGCAAGGCTTCACGGCAAAGAAGTCAGCATCGTCACTTTCAATGACATTACCCGTGAGATGGAAAACAACGAGTCCGAGTCGTGGACCAGACTCATCCGCGTCCTCACGCATGAAATCATGAATACGGTCACGCCTGTCGCATCACTCAGTTCGGCATTGTCCCAAAACCTGGACAGCTACAGTGCTGAGGACATCCGTTCCGCGCTCGGGACTATCGCGTCTTCGTCCGAGGGCCTGATAAGTTTCGTGCAGTCCTACCGTTCTCTGACGCATATTTCCGCGCCGGTGCGCAAGGCTTTCTATCTGAAGGACCTGGTCAATGATTCTGTCAACATCGCCAAAGCCAACTGGCCTTCTGTCAATGTCCTATATCGCGAGCTTTCAAGCGACGTGATTCTCTATGCCGACTACGGACAGATGTCGCAAGTGCTCAACAATCTGATAAAGAACGCAGTACAGGCAGGTGCCGGGAACGTAAGCATAACCGCTTCTATCGACAAACGGGAGCAGACTGTCATCGACATTGCCAATGACGGGGAGCCTATCAGCGCCTCTGGCCAGGAGCAGCTGTTCGTTCCGTTCTACACCACCAAAGGTTCGTCAGGCACAGGTGTCGGTCTGAGTCTCTGCCGCCAGATTGTCCGGCTGAACGGCGGCACCATCAAGCTCTCCTCCTCCACCCCGGAAGCCACGGTTTTCACTATCGTCATGTAGTCTTACTGGTCCTGTTTCAAGACTTCGACCGGGTTTTCGGCGGCGGAACTCCAGGTCCGGGAAATTATCGAAGCGAAGGAGATGAGGAAGGTCAATGCTGCCGCGACAAGGATTATCCACCACGGGAAAGCTATGGCATTGTAAAAATCTGCCAGGTAATATCGCATTGACCAGATACATACCGGAATCGCTATCACGACGGCGACTGCAGTCATCAGGATGAACGACTTCGAGAGTTTCCAGGCCGCGGCCTTGACACCCGAGCCGAAAATTTTCCGGAGGGCGATCTGACGCGCCTGCTGCTCAGTGTAATAGACAGACATCGCGAACAGGCCGAGCGCAGAAATCAATATGGCAAGCACCATGAACGTCATCACCAGCTTCATAGTGTTCCGCGTCCCTGTCAATGAATCCGCCAGGAAGTCATCTATATAATAGATGTCCGTTTCGCGCGGTACACCGATATACTCTTTGGCTACATCACGCCATGCCTCGCGGACAGCATTCAACGCCTCTACCCTGTCGCCACGCACCTTCAGCAGATGATTCATACACACATCGGTACGGTTCAGCACAGCCCGATGACTGTCAGGCATTGGTTTATAAAGAGGATCACGCGCGTGGAAATCCGCTATTACACCGCAGCATTCATACTCTTTATCGGTACCGACAGTCCTGTTCTCGGCAGTAATCCCATAACGCCGCTGCGCCTCCTCCGTAAACCAGCATGTCCCTTCAATAGGATCGGAATACTGTTCTATCACATTGAACCCAAGCAGTCTGAATGCCGTACTGTCAACAGCAGTCATCTGAAGCCACGACATTTCCTCACCCTCGATATGTACGCCATAGCTTCCACATGAGAACGGGGGCTGCACTGCCATAGCCGCCGTCTCCACTTGAGGAAGAGCCTGAAGTCTCTGATGCAGAGCCTCCTGGGCAGCCATATTTTTAGAGCCAAGCGCCCATGAGGAAACCGACAGCAGATCTGTATTGTACCCTACCGGCAAAGATACCAGATGGCGCATCTGGAGAGTCATTGTCAATGCTACAGCGACAAGAACCATGCTTATGATGTTCTGGCAGACGATAAAGACCTTGCTGAACACCATCTTGCTGCGGAACCTGAAATCGCCCTTCACGACAGCTATAGGCTTGAATCTCGACACCATAAATGCAGGAAGAAGCCCGGAGAGAACCGAAACCAGCACGAGCACAATGACGCCGGCCGCAATGGTAGCCGCATCCGGAACAAGAACTATAGCCGTATTGAGAAGAGTCTCTATCCAGCCCTTGAACAGCAGGGCGACCAGCACGCCGACCAGCATGCAAACAAATGTGAACAAGAACGATTCCATAAGGTATCTGCAGACAATGCTGCCTGAAGACTCGCCGAGAAGACGTCTCGTCGCCATCTCCTTTGCCCGTTTTCCCGTCTGCGCCACAGTAAGGTTTATGTAGTTGAAGATGGCTGATATCAGCAGTATCAATGCTACCGCCAGAAGCACCTCAACAATCTTCCTGTCCCCATGACGCAACGGGTTATATACGTCTATCTTGCTGAAATAAAGCTGGTCAAGCCTTGTCAACGTGGAGCCCCACAGGAAATTCCCGCCAGAACCGTCACGTGTATAGAAATCCTTCCAATAATCCACATACTTGTCCAGCAGCTTTTCAGCCACAGCGTCAGGCGAAGCACCATCCTGCAGCGTCACGAAAGTATTGACCATACCGAAATTGTCCATTCCCTGGACCATACCATCCAGCTGCCTGATGCTCAGGAAGATGTCATAATACTGCAGTTCATCATAAGGCCCAAAATCCTGAATCACGCCAGTTACCGTGAACCTGTTTTTTCCTATTTTAATGGTGCGTCCCACAGGATCAGAGCTGCCGAATGCCTTATGCGCGAACTTTTCGGAAAGGATTACATCATTCAGTCCCGCAAGTATGCAGTTCTTGTCACAGCCTGAGAGCGTGTAGTCAAACAGCTGCAGGAAATTCGTGTCCACACAGACTGCCTCGGCGGCATAATAGTCGTCATTGACAATGACATCGGCATCACCATACGCACCGACTCTGGTCCAGGATGTTATCTCGGGCACTGACGGGAAAAACTCCTCCGCAGTCCCGTACGTCATTCCTACGCACTCCCCCATGCCGACAGCATACAGCTGCTTGGAAAGCGGCTGCCTTGCGCCTACACTGAACTCCGTCCTGGCATATGAAGCCAGCAATATGACGAATCCCAGTGCCACTGACAGTCCCAATGCCTCGATTACGGCATAGAGTTTATTTTTCGAGAGGAATTTCAGATATGTGCTCATGGCCGAATTGTACGTTTTGATAATTACTTTATGATAAGTTCATCCTTGTCGCCGAAACTGTCGTAAGAGGATATGATAATCTTCTCGCCCTGCTCCAGCCCTTCTGTAACTTCGTAGTACTGAGGGTTCTGCCGGCCTATACGGACACTACGTTTCGTCGCTTTCGTTCCCTCTGCATTGACCACATACACCCACTTGCCGCCGGTTGCCTGATAGAATGAGCCGCGAGGAATTATCACGGCTTCGGCCGGCTGTCCGAGCTGGACGTTCATATAGTATGTCTGGCCCGCGCGGATGTTCTCCGGCTGCTGTCCCACAAAGCGGAAATCCGCCTTGAACTTGCCGTCTCGCACCTCAGGATAGACCTTGCGGATGGCTGCCGAGTACTTCTCGTTCTGTCTCTCGAAAGTTGCCTCAAGACCGGGCACGATTCTGTCAATGTAATGCTCATCTATCTGAGCTTCAATCTTATACGATTCCAGATTGTTTATCTGGCCGATTTTCGATCCCGCTGCCACTGACTGCCCCAGTTCCACATCGAGAAGTCCGAGTTCTCCGCTGATAGGGGCTTTTACTGACAGATTTTCCTTGCGGCGGCGTATCATGCTCATATTGATCCGCATGTTCTCCAGACTTTCGTGCATCTGCGAAATCTGCGTGCTGCGGTAAAGGCTGTCCTGTTTTTCCCTGTCAATGACGAGTTCCAGCTTGTCTTTCGCCAGTTCGTAGTCTTCTGATGCCTTCAGATAGTCTTCCCTGGCTATGAGTTTTTCCTCGTACAGCGTCTTGTTCTGTTCATATGCCCGCCTTGCCCTGCGCACTTCTATCTGAAGCGTGAGCTTGTCCTGCCGTACGGAAAGTTTCTGCTGTTCCATGGAAATCAATGTGTTGCGCAGGATGTTCTCCTTCTCGGCGAGTTCGGCCTCGGAGTTGAGTATCTGCATGTCAAGACTTTCATTGGACAGTTCGACAATGACATCACCTGCATTGACCTTACTCCCCTCCTCTGCGACGATTCTCTGGACGTTGCCGCCCTCGGTCGGGCTGATCTGTACGGTGGTCATCGGCTGGACCTGGCCGCTGACGCGGATATAGTCATTGAACTCGCCTTTCTTGGCGGTTCCTGTGATGATGGAGCTGCCGTCAACGCGCACTGCAGAGCCGTTCCCAGTGATAATCAATATGACAAGGACTATTGCCAATGCTGCTCCGGCCCAATACTTAATGGCCTTCTTCGTGAATGCCGCAGCCAGTCCTGTTTTCTTTTCTATTATCTTGTCCATGATGGATGTTGTTTATTGATCTATATATGATACTCCGTTATAGTACTCGACGACCCTGCGCTTGAGCTGGTACTGCAGCTCGGCATTGAGCCGTTCCGCCTTGGCCTTCAAGTAGTTGGATGAAGCGGTATTGTATTCTATCGAGGATATGAGTCCCTGTTCGAATTTGCGGGCGTTGAGTTTGAATGCCTCGTCATACACGTCGGCGCGTCTTTCTGCCTGAAGCAGAGCCGACTCCGCCCCGTCCCTGTCCTGAATTGCCCTGCGGACTTCAGATTCTACATCGCGGAGGGATTTGTCATACTCGAGGCTCGCCCGCTGATATGCATTGCGTTTTTTGGCCAATGCCGTGTGCTTCTGAAGCCTGTCGTATATAGGTATGTTCAATGACAACTGCACATATTCGCCTCCGTTGTTCTTGAACTGTTCCCAATAAGGAGTTGCTTTGTAGCCGGTCTGTCCCGGGTAGGTGTAGTAACTGGTGGACCACCCGCCGTAAAGTCCGAGTGTCGGAAGGAATTGCCATTTCGCGGTATTCAGACTGCGGAGGGCATTGTCCATCGACCCCTTGGCGATCAGTACGGAAGGCATTGACCTGACTGCATTTGCTATGATGTCATCAGCGGCAGGACTGTTCGCGCCGGTCTGAATCGACGAGAGCTCCGGATCTATCGTAAGTTTCTCATCTACTGGCCAATACATTACATCTTCAAGTGTAATCATGGCATTGTCCCGATTGTTTGTCGCGGTGGTGAGTTCGTATTCTCTGTCGGCGAGGTCGGCTTTCATCTGGACCACGTCTGCATAGCCCTTCGAGCCGAGTTCTTCCTGACGCTCAGCCAGCCTCACAGCGTTTCTGGCGTTTTCCACCTGTTCTGTAAGGATTTCGGCCAATTTGGTGTAGTAAATGACATTGAAATAGGCCTCGATAGTGGCAAGGCAGACATTGTCACGTTCCTGCTGTTCCTGGGAAATGCCCATTGACATGGATGTGCGGGCGATTATCAGGTTGTTGATGGCGGAGAATCCGTTGAATATGGTGAAGCCTGCCGACACGGAAAAGCCCTGGTTGAAGGACGTCGTGGTGAGATACGTATTGGTCTCAGGGTCGATGGAACGGCCCCATCTGTAGTAGCCGTAGGAGTTCCCTTCCGCTGAAGGCGTAAATGCTTCCAATATCGCATCACGTCTGTCGAGTCTGGCGTCATCGTTCTTGGACTGCTGGATTCGCACCTGAGTGGAGTTGCTTACCGCATACTCCATGCATTCGCGCAGGGTCAATGCCTTGGCTTGTGCTTGCTGGGCGGGGCTGTCCGCGCTGGTAGTGAGGCCTTGCGTGTTTTCTGTGAGCGGGGTCGTCCGCGTGGCAGCGTCCGTGCTGGCAGTGCGGCCTTCGGTGGTAATTCCCTGGGCGAGGACCTGCCCGGAGGCAGTGACCGCTGCAGAAATCAACGTCAAGACTATAATTGGTATTATCGGCTTCATAATTCGTTGCTGTTTTCCTTGATTCGTACTCATTGCAGTTTGCAAACAGCTCTGCATTGTCGTTTACGCTGATGTATTCATTGCTTATGGCACATGAAACACACATCATCGTTTAGACATGAACGAGCACGCCACGTGCCACATCAGGCAACAGATTATCCATCAGCCGATTACATTCGGACGTCATTTATCTTCTTGTAAAGAAACTTTACAAATCTGTAATGAAATTTTACAGTCCTATACATATCCTACTTGTCTGCCATGACACTGGGTCGTTTTCGAACAACCTGCATGTCGGTTTTCCGGGCATAGTACTGAATATCAGGAACATAGACTAACAGCCGAAAGCCAGATTACCCACTTTTCCGGGTAACCTGGCTTTCGCTATATTCACTAACCTATTAGTAATCAACATTTTCATCTCACAACCCAAAGTCAGGTTGTTCGGATTTCGGATTAGAGGAGACGGTTACGTGACCTGTAGAGGAATGTTGGGATGCGTGAAATACCAATTATTTCACTTCTTCTTTTAATTTAACCACCTCCTCCAAGGACAATCCAGTCGCCTTCGCCACGATCTCACATGGCGTCCCCAACTGAAGAAAGTTAATCGCTACCTCCAGATTACGTTCCTCGCGTCCTTCCTCACGCCCTTTCGCGAGTCCTTTCGCGAGTCCTTCTTCAAGTCCGATCTCTTTGGCGTATTCGATCTGATTGTGGGTGTCACGTGCTGTTGTCATGGCCTTTACGT
>OLFV01002193.1_pt1 | contig 15459 bp, 14 predicted proteins | sample 1605551 | NCBI WGS metagenome assembly OLFV01 (sample SAMEA3888922, study PRJEB22519) | human gut metagenome | biome: human gut; feature: human-associated habitat; material: faeces | place: Denmark | collected 2011
ATGACGCTCGATCGGCTTTGCCGATACCCGCTCCCGCCTGCGTTTCGCGCGGAAAGCGCCGCGCCCGCGCTCCATGTCCCCTCCATGCCGCACGGTCATGCGGCGGGGGGGGGCGTCGCGGCGGAGTCTCGCTTGCGGGAGCATTTTCAAAACGAAAATGCCCTACGCCTCCCCGAAATCCACATCGCAGACGATTGCGACGACCTGAAAGGGCAGGGGTCTGTCCTGGGCTATCCACAGGCTGGCCTCCGCGTCCTGCCCCATGCCGGGATTGATCTCCACGTCGCCGGAGAACGGCTCGCAGGCCGCGCCATAGCTTTCCGGCAGAAAGGGAATGTCATACATCGCGTTCACGTCGCCGGAGGCCCCGTGCTTCCCGCCCACGGAGCGGTGCAGGCGGATGACGCATCTGCCGCAGGCCCGGCGTCTGCCCAGGGTACTGCCGTTCTGTGTATCGGCCTCGAGGGGGAAAGGGGAAAGCAGCGAGACATAGGGCAGACCCGCATGGATCACCCTTGCGGGGTACGGCAGGACGATTTTCCCGTTCCGCACGGTCAGCCCCTCCGCGGGGGAGCCGTCCAGCAGCGCGGCAAGCTCGCGTCCTTCCAGATGTTCCAGCCCGCCGATTTCCTCCACGGCCTCCTCGCTGCGGACAGTGACGCCGCAGTCCACGAAAAAGGCTTCGGCCATGGGGTCGTTCCGTCCGAATTCCCCGGCCAGCCGTTCCAGAAAGCAGCGTCCGGCCCGGCGCACCACGAAAAACACCGCATCCTCGTTGTCTCCGCTGACAGACGCCACGGAGAGGACTTCCCCGTCCGTGACGTGGCGGGTGAAGCCGGAAATGTCGTGTTCCTTCATGTAGGTCAGACAGAGCAGCACGCCGTCGTCGCGCACAATCCAGACGCGCGAGCCGGGGGACTGCTGGTAGGCCCACTGGACGAGGCTGTGTCCCTCGAAGAGATGCGGGGCCATGACGGACAGGTCGTTGCCCGCGTAGCCGTCCTTTTCCAGAGAATAGAACAGGTCGCGCACATGCGCCCCATGCCGCTGGACATGCAGCACGGAGTTTCCCACGATGATCGGAGCCAGTCCGGCGCTGCCCCAGTACGACTGGGACGTGATGTTCACGGATTTTGCCGTAATCACCCCGCCCTCGCCGGTGGCCTTGTATTCCGCGCCGGAGGTTCCCACCAGCAGATCCCCGAAGCTCTCCACCCACTGCACGGCGTCGATGCTGCCCGAGGCAAGCACATATTCCACGGGGTCGTCGTCCATGAGCGGACGGGACTTGCGGAAATTCTCGAAATCCCCGGTGCGCGACAGATAAAAACTCTGCGGCGAGGAGGCCGTGCCGCCCAGCACCAGTCTCTGCTGATGAAAGGCCACGGTGGCGGGATGATTGCCGTCGGCAAAGGGGTTCCAGTCCTCTTTCGGGGTGTCGGAGGTGTCGGCCTCGTAATTGTTGTCCACGAAGGAAACGATTCCTCCGCCGGAATAGAAGGGCCTTACCGTGTAAACGCCGATAGTTCCTGACGGCGCATCCGGGGAAGTGCCTGTATCCCCGGTTTGATACGTCTGATAGTTCCCGGCAGGCTGCGCCGGATCGACAGGCGCGACCATTGCCCAGAAACGCTGAGTGTCAGTGGAAATGGAACGTGTCCACCATGTGCCGTCCTTGTTGTGGTGTCTTTTCCATGTTATTGTTGTCGTTGTTTTCGTGCACCAGACAAAAAGTTTGCCGTCCAGCGCGAAAGCATTTTGTCCGGGGGCGGGACTGACAGCAAGGTCACTGGTGACATCGGAGTCGTCCGCCTCCGGGTTTCCGTTGCTTTTAACGATTTCCCGCCTGATGGTTCCGCCGAAATACACAAGATTTCCGACCTGCGTTCCCGCCTGCAGGCCGGATATCGTCCCCCCCGCGATATTTCCGGCCTGAGCCACGCCGATGAAGCCGTAATAGCCCGCTTCCTCCCGATAAATGTTGTACTGTTCCGCCCCTTCCACGGCGGGCCAGTTGATGTCGACGTGGTTGCCCACCACCCAGTCGGAGGGATGCTTGCCCACGGCCTCCCCCGCCGGGGAGGGCAGGGATTCCATGCCCTTCCTGTCCACGGCGACAACCTTGTAGCGCAGGGTGAAGCCAAGTTCCGCCGTGTCGTCCGCGTTGCCGCGCACAAAGGCCGCTGCGGGCGCGCCCGGCGCGGCAAGCGAAGAGTTCAGAACAACGGTCTGATAGCTCCACACATAGGCTCCCGGCGAACCGGATCGGATGATCTTGCCCAGCGGGTACTTTTTATGCGCCAGATACACCACGTCCCCGACCTGCCTGTGCGAAATCGCGTAGAGGTCTTCCGCCCGGTAGGGCGTGGCCACGTCCGCATCCAGCAGCCGCGTGCCGTCGGAAACGCGCAGCCGCCCCTCCGAAAGAATCAGCACGAAATTCTGATCCGCCTCGGAATTGAAGGTAAAGGGCAGAAGCACGGAAGGGCCGTCCAGTTCCGCGATGAAGCGCATACCCGGCCTGCGTACGGCGTCGCCGTGCAGGTTGGGCAGAAAATTCTCCATGTGCCGGGCCGAGGTCTGAAAACGCCCCAGATCGTAGCGGGCGGAAAGAGTGTCCGACAACTCCCCCCCGGTGAAATTGCGAAAGGCGATGCGCATGTCAGGCTCCCTTTTTTCCGTGTCAATGCCGTGCTGATGATATCGAGCCCGGAGGGCATGGCTTTGCCTGTGCGGTTATTTCATCCGTCGGTGAGGTCATATCGGGTAGGCTCGATTCCCTGTACTTCTTCAATGTTCTCCGCCGCTGTCACCTGCTTGCGCAGGATGCGGTTCCGCTTTTGAATCGAGCGCAGGGTCACAAAGATTGTCTTGCTTTTTTCCAGCTCGTCTGCGCTCAGGAGAGCCGCGTCAGTTTCCGCCGCCAGCGTCGCGGGGGTGAGCATGGCGGCCACAATGTCGCTGGTTGAACGAGCGAGTTTCGCGTCGATATCGGCCATGGCCCGGTCGAACTCGGAAGTTTTGAGCGTCTTGGCACGGGCCAGAAGTTCCTCTTCCGTGGGCACGGGCGGCGCGGGTTCATCGGTCACCTGTTCGGGATGTGCCTGCGCGTAGGTGTCGACCTCTGCCCAGAGGGCGGTGAAGCCATCGCTATTGGGGACATGGTAGGGAAGGCCGTTATTGGTAATAACGTATGACCCGTCCGCGCGCCGGGTGATGGGAAAAGATTGCCAGGATATCATGAGTTGTCACCTCGCGTTAAGCATAGAGGCATTGAGCCAGAACAAATCCAGTGCCTGCAAAGCCAATGGCTGAACCGCCGGCAAGAAACTGGACGGAGCCTTCTGAATAGCCTCCAGCGATATTAATGCCCCAGCTGACGACTACCCATGTGCCGCCATAAGGCAGAATCCCACTGCCATAAGGCAGAAGATACACCTGTCCCACGCCAGCAGCCGTCGGCATGGGGGCACTGAGTCCTCCTCCTGCCAGAGTGTCCCAAGCTGACCATGAATATGAGCCTCCGGCAGCAAATCCGCCTGTCGTCTTACGGAAGCGTATGGCGTCAAAAGACAAATCGTACAATATTTCATACGAGCTTCTGACTCCTTCTTCTTCCATGCCGTATGTACCCGGATCCCGCCGTATAAGAAGGCCGGTAAGAGCACCTGAAATACCGGGTACGTTCCATGCGTCGCAATAAAAATCCCCGGCGTATGCTATGGCGTCCACGCTGGTTCCGGGTTGTACATATCTTGCGCCAAGCACAATATTGGTTGAGTCTGGCCTTTCCCAGGAAATATCAAAACTGCCCATAGTGAGCGTATTGAAAATACCATTGATTCCAAACGTGCGTAGCGGCTGTAGCATGGGGGCAGTGGGGTGAGGCGCGGGCACCAGCCCCGCCTTGCCCGGCGTGCCGGCTGTGGGGGCGGTGAAAGGCTGAACTTTTTCTTCCAGCGTCTCCACCCGTTTCACGATGCCGGGCTTTTCCCCCTGAAAGTTGTCGTTCATCTCGTCCAGGGCTTCTCTGACATTTGTTGCGGTGCTGTTTTCCTTCTCATAGCCCACAAGGTCGGCGCTGGTGCGGGGCAGCAGCAGGTCCGCGCCGGTTCCGTTTTTCCGCGCAAGAGTCACGGCTTTTGTCGTCATGTTTCCTCCATGCGCGGCCCGTTCTCTTCCACAGGGAAGGAGCGGGCCGCAAAGGGGTTACGCGCCCAGAGCGGGGGCGATGATCAGCAGCCCGCCGTCGCGCAGATTTTCGGGGATGGCATCAATGTTCGCGGCGGAGGCCACTTCCACCAGCCCGTCATTGATGCGTTTGCCGTCGAACAGCAGTTCGCCGTCCTGCGTGGACAGCTTGTCCAGCACGTCGGTCCTGTTGGCGTGTTCGTGCTTCTTCGCCACGGCGTCGGACACGTCCGCCGTCCTGAGGGCGCTGTCCCTGATGATGCGGCCCGTGGCCCCGTCGAAGGCGGGCAGGTTGCCGTCCGCGGCGCTTTCCGGCCCGGTCACGGCCCCGTCGATGTTGGTCTGCACCACCGTCCAGTCGGAATCGGCGGCGGAGTCGGCGTGATCCTTCACGCACACGATGAGGTCGCCCACCTCGCATTTCTGCCCCTTGTACGTCCCTGCGGTTCCGACCTTGTATGTCCAGCCCGCCTGATAGTCGGCGGCGGCGATGTCGGAATCCTGATTGACCACGCCCTTGAAGACCATGGCGTCATTGGCGGAAAGGATGTTGTCCAGCTTTCCGCGCAGGGTTTCGATTTCCTGCTGCACGCTGCTGTCGCCCTGTTCGGCGTTCTTCATCTTCACCTGTTCGGCCGTGGTCTGGACGTGGAGCTGATACAGGTTTTCTCCCACGCGCTGATAGAGCGGGGTGTTGAGTTCGGTGACTTCGGGTGCGGCCATGGCATGTTCTCCTTGTTTTTTGAGGTTGATGATGAAAGGTTCAGACTCGCGCCCTCTTTCCGCAGGGCAGCATCCACGCGGGCAGACCGCCGGGGGTGCCCGGCTCATCGGGTTCATCCGGTTTGTCCGGTTCTTCCGGCTCCGGTCCGGGTTCGGGCGGACAGTCGGGGAAGGGCGGAGCGAGGAGGAAGAAGCCGTCCATGTTCGGAATGTCCTCCACGCTGTCCACGGGCGTGAGCGGATGCTGGACGGTACCGGGCAGGACAAGTTCTCCGTTGATGACGAAGAAGCCGGAGGGTACCCTGTCCAGCAGAGCGGCGCTCTGCACCGCCGCGATGCTGCGCCCCTGCGCGGAGGCCGCCGCGCACCGTGCGGCATCCAGCGCCTCGCTGCGGTATCTGCCCGCGTCGATTGCCGCCTCATCCGCCCTGTCCGCCTGCTCCGTGGCTTCCTGCGCGGCATTCTGCGCCACGTTCCGGGAAAGCTCCGCTTCTCCGGCGGCGCTCACCGCGCGTTCCGCCGCGTCCTGCGCCTGCGCAGCCGATTCCTGCGCGTCCTCCGCGTCCCTGCGGGCGGAACCGGCATGTTCCGCCGCCCGCCGTTCCGCCTCTTCCACCAGCCGGGACACGTTGGACGCGATGACCCATGCGTGCATCACCGTGCCTTCCGCCAGACGGCACATGGATTTCACGCGGTCGCTGCGGCCTTCCGGCCCGTCGCCCGCGATTTCCAGATAGTCCGAGCCGCGGAACAGGTCGTTCCGGTCGGCGGAAAGATAGAGCATGGCCCGGCCCGGCCAGTAGGTGACGGGCAGGATGACATCTCCGCCCGGCTCCACGGGGTAGGCCAGTGTCCATGTGGCGTCCGCGTTGAGCGCGCCCGCGCCCAGTTCGGCGGCCTGCGCGGCCTTTTCCGCGCGGTCGGCCTCGTCGTGCGCCCTGTCCGCCTCCGCTTCCGCCTTCTTCACGGCTTCCGCAGTGCCTTCCCGCACGGAATTTGCGGCCCTGTCGGCTTCGCCTGCCGCTCTGTCGGCCTCGCTCTTCGCGCGGTCGGCTTCGGCCCTTGCCCGTTCCTCCGCCGCTTCCACGTTCCGCGCCACGTTGGAGGCCACGGCCCATGCGCGCATCACCGTCCCCCGCGAGAGGGGGATGAGCATTTTCACGGAGGAGGAAAGTTCGTCCCTTTCCCCGGTTTCCTCATACTGCGGGCCACGGTACAGCTCCACGCCGTCGTAACCGAGATGCAGCATGTTCCGGCCTGCAAAGTAGGAAACGGGCAGGGCCAGCGTGCCGCTTGCCGGAATGTCCGCATCCAGCGTCCAGACGGCCTCGAGGTTTTCCGCCTGCGTGCCGAGAATGGCGGCGTCCGCCGCGCGGTCGGCTTCCGCCTTCGCCCTGTCGGCCTGTTTCTCCGCTTCCGTCTCGCTGGCGGCGGCCTTTCCGGCGGCGGCTTCCGCCCTGTCCCGCGCCTCGAAAATCTGATCCGCCAGCTCCTCCGGCGGATCGGCGCTGTCCGCCGGGACGACAACGGCCCGGCTGACCTTTTCCAGAAGCTGCTGACGCTCCGCCGTGGCGCGATCCAGCGCCTCCTCGATGACGGCGGGATCAAAGCGCGTTCCGGTGATCAGTTTCACATCCTGCAGAAAGGACATATTCCGCAGGATGACCAGCGTATGCCCGGCGGGCAGGGGAGCGCCGTCCGGCGCATACGTCACCGTGCCGCCATCGTCAGAGAGCGCGATGGAACACTGTGCGGTCACGTCGCGGGCAATGCCGTCCGCGCCCGTGACCTGCACGATCAGTTCCGCCGCGTTCCATACGCGGAAGGAAAACGGGAACGCCACGGCCGAACCGTTGCCCTGGAAGACGGCCTTGCTGACAGACGTGTCAAGGGTCATCGGTCAAATCCTCCTCTTGCCAGCAGCCAGGCGTCCGGCTCCGCGCGTTCCTCGCGTTCGCTGGCGTCGGACTGCATGGCGTCGGGCAGGGCGGCGCGGTACAGGCTTTCCAGCTCCTGCACCTTGCCCGCGTTGTTCTTGAGCAGGGGCGCGCAGATCAGGCAGGCCAGCCGCCGGGCCATGACCATGCGGAAGGCGTCGTCCCAGCGGCTGGGTTCCGCCACGTCCCGCGTGTAGTCGGCCAGCGCGTCCGCCGCATCGGTCAGAACGATCTCCCGTTCCGCGTCATGAACAGGCATGAAACCTGCCCGTCCGCCCGCGCCCAGCACCCGGTGCAGCCTGAGACACCTGTCCGGCGGAACATAGGCATGGCGCCATTCTCCGGCCCATGCTTCCGGCATGGCCACTTCGGCCAGCCGGGCGCGGGCCTGCGCGAAGTTCCACGGGTAGTCCCGCAGGGCGGTTCTGCGCGCGGAATCCCAGAACAGCGCGCACTGGACGGCTTCCGGCGTGCGCTCGGACTCGCTCGCCACGGTCCGCGTGCCGATGAAGCCCAGCGCCATGTTCCAGATGTCCAGCTTCGCGGCCATGCCCTAGCCCCTGACCACGCCGCCGTCGATGTGCATGCCGTCCTCCCACGGCAGATCGTCCTCACGAACCACGGCGGCGAACAGCCTGCCTTCTCCCGTGACGGTTCCGGCCACGGTTACCTTCAGCCGCAGCCAGTTCCCCGCCGCGGGCGGCAGATAGCGCCAGCCGAGGCTTCTGCCCGCTTTCATCCGCGCCGCGTCGGTCAGGGCGATTGCCGCGCCGGGCACGTCCTCCCACGGGCCTTCCGCCGCGCAGCCGTCCTGGAGCTGCACCTTGAGCGAAGTCGCTCCCGTCAGATCGCCGCCCACGATTTTCAGACATATCGGTATCGGCTCCTGCCTGCCGGGCTTCCAGAAGGAGTTGAGCGGCACGGGCAGGGAATCCGCCGTCTTTGCCTCAGCCGAATCAAGAAACACCAGATTGCTGTCGATAAGCATGATAAGCCCTCAATAATTCTGAATTGTTCGGATGAATATTCCGGATATGCGGGCGCTGCCCCCATTCCCCCGGCAGGGGAATGATTCCCCTGCACCCTCAGCATGGGCCGCGACGCGCTGTTGAAAGTTCTGCCCCTTGCAGAGAGCAGACCCCTGCTGCAACAGCGGTCGCGGCCCTGTTATGGGGGTCCGGGGGGGATAATCCCCCCGGGAAAAAACTCTCCATAAACTTCGCCTCAGGCCTTCGCCGGGGCGGGGTCTTCGGTGGAGAGGATGGCGTCGCACTGGCGGACGGGCCGTCCGTGCAGATTGGGCACCGCCTTCGAGTTGAAGAACTCGCCGTAGACCAGATGCACGTTGCCCGCGTCCGTTGCCTGGAGTTCCAGCCCGGTGAGCACGTCCTGATTGCAGTACCAGATGGCCCTGCCGCGCATCTGTTCCGGCATCATGTTCTTGGCCCTGACGGTCAGGGCCTGAAGGTCGACAAAGCCCTTTTCGCCCTTGCGCAGGCTGAGGGATGCTGCCGGAATGTTGCAGACACGCACCACGGAACGCCAGTCGCGCAGGGCCAGTCCCAGATTCCAGGAATACAGACTGCCCACGCACTGGAACCTGTTCCCGTCCTCGTCCGTGGTCATGTATTCGCCAAGGTCTTTGTTCCGGAGCCCGGCAACGGAACCTTTCGGATAGATGCCGTGAATGGTGTTGTCCCCCCAGCATATCAGCCACATGGAGGTGCATTTGCCCTTTTCCGCGCCGCCCGCGTCGATCACGTTGGGCGCATCCTTCGCCGGATAGCGCTTGACCAGCCCGTTGAACTCGTCGGGCCTGTTGTCGTGGTCGCCGTAGAACAGCGTGGACGCCACCTTCTGGCGCATGGACTCCATGAACGCCTTGTCTTCCGAGAGCCGGAAGGCACGTGCCTTGTCGCCGTAAAGTTCCAGTTCCTTCGTATCCAGTTCGCTGCGGGCTTCCAGCATGGAACAGCCCTCCTTCACCTGCGTCCACTGGCTCTTGCCGGGCGGGGTGCCCTTGTACAGCCTGCGCCAGTAGACCGGGGGCAGGCCGGTACGGATGCGCGTGACGTGCCCGTCACTCTGGTTGCTCTCCATGAACTGCACATCGGAGAGAATGTCGTTGGTCTGGTTGCACAGTTCCAGAATGTCGCCCGCGTTCTCGCTCTTGTAGAACGCTTCCAGTTCGGCCAGCGTTGCCGTCAGTCCTTTCTGATAGGCCATTGTCGTCTCCTATTTGTACAGCCGCTCTTCCAGCGGCAGATCCTCACGGGCGGGTTTGCCCGAAACAAACCTGTCCTCGGCCATGGCCCGCCCGATGCGGGCAAAGACCCGGATGACCGCCGGGTTGTCCCCGTAGCCCGTTTCCTCCAGCATCCGGCGCACATCGCCGTTTTCGTCAAAGACAGACAGGGCTTTTTTTGCCGCTGTGCAGGACGCGGAAAAGTTTTTCCCGCCGAAGTCCGGATCGGTCTGAATCTGGCTCCGCCATTCCCTGCGCTGCCGGATGAACGCAGCCGTCTGCGCTTCATGCATCCTTACCGAGAAATCGAGGCTGGCCTGCGCCTGTTCCCTCGTCATGCCCAGTTTCCGGCACTGTTCGGCAAAGGCGTCCGCATTGGCCCTGTCCGCCGCATATTTCTCCGCAAGTTCCAGCCTCCAGTGTTCGGGCGCGGCCTCCCCGTCCTTCCCGTCAGGGGCTTTCCCGCCCGCGTCCGGTTTGTCCTCTCCGCCGTTTCCGTCTTCCCCGGTCAGCAGGGTGGAGCCTTCGCCGCTGTCCCCGGTTTCGTCCGCTCCTTCCCCGCGCTCATCCGCGCCGTCCGGCGGGGTTTCCACCGGCGTCCCCGCGTCCAGAATCTCGTCAGACATTGTTCTTCCCCGTTTTCATCAAAAATTCCCTTGTGTTTTGAGACCCCCTCCCTTCAGGGAGGGGCAATCCGCACGACCCCTGTCCGTCGGCTGCGGAGTCAGTCGGTGGATGGGGTGACTGTGGATTGAAACATCAGGCATTATTCTTTCACAATGATGACCCGTCAGCGAAGAGTGGAGACGGCCTCGAACGCGCCGGAAAGACATATGCAGTACCGCATTCTGGTTGTGGATGACGAGCCTGAATGGCTGGATATCCTCTCTCTGCTGTTCACCCGCAAGGGGTGGGACGTGCAGACAGCCCTTTCGGGAGAAGCGGCATGGAGTGCCATGGGAGAGCGTTCCTACGATCTGGTGCTCTGCGATCTTTCCATGCCGGATATCAGCGGCATTGAGCTGCTCAAGCGGGTGCGTGCCGTGGACAGTGTGCTGCCCTTTGTGATCATGACCGGGGTGGGCACCATTGAAACCGCCGTGCAGGCCGTGCAGCTTGGCGCGTACAGTTACATAACCAAACCCTTCAAGACGCAGGAACTGGAAATCGTCGCCATGCGGGCCGTGGAACACGGACGCATGCACCGCCAGCTTGAACATTCAAAAGATCGCGAGGCCGAAAGCGAATCCCCGTTTACCGACGCCCCGGGGCGAACCATGCAGGAAGTGCTTGCCACGGTGAAGAAAGTGGCGGATTCGCAGGTCCCGGTTCTCATTCAGGGGGAAACAGGTACGGGCAAAAGCCTGCTTGCCGCTCATATCCACAAGATCAGCCAGCGCCGGGATCAGCCTTTCCTCACCATTGACTGCGGAGCCTTGCCGGAAACCCTGCTCGAAAGCGAGCTGTTCGGCCATGTCAAAGGGGCATTTACCGGCGCGGTGTTCAGCCGCCGCGGCCTGCTGGAAGAAGCGCAGGGCGGCACGGTATTTCTGGACGAAATAGGCGAGCTGACCCTTGCCACGCAGGCCAAGCTGCTGCGGGCCATCCAGGAGCATGAAATCCGCCCGGTTGGCGGGAACAAGCCCGTTACCGTAAATGTGCGCTTCATCACCGCGACCAATCGCAATCTTCAGGAAGATGTGACGGCCGGCCGCTTCCGGGAGGATCTGTATTACAGGCTTGCCGTTATTCCCATCGTGCTTCCGCCCCTGCGCGAGCGCACGGACGAAATGACTTCACTCATTGGTCATTTCATCAAGAAATTCAATGCGCGTTATGGCAAATCCATTGCCGGGGTCAGCCCTGCCGCCATGCAGATGCTGTTTGAACAGCCGTGGAAGGGAAATATCCGCGAACTGGAAAACGTGCTGGAACGGGCCGTGCTGCTGGCCGGACAGGATATGCTCACGCCGGATACCCTGGGGCTCCAGCTCTCCTCCGGAGAAGCGCGCAGGCCCGCCGGAGCGGATGAGGGGCGCTCGCTCCAGCAGACTGTGCAGGAGGCGGAGCGGCGGGCCATCGAGCAGGCGCTCCGCATCGCCGGCGGCAACCGTACGCAGGCGGCGGCCATGCTTGGAATCGGGCGGCGGACGCTGTACGACAAGCTGGAGGAATACGGGCTGGAAACCCGCAAGACAGGGAAATAGCCGTACAGAGGCTGTATCGTTTTTTTTATGTGAAAGTCGATGCCGTTTCCGGCTGAACTGCAGCGGAAACATGACGCAAAGCCCCGGATGGTTCCTGCCGTCCGGGGCTTTATGCATGCGGAGGTAATCCGGTTGCGGCGGAGTGTAATGCGTCATGTTTTTTCATTGCATAACTTCTATGTATGAACTGTTCAAGGGACAGGGAATGCTGTCTGTGATATGATGTAACAGATTTCCGCATGAAACTGTTCTGATTGTGCGGAACGGCGCACATGCGAAAAAACAGGTTTCAGGAGGTTCTGCAATGAGAGGCGGTTGGAAGAAAGCGTCTTGCGCGATCATGCTGGCGCTGCTGCCGTGCGCGGGATTTGCCGCGGATGGCGCGATCAGCTTTAACAAGGCGCCGGCCGAAGTCATCGTGGAGGTCACGGATGGCATCGTGGATGAAACGCTGGCTCAGGCCATTGTGGAGTATCGTGAGAAGAACGGGCCGTTCAAAACAGCGGAGGATCTGCGCGGCGTGCCGGGTATGACCTCCGTCATTTTCGGTATGCTCGGCCCCATCGATGAGGGCGGCGACGTATTGTACGAAGCGGAAATTCCCACCGGCATGCACAGCTATTAACCTCTGTCCAGAACAAGGGAGAATCGTCATGAAGAAATTTTTCGCCGCCGCTGCGACGCTGGGACTGTACCTTGGCATGAGCGCTTCCGGCATGGCCGCGCCCAGCGTGTATCCCACCGGAACGACCATCTATGATCCCGCTCAGGCGCAGAACGGATATGTGCTGATCAGCGTGGACTACAAGGATGTTTACGCCAGAGTCGACAACCGGGAATACATGACGGGGGAGGTTGATTTCAACAGCCCCGGCGCGGTTCCCCGCGGGGAGAACAGCGACCTCGTGTTTCTCATGGACATGAACGGCAATGTGGTCAACACCTGGAAAGACCTTGGCGACAACAAGAAGTGCTATCTGCTTCCCGATGGTCATCTGCTGAGTATCAGTGAAACCCGCAGCGAAGTCACGGAATACGACTGGGACGGCAAGGTGGTGTGGAACTTCGCCACCAAGCTTGGCCCCCATCATGACGGACGGCGTCTTGCCAACGGCAATACTCTGATCCTGTGCTATGAAACCGTGCCCGCCTCGGTGATCAGAAATGTGGAAAATCAGACCACGCAGTGGTGGGGCACGCAGGATCGCGCCAACGCCAAACTGCGCGGCGACACGATCATCGAAGTGAATCCCGAAGGCAAGATTGTATGGTCATGGAGCGCCTCCGAGCATCTGGACATCAACCGCTACATGCCTCTCACCGGCATGAATGACTGGACCCACGGCAACACCGTGTCCGTCATTCCGCCCAACAAGTGGTACGACGCCGGCGACAAGCGTTTCAAGCCCGGCAACATCATGTATAACCCCCGCCATTTTGACGAGTTCGTCATCATCGACAGAGAAAGCGGCGATGTCGTGTGGTCGCTGAAGGGCTTCAAGGCCATGGGCGGCCTCGGTCAGTGTCATGAGCCGATCATGATCGAAAAGGGCAAGCCCGGCGCGGGCAACATCATGGTGTTCGACAACGGCCTGTTTACCCGCAACGGAGCGCACGCCGGGCAGACGGTGGTGTGGGAAATCGACCCGAGCACCAGCAAGGCCGTGTGGCGTTATGTGCCGGCCGTTGCCGGCAGTTTCCGCTTCCTCAGCAAATACAAGGGGTCTGCATACAAGATGGATAACGGCAATGTTCTCATTTCCGAAGACTACGCCGGACGCGTGTTCCAGGTGAAGCCCGACGCCACGCATCCCGACGGCGGCGCCATCGTCTGGGAATATGTGTATCCTTCCGTCATTTCCCGCACCTCCCTGTACCCCTATGACTACTGCCCGCAGCTCAAGGCGCTGAAGAAGCCCGCCGAGCAGAAGGTTTCCCCGCTTGATCCCGGTTTCTGGCAGGTACTGCCCGATGCCGAGCGCAAGGGCGGCGTCGTGGTCAAGACAGGCAGATAATCCCGCACTCCGGCGGTGAGGGGTACTCACGGCACAGCTTTGCCGCTGAGCGTCCCTGCTGTTTTTTCTCGACCTCGGGGCGGAAATCCGGCATTCTCAGACCGTCCGTTTTCTCTTCCGCAGCACCGGAAGAGAGGCGGGCGGCTTTTTGACATGCCGCCGGGCGGCGGCGAAACCCCGGGGATTGCCATGCGCAATACAGTCGCCACATTCATGCGGATGAAGCAGGATGGGAAGAAGATTTCCATGCTTACCTGCTATGACTACACCACTGCGAAGCTGCTGGACGCCGCCGGTGTGGACGGCGTTCTGGTGGGGGATTCTCTGGGCTGCGTCATTCTGGGGTATCCTGATACGCTGTCCGTAACCATGGAGGATATGATCCGGCATGGCGGGGCCGTGGTCCGGGGATGCACGAATGCTCTGGTGGTAATCGACATGCCGTTCATGTCCTATCAGACTTCAGTGCGTGACGCCGTGCTCAATGCCGGAAGGCTGATGAAGGAGGCCCGGGGGCATGCCGTCAAACTGGAAGGAGGCGCGGCGGCAGCGGATCGGATACGGGCCATTGCCGATGCGGGTATCCCGGTGCAGGCGCACTTGGGCATGACCCCCCAGTCCGTCAATGCTCTGGGCGGTTTCAAGGTTCAGGGCAAGGGTGAGGAGGCGGCCCGGCGTTTGCTTGCGGATGCCCGCGCGGTCGAGGAAGCCGGAGCATTTTCCGTTGTGCTGGAGTGTGTGCCTCCCCGGCTGGCAGAGCTGATTTCGCGTAAACTGACTATTCCCACCATCGGCATCGGTGCGGGTGCCGGGTGCGATGGGCAGATTCTGGTTTGTCAGGACATGCTGGGTATGTACAGCGACTTCACTCCCAAATTCGTCAGGCATTTTGCCGAGATCGGGGCGGGCATGCGGGATGCTTTCCGCGCCTATGTCGCCGCTGTGGAGGCAGGAAGTTTTCCGGCGGAGGAACATGCCTTTGCGAAAGCGGACTGTGATGAAGAGGTGCTCGCGCGGCTTGAACGGGAATAGAGCATTCGGAACATCCGGATTTTTCGGGAAACCTCTTTGAAGGGCATGGGATAGAGAAAATGATTGTTGCGGAAAGCGCTGCTGAAGTTCGGGCGCAGATCAGGGCGTGGAAACAGGCGGGGCTGAGCGTGGGGCTGGTTCCCACCATGGGATACCTTCATGAGGGGCATGCCTCTCTGGTGGAGAAGTCGCGTTCCCTGTGCGACAGAACCGTGGTTTCCGTATTCGTTAATCCCACCCAGTTCGGGCCGGGTGAGGATCTGGAAAGTTATCCGCGTGATTTTGCGCATGATTGCGCGCTGTTGGAGGAAAGGGGCTGCGACATGGTGTTTCACCCCGATGCCTCTGCGCTGTATCCTCCTGACTTTGCAACCTATGTGGAAATCTGCTCCGACATGCCGAAACAACTGTGCGGAAAGACCCGCCCGACTCATTTTCGCGGAGTCTGCACGGTAGTGACCAAGCTGTTCAATATCGTGACGCCGGACATGGCCTTTTTCGGACAGAAGGACGCCCAGCAGCTGGCAATCATCCGCCGCATGGTTCGAGATCTGTCCATGAATGTGGAGATTGTGGCTTGTCCCATCGTGCGTGAGGCTGATGGCCTCGCCAGGTCTTCGCGCAACTCGTATCTGAACGCGCAGGAACGCGCCGCCGCGACGGTTTTGTCCAGATCTGTCGCCGTGGGGCGTGACATGGCGGCGCGCGGCGAACGCGACGCCCGCGCCCTGGTGGCGGCCATGAAAACCGTCATTGAAACCGAGCCTCTGGCCCGGATCGATTATGTGGACGCTGTGGACGGCGTGACCATGCAGCCGGTGGATGTCGTCCGGGACGGCGTGCTGGTCGCCATGGCCGTGCATATCGGCAAGACCAGACTGATCGATAATTTTATCGTTGGGGAAGGGGTGTAGCGAGTTTTTCGTTGCGCTGCGGATTTCATGGTATCATGCAGTGCGAGCCAGTACCGCCGGAAGCTCGGAACAGCCGCAGGCTTGCCGCCCCATGAACAAAGCGTAAAACGCCGCGCCCGCGAATTGAGCAGCCTGCTGCATTCAATTCGCGGGCATTGACTATAAACAATGGAGCGCGACAGTACGGGGTGTTCC
>OLFV01002194.1_pt1 | contig 15450 bp, 16 predicted proteins | sample 1605551 | NCBI WGS metagenome assembly OLFV01 (sample SAMEA3888922, study PRJEB22519) | human gut metagenome | biome: human gut; feature: human-associated habitat; material: faeces | place: Denmark | collected 2011
GCCGCTTTTTATGCATGGCACCACTGATTGCCAAACCCAACCCATAATAAATTTTCCAATAGAAGTAAAAAATGTCTTTGCCAACCGGGGGTCTATCAGTTATGATAGAAAAAGAATGTTGATTGGGAGGTATTTATGAAACATCTGGAACATTTTCATGAACTGAAATCCCTGACCAGGAAGCAGAAGTTTTTTCTGCTGTCGCTGCTTCCTGTTTATTTTATGGTCATTGGGCTGTTTCTGCAGCCAATCCAGGAAATTGGTCCGGGAATCGTGCGTCTGATAAAAGAGCCGGATTTTCTGATTACGGATTATTTTGTTGTGGGCGGTGTGGGGGCGGCCCTCATCAACGCCGGTGCACTGACTCTTATGAGTATTGGCATCATCTACTTCATGGGTATGGATATGGACGGCCACACCATCACTTCCAGCTGTCTGATGTTCGGTTTCTCGCTGTTTGGCAAAAACCTGCTTAACATCTGGGCTATTTTGGCCGGAGTGTACCTGTACGCTAGGTATCACAAGACGTCCATGCGAAGGTATATTTATATTGGCTTTTACGGCACCAGCCTTTCGCCCATCATCACCCAGATGATGCAGGTGGGCAACCTGCCGGTGGTGATGCGGATGGCCATAGCCCTGGCCGTGGGGCTCATTATAGGCTTTGTGCTGCCGCCCCTTTCCACTCATGTGCATTTTGCACACAAAGGGTATTCTTTGTACAATGTGGGGTTTGCCGCAGGTATCATAGCGACGGTCATTGTGTCAGTGTTAAAATCCCTTGGAGTGGAGATAGAATCCAGGCTCATTTGGTCCACGGGAAACAATGAGATCTTTGGAATCGTGCTGTCCGTACTGTTTGGCGGAATGATTGTATTTGGGGTTGCGGTGCGGGGCAGAAGCATCTGGGAATCTTACAGAAGAATTATCAAATCCTATGGAATCGGCGGAACAGATTATCTGAGAGATGAAGGCGGTGCCAGCACTGTGTTCAACATGGGAGTCAATGGACTGTTTGCCACCTATTTTGTACTGGCAGTGGGAGGTGAACTGAACGGACCTACCATCTGCGGAATCTTCACCATTGTGGGCTTTGGGGCCACGGGAAAACATCTGAGGAACATAGCTCCGGTGATGATGGGGGTATATCTGGCCAGCTTTACCAAGACATGGAACATTTATCAGCCATCCCCCATGCTGGCCCTTTTATTCTCCACCACCCTTGCGCCGGTGGCGGGTGAATTCGGCGTGGTGGCCGGAATCGTGGCAGGCTACCTGCATTCCTCCGTTGCCCTCAATGTGGGAATTGTGTATGGGGGCATGAACCTGTATAATAACGGTTATGCAGGCGGAATCGTGGCCATATTCATGGTTCCTGTCATCCATTCCATCATGGACAGACGGGCAAGGGCAAGAGGCGGATTGTCGCTGTAAGAGTCCTGGGATGTGAAACGGTTTTATTTACAGAAACAGTTCCAGAAGAAATACCATGGCACATGCGGCCAGGGACACCTGGAACAGGCTCTTTCCCTTCCAGGCCAGAAGAACAGCCACTACCAAGGCTGCTGCGCCGGACCACACAGAGGCTGTGGCGTGGAGAATGGCAGGAAAGGTCATGACGGACAGGGTGACGTAGGGGACGTAATAGAGAAAGGACTTGACATATACGTTCTTTATCTCCTTCTTAATCAAGGTCAGCGGAAGAAGACGGATCAGGTAGGTCACGCCTGCCATCACAAGAATATACAGGTACACATTATGATTCATGTTCATTTTCCTCCTTTACAGGGAACAGAATGGCTGCGGCACCGGCAATCAGGATGGTTAGCAGGATGATTTTAAAGCCGGATGATAGACCTGCCAGCAGGGGGACATGGGCAAACACAAGGCTTAAGGCCATGGAGGCCAGGATGACGCCGGTGAGAATCCTGCTTGTCTTGGCCGGCGGAATCACCACGGCCAGAAACATTCCGTACAGTGCCACGTTCAGGGCGCTTAAAAGGCGTGCCGGAAGCAGTTCCCCGGAAACAGCTCCCAACAGGGTGCCGAGGGTCCAGCCGGGTACGGCGACACAGATGAGCCCATAGCTGTAAAAGGGACTTAAGAAGCCGGGCCGGCATACGGAAACGCCGAATATCTCGTCTGTAACTCCATAGGACATAAAGAAACGGTGGAAGAAGGGCATGTCTGCGCCCAGCTTCTGGGACAGGGAACAGGACATAAGACAGTAGCGCAGGTTGATGATGAGCTGGGCTATTGCCATTTCCATAAAGGGGGCCCCGGCCTGTATGATTCCCAGCGCTGCAAACTGTCCCGCGCTGGTCAGGTTTGTAAAGGACATGACAACGGACTGGAGGGTGGTGAGGCCGGCTCCCCTTGCCATGATTCCAAATGTAAAGGACACGGCCAGGTATCCCAGACCGATGGGTATGCCGTCTTTTAGTCCGCAATGAAATTGATGTGAATTGTGTTTCATGATAACCTCTCAGAATATGAATTGGGATAAGACACCCCTACCAATTATAACAGGAAAATCCAGGTTGTAAATGCGGATTTTATCAAATCCCGGGGAAACCCTCCTGAACCTTACCGGACCGGTCCTGCCTGGCGCCGGAGCCGTTACAATTGTGTGAATTCGGTTGACAGACCGGATAGATTGCCTTAGAATTGTTAGGTAACTAACAGAAACTGTTTTTCTGCATATAATAAAAGGAGTAAATTCCATGGCTGTTAATCCTACCGTCCGCCTTATCGCCACCCTTTCCAACCTGATCCGGCGCAAGATTGACAGCGCTGAGGGGGTGGGAGGGCTGACACCTGCCCAGAACGGAATCCTGCACTTTATTCTCGGCCGCTGCAGGGAGCAGGACCTGTTTCAGAAGGATATAGAGGAGGAATTTAACCTGCGCCGCCCCACGGCCACGGAGATTCTGAAGCTGATGGAGCGAAAGGGCCTGATTTACAGGGAGGAGGCGTCCTATGACGCCAGGTGTAAAAAAATCATTCCCACTGAAAAGGGATGGGAGCTGGAAGGACGGGTGCTTAAGGATATCCTGGAAATGGAACAGTTCATAACACGGGATATTCCAAAGGAAGAACTGGATACATTCATCCGAATCGGGATAAAAATGATGAAGAATCTTAAGTAATGGGGAAGGGCCTATGGCTGCCAACAGGCGGCGCCGTCTTAGGCTCTTTAAATTGCCCCAAAATCCAAGGGAATTTACAAAAAAAGGAGGTTTTAACAGTGAAAGGACAACATCAAAAGACAGTCCGGGCTTTGCTTGGCTCAGTCCGGGAGTATAAAAAGCCATCTCTTCTCTGCCCGGTTTTTGTGGTGCTGGAGGTGCTTATGGAAGTTCTGGTGCCCGGCGTCATGGCGCTGATGATTGATAAGGGGATGAGCGGAGGAAGTATCGGCTATATTCTGAAGATTGGAGCCGTGCTTTTAGTTATGTCCATGATGGCTCTGGTATTCGGTATCCTGGCAGGGACAAATGCGGCCAGGGCCTCGGCCGGTATGGCACGGAATTTGAGAAAGGATATGTTCCACCACATACAGGAGTTTTCTTTTTCCAATATTGACCGCTTTTCTCCTTCCAGTCTGGTGACGCGTCTGACCACGGACATCACCAATGTGCAGAATGCGTACCAAATGGTAATCCGCATTGCTATCAGAGGCCCCATCATGCTCTGTTTTGCGCTAATCATGGCTATGGGAATCAGCAGGGAGCTTTCCACCATCTTTTTTATCGTGCTGCCAATCCTGGCAGCGGGGCTCTTTTACATTGTGATAAAGGCCCATCCCTATTTTGAGGCTGTATTCAAGCGCTATGACGTGTTAAACCGCGTGGTTCAGGAAAATCTGAACGCCATCCGGGTGGTAAAAGCCTATGTGAGGGAGCCGTATGAAATCGAAAAGTTCCGGCACATATCCCAGGAGGTCTTTTACCAGTTTAAGTATGCGGAAAAGATTGTAGCCTGGAACAGCCCGCTGATGCAGTTCTGCATGTATAACTGTATCCTGCTGGTATCAGGGCTGGGAGCCAGACTCATTGTGGGAAGCAGAATGACAACAGGTGAGCTCACCAGCATGATTATCTATGCGGTCCAGATATTGTCCAGCCTGATGATGCTCTCTATGGTGTTTGTCATGGTCATCATGGCCCGTTCTTCGGCAGAGCGTATTGTGGAGGTGCTGGATGAAAAGAGCAGCCTGTCAGACCCGGATGACCCGGTACAGGAGGTGGCGGACGGCAGCATTGACTTTGAGCATGTGTCCTTCAGCTACATAGGAGATAAGGAGAAGCTGGCTCTTAAGGACGTGGATATCCACATAAAATCCGGAGAGACCATAGGTATACTGGGAGGGACGGGAAGTTCCAAAACCACTCTTGTGCAGCTGATACCAAGGCTGTACGACGTGACCGGAGGCTGTCTTAAAGTGGGCGGTCGGGATGTGAAGGAGTATGGGCTTAAGTCCCTGAGAAATCAGGTGGCAGTGGTTCTGCAGAAAAATATCCTGTTCAGCGGCACCATCCGTGAAAACCTGCGGTGGGGCAATGAAAATGCCACAGACGGGGAAATCAAGCGGGCCTGCTGTCTGGCCCAGGCAGACGAGTTTATCCGGCAGTTTCCCGACCAGTATGAAACCTATATCGACCAGGGAGGAACCAATGTATCCGGGGGACAGAAGCAGAGGCTCTGTATTGCCAGGGCCCTGCTCAAGAAGCCTAAGATATTGATTCTGGATGATTCTACCAGCGCAGTGGATACAAAAACAGATGCCATGATTCGCAGAGCGTTCCGGGAGGAGATTCCTGACACCACCAAAATAATCATAGCACAGAGGATATCCTCGGTGGAGGACGCAGATAAGGTGATCGTGCTGAACCACGGCGCTGTGGATGATTTTGGTACACCCCAGGAGCTGTTTGCCAGGAATAAGATTTACAGGGAAGTATATGAATCCCAGAAGAAAGGGGGAAATAATCATGATGGGAAATAAGAAAAATGCAGCCGTGAACCACCATTATGCCAAAACGGCAAAACGCCTTATGGGGTATGTGGCAGGCACTTACAGGCTCCAGTTTGTCTGTGTGCTGGTGACCATTGTCATAAGCGCTCTGGCCAATGTGGCGGGACCGCTGTTTTTGATGGTGCTCATAGATGATTTTATCACCCCTCTCCTGGGGCAGCAGCGTCCTGATTTTACGGTTCTGAACCATGTTATGGCAGGGCTGGCGGCCTTTTATGTGGCCGGAGTTATTTGTACCTACACTTATAACCGTCTGATGATAAATATTGGCCAGGGTGTCCAGAAGCGTATCAGGGATGAGATGTTTGAGCATATGCAGACGCTGTCTGTACGGTATTTTGACCGTCATCCCCATGGAGAGCTTATGAGCCGCTATACCAATGATATCGACACCCTGAGACAGATGATTAACCAGGCTCTGCCCATGGTATTGTCCTCCTTTGTCACCATCATAGCCATATCCGCGGTGATGATAGGTATCAGCGTTCCCCTCTCTGTCCTGGCAGCAGCCATGATAGTTCTCATGCTCTTTGTCAGCAGGACTTTGGCAGGCCGGTGCGGACGGTATTTCGTGGCGCAGCAGCTGGCTATCGGAAAGGTGACGGGATACATTGAGGAGCGTTTAAGCGGACAGAAGGTCATCAAGGTATTTAACCATGAGGAGGAGACAAGGGAGGAATTCGACAAGCTGAATGACCGGCTCTATGACAGCGCATTCCACGCCAACAAGTACGCCAATGTTATTATGCCGGTCATTACCAACATAGGCAACCTGCAGTTTGTGCTCACAGCCATCGCAGGAGGGATTCTGTCACTAAGTGGCCTGGCAGGGCTGACCCTGGGCCAGATTGCTTCTTATCTCCAGTTTACAAAGAGCTTTAACCAGCCCTTTGCCCAGATATCCCAGCAGTCCAACTCCATCATCATGGCCCTGGCAGGGGCAGAACGTATTTTTAATATGATGGATGAGGAACCGGAGACAGACCAGGGAAATGTGACCCTTGTCAATGTCCGTGTGGATGAAAGCGGAAAAATGACAGAGGTACCGGAACGGACCAGCCTGTGGGCGTGGAAATATCCCCGTGAGGACGGTACGGCCGCTTACACAAGACTTACCGGTGATGTGCGGTTTCAGGATATGGACTTTGGATACGAGCCGGGGCATGCAGTGCTCCATGACATCAGCCTGTATGCGAAGCCGGGGCAGAAGCTGGCTTTCGTGGGAGCCACAGGGGCGGGAAAGACCACCATTACCAATCTGATTAACCGTTTTTACGACATACAGAAGGGATCTATCACGTATGATGGTATTGATATCCGCCATATAAAGAAAGACGACCTGCGCCGCTCTCTTGGCATCGTGCTTCAGGATACCCACCTGTTTACCGGTACAATCAGGGAGAATATACGGTATGGAAAGCTGGATGCCACAGACAGGGAGATCTGCGATGCGGCGAAGCTGGCCAATGCCGACCAGTTTATAGAGATGCTGCCGGAAGGATACGATACCATGCTTACAGGAGACGGCGAGGAGCTGTCCCAGGGCCAGCGCCAGCTTTTAGCCATTGCGCGGGCAGCCATTGCAGATCCTCCGGTCCTGATTCTGGATGAAGCCACTTCCAGCATTGATACCAGGACAGAGGCTATGGTGCAGAGAGGCATGGATGAGCTGATGAAGGGCAGGACCGTATTCGTCATAGCCCACAGGCTTTCCACCATCCGCAATTCAGACGCTATCATGGTCCTGGACCATGGCAATATCATTGAACGCGGCACGCACGACGATCTGATCGCCAAGAAGGGTACCTATTACCAGCTCTACACCGGCGGGTTGGAGCTGGAGTAGGAGAGGTGTCCGGCCACAGGAAGGTAGCAGGAAGGTGGCAGGAAGGTGGCAGGGAGGTGGCAGGAAGGTGACGGGGAGGTGGCCGGTGACGTGGCCGGCCCAGCCAAACTGCTTTCCATGTATTGACTTTCCACGGAGAATGCAGGTATAATTTCCTGTATTGGATTCTGCCAAACGGGAATCCGTTAAAAACTAGGAGGAAATGTTATGAAGAAAAAATTAAGCCTATTGCTGTGTGCAGCCCTGACAGCCACTACCCTGGCCGGCTGCGGCCAGGCACAAAGCAGTCCTGCCGGTACAGATGCCGGTACAGAAGCTTCGGCAGCTGGGACCGCCGGGTCAAAAGAGGGAGAAAAGATCCTTACCTATGCTGTGATGGAGGAACCGGAAACACTGGACCCCACACTGAATAACTACAGCACATCGTCCACCTTCCTGCAGAATATGTTCTGCGGCCTGTTCCAGCTGGAGGCAGACGGAAGCCTGAGCAATGCCATGTGTGACACATATGAGGTAAGCGGGGACGGTCTGACCTACACCTTTACATTGAAGGACGGACTTAAATGGTCCGATGGAAGTGATCTGACGGCAGGAGACTTTGAATATTCCTGGAAACGCGTCCTGAATCCTGATACGGCTTCTCCGGCTGCTTGGGAACTGCACTATCTGAAGGGCGGGGAAGAATACAACACACAGGGCGGCTCTGCCCAGGATGTGGGGGTAAAGGCTGTGGATGACAAAATCCTGGAGGTAACCCTGAAAGCACCTACGCCATATTTCCTTTATCTGACAGCGTCCAGCAACTTTTTCCCTGTCAAGCAGGAGGTGGTGGAGGGACAGGATCCCTGGACCAAATCCGCGGATACCTATGTGTGCAACGGTGCATTTACCCTGGAGAAGATAAATCCCCAGAGCAGCTATGTGCTGAAGAAAAATCCCAATTACTATGACGCGGACTCCGTCAAACTGGACGGAGTGGAAATCGTGATTATCCAGTCTCCGGAGTCAGCCCTGTCCGCATATAATGCAGGTGAGATTGACGCTATGGGCGATAACCTGGTAACTTCCCAGGCCATTGACCAGTATGGGGATACAGAAGAGCTGAAAGGATATGACAAGATTGGAACCAGATATTACGATTTCAACTGTTCCAAAGAGTATCTGTCCAATCCGGATGTGAGAAGGGCCCTGGCCATGGCTATTGACCGCAGGACAATCTGCGAGTCCATCGTTCCGTCAAAGCCTGAGCCGGCCTACGGATTCGTGCCTTATGGGATACCATATGAAGGCTTCTCCGAGGATTTCCGCACCGTATCAGGTGATTTGATTCAAGAGGATGTGGAAGCTGCAAAGAAACTCCTGGCAGACGCGGGATATCCCAATGGAGAGGGACTGCCTGTTCTGACCTTTATTGTTACCAACACAAAAGAGAATAAGGACATTGCCCAGGTAATCCAGTCCATGTGGAAGGATAATCTTGGAGTCCAGGCAGACATTGTTACCTTTGAGTCAAAGGTGTACTGGGATGAGCAGAAGGCAGGAAACTTTGATGTTTGCTTTGACGGATGGACCGGTGACTATCTGGATCCCGACACAAACCTGAACTGCTTTACCCAGGCCCGCGCCTACAACCAGAACCGTTGGAGCGGTGAGAATGCCATGAAGTATGACAGCATGATAGAAGAATGCCGCAACCTGGCGGATAACAGTAAGCGTATGGAGATATTCAAGGAGGCGGAGGCCATCCTGATGGATGAGATGCCCATTATACCGCTGTATTATCTGAATGCCATTGTCCTGGCAAAGCCGGATGTGACCGGTCTGGTGAAGAACGCAGATGGCCATACCCTGTTCAGAAATGCGGATAAGCTGTAATGGCTATGATTTAAAACAGAAGATTGGCAGCGCCGGATATCTCTCCTTTGGCAAAGGGAAGGGATCCGGCGCTGCTTTTTGCATGGATATAAAGCGTAATTTCTCAGTTTAAAAGCAGGGGAGATATTGAAAGCAGTACCTTTATATGCTATACTGGACCAATCAGATTGTTTCTGAACAATCTATATAAAAATCTTTTCCGGCATAAAATCCAATGTTTTCTGCCGGAGACTGGCATATCTGCCGGGATTTCCGCTCATATCACATAAATCAAATAGTTCATGGAGGGCAATGCCTATGGGAAAATGGCACAAAGGGCGCATCAGAAGTTTTTTTAGGGATGGAAAGAGAAAAGTGGATTTGCAGCTAAAACAGCTGGCAGACAGCGGAAGGCCTCTGGATATAAGCCTGACCAATGACTTCGCCTTTAAGAAAACCTTCCGCAACAAGATTGCGCTGACAGGGCTTTTAAGCAGTCTGCTGGACATTCCGGCAGGTGAGATCACCAGTCTGGAATTCCCGGACACATTTCTTCACGGGGAATATGCTGAGGACCGGGAAGGAATACTGGATGTAAAGGTGCGCCTCAACCACTGTAAAAAAGTGAATATAGAAATACAGCTTTTGTCACATCCTTTCTGGGAGGAACGGAGCCTCTTTTATATCAGCCGTATGTATACAGAAGATTTTTTGAAAGGCCAGAATTATGATGCGTTGGAGGAGTGTATACATATCAGCATCCTGGGATTCCCACGGAAGGGAACAGAGCATTTTTATTCGGTCATACGGCTTATGGATGATAAAACCGGGCGTGTCTATAGTGGCAAAATCAGCCTGCGTGTGCTATACTTAAGTCAGCTGGTTTCCTGCAGTGAGGAGGAAAAACAAACAGAGGTATATCACTGGGCAAAGCTTATATCTGCCCGTGACTGGGAGGTGCTTAAAGATATGGCAAAGAGAAACCGTTATATGAAGGAAGCGGTGGAGGAACTGGAACGCCTGAATGCCGACAAAGAACTGCGTTATCTGTACCTGGAGCGCCTTAAGGCAGCCAGTGACGAAGCTACCATGCAAAGCTATTATAAGAGGCTAGCAGAAGATGCGCAGAAGAATGGGCTGGCGCAGGGCTTGGAGCAGGGCTTGTCACAGGGCATTAAAGCCCTTATAAAAGATAACCTGGAAGAGGGGAAAGACAAAAAAGTCATACTGACCAAGCTGGAGAAACATTTTTCATTGACAGAAAAAGAGGCGCAGGCCTATTTTGATATGTATAACAATATGAGTTAAGAAGCAGAACCGGCCAAAAGGCCGGTTCACTGTTTCTATATTCTGTTTTACCATGGGATAGGACAATTATTTCTCTGTATGAGGCAGCCGTCCCCTGAGAAAACGCTTTTTTAATTCTGAGAGGCTAAATGGAATCAGAGGATAAATATAGCTCTTTCCGGCAATGGTTCTGTTGAATATGATGGCACAGGCGGACAGGATGATTCCGATGACAAATCCCCATATATTCAGGATGGATGTCAGTATCAATATAATGATACGCATGAATTTCATGGCATAACCTAATTCAAAACTGGCCTGGGAATAATTGGCAATGGTAACAAAGGCCATGTAGAGCATGGTCTCACTGTTAAACCAACCTGATTTTACCGCATATTCTCCCAGAACAATACCGGCAATCACACTGAGGGGGGTGGTCAGCATATTGGGGGTATTGACAGCCGCCAGCCGCAGGCCGTCAATGGCAAATTCCAGTATAAGAAGCTGCCATATTAAAGGCACATTAAGCGGGTCCGAAAGCCGGATAAATGCCAGCCAGTCCGGTATGAGCTCCGTATTCTGCATGAACAGAAGCCATGTAGGGGTTAGAAGCAGGGACAGCAGGGATATGGTCATCCTGGACAGACGGAGGTAAGTGCCTGTAATAGGAGGAAAGTAGTAATCATCTGCCTCCTCAATGATATCAAAGACAGAGGAGGGAAGTATCATGGCAGAAGGAGAGTTGTCTACCAGGATAATGATATTTCCTTCCAAAATTGAGGCGGCAGCCGTGTCCGGCCGTTCTGAAAATTTAAATTTTGGGAATGGATTGAACCATTTATAGGGAAAGAGACACTCTGCCAGGCTTTCCTGATTCATGGTCAGCGCATCTACCTTCAGATTTTGAATCCGTTTCTTGATTTTATCCAGGAGCTGCTTATCAACCCTGTTTTCCATATAACAGATGGCAATGTCAGTGTGGGAGCTCTCTCCGGCCGATGTTATTTCCACGGTAAGCCTGGGATCGCGGATTCTCCGCCGAATCAGGGCCGTATTAAAAATCAGGGTTTCCACAAAGCCATCTCAGGAGCCCCGCATGACTTTATCCTTTTCCGGTTCGCTGACACCGCGGGAAGGATAGGTGCGGCAGTCAATCGTAATACATTTATCATAACCGTCAATAAAGAGACAGGATACACCGGACAGCAGCTGGACGGTCATATCCTGGTCATTGGAAAGCAGTCCGATCTCGCCGTAAGGAACATACTGTTTGGAGAAGCCGTGGGCGTCCTTTGGCATATCCTCCGGCTTGATGGTGGAGAACACCTGCAGAATTTTTAACAGGGAATCATCCTTTGTAAAACCATCTATGAAATAAAGACATGCTTCCCGGCCGCCGATGTGGACTACGCGGTAAACCACGTCAAAATTCGTCTCTACATTCAGCTTCTTGTGAAGGTAGGTAATGTTGTCTTTTAAATTTTGGGAAAATTCCATGGTTTCTTCCTTTCTGTGTGACTTCAGATAAAAATTATGGCTTAAGTTAGTATGTACCGATGAAAGATAAATATACAAAAGACATTTGTCTTTGGTCTGCGGACGGATGGGAGAAATTTATATAAAAACTTGTATATAGGGGAAAGGAATTCACTAATATGCACAAAAATGATTGACAAATCATGGGAGCGGTGGTATAGTGTCCATGTAAGAAGCACAAAGGAGTGCCTTACGGGTTTTTGTTTGGTATGGGGATGCCAGATAAACTAATAGTGTGACGGTTTTTGATCGTGACTGAGAGCTGCCTTCTGTGGGGGAAGGGCGGCTCTCATTTTTTGTGTCACAGTAAAAATAAACCACCTGCTCTGCAGGTGGAGGGAATATCTTCAGATAAAAGCAACTCCTGTGCTAAACTAGATGTAGGTCTGCAAACCACAAATAAAAAGCACAGGAGGTCCAAAATGGACAATAATAGTTTAGCGCACACAAAATGGGATTGCAAGTATCATCTGGTTTTTGCACCAAAATATCGTAGACAGGTAATCTATAAAGATATCAAGGCAGATGTAGGACAAATCCTTGGGACATTATGCCGAAGAAAAGGAATCGAGATAATCGAGGCACAATGCATGCCAGATCATATTCATATGCTGGTAAGCATTCCGCCCAAATATTCAGTATCAGAGGTGGTGGGATATCTCAAAGGAAAAAGTTCACTCATGATATTCGAGAAGCATGCGAACCTAAAGTATAAGTACGGAAACCGTCATTTCTGGTGCCGTGGATATTACGTGGACACAGTAGGAAAGAATACGGCGGCAATAAAGGCATACATCCAAAATCAGATAAAAGAGGACTTGGAATAATATCAATTTTTACCACCTCCTGGTGGGAGGTGAAATCCAGAACATAGGACGTTTTTTCTGGTTCGGGAATCTGGCAGGCCTTTTTACGCAGCCTGGTTGCAGCATTATAAAAAGAACTGTTGCTGATGTTATGTAGTTCACCCCATGCATGATCCGTCAAGCCGCTCTGGCGGCCCTCCGTGATAATTTGGAGCCATTCTTGCTCAGAACGATAGATCCGGCGCTTTGTCATGGAACCTCCTCCGTTTCATCATCCTATCGGATATAAGATTACCAATAGGATAGTGTAGTAAAAAACTACTTACTACCATTATGAATGGGAAATGGTTCCTTGGCTACCTACCCAATATTTAGGCGCTTTATATCAGAAGAACGATATAACCGAATGCTAGAAAGCTATGACAAAGCCATGGAGGAGATAGATGACCTCAAGGGGTTACTGAAAACAGTTCTTGAAAATACTGGAAAGGTTGTACCGGTGCAACAGAAGTGGGACATAGAACATGCCACAGGCAAGGATGACATGGTCAAGGAGAATCTAATCAATGTAATTGTAGTGTTCCTCAATGGGAGGTATGTAAATGCAGTATGGAATGTGTACTACTTCATCCTGGGCATGAGACAGGTACGTGGTAGAGGAACAAGCAAGGGAATGAGGGGGTAGCGACATGTAGTTGAAAGATATAACAGTTAAACACATAACACCAGAGGAACTGCCGTCTATTCTGTGTTTCCAACTTAGTTATAAACATCACACAGAACTGGGGAAAGACACATCTGAGGAAATGAAGCTGCTGAACCAGCTTAAGAATGAGTGGGGAGTGTAGGTATTGCAAATATAAACGCAATAACCACGTATTATCCATTGCGATATCGCAACAGAAGGGAGAACAACATGAATAAAGAAGAGATAAAGAAAATTGTGGTGGACTACATAAACAAGAATGAATCGGCCAGCTATGCGGAACTGCAGTGGCTGTTTGAGAAGAAGGGCTATGACTACAAAGGAAAACTGCTGTCCTGTTCGGATGTCTGCGAACATGTAGTGTTCTGGAGTGGCTGGAATGCGGAAGCCTTTGACCTGATGACGGAGCTGTTGCATGAGGGAGTGGCCTACCGGGCCAGCGCATCCCCTGCGGTATCTTATGGATGGGGCCGCCCTTACCCTGCCAAAGGTACAGCGCGCGGTGCAGTATAAGACGGACCATTGGGCGCCGGTGGTGTTTGTAAAGGGATTGGATCCGGAACTTATGACGTCACAAGTTAAGATAAAGGAAGAGGGAACGGAATGAGATGTAATTTCTGTGGTATCAACTGCTGTTACTTAAAATTTTGGTGGACATGGCAATAGACTAGTTATCCTGGATGATTTTAAACATGATACTGGTCGATTGGAGGAGGGTAATAGAGGGAGCGGTTTATAGTACAACCGCAGCATGTTGGTTTTAAAGATCAGAAACTCTCCCATTTCATTGATTCGGATAGGGCCGGTAGGACTTTCAAGAAAAGTGCCAATGCTAAAGAACGGTGAAAACTCCATTGGGAATAAAAGAAAATCCCCATGGTTATCAGTATTGGAAAATCCTTTTAAGGTTTTTTTGCATCCGGACACCATTAGTAAAGTATAAAATTCATTTTTCATAGCGAACACCTCCTGATTATGATGAAACATGTATTTGCAGATATTCTATATTTCCATCCTTTCCTGTGGGGAGAGCCGGTGAGGCTCATAATTGTGCCTCACCGGCTTAGGGACAAATATATAAAATCAAAGCTCTGACCATTTGATAGTCTAAGCATATATGAAATATATGTCTTAGGTATGTCTAAAATATAAAAAGACAGTTATTTAAAATTTTTATAAATTAATATCAGATATGATGTGGATTTGATATGAAAAGAAAGATATTAATTAGGGCTGATTTGGCAATGTTGAAAATAAATTCATAGTTGATGAGTAATCAAGTGGTTGAGAAAGATTATATTTTATGTCGTAATCAATTAATGGTTGAGGGAAAAGATTTGGCTTAATAGCAATAACGTTGCAGGAACAATCGGCAGGTACCATTTTCAAAAGCTCTGCTATATCTCTGAAGGGTAAAATTATGTCAATCATAATGACATCGGGAGTAAACATTTTACAGATAACAGAAGCTGCAAGACGGGTAGATGCAAGATAGCAGTCATAGCTGGCAGTATACAAAATTTGGTATAGTTGGTTTCTTAAATAGGAATCCTTGCTAACGATAAGTATTCTAGTTTCCATGGATTCACCTCCTTTACTTAAGTATACGATAATTTAGTAATATTACAATAGAAGAATGAAAAATAATATAAAAATAATAAATTAACAGAAAAATAATGGGATAAAAAGTTAATTAAAATACATTTTTATCCAAATAGGGGCCATTAACGGTGTAACGACGCAAGCCTTTATATATAGCAACTGGTTAATTCAAACCCAACACATGCTACTGAGGACTACGGAGAAGATAATGTTAAGCTGGTTCTGAAAGTACCAGATGAGGTTTTATCATACTTTTAAATGGAGGGCAGGTAAAGGATGTTGAAAGACTATAGTTTAAGACAATATGCGCTGGCTTATGCGAAAGTGGGGATGGCAGTGTTCCCCTTAGTTCCGAAATCCAAAAATCCTGCCACACAACACGGATTTCAGGATGCCACAACGGATTTTAACCAGATTGACAAGTGGTGGATGAAGAATCCGAATTATAACATTGGAATAGCAACTGGCCAAGTTAGCGGCGGACTTATTGTCATTGATTTGGATATTGACAAGGAAAAAGGAAAGCATGGCAACGAGACTTTAAGGGACTGGGAAGCAGAGCAGGGGCAACTGCCAGATACATGACGGACGATAACCGGCAGTTGATATATGTGGGGACGGTGGTTACTTTGTGGCTCCATCCAGTATACATGAAAATGGTAATCGGTATGAATGGGAACAGGCCCCGGATGAATTTGTCATTGAGAAGGCAGCCGGGATAACACTATTTTCCGCCTGGCCTGCAGTTTACAAGCCAAAGGATTGTCAGATGAGG
>OLFV01002201.1_pt1 | contig 15390 bp, 9 predicted proteins | sample 1605551 | NCBI WGS metagenome assembly OLFV01 (sample SAMEA3888922, study PRJEB22519) | human gut metagenome | biome: human gut; feature: human-associated habitat; material: faeces | place: Denmark | collected 2011
AAATGCTGAACTTATTCAAGTTGTAGTTGGCATAAAGTGTCTGGCGGTTCCCGAGGCGATGTTGGAAGATTCACTGCGCCTTGTACAAGTATTCAATTTTTATGCCTAATTTTTTAGTTTCGTGTCCAATTTTTGTTGACAAGTGCATTTCTCAATCGGAATCCCCCAAAAATTACCCCTAACCGTATAAGCTGTGCCATCAGAAGTAATTTTAGAATTAGTTCCTACTACAGTGCTATAGAGACTTGATGCCTTGGTCGTATCACCAATCACAATCGTACCTTCTCGTCCACTACTCGCACTATTTCCTAGTGAAGTTCCTTTATAGCCAGCATGGGCATCATTTCCTAGTGCCACCCCACCTTTGCCATGACTTCCTCCTTCTACCACACTAGCCCCATTGCCAATGGCAATAGAGTCATCAACAGCAGATGCCCCTTTGCCTAAAGCAATCGCATTTTTTCCCACGCTAGAATTGGTCGATTTCAGTGAAGTTCCATTTTGGTCATAAACAATTGTATCGGCAGCACCCGATACCATAGGCGAAAATCCGCTCAACATTCCTGCTGCCAGGATAGCGGCTATAGATACTTTTTTCTTAGTAACAGAACTTGTACTATGATTTTTAGCAATTTCAGAAACTACGGTATAGCAATGTTTCGCATGATTCCAAATGACTTTGTAAATATGATTCATGATATACCCTCTCTTTCAATGAATTCAGGGAGTAGGATAGGTTCGTAAAGATTCAGCGAATCCCTAAGCACTTATCCTTTTTTCTTCTGTTCTCGAATCACTTTTTGTTTGGCTCTGTGCTGGGCTTCCCGGCAGGTCTCACTGCAATAGAAACGCCTCCTGTCCAAAGGGTCTTTGACAATGACGTTTTTTCCACAAGTATGGCACTGGAATTGTCGAATGCCTTTTTCTCTTTTCTTTTCCGGATGTTTCCAGTACAATTTCTCACAATGGACACAGCAAAATTTGAAACGATTATCGGATGGATCATAGACATTGACCACTTCCCCGCACTGCAAGCACCGAAATGAACGAATGAGTACGGCTTCCTGCGTATGTACTTCATCCTTGGGCAGTCGTTTCCGATTGGCAGCTACACGGCAGGCTGGCGAGCAATATTTCTGCCAACTTTTTAGTGGAGTAAACTCTTTCCCACACCATTGACATTTCATACCATACGCATGCCTCCCCTCCTACACACTATCCACTCCGGAAGAATTTTTCTTTTCATGATTTGAGAAAATATCTCTTTTCTCACTTTCCATTTTCTCCGCCTGTGAATAACAGTGCTTAAATTCCTATTTAGACAGTACTACCCCCCCCGAATTTCGTCAATGCCTAAACTAACTGATCACTACATGTTAAAACGCTATATGGAGAATGGGTATATTTCCGAAATAGCATCCATTGGATCATTCCTATCTCCCGTAACCTGAGCAACAAAAAACTGGTGGCTCATCATCGGGAGAACCTCCCAGTGATGAGTCACCAGTCACGAATCACAAATCACGAATCTTAAAATTCACACTTCCAAAGGCCATGCAGATTGCAATATTCATACACCACGCCATGAGGCACATCAGCAAAGGCGGCTTTCGGTTCTTCTCCCGGTTTCAGATAGCGCACTTGGAATCCCTCTTCGGTCACCAAGGCGATCCACTGGATGTAATGGTTTTCCAACATAGGATGCAGCACTTCCCCCACTTGTACGTGAAGGAGATCCCCCTCGTGAGTCACCACCGGTACATGTTTTTCTCTGGCTCCATCACTGGTGCCTGCTACCAAGGGCTGCAATGTTTCGCCACAGCAAGAAACAGCCATGGCTTCGCCGGTTTTGAATACGAAAGAATCGCAAGATGGGCAATAATAGATATGAAGTGTCATGATACTCTCCTTTCTCTGCAGGTGGCAGAAAAAATTAGGTGACCAGTGACCAGGGATCAGGTGTTATTGGTTAGGTACTACACTCTCCTAAACGTAATTCTTGTCCGCTTGCCATGTTCATGGGGAAGCAGATCACCCGTCGAGCCTCTCTTGTATCCTCCCTTAGCAGGAAAGATACGCCCCAAAAATGATGATCTTACCAGTCACGGGCCGCTTTATCGATGTTCTTCTATATCTATATATTACCATATGGTTCGATATTTATCAATCTAAAGATATAATGGTTAAGAAAACGCTGAGTAACCTTTTCTCCCCTATTTCCCCTCCTCGGCCAAAAGACTCTCCACAGCCCATTCCACTTCCTCACGGGGAATCCGTTCTTGTTCCAATCGCCAACCGTTATCGTGAATCAATTTCCATGCCATTTTCTCACTGACGGTCAAATAGTCCGGGATGGTGGTGGTATTTCCTGTATCTTTCACTTTGGGATCCACATAGGCCAGAAGCGTTTCTTTGTCCATCAGAAAGGAATGAATCTTCATTTCTGGCAATACTTTTCGAAGATTGCTCAGGATATTGAATCCATCGTGGTCCAAATCGCCCCAATAATATATTTCCTTATCGGCTAACCAAGGTGCGGATTCTGCCATTTCCAAGACGCCATAGCCCATGCCGAAGAGAATGAGGCTGTCTTCGGCATCGGGGAAGGTATAGCCATTCACCTTGTTCTCCGTGATGAAGATACGGCGGTGCGGTGGCTGGAAATCGGCGATATCATCCTGCGAAAGGAAGAGTTTTCTGACGCCGGCAAAGCGCAGGTGCTCATCGAGACTTCGAACGCAGATGGAGGGCGTCGGGACTTTCTGTACGAAGAGTTTCTCCCAGAGTTCGTCACTGCTCTCAGCGGTATTTTCCGGGAAGAGGGCATTCCAGAGAGTCCGCACCAGGAAATTGTGATTCTCCAGAAATTTCGTATCGACGCCGGGGATCGCCATCTCGCGAAGGTATCCTTCCCGCTGCTCCTGTTCCAGCATGAAGCGGGCAATGGATAGCGCCATGGGAAAGAAATCTTCCGCGAAAATCCGGACAAAATACGTGAGGTACCAGTCACGGAGAGAGGGCATCTGGCTTTCTACCGCTGAAAGACCGGCCAGAAATTCTTTTTTCTTCTTCGTGAGTCCGAGGAGCGCCATGGCGTCCTCCGGGGTATCGATGAAGACGCGGACAGGCATCAGCTGTTTCCCAAAGGAGACCGTCTGCTTTCGTTTTTCTTCTGCATACCAGAGGGGATGACCGTCTGATGCTTTCGGCGCTTTGCGCCAGAAGTCCTGCCAGGCGAGAAGCTCGTCCCAGCTGGTTTCTATATCCTGCGGCCGCTTGAGCGGCATGCTCAGATAGGGGACTTCGCTCCCTTCTGCGAGCGCCACGTAGAGTTTGCCATTGGCTTCCAGGCGCGAGAGTTTCTTTCTGAGCGGCTCGTCAAACTTTCTTCTCATGGGCTTTGAGCTCCTTCCGGTACTCACCGATAGAGAGGTTTCGGATCTGCGACTGGCGCTTCTCATTCTGCGAGACGAAGCCTAGGTGAGAAATGTACGGCTCGATGGTCGGGATCTTGGCGAGCGGCGTCACGACAAGAAGCTGCAGTCCCATTTTGCGGAAAAGTTCGAGACCGAAGCGAGCGGACTCATCCGAGCTCTTCAGGAAGGCTTCGTCGATCGCCGTAAAGCGGAAGGTCGGAAGCGCACGGCTGCCGATGATGCCAAAGCTGTATACGAAGCTGGCCGCCAGGATCGTGTAGGCGAGTTTTTCTTTCTGCCCGCCGGACTTGCCGGAGGAGTCGGTATAGTGCTCGTACTCTTCGCCGCATCTGCCATCCTCCATACGGATGCGTTCGGAGACGGCAAAGGTGTACCAGTTCCGGACATCGGTCACCATCGCTGTCCATTTCTTATCTTCTTCCGCTCGTCCCGGGCGGCTCTTAGAGAAGCGGGACAAGATTTTTTCGATTTCGAGGAATTTCTCTTCGTTATAGTTATCATCACTGCCCGTGATGGCACTGTCGGTGCAGGCCTTCAGCTGCTGACGGAAATGCTTGATTTCACTGTTCAGTGACTCGATGCACTCGATCTCGATATAGTGCCCCACATTGTAGTCGATGTCGTAGAGCGAGCGGTTGATTTCCTCAATGCGCTCCCGGATGACATCGCGATTCGAGAGGAGCTTCGACTGGAATATCGCCATATCCTGAATCGTATTCTCACGAAGTCGCTTCTTGAATTTCGGCAGCAGTTTCGGCAGATCATCTTCGCCAATGCGGCGGTAGAGCTCCTTGTACTCGCTCCTGTTTGCGCGGTTCAGCTCGTTCGTAAGATTCGGATCACTTTCATTATGGAGTGAGAGGTACTGCAGATACTTCGACATGCCAGACGACATGGCCGAGCCGCTCTGCTCCTTCTTTGCGCCCCACTTTTCTTTTTCTTCCCGGATCCACTTATGGTACATCCCCTGCTTTTCGGTCATGGACTTCAGCGTGAAGAACCCTTTCTTGATGCAGTCTTCACGGTGCTTGTCCAATAGGTCGAAACCTTCGCGGCGGATGAGCTCCGGCGCGCTGCAGAGGATTTTCTCGTCCGCGGCTTTTTTATCTTCATATTCTTGGATCTGGCGCACAAGTCCGCCCAGCTCACCGTCTGCGCGGCGAATAGCCGTCTCAATCTCTTTTTTCTCTTTCTCGAGCGCTTTCACTTCGCGGTCGAGACGAACGAGGATATTCGAATGGCCCTTGAGGCTTTGGATGATGGCTTTCTGCTTGTCGACGCGGTCTGCAAAATACTGGCAGTCAATGTCCTTGAAATTATCCACCACGAGAAGGTTCTCTGCGGCATTCCGCTTTCGGATGACGGACTCTCTCTCCGCCACGATCTGCTGGACGATTTTCCTCTGCATAGCGCGCTCCCCTTCGAGGCGTTCCAGTTCCTTTCTGATGAGAGCGATCTTTTCTTTGTTCGAGAAACCGAGCACGTAATAGCGACGGTCATGGAGCGCGTGGCGGTCATCTTTCTGATGGCGGCGCCCCTGCGTCTTGATCTGGCCTTCGAGCGACAGCGCGAAGCGGGCTTTCTTGAATTCCGCGGTCGTTTCCGCGCACACGTGATCGAAGCGGTGCACCAGCTCGGAGGCAAGCCAGCCCGCATACGGCGAGTCACGCTTGATATGAAGCTTCCTCGCCGCCGACGTTTCCGGCAGGTCTGTCATCGAGACGGGCGGCGTGTATTCGTCGACGCGGTAGTACACCATGCGGCGGCCGAGAAAATGTTTTTCCATCCAGTCGATGACTTTGCCATAGAGACTTTCCGGCACGAGGAGCGATACGCCGAATTCCCCGAGAAGCCTCTCGAGTGCGCCTTCCCACTTCTTCTCCTCGGGCTTCACTTCCATGATTTCCCCAGCAAATGGCATATCTTTCTCCGCCACCTTGAGGTCGCAGCAGAGGTCTTTGCGGATGGCAATGAAGGGGGCCGGGATATTGCTATCTCGCTTCAGAAGGGACGCGAGCTCTGTCTTGTCCGCAGAAATCTGCGATACGATATCCTGTTCCTTGCTGTCGGCCTCGAATTTCTTCGCATCCAGTGCGTCATACTCCGCCTTGAGTGCGCCCACCAGTTCTTCGAGCTCTTTTCGCCGAGTCAGGAAATCCTCCAGCACCGTCGGCACAGAAAGCCCCAGCACATCCGCATAGACGCGGTAATTCTCCGCCTGCTTCATCACCTGCGCGAGATCTTTCTCGCAATTCTTGAGGTCTTTTTCCGCAACATACAGGCGGTTGCCGCCATTCTGCCACATTTCCTTCTTCTTGGCGTCGATATCTTCCAAGGCATGGGTGAGTTCCGCCGCAAAGGACGTGCGGCGAGCACGCATTTCTTCCTGCTGCCGGTTGCTCTCTGTAAGCGCTTCCGTGAGGAGCTTGATTTCCTCCCGCGCCAGATACGGCTGCACCCCCTCTTCCATCAGGGAGAGCTCGCTCTCTTTGAGGAGGCAGGCATCATAGGTATCCGACGCCTTCACGATAGGGCGAAGAAGGTCCATCTTCTCTCGGTCACGCACGATGGCATCATGGATGCTCTTCAGGGTATGGAAATGGGTGAGGAGGCGCTGGATATTCTCTTCCATCTCCGCCCTGTCTACATCACCAAGCATATTCTTGCGGACGAAATCGGTGATCCCATTCACTTTCTTCATGGAGACGGTCTGCTGGAAAAGGTCGAGCGCGTCATCACTCACAATGCCGAAGAGCGACTTGAATTTCACCGCATACGAGGTGTAGTCATTGAATACTTCCACATAGAGTGATTTCTTCAGACGCTTCTTGAGATCGCTGATGTTATTCCCAAAGCCGCCGAAATCTTTCTTGATGGAGAGACTGCGCTCTGCCACGACGAAGAAGCGGGCCGGACGCTCGCTCCCGGGCTGAAAGAAAAAGACCTGCGCAAGTGTCACGTAGCTGTCCTTCTCTACATCCGAAAAGACGGCGAGGATGACGGAGTACTTATTCTTATCACGGAGTGCGACCGGCTCTTCTTCACCGGATGCATTGCTCCTCTTCGCATAGTAACCGCGCACGTAGGACGTGAGCGAACGCTCACGGCTCCCCGAGTCAGCGGCCTTGTTGTAATTGATTTTCGGTTGCGGGATGAGGAGCGTCAAGATGGCATCGACCAGAGTCGACTTGCCCGAGCCGATTTCCCCGGTGAGGAGCGACGTATTGCCGCCCAACTCGAAAGGCCAGACCGCGCCGTCGAAGGTGCCCCAGTTGTACACTTCGAGCCGCCGCATGCGGTAGCCCGGGCCCACATCTTCCATGCGGCCGTCTGTATCAAAGAGATTCATGGGTATCCTCCTTTTCTTCCGCTTTGTCCTCTAAAGAAATGCCATTCTCTTCCATGTACTTGTCGAGCGCCCGGTTGAATTCCGAGAGCCAGGCCGCATCCACGAAGCGGCGCAGGATCGGCTGCACCTCATAGGCAAATTCATTGTCCTTCACCGGCGAGAGGATCTTCATGGAAACCGCCTTCTTGAAGCAGGCACGGATGGAGTCAGCAAATTTCACTTCATCTGACATATCTGGGAAATATGGCTTCATGCGAGCGACCATTTCCTCATCCTTCACGACAAGCATGCTGTCCCCGTTCGCCCCGTCGAATTCATTGATCTCATTACGAAGAAGCGCAAGGAAAAGACTCATCTTGAATGTCAGCGGCTGCTTCCTCACAAGATGGGGCAGCTCATCCGTCTCCTTCTGCTTTAGGAAAGCGTAGCCGCCATCCTCGTCAATGACAAGCAAAAGCCCGATCTTTTCCATATATTCATTGATGCGATACTGCTGAGAAAGGATGGTATTCCAGCTCTCCGGGGCCGCTTCCTTCACCACGATCCCTGAGAGAAGCTGGATCAGTACGGTAGAAAATGTGATGTCTTCTTTTTCCATCATGGCTCCTTCTTTTCAAAAACAATACGTTCCATCGTGACATAGCGGCTGCGGCCATCGATTCCCTGGAAGAAGATCCGTTCTTTGGCGGGCGTGAAATGGCACGCCTCGCTCTTAGCGATTTCCATGTACGCCAGAAGCTCGAAAAGCCCCTTCTCAAGCGGATAGGCGTCAATGACTTCCTTCAGCGTCACCTTCGGCCGCGTCTCGAGCATGTCCTCGATGCGAGTGCGAAGCAGCGCCTTATCCACGTAGACCTGGTTGAAAATCGCCTCCAGACTCCCCTCGTGCTCACCCACCGTGAGCGCATCCGCGGCAAGCTCCATCTGCGCGGGCGGCATGCGGAGCGGCCGCTCCATCGGAAGAGAAATCGTTGGCGCGGCTTCATCAAGCCACATAAATTCCTTCTCCCGCTTCGGCTCTCTCCCCCTCATCGCGAGCGCTTTCTTTTCGATTTCCTTCACCTGAAAATAGATATTTTTCTTCTCCTGCAGATTGTTCTCATTGACATACCAACGAATCTGCTCCGATAGCTTGCCGATCGTCTGCTGCACGTCTTCTGCGCCGTCCACCCACGCACGGCGCACGTGGAGCGGATTGTAGCGGTTCGTCTCACCGGCAAGTGCCTTCAGGCGGAGAATCTTTCGCATCGTCTGATCGAAATCCTCCTGCTGCGAGGACGCCATCAGGTAGTCGAAGAAGGCGGAAAAGCTCTTGCCTTGCTCCGACTCTTCGATGATTTCCCTGTCCGCGATGAACTGTGAGAGCAGCGCCCCCTTGCCCTGCTCCCACTCGTTCACTTCATTGCGAAAATCATTGTAGATGCCCTGAAATTTATCTTTGACCTCACGGAAATCAGAAAGAATCCCTGCCGCGATGTCCATGGCTTCCATGAAGCGCTCCTTGATCTGCACTTCATCTAAGACTTCGACTTCCCCGCCTTCGCGGAGCCGACGGATCTTCTCATCGATCTCCGCCCGCTGCTTTCTAAGATAGTCCAAGCGCGCCTTCTTATCCGGATTCGCCTTATGCTCGATCTCGTGCAAGATATTGAAGAACGTGTGGAGGCGCGACTCCGTCCCGATGAAGCTCCGACTGCGCAGATTTTCCAGCCACTCTACGGCCTTCTGCCCCGAAGTCGTGAGGTCATAGTACGTCATGTGGTTTCGATAGAAACGGCGAAGCCAGCGGTGCTCCTCATCCGACCACCGGCGCAGATACTGCTTCGCTTCCCCCTCGAGCGCTTCCTCCTCCGGCTGCGGCTCCTTCGCTAGGGCATGCTTCTCTTTCAGAAATGGACGCATGTCCATCAAAAGACGTGCTTCCGGCAGATTTCTCACATTGCCCGCCAAAAATTCCTGATAAAAAAAGGCACAGCAGAAAGCTGCATCATCGGAAGCGAGAAGCTTCCATGAAGCATTGCTGTGTCTCATCAAAGCAAGCGCATCCAAAGCCATGAACCGATCCTGTGCCATGGGGGTCTCCTTTGTGTTTATCTAACAAATGGGTGAAATACATACGTATGCAACCAACGCCAGAGCCAGGAGTGAGGAGTGGTGGCGATGCCCGCTTGAGATTTGGAGACTTGGAGACTTTAGACTACAGATGTCAAAAGTCTAAAGTCTAATGTCTGATGTCTTCCAGTCCCCGCCGCTCACTTCTCCCATTCCAATTCCAGCAGGCGGAAGCGGTGATCCGCGCTGTGCTTCTGCAGAAGATAGATATCCTTTCCCTGCTCTTCATTCTGACGAAGCGCTTCCTCCGCTTCATAGCGGATATCATTCAGCTGCTCGTCATAGCAGGACGCCTCGATATTCATCATCCGTTCCTGCAGGTCAGTGATCAAAAACTGCTGATAAATGACCATGCCGAGCAGCATGGCCATGATAAGGTAGAGATATTTACGTTCTCTCCACTGTATTTCCCTTTTCCACTGTTCCATGGAAATCCTATTTCCTCATCATATCATCGATCTTACGCGGGTCATTCAAAAGCGTCAGATGGTCTTTGGTGAATTCGATCCAGAGGCGGGCAGCGCGGGAGAGATAGCGGCCCTTCTTCCAGATGGCATAGAGGTGATGCGTCATGCGCGGCTCTGTCATCACACGAGTGACGACCTTGCTTTCCTCGCTGTTTGCCGGACACAGGCGCGACGGCAGGATCGCGACGCCAAGGCCGCTCGCGACCGTCTGCAGCATCAGCTCACGCTGGCTCGTCTCGAATACGATCTTCGGCGTGAAGCCGATCTTTTTGCAGTTCGACATGATGTCATCATGCATATTGAAATCATCGCGGTACAGCACGAGCGGATAGTCTGCGAGCAGCTTCATCGGGACAACAGGGTGCTCTTCAAGCGGATAGCCCTTCGGCATGACGACGCACATCTCATCCTCCGAGAGGAAGAAGGACTCGAATTCGTTATTCGGAATGGTGCAGATGATGCCGACGTCGATGACCCCCTCCTGAACAGAGGTCTCGATGACCTTCGAACCGTGCTCATAGAGCTTGATGGCGATCTGCGGATAGCTCTTCTTGAATTCGCCCAGAAGCTTTGCAAAGACATGCGCATCGGTGATCGGCGGCAGCCCGATCTCGATGGTATCCTGCTTCAAGTTGAATTCATTTTCAAAATCAGACTTCAGATGTTCAAAAATAAAAAGACACCGCTTCGCATAGTTCAGGAAAATGGTCCCCGGCGCTGTGATCTCTACCGTCTTTGCGTTGCGGATGAAAAGCACGACCCCCAGCTCATCCTCCAGCGACTTGATCATGCGGCTGATGGCGGACTGGGAAATATGAAGATTGCGCGCTGCTTTCGAGAAGCTCTTCTGTTCAGCGACTTCCATGAAATATTTCAGATGACGATAATCCATTGTGATCCTCCGTGGAAAAGTGAGAAAGAGGAAAAGTGGGAATGATCCATTACGATGAGCGAAGCCCGAAAGTACTATCTCAGTCACAACTCACCGAGCATTCCCAGGCACCAGTCACTAGTTGCCAGCTACTCTTAATTCCTTTCTCCTTCTCATTTTCTTGTGAAATCCATATCTTTATTCTATAATAGAAATGTATCTATTCGGATGCCCTGGAAATGTCCATGGTCTATGACTTAGTATAGAATAAAGTGAATCCATCTATGCAAAATTATCATAAAACCATTGTACCTAATTTTCAGGTATCTTGCAAGGGAAGAGTAAAGGCAAAGGTATAAAAGACAGGTAACTGATGAGCAGGAATCCGTGGCCGGAAAGGCGCCGCCTTCCTCATCCTTCATCTCCTCTGCTCCCCTTGAACAGATTTCCCATACAAAGGAGTGTTGATCTGTGAGAAATGTAAAAACAATGGATGGCAACACAGCTGCCGCGTATATTTCCTACGCATTCACAGAAGTAGCTGCTATTTATCCGATCACCCCTTCCTCGCCGATGGCGGAAGAAGTGGATGAATGGGCCGCTCACGGCAAGAAGAATATTTTCGGTGACACCGTACACGTCGTCGAAATGCAGGCAGAAGGCGGCGCAGCCGGCGCATTCCACGGCTCTTTGCAGAGCGGTGCGCTGACTACCACCTATACGGCATCTCAGGGCATGCTGCTCATGGTACCGAACATGTACAAAGTCGCAGGCGAATTGCTACCGGGCGTTTTCCACATCGCAGCGAGAGCTCTTGCAAACCACGCACTCTCCATCTTCGGTGACCATCAGGACGTCATGAGCGCACGTGCGACGGGCTGCGCAATGCTGGCAGAAGCGAATGCCCAGGAGATCATGGACCTCGCAGGCGTTGCCCATCTTGCTGCCATCAAAGGCCGCGTACCTTTCATCAATTTCTTCGACGGCTTCCGCACGAGCCATGAGATTCAGAAGGTCGAAGTCATGGGCTATGAAGAGCTCGCTCCGCTCATCGACCAGAAAGCCCTTGCGGACTTCAGAGCCCGCGCTCTCAATCCGGATCATCCAGTCATCCGCGGCACCGCAGAAAACCCGGACGTTTACTTCCAGCACTGCGAAGCAGCGAACCCCTTCTACAATGCCCTCCCGGACATCGTTCAGGGCTACATGGATGAGATCTCCAAGATCACCGGCAGAAGCTACCATCTCTTCGACTACTACGGCGCAGCCGATGCTGACCGCATCATCATCGCGATCGGCTCTGTCACCGACATCTGCAAGGACGTCACCGATGCGCTCAATGCCCACGGCGAAAAAGTCGGCGTGCTGAATGTACACCTCTACCGCCCATTCTCTGTCAAGCACTTCCTTGACCAGATCCCATCGACCGTCAAGAAGATCGCCGTCCTCGACCGCACCCGTGAACCGGGCGCCATCGGCGAACCACTCTATCTGGATGTCGTATCTGCGATCGCCTCTTCCGGCCGCGCCATCAAAGTCTGCGGCGGCCGCTACGGCTTAGGCTCGAAGGACGTCATTCCGGAAGACATCATGGCTGTCTATGAACACCTGAAGGAAGAGACCCCGCGCCACAACTTCACGCTCTCCATCAAAGACGACGTGACGAACCTCTCCCTCGCTCCGCTCCCGGTACCGGAAATCCCGTCCAAGCTCGTCTCCTGCAAATTCTGGGGCTTCGGCTCTGACGGCACCGTCGGCGCGAACAAGAGCGCCATCAAGATCATCGGCGACCATACCGACCTCTATGCACAGGGCTACTTCGCCTATGACTCCAAGAAATCCGGCGGCGTCACCATCTCCCATCTGCGCTTCGGCCCCGATCCGATCAGAAAGCCTTACCTCATCCGCAAGGCTGACTACATCGCCTGCCACCGTCCGTCCTACATCTATAAATACGACCTTCTCCGCGGCTTCAAGCCGGGCGGCATCTTCCTTCTGAACTCCCCATGGAGAAAAGAAGATCTGGACCGCGTCCTGCCGGCAGCCATGAAACGGAAGCTCGCTGCCCTCAAGGCAAAATTCTACATCATCGATGCCTTTGAGATCGCAAAGAACATCGGTCTCGGCGGCCGCATCAATATGATCATGCAGTCTGCCTTCTTCCACCTCACCCACATCATTCCTGATGCAGATGCCGTGAAGTACCTGAAAGACTCCAATGAAAAATCCTACGGCAGAAAAGGCCAGAACGTCGTCGACATGAACAACAAAGCTGTCGACGCCGGTATGGAAGGCATCGTCGAAGTCGAAGTACCGGCCGAATGGGAACATGCGCCCACCGGCGGCTCCATCGCCAAGGTCAACCGTCCGGACTTCGTCAAGAACGTCTGCGACGTCATGAACCGTCAGGAAGGCGACGACCTCCCGGTTTCCACCTGGAAAGGCATCGAAGACGGCACCTTCCCGTCCGGCACCTCCCAGTACGAACGTCCATCGGCAGCCATCATGATCCCGGAATGGATCCCGGAAAACTGTATCGGCTGTAACCAGTGCGGCGTCGTCTGCCCGCATGCTGCCATCCGTCCATTCCTCGTCACCGAAGACGAAGCAGAGAATGCGCCGGAAGGCTTCATCGTCAAAGACTTCAGAGGCCCGGTCAAAGGACTCAAGTACCGCATCGTCGTCGATCCGGAAGACTGCTACGGCTGCGGCATCTGCGCGAATACCTGCCCGGCTCCGAAGAAAGCCCTCGTCATGCAGCCGGCAGAGACAGAGCTCCCCAAGCAGAACCTTTGGGACTATGCAAAGAGCCTCCCGGCAAGAGACAATCCGCTCGGCAAAAAGAACCTCAGAAGCGCCATGTTCGAACCGACCTACTTCGAATTCTCCGGTGCCTGCGCAGGCTGCGGCGAGACCCCGTACATCAATATGGTCACCCGTCTCTTCGGCGACCGCATGATGATCTCCAATGCGACCGGCTGCTCCTCCATCTACGGCGCAAGCTCCCCGTCCATGCCATATACCAAGAACAGCAAGGGACAGGGACCGGCTTGGGCGAACTCCCTCTTCGAAGACAACGCGGAATATGGCCTCGGCATGCACCTCGGTGAAGCGAAGCTCAGAAGCCGCCTGACTGAAAAGCTCGAAGCTCTCCTCCCGGCAGCGGAAGGCGATGTCAAGACCGCCATGGAAGAATGGCTCGCCAAGAAAGACCTCGGCGAAGGCACGAGAGGCCGCGCCGACAAGCTCGATGCGGCCCTCACCGCTGTGGTTTCCGCGCATCCGGAATACAAAGAACTGCTGGATCTCAAGGATCACTTCGTCAAGAAATCCCAGTGGATCTTCGGCGGCGACGGCTGGGCATACGACATCGGCTTCGGCGGCCTCGATCAGGTCCTCGCTTCCGGCGAAGATGTGAATGTCCTCGTCCTCGATACCGAAGTCTATTCCAATACCGGCGGACAGTCCTCCAAGTCCACTCCGGCTGCTGCCATCGCCAAATTCGCAGCCTCCGGCAAGAAGACCAAGAAGAAAGACCTCGGCATGATCGCCGTCTCCTACGGCTACATCTACGTCGCACAGATCGCCCTCGGCGCTGATATGAATCAGGCCTTCAAAGCCATCAGCGAAGCAGAAGCTTATCCGGGACCGTCCCTCATCATCGCCTATGCTCCATGCATCAACCACGGCCTCAAAGCCGGCATGGGCAAATCCTCCGAAGAAGAGAAACGCGCCGTCGAATGTGGCTACTGGTGCAACTGGCGCTACAACCCAGAGCTTCTGGAACAGGGCAAGAATCCATTCCACCTCGACAGCCGCGAACCGAAAGGCAACTTCCGCGACTACCTCATGGGCGAAGTCCGCTTCGCATCTCTGGCGAAGCTCTTCCCAGACAAAGCGGAAGAACTCTTCGAAAAGACCGAACGCGATGCCAAACAGCGCCGTGAAAACTACGTCCGCATCCAGAAATCCTATGACCAGGAGATCGCAGATCGCAAAGCCAAAGAAGAAAAATAATTCTCACGCCGCGTAATACGAAAGCGTAAACAAAGGGACCGCTGACTCAAAGAGTCAGCGGTCCCTTTCGCGTGGGGCTTCCGGGATAAAGAGTGACTAGTGACTAGTGACTGGTGACTGGTGACTGGTGACTTGAATACTACTTTCGGGCATCGCCACCATCTATACTCCGCGGCGCTCCCCTGTTTTTATGCGCTGCACCACCACTCCTCATCCCCGAACTCATTTTCTTCTTGCATCTTACGCGAGACTATGGCATAATAATCTCCGTCAATGATTTATGGGCGATTAGCTCAGCTGGGAGAGCGTCTGCCTTACAAGCAGAATGTCAGCAGTTCGATCCTGTTATCGCCCACCAAAAGAAAGCATCACGTGATCCGCTCCGTGATGCTTTTTTCTTGCCTTTTTCCTTTTTTCTCTACAGTCATATAACCTCCTGCATCCGCGCTCACGATCATTTGCGCGTCGCTTTGCTCCTTCAAATGATGTTCGCTGCGGAACCAGTTCGATCCTGTTATCGCCCACCATAATGAAAGCGTCATGTGCTTCGCGCCGTGATGCTTTTTTCTTGCCATTTTTACTGAGAAGTGGCTAGTGGCTAGAGATTAGGGATTGGGGGTGCAAAGTGACTAGTGACTTGTGACTGGTAGCTAGGGATTAGGGATTGGGGATTAGGAGTGACTGGTGGCTGGTGACTGGGATTTCTCCGTTCAGGATGACGAAATACGCCGCACCTTCCCCGCCCCCCCTTGACGCTATAGAACCTGCTGAACCTCTTTCCCAATGAAATCAAAGGGCAACTCGCCCGATGAGCTAACCCCGAACCTTGAGCCCTAAGCCCCATTCATCTTTTTCTAATCAAATTCCCCCTTGCAAAGCACTGCAAGATTTGATATTATAATGCACGTACTCACGTACAGATTCCTGAATAGCTCAGCCGGTAGAGCGCGTGACTGTTAATCACGATGTCGCAGGTTCGAACCCTGCTTCAGGAGCCAGTGGCCTGTTCGTCAAGCGGTTAAGACACCGCCCTTTCACGGCGGGTTCGGGGGTTCGAATCCCCCACAGGTCACCATGGGCGATTAGCTCAGCTGGGAGAGCGTCTGCCTTACAAGCAGAATGTCAGCAGTTCGATCC
>OLFV01002203.1_pt1 | contig 15330 bp, 9 predicted proteins | sample 1605551 | NCBI WGS metagenome assembly OLFV01 (sample SAMEA3888922, study PRJEB22519) | human gut metagenome | biome: human gut; feature: human-associated habitat; material: faeces | place: Denmark | collected 2011
AAAATCGCACTCTCAGAGGGTTTGATAACTGACTTTTAAGACGGTCTGGGGGGGGGTAAAAAACTATAAATTTGCAACGTTTTTACAAGACGTTGCTGACGTTTTCGCTCAGACACTTCCTTGTCGGACAGAAGAAACGGCAGGTAAGTGCTGTATCGTGAACATTGGTAAGCCTCCCACGCCTATAGTATAGTATCCGCCAATTCCGGGAGACATTGGCGCATAAGATCATGTACTGATGAACAAGACCAATGAAAGACAGGCATATCAATGCCCCAAAATCAATGTCATCCCCATCAATCTCTCCAACTCCTTCGCAAGCGATGGCAGCGGCATGAAGACAAGCATAAACGGCTGTGGAAACAGGCGATTCTGTCGGAGGTGACGCAGAGTAGCGTGGCACTTTACTTTAATCATCAAAACTGCAGAAACTTAATATATCGATGCATGAAGACTGGAGCATTGAAAGTCAATTATATGCGTTTATGAGGTGTTAATTCGAAAACTTAACTTCGCTCAATATCGCATACCATTTCCATATGCCTTAGTTCTGACGGAAATGTTCATTGCAAATGTATGCAGATTCATTTGATCTACCAAATACCGGTAAATCCCATCGTATAAAATACTGAACAACTAAATGCTGTGTTTTAACCATAGTCGTCCTTTCTCCATAATTAGGACTGCTTGCTTCTGAAAACTGATATATAAGGTTAGTTTATTCGTAAAATCGTTGTATTTCTGCCAGCAAAAAGTTAAAATTAGAGACTGATAAAAAGGGTTATGTAATTTACTGAAAATGAATCTGTTATATAAACGTGGAAGGGTATTTGTTTTAAGTGGCATTGCGCTTGTACTCTTTCTTTTAAACGGCTTTTATGCGAGTGCACAGCATGTTTCCTTTTCTACCAATGCGGTTCAGTGGGCAAATCTTGGAACAGTTAATGCCAATGTTGGCGTAAGTGTGTCTCGCCATTTTTCTATTGAGGCGGGAGCCCGATATAATCCTTTTGCATTTCATAAACCGTCTGGATTAATGATACAAAATAAGCAGACTACAGCGTATGCAGGTATGCGTTGGTGGCCGTGGTACGTGTTTTCTGGATGGTGGATTTCAGGAAAGGCTCAATATTCTAAATTCTCTGATACTGGGCTATGGCGTTATGCCCTGAATGAGGGTACTGCAGTCGGATTAGTTTTGTCAGCAGGATACACATTGATGGTCAGTAAAAGGGTTAATTTGGAGTTTGGAATTGGAGGATGGGGAGGAAGGAATCTGAAACACACTCTTTACCATTGTCCTTTATGTATGGAAATAAGGGAAAGCGGGCCGCAAAATTTTATCAGTATAGATGACATCTCAGTCTCGTTTATGTATATGTTCTAGTGTGTTTTCCAAGACTTAAATTATGAAAAGGTCGTTTGCATTTATTGTATTTCTAGTATTGGTCGTGGCTTGCAGCACTCAAAGAAAACTGCAGAGCCTAATCAAAGGAAATGCGGAACAAGTTCAATTGAAACTTGGAGAGGAAGCTGATTTCTTGCCTAAAGTTGATACCACATCAAGAATATCTCATGATACACTCAAGGTGAAGGATGATGAGGGTAACGAGATGATACTGATGAAAGCAGTGAAAGATGAGGAAACAGGAGAGATGGTGGCTGCCGAGGAATTGGCACCTGTCACTGTTACGGCCAGATTTAGAAATGTTGCGGAACGTAGCGGCAAGGTGGATTTGTCATTCCAAGTTATAGTGCCACAGTCAATGCGTGATAGTCGTTGGCAGCTGAGGTTTAATCCCGTAATGTATGTGCTGGGGGATAGTGTGAGTCTAGAGCCTGTAATCATTACTGGTTCTGCTTACAGGAAAGCACAAATGCGAGGATATCAACTTTATGACAAGTTCGTTTCCCGAATAGTGCAAGACTCTACCAAGTTCATTAATGTCAGGCAATTGGATATCTTTCTGCGACGCTATATCCCATCGGTATATTCTTATAAGTCGGATACATCATATGTTTCTGAAAAGGAATTTTATTCTGCATATGGACTTAGTGAAAGGCAAGCAGTCGAACACTACACAAATAAGTATGCCAAAGCTGCCAACGAAAGAAGAAAAGCGCGACAAGAAAAGATGTATCACAAGTATGTGAAAGTTCCTATCGTAACTGAAGGTATTCGCTTGGATACCGTCATGACCGGAGATAATGGAGATTTTATATACAACTATGTCCAGACTATCAATTCGCGCCCGAAATTAAGAAAAGTAGATATCATTCTCAGTGGGGACATATTGGAGCATGATGAATGTATTTATAAGATACCAGCAAGTAAGCCATTGACTTTTTATATCAGTTCCATATCAGCCTTTGTGGATGAAACCGAACACTATCTCACTAAAGTCATATCCAGACGGGCGACTGCAAATACAGAGAGTAGAATTGACTTTGAAGTTGCTAAAGCGGATGTGATTGAGGAATTAGGCAACAATAAGTATGAAATAGATATTATTAAACGCACTTTGGCGTCTCTTGTCGAGAATAGCACATATGACTTGGATTCAATAATCGTCTGTGCGACAGCTTCACCAGAGGGTTCGTATAAGGCCAATGCAAGTTTAGCCCAGCGGCGTTCGGAATCTGTTTCTTCTTATTTTGGAAGATTTGTGAAACAGTATCGTGATTCTCTTATTACTGAGCGTGGTGTCTTTGCTGAGATTGGACATGAAGAATTGAGCGATGGCTCGGACAGTTTGGCGGACATTGTCTTTACGCCAAGATCGATACCGGAAAACTGGAAAGATCTTTATGAGATTGTTGATAAGGACATGGTAATGAACGATGGTCTAAAAGAAGAGTTCAAAAACATATGTGATGCAGAACCCGATTTGGACAAACGCGAGCACCGCCTGCAGCAATGCCAATTTTACAAGTATATGAAAATGAATATGTATCCGCTATTGAGAACAGTGAAGTTTAATTTTTATCTTCATAGGAAAGGCATGGTGAAAGATACTGTACATACGACAGTAATAGATACTATATATATGAGAGGAGTACAGGCCTTGAAAGATATGGATTACCCTTTGGCGCTGTCCCTTTTGTCATCTTATTCTGATTTTAATGCGGCTGTGGCTTACATGGGATTGGAGAGAAATGCTACGGCATTGAAAATATTGCTGACATTGAAACCTGATGATAAAATCAATTACCTGCTTGCTGTGCTTTATTCGAGGTCCGGCGATCTTAAAAATGCTGTTGAGCATTATCTGTTGGCTTGCAAACAGAATCCATCATATGTCTTCAGGGGAAATCTTGATCCCGAAATATCGGCTCTTATAAAAATGTATAATCTTAATTCACAGGAAGATGATGAGGTGTTTAAATGATTTGTGGTCAAGCAATAAGGTGATGTGTGTCACAATATTATTGTCGCTATCGATTGTATGTGGTTGTGAGGACACATATTTGGATAAGATGTGGAAGAGCAACGTCGAGCATGAATCCTCGATATCTTCCAATTCGGAACGCATAGCTCAATTGCAGGCACAATGCGATACAATCAACAAGAATATCGAGTCTCTTAGATTACTTGTTCGCGCTATTCAGGAAAATGATTACGTGATAGGTGTTGAGATGATTGAAAACGGATATCGGGTTCGTTTTCGGAAAGGTGGTTTTGTCGATGTGTTCAATGGCGCTGATGGAAAAGATGGCGTTGACGGAAAAGATGGTGCTGACGGAAAGGACGGTGAGAATGGAAAAGATGGTGCACCCGGAAAAGATGGGGAGGATGGAAAAGATGGTGCGCCAGGAAAAGACGGAGAGGATGGGAAAGACGGAGAATGTGGTAAGGATGGTCAAGATGGCAAGGATGCCGCTGCACCGTTTTTATCAATGAAGCAGGGTGAGAGTGGCGTATGGTACTGGATGTTGGATGGAAAGTTTATAGAAGATAAGGACGGAAATAGAATTCCTGTTTATGGAGACAATGCGAATGTCCCCCAAGTCCGTATAGATGATGGCAGATGGCAGATATCTTATGATTCTGGTAATACGTGGAAAGATGCAGGTCCGGCGGATGGACAGAATGGAGATATGATATTTGGCAACATTGATATAAACACAGCAGATGTAATATTTAAGTTATCTGATGGAACTTCGTTTACGCTGCCGAGATGGAATGGCATTGAGATATCTTTAGATATTGAAGGTGATGAAACTGGAGTTGAGCCTCGAAAGGAGATACAGATTAATTATCATCTGAATTATTCGTCGGATGAGACAATTGTGACAGCCGCCTCGGATGGGAACTATCGCGTAAATGTTCAAAAGAAGGACAATGTATCCGGTAGGATTATCATTACAAGCCCTAAATATTATGAAGATGGACATGTTTCGATAATGGCATCTGACGGAAGCGGATATTTTGCGATAAAAGTGGTAAATTTCTATAAGAGGGAATTGTTTATCACGGGCGATGCTTACACTATTCCTCCGCAGGGCGGTTCGATTACGATTCCGGTAGCAGCAAATTTTGAGTATGTGCTCAAATATAAAGAAGATGTCCAGTGGTTAAGATATACGTCAACTCCAGTTGCTGCTGTACGGAAGCAGAAGATTGATTTGATTGCAGAGATGAATAAGTCTTTCGAGGACCGCAGTGCAGTCTTGGAACTGTATGCGAAGAATGATCCGTCTCGCCCTCTTAAGGAAATGAATATAACACAGACGGCTGCGATATGGCGCCTTGGACGAAACAGGTATATGCTTAATGCTGCTGCGTGTGAACTAAGTACTTATGCTGAATCCACTTCAGGTCTTGTTGTCTCGTGTGATGAATCTTGGCTGAATGTGATAATGGAGACTGAGGACAACATACACTATTCAATAAAAGTGTCGGTTAAAGACAATGATACCGGTGTCATGAGAAATGCGTATGTTGTGTTTAGAACAGCAGACGGAGAAGATGAACTTGGCATCATGAGTGTCTCACAGGTGGCTTTGGGTGAAGAAAATCCGGATGATATGATCCTTAAGGTGAGATTGAATTCTGTCAATTCATATAAATCAGTATTGCCTATATGTGGACAAGTTGACTGTTTTATTGATTGGGGTGATGGCTCTGAGGTTGAACATGTAGCTGCAGATTACCCGTCTCATCAGTATGAAGAGAGTGTAAAGGATTATGTCGTGCATATATCGGGAACAGCCTCTGCCTTGAATTCTTCTGCACGATATTCTCCTAGTGTCTCGGAAGTGGTACAATGGGGAAATCTAGGCATTAAAAATATGCAAGGCGCTTTTGAAAACGACTATCTGTTGGTTAAAATTGCAGGGGATATTTCGGGCGCATTTTCAGGTGTCGATAATTTTAATGATGCGTTTAGGGGTTGCGCGTTTCTGGAGTCTATCCCAAAGGATTTGTTTGCTTCGGCAATTAATGCGACGTCTTTTCGAAGCACTTTCTATAAATGTGTTTCTTTGAGGAGTATCCCTGAGGAGTTGTTTAAGAACTGTGGTATGGCTAATGATATGACGGAGATATTTGCTGATACTGAAATAATAGAGATACCTGAAGGATTGTTGGTCAACTGTTCTCGACTTAAGAATGTTGACGCAATGTTCCGTCACTGTAAATCTATTAAATCCATTCCTCAAAAATTATTCTGGAATTGTCCGAAGATATGTGGAGTTAATGATCTGTTTAGAGATTGTGCTAGTTTGGAGAATATTCCCGAGAAGTTTTTTATGGCAAATTCAGATATTGAATCTATGGTTACTACTTTCAGCGGGTGCAGCTCTTTAAAATCACTTCCTGCCGATTTGTTTTCATACTTACCCAACTTGAAGAGGTTTTGGCAGACCTTCTGCGTCTGTTCTGCATTGGAAACCATACCTGTTTCAATATTTGACAACAACAGAAAGATACAGGATACTCAGGAAATGTTCTTTTGTTGTGGCCTTACAGGAGAATCACCTTATACTGTCATTGAAGGGAAGAAGGTTCATTTATATGAGAGGTGGATGTATCCGGATTGGTTTTATCCTATATCTAAAACATATAACAGGGCCTTTACTGGAAATAATTTTGTGGATCAGGATTCTATGCCAGAAAACTGGAGATATTAATTAAATATTAGTAAAAAAATGATACGAAAAATTTGTTTGCTCCTGTTAGGAGTCATATCTATAGCAGCTTGCAGCACTGATAAGATTATTGATGAGATGAATAAGGCCAATCAAGTATTGGACAATAGGGTGAAAGACAATACTGACCGTATAGAAGCGCTTGAAACATTGTGTTCGCAGATGAACTCCAACATCAGCGCCTTGAAGGTCCTTATCGACGCTCTACAAGGTCAAGATTGGGTGAAAAATGTCACCCCTGTTACTGATGGCGCCGGTAATGTTATCTGCTATACTCTTGAATTTTCAAAGAGCGGAACTGTCGTCATATACAACGGGAAAGATGGTCGGAATGGAAAGGATGGCGTTGATGGAGAGGATGGCAAAGATGGGAAAGACGGCTATACTCCAAGATTGGAAATACGTAAAGATGCTGACGGTTACTATTACTGGACTGTTGATGGAAATTGGATGCTGACCTCAGATGGTGACAAGATTCTCGCGTCGGGTAGGGATGGAGTTACACCGCAACTTCGCATCCAAGATGGTTTCTGGGAGGTCTCATATGATGGAGGTGTCAAATGGGATCGCCTTGGACAGGCTACAGGTAATGATGGCACTTCATTTTTTGATGACGTAAAAGTGTCTGATGATAATCTTTCACTGACTCTTTCAGATGGAACAACATTGGTGTTTCCTAAATATCAACGTCCGGAAATAACATTCAGCATTGGCGAGGATGGTACAGGTGCAGCTTCAGGTATAGAGGTCGTCATCAAGTATATTCTAAAATCCAAATCATCAAATACGTCCATTACTGCTACTTCTGATGGAAACTATTCTGTCAAAGTAGTCAGGGATGACGATTCTTCGGGAAAACTGATAGTGACTCCTCCTGCTCAATATACAGATGGATATGTCAATGTTCTTGTAACTGATACATATGGGTATTCCCTTTTGAAGGTTATCAATTTTCATGAGAATAAAATCATGTTTCCGGAAGGGTTGGAGTATAGTATTTCACAGGAGGGGGGAGTGCTAAATATTCCGATATCAATGAATTTTGACACGAATATTAAATTGGATTCAGATTGGCTTGCAATTGCTCCGAATACAAGGGCGGCGATGAGAGATTCAATGATTGTCGTATCTGCATCTAGGAATGAAACGTTCGGTAGCCGAAAGGCGGTTATTAATGTTTACTCAAAGACTAATGATTATCAACCCTATGCTGAAATAGTCGTCAATCAGTCATCGGCAAGTTTCTCTATTAGTCAGACTAAATTTGCAATGCCTTATTTGTCATCGACAGTCAAGGCTGATGTGTTTTCCACATTGGGATTAAAGGTAAACGTAAACTCCGGTGCTGAGTGGCTGACTGTGGACTCAGAGAAGACCGGAGAGAATTATGTCCTGACTATGTCGGCATCAAAAAATGATACCGGATTGAAACGTAACGGTACTGTAACATTGTTCTCGGACGGTAATGAACGACTCGGCTCGATTCAGATTATTCAGATGGCTGAAAAGTCTGACTCCCCGGAGGACATGGGGTTTACTGTCAGGGCTAATGTTCCGAACGAATATACATCGGAACTGCCTCTGGATGGAGAAATTGACTGTTATGTCGATTGGGGAGACGGGAGTGTGGACTACTATGACTCGAAGCCTGTGAAGCATAAATATCCTTCGGAATATCCTGCGTCCTATGTGGTGCGGATTTCCGGCAAAGTTACAGGTCTTAATTCGGAGAATATAAGTATGGCGTCCGTAATAGAGGTGAACCAATGGGGAAAGACAGGGCTGAAATATTTGCGTCATGCTTTCTGTAACAATCCAGCTATTGTGAAAGTCTCCGGATGTAATGACGATGAATTCATAAATGTTGTCGATGCGTCAGATATGTTTTCCAATTGTTATAATCTGGCGGAAATAGAAGGACCTCTTTTCTCCGGATGTGCAAATTTAAACAGTCTGTCAAGAGCTTTTGGGGACTGCCGCTCATTGAAAGATATCCCGGCAAATCTTCTTTTCGGGTGTGGAAAGTTGGAGAACGTGAACGGCATGTTTCAGGGGTGCATTTCGTTGGAATCAATCCCGTCTGGGCTCTTTAGGAATTGTGTTCAGTTACGGTATGTTAGTACAACCTTTAACGGATGTAGATCATTGTCCACAATACCTGAGGGATTGTTCAAGTACAGTCCTGATATTGTTGAAGTTAATTCGTTGTTCGGTGAATGTTCCTCATTGGTGTCCGTCCCTGTGGACATTTTTGACAATAACAGAAAAATCAATTCTATGAATCATCTGTTTGCCAGATGCGGCAATGTGCAAGGAGAGTCTCCATATACCCTGATAGGCGACAAGAAGATACACATGTATGAACGAAATCAATATACGGACTACTTTTCATATATCGGAAACTTCCAGTGTGCTTTCGAGTACACTACGTTTACAGATTTTGATGAAATTCCTATTGAATACAGATAGGAAACTAATATTTTTAAGCCAAACCAGTTATGAAAAATGTATTGAAAAAAACGGCAGCATCCTTTGCCATTGCATCGATGCTTCTTGTGACATCCTGCAAAAGCTATGACAAGGACATTCAACGTCTGGATGGCCGTGTTGACCATCTGGCAGAATTGATTCAAACCGGAAATGTGTCGCTGACATATATTCCGAGCAGATTGGATGGACATGAATCTGTGCCGTATTATGTTGGCGGGGACAACGTGTCAATAGGTGATTTTACATTGAAATACGATGTCGTGCCAGCCGAGATTGCAGATGAAATAATGCAATCCTGGCAGAAATGCTTATCTGTCAAGGGTGTTTATACCTCGACGAAGGTAGAAGCGGGGGATTTCGTATCGCTTTCGGTAAAGTCTGCGTCTGCCGTTGACGGCGTGTTGTCCGTAGTTGTTTCCGGAAATGACATCGATGAGAAGTTTTTCGATGGAAGCATATCTTTAGGTGTGAGTCTGCAAGTGACATCTGGTAGTAATACAATTCGCTCTGAATACGTTGGGCTTGAGCCTTCCACTCATTATGTCGGCGAGACTGGGAAGGACATGGGAGAAGCTGTGAATATTGATGGAACATTATGGGCTCCAGTTAATGTGGGGGCGACATCTGAAGATTTGAACGGAAGTTATTTTACATATGAGGATGCAAAGACAACTTGTCCTAACGGATGGAATACGCCGTCTAAATCCGATTTGGAAAATGTGTCCAGACATTATTATACATTGCCTGATATGTTTGGATATTATCTCTCAGGCAGTGCAGATTATTCATCTGGAGCAAATTCAATCTTCCTGCCGGCAGCTGGCTTTAAATTGGGTGGTAAAATATTGAATGTGGGGCTGACTTTTTATTGGTCATCCACAATGGGAGATGATGGCCCTTATTATTTGGGCGCTACGGGAAATGATCCTGCGGTTATATCAGGGCCTTATGCAATGAATGGATTGCCTGTCCGTTGTGTCAAGAAATAAATAGAATATTATACCAAGAAAATGAGCGCTATGAGAAGAATACTGATATGTGCTTTTATAATTGCCGCCCTGCATGGTTGCAAGCGCTATGACAAAGATATCAAGCGTCTGGAAGGCCGCATTGACCATATAGAAAACACTGAGATATATTCGCTCAGCCAGCAAGTGGATGCGATAAACAAGTCGCTACCGCAGCTTCAGAAGGCTGACGAAGAACTCAGGGGTTATATCACTAAGCTTCAGGAGACCGCATCGGAACTACATAAGTCAATCGGGGAGACAGATGAGAAGATAGCAAAGGTTCGCGAGGAACTGGAAAGGGCGATAAGTGATGCGGAGGCTGGCGATGCAGCATTGAGGGAAGAACTGTTATCTGCGCTGAGAACCGCGAAGTCTGATATCCTTTCCCAACTGACTGCAGCAAAGAGTGAAATGCAGGGTCAGTTGGGTAAGATAGAGGAGACGATATCTGCTCTTCAGACGAAGGATGCGGAATTGGAAAAGAAAATCTCGGAACTCCAGGCATGGACAGGTGGCGAGATTCAGAAGTCAAAGGATTGGGTGACTGCCACATTTGCCACACTCGAGCAGTATAACTCGGTTACGGCCGAAATTGCCACAATACGGCAGAGTGTGGAATCCTTGAACAACTCGCTGTCAGCGCTGGAAACTAAGCTCAAGGAGACGGTTTCCAAAGAGATAGAGTCCGCACTGGAGCCGATACGTGATCAGATCTCATCGGACATCGTGAGTGAAGTCACAGCGTCATATACTACAGCCATAAGCAATGCGAAAGCTGAAGTCACAGAGGCTTACAAGGCAGAAATCGCTTCCTCAATTGCATCATTGGAGAGCTCGCTTAAAAACTGGATAAACAGCGCATTGACAGGCTATTATACCATCAATGAGACCGATGCGAAAATGTCGTCATTGAAGACAGATTTGGAGATGCAACTGAGATCCCAGAAGACATATCTGGAGAGCCTGCTTGAAAACCTTTCAGACAGCCTGTCTGTGGGAATTAAGGATAATGCAGCGCTGATTGAGTCAGTGCAGTCCAGTCTTGCTTCGTTGAAGAAGACTCAGGAAGCCAATGCTGCTGAGGTTTCTGCATTGAAGAAAGAACTTGCAGAGTCAAAGGAAACTATGACTGAGGCGTACAATAAAGCAATAGAGGCCGCTATCAATGAACTTGGCGGAAAACTCACATCTGATATCAAGTCTGAGATTGAGAATGTAAACAAGCTCATTGATGCGAAAATTGCCGAAGTGGAGCAGGAACTGGCGGCTCTGGATGCTAGAGTGAAACTGTTGGAAGAAAGTATTGTATCCATAAAGGCATCGCTTAAATCCATTATGGAGGAGCTTACAGCTATGAAAGATCAGATTTCGAAGCTTGTCAGTAGGATTATCTCCATATCCCATGTGCCGACATTTTACAATGGAGAGGAGATTGTTCCTTACAAGTTGAATGGAAATGTTCCGGTGCCTGAGGATTTCACCATAAGATTCGAGGTGGCACCGGCGAGTGCTTCATCTGAGATTGCAGATGTGTGGCAATCGGCGCTGTCGGTGAAAGGAGTATATACAAAGGCTTCTCTTAAAGGAGTCGGTGACTTCTTGCAGATTCCTGTAGTGTCAGTGTCTGCTGAAGGTGGTATTCTGTCCGTGACAATGTCCGGAGAGGGAATTGATGATGCATTCTTTGTCGGGAATACAAAACTGAATATCAGGTTAAAAATATCCAGCGGCTCCAGTGAAGTGCTGTCGGAATATGTCGGGATTCAGCCGTACAAATCTTCATCAGATTTGGATTACTATGATAAGAACGGCGTTTATCATGGACAGGCTGTTGAGATTGACGGACTGATGTGGGCTCCTGTAAATGCGGGGTCGGACGGAACAAATATATATGGCGAATTATATAATTTCAGCGAGGCGGGCGAAGTCTGCCCTTCAGGATGGCGTCTTCCGACAAAGAATGAACTATTTTCATTGTCCAAGAATCATGCATCTTCATCTTCAAATGGCGTTTTCGGCTTTGACTTTTATGGAAGCGCATCTCCGTCATCTGATAGGCCTAAGGTGTTTTTTCCTGCCGCTGGACAATACACAATGGGCAACGTTGTAGACAAGGGAAGCCGAGGCTATTACTGGTCATCTGATGAAGTGGCTGATTCAAGCCCTTCATGCGCATATGGCTTGACTCTTTCCAACGGAGGCTCGGTCGGAAGCCTTGTCGCCAATGTTGACACGAAGAATTCTGTCCGCTGTGTTAAGGGTGAGGTGAAACCAGGTGGACCGGAACCGACGGTTGGGCCGAACGACTATGTTGATGCAAGCGCCAAAAATTGGGGAGAATCCGTGAAAATTGGAGACCTATATTGGGCACCTGTGAATTGTGGAGCTACAGAATCGAATCTCTATGGAGAATACTATTCATATAAATCGTCAGAGACAGCATGTCCATCAGGCTGGAGGCTTCCGACTAATTCGGAACTTTCTTCATTGTCAGAACATTATTCGAGTATGGTTACATATAGGGGCATGAAAGGGCGCTGGTTTTCAGGTACATCTGATTATTGTTCATCCGGTGTCCCAAAGTGTTTTTTCCCTGCGGCGGGCTGCAGTGGAAGAGATAAGGATGAGGGAGGCGAATATTGCTCTTCTTCAACCTATAATGATCCAACTTGGTACTTTGAGTTTAGAGTCTTTCTGAAATTTGATGATAAAAGTGTGAGCGATAATCAGATTCTGTCTTCGTCAAAAGAAACATATTCTGTCCGTTGCGTTAAGAAATGATACTAGATAGAAAATCCCGGTCCTGCAATCAGCGGAACCGGGATTTTCAGATATGTTATGATAGGTTATTATCTGTATTCGTTCTCTTTGTTGAACTTGCCTGTCCAGAGAGCCTTGATAGTGTGCTTCGGATCGGCGTCGTACTTCAATTCGAATTCGATTGTGTATTTGCCGTTACCTGCATCCTTGATGGTGATTGTGCCTTCAGTTGCAGGGGCACCGCCGGCCTCATAACCGTCTGAATCGAATGTCATGTGGCACCATGTGTCCTTGAATGCTGCGAAATCACGATGTCCTGGACGAAACTCTCCAATTGTAGGGATTGAAGCATCCTTAGGAGTCGTGAATGTTCCGACAGGACTTGAGGCATTGGCAGCAGCTACAACCGAGAGGTAGAATGATTCGTCAGAAGTATGGTTATTCACGATGATTTCATACTCGCTGTAGTCATCATAGCAATAGTGGTTCATGTAAGAGAAGATATCATCTGTCTCATTGAAAATCAAAGTCTTGTCCTCGCGGAGAATACTGCTCCAGTCGCCATCAGGCAGGTTAAGAGAGTTATCCCTGAGGTTCGCTTCGCCCATAGGGAACTTACCCTTGATGGAAACTCCGTCCTCTGAAACACAGTCGATGGTGATTTCATAGTTGTCCCCGCTTCTTTCCACCTTGATGTCGCCCTTCTGGATGAGTCAGTAGAGGACAGCGGTATTGGTAGGTTTTACTTCCATACAGTAGGTACCTGCATAGAGAGGAACTCCCATAAGGTTATAGTATGCTCCAGGCATGTATGTCCCCGCCTTTTTACGGACAAACTGTAGATTCCGGGTCATCCAATATCAGTAATAAGCTGATCCGTTCATTCTGCACACGGGACTTTATTCTTGTGCATTATCCTGATCCTGGTTTACCCTCGGTCGCTTGACCCCCGGTTGCGCGATTCGTCCGTAAAACCCCGCCTTCTACCGGACAACTTGTTGATTCTGAATAACTTGTCCGTGGAATCCTGACTTTTTCCGGACAACTTGTTGATTTTGAGCAATTTGTCCGTGAAACCCTGCCTTTTTACGGACAAACTGTGGATTCCGGGTCAACCAATATCAGTAATAAGCAGATCCGCTCATTCTGCACACGGGACTTTATTCTTGTTGCGCGATTCATCCGTAAAACCCCGCCTTCTTCCGGACAAGTTGTTGATTTTGAGTAACTTGTCCGTGAAACTATGCCTTTTTACGGACAAACTGTAGATTCTGGGTCAACCAATATCAGTAATAAGCAGATCCGCTCATTCTGCACGCGGGCCTTTATTCTTGTTGCGCGATTCGTCCGTGAAACCCTGCCTTCTTCCGGACAAGTTGTTGATTTTGAGTAACTTGTCCGTGGAATCCTGCCTTCTTACGGACAAGTATTCCATTGCTTCTAAGCGGCTGAACACTGAAGCGGTTTTCACCATAAAACTGACCTTGTCCTGCGTTTAAGGTCGCAATTTGTGACCTTAAACATTCTTCCTTTGTCAATTGAAACCGAAAATCATCTGGAAAGCGTTCAATATTGCGTTTAACAGCCTGATTTAGAACTTTAGCTTCTACACCATATAGCGTTGCCAAGTCTTTATCAATCATAACCTGCTGTCCTCTAATTACTTTTATTAGCGGTTCGATATTATCCACGGCAACCAACCGGCCACAATTTGTGACCAGTTCGCAGTTCTCAGTCTTTTCTGTTATTTCTGCCATAGTTATGTTCATTTTTGAGATCACAAATTGTGACCTCAAACGTGTTGTTATTTATTGTTGCATGCAGCTGTGGTTGTACTTTTAGTAATCGCTTAACTCGTTGCTATGAGCATGTGTCCGTCAGTCTTGGCACTGCAGCATCGACCCCGGTGCAATCTCGAGTATCTTGCACAACTTCGCAGCCATCTTCAATGTAGGCATGGCCCGTCCGGTAACATAGGCATTGATTCGGGATGGGGAAACCGACATTTTTTCTGCCAACGCCTTCTGGGACATATTCTTGCGGATAAGCCCGTCCTTTATCAGTGACTTGACAGATCTCAGGTTTTTATGTTCGTCCAGTTCGTCAGCAGTCTGGTCACTGCTCTGGTTTTTATAATCATCTCTCACATTCCCGTCGCGGAGTATTCCGTAATTTAGGTCTGGGTCGTAGCCGTCCACAATAGCTCTGGTATGACTGTGGTAATTCTCTTTGCGTGACTCTGCCAAATATCCGGAACACGGCTTGCCGTAGGAATCATTGTCAGTGCCTATAGCAAGCAATTCATTTCCGATTTTGCGGATCTCATTGACAATCATTAACTCACGCGACTCTGACGGACGCTTCATTCCGCTGGAATATGCGGCTAAAAGACTTTGCTGTATTCCGAGTCTTCTTGCTACTGCAGACATGTTCAATTCCGGATGTGAAAGCAGAATCCTGGATATGCCTTCCGGTTCAGGATTGTCATATTCGAAGCTTTCGTTTGAGATGTCCTCGTTGAGCGAATGCCAATGTACGCCGTCATCCTCGATTATATAATCGTCTCTGTTTTCCGCATTCAACAGATTACGATAGTAAAGGAGTGACTGCCACAATGTCCGCCCGTCATCGAACTGAGCATATATTCTGCTTCCCTCGAACCATATCTTCTTGATCCGCATAGCTGCCTCCCTTTTTTTCTTACAAAGTTAGGATATATTTCCATATCTATAATACAAAATTTAGAAATTTTCGCAACGAACAGATTTTCCGGCCGAAAAAACTTTCCAAAATTTTCCGCGTTACAGGCAGTCCGGAGCAGGATTATGCAAATTTGATTGAAAATGAACCAAATATGAACTTGACGGGGGAGACTGTCTTAAAAGTATCTGATTGACAATCAACTCAGAGGTCCGGACTC
>OLFV01002213.1_pt1 | contig 15291 bp, 6 predicted proteins | sample 1605551 | NCBI WGS metagenome assembly OLFV01 (sample SAMEA3888922, study PRJEB22519) | human gut metagenome | biome: human gut; feature: human-associated habitat; material: faeces | place: Denmark | collected 2011
CGATCTTGTCAAAACGGGAGTCAGCAGAAGTTAATGGAAGGTAACGGACAATGCCATTGTTTTCAATGGGTTATGCTATTGTCCGCTATCTTCCTTTAACTTCCGATAACTTCTGCTGACTCCCGTTATAAAAAACTCATTCGCTAAAGTCGGACAGCTTATTTCTCCGGCATACTGCCGTCGTCCACCGGCGCTTTCTCTGAAGCCTTGCTGCTCTTGCTTGATTGGCTGCTCTTGCCTGATTGGCTGCCCTTGTCTTTCTTGAAGAGTCCCTTGCCCTTGTTGAACAATCCCTTTGCTCCATTGCTGACCGACTTCAATGGATTCTTCGAAGCCACTTTGCCTGTCGCTTTGCCTTCGCCGTCGTCGCTGTCGGTATAGGAGGGCTCTACTGTTGTCACTTCCTGCGTTGCCTTTTCTATTGTCTCGCTCGGAGTCCGCCAATATATATAGGTGTAATCGGTGTCCGTTTTCTTTATGATTTCGTGATGGGTGGTGAATCCGCCGTTGTAAGTGGTAAACGTTTCCTTGTTGCCAGCTTTCTTGTAGTTGCTTATGGAGTCCGCCTCAGAACCGCATCCGTCGGCAAGGAACGTTTTCTTGTTCAAATCTACTTTTATCCAATAGCCGCTATCAGCATAATAGAATTTTCTCACTTGGGCATTGGCAACGAATGCAAATGCGCACATAACACAACATAATACCAATCGTTTCATAGGATTTTGTTTTTAGGTTTAATTAGTTGACACAATAGTTTAACGTTTTTGTAAATGTCAGAGTGACGGTGAGTCGCCTCCTGGCTTGCCGTGTCGGGAACTTGTTGGTCTTAGCGTGTCGGAATAAAAACAACAGAATTCACGACCCGATGTGGCAAAAGTACGAATAATATCTGATAAGTACACCCCTTTGAAATGTTTTTTTTCAGTTGTGGAGTGTTTTTTTTATGCGCATTTGCCTGATGCACCTATTTTTATTATCTTTGCAGAAGATAGGCTGCACCTCAGCATAGCGAACAAGCAAGCTTGACGCTCTGCATTCGGTTTGCACTATCTTTGCAGAAGATAGACTGCACCTCAGCAATTTGAAGCAAGCTTCATTGCATTCGGTTTGTACTATCTTTGCAGAAGCTTTACTGCCACATCCTTTTACGATTTCACTAATCCTAAAATATTTTACTGACAATGAAAAAATCTTACAAGAAACATGCTCTCCTCACCGCAGGTCTGGCGTTCTGTGTGCTCGGTGCTTCGGCGCAGCAGATTCGTCCCGGCTATGTCACCTTGGGTGAGAACACGGGCAGTCCGCAGTTCCACACGCTGCTCAACAAGTGGACTCCCGGTTCGAAGGTGAGCGAAGACGACAACTTCTTCATCTCGCGTGTGAAGCCGCACGCCCGTTTCCGCAACCAGGCGACGCAGGTGCGCAACACTCTCACCGCCGACAACGACAAGAAACTCTTGGCATGGGTGCCGATAAACAACCCCGACTACAACGCACTGCCCGACGGTGTGTTCGACTCCGAGGTGTTCTCCATGTGGAGCTATGTCACACACTGGGGCGACTGGTCGGCTCCTCTGGGCCGCATCCCCGGCGCATTCCTCGATGTGGCACACAAGAACGGCGTGCCCGTGTCGGGTGTGGCGGGAATCCCTAACGCCGGACTCTCTGGCGACTATTACTATATGCTCGCCGGCCTGGGAAGTGCTGATGTCGATAAGGCCGCCAAGTTCTTCCGCTATTACGGTATCGACGGTCTGGGCTACAACTCCGAGTTCAACAACGGAAGCACGGTGATGCCGAAGCTCCGCACATTCCACATCAACCTTAACAAGAAGATGAAGGAGACGAACCCGTTGTTCGAGAACATCTGGTACGACGGCACCAACGACTACGGTACGATACAGTTCGACCAGGGACTCGCCGGACACAACGCCAAGAACTTCGGCGATGCCACCAACAGCTGCTTCTCTCTGTTCTTGAACTATAACTGGAACAAGACCTCACTCCTCTCTAAATCTGTTGCAAAGGCGGGGAGTCTGAAGCGCAGCCCGCTCGACCTCTATGCAGGTGTAAACATGCAGGGCGGCCAACCCAAGTACAGCTCGTGGACACTCCTCAAGGACTATCCCATCTCGATAGGTCTCTGGGGCGCACATACATATAATATGTTCTGGGAAAGCCGCGGCGAACTCGGTTCCGACCCCGCAGTGAAGCAGAATGCCTACATGCTGCGCACCGAACGCTACTTCACCGGCGGCACACGCAATCCCGCCAACTGTCCTGCTGTGGACGACGTGCAGGCATACAACGCCTACAACTACACATGGCACGGTATGTCGTCGTTCATGACGGCACGAAGCGCGATGTCGTGGGATTTGGCGGAGGAACCGCTCATCACGCACTTCAACCTCGGTAACGGAAAGTTCTTCAATCTGAACGGAGTGCGCCAGCACGACAAGTCGTGGTACAACATAGGTGTGCAGGACTATCTGCCCACATGGCGCTGGTGGTTCGCTACAAAACTGCTCGGACGCAACGCCGCCGATGTGCCACGACACGGACTTGACGCCTCATTCACATGGGACGACGCTTATTTCGGCGGTTCCACCGTGCGCATCTCAGGCTCCGTTCCCGAAGAATACCTGCACCTCTTCAAGACCCAGTACTCTCTGAAGAAGGGCGATGTCATAACATTCAAGTACAAACTCGCTGCCGGCACCTCTGATGTGGAACTCCTCCTCTCTGCCGTTGGAAGCGAAGACAAACCCACAGCCTACAGCCTCTGCAAGCAGACGCAGGAGGCTGACGACGAGGAATGGGTGACACGCACATTCACCGTAGGCTCCGACTTCGACGGCAAGGACCTCGCTCTCGTGGCTCTGCACTTCAAGAACGCGACGAACATCAACCTCCTGCTCGGCGAATTCTCCATCGTCCGCGGCACATACGCCACACCTGCCAAGCCACAGCTGGAGTCGGCCAAGCTGCTCTACAACTGCAAGGACGGTATGGACGGAAAGATAATCTTCAACATGCCCAACAACAAGGCGGCAGGAGAACCCTGCTACAACCTCGATGTGAAGGCCTCACACTTCCGCCTCTACGCACAGCAGGAAGGACACGACAAGGTGCTTATGGGTACGACGACATCGTGGGCAGGACTCTACTATGCCATTCCCGTGCCTGGAGACGTGAATGGAAAGATGCGCCTGGGTGTGTCTGCCGTGTCGCTCGACGAGAAGAGCGAGTCGGAGATAACATGGAGCGACTACATGGCCCCCGCCACCTATGTATATAACGACGACGTGAAGATAGACAAGAACGTGATCAAGCCGGGCGAAGAATTCACCATAAGCTATGTTGATAAGAACCATCCGGCAGCCGAATGGCAGCTTGCCGATGCTTCGGGCAAAGTCCTGCGCAGCGGCAGCGGCAACTCATGGCGCGTGGAAGGACTCAGCGACATAGGCAGCTACAACCTCATTGTGACGGGCAGCCAGAACCAGTACGACTCGGAAGGCAACTTCACCGGAACGGAGAAGACGACACGCCAGATGAACTCTTTCGTGCAGGTGTCTGGCGAAGCAGTGGGTGCCGTGCCTGAAATCTACAGCCTCACAGCCAACGGCAAGAACGAGAACGTGAGCGTGGATGTGGCTGAAAAGATAGAGATGGCATACACCGGACGCAACGCCGACGGCTTGAGCTCGCAGGGTGTCGACCTCAAGGAGAAGCACTTCGGTGTGAAGTGCTCCGACATCGGCGTGGTGGGTGCGAAGCCATTCTCGCTCTCTTTCTGGCTCAAGCTCAACAAACTCGCCGACGGCGTGACACAGTTCATAAGCGTGACAAGCAAGCCCGACGGCTGGCCAAAGAGCGAATGGGGATGGCTTTGGTCCACATTCGATGTAAAGGGCAACATAGAATGCTTCACTTTCCGCGGCATTGACGGCGGACCGGAGTTGCAGTACAAACTGGAGAAAGCCAATCTGCCCGTAGGTTCATGGGTGCATCTGGCACTGGTGTTCGACTATAACAGCAACGGCAACTTCCAAAGCGACATCTATGTGAACGGCAAGAAACTGAAAGTGCTCTCTACAAACCGCACGGGAACCACCGCACCCGGCTACCAGAGCGGCATCTACAAGATTACGAACGGTATGGTGCTCGCCATCGGCGGTGACGCGTTCGGACGCGGCGGTATCGACGGTATCGTGGATAACGTGGCTGTATGGAACAAGGCAATGACCGCCGACGAGGTGACTCTCTCGATGGGCGACATCGACAAGAATAACCTGCCGGCAGGCATAGCTGCCTTCTGGGACTTCGAAGAGCAGTCGGGAACAGCCAAGGCTTTCAAGGCTGTGGGTACAAAGGCAGGTGTTGAAGGCGGCGTTTACGACGAGCAGCCCAGCACATACAATGTCAAGTGGCTCGATCCCGCATACTCGTCGGGATGCCCGTTCCTCAAGGGTACGGCCTACAAGGTGCAGACTCTGCCCTCATGGAAGGCAGCTCACGGACGCGTAGCCGATGCCAAGGGCAACGGTGAGGCAGGTTCGGCAACGGTGACCTATGCCAAGGGCGGCGACTACACCGTCACTCTCACACTCGCCAACTCCATCGCTTCGGCACAGCGCACGTTCTCAGTCATCAAGGTTTCCGCTTCGGGCATCGGCACCACCGAGGCTGCGGAGGTGAAGACCTACACCGTGGGCGAGAACGCAGTGGTGGAATTCGCCGAGGCTGGCAGCTACGAGGTGGGTGTGTATGACACCGCCGGTGTGATGCAGGCACGCAAGGCCGCCACTCTCAATGCGGGCAATGTGATGAACATACACCTCGCCAAGGCCGGCATATATGTGCTCACAGTGAAGAAGGACGGCAAACCCGTGCGCACTGTGAAACTTGTGAGAAAGTAAGATTCTTTTTTTATTAAGAGAATTAAGAGAAGTTAAAGAAGTTAGAGAAGTTAGAGCCAATACTCCTTTTGTTTGCGTAGGCAACAAAGCATCTGGCTTTAACTTCTCTAACTTCTTTTACTAACATAGGAGGTCGAGCGTCCCGCTCGACAACACCGTCCAAACAATTCATAATTTGTTTTATAACAGCCCTTTGCAATGTTTTCTAAGTCTTTTGCCGGATAGCAATGAATTTTAACATAAAATAAAGTGCAAATGGTGGAAAATTTACTATCTTTGCTAAAACATGTCGTATAAACGTGAACCTAAAATAAAGAATTTCAGAGTATGGCAGCAACAGTTCTTAATGATGCTCAGATAGACATTCTGAATATGATGCAATGGGTGAAAAGTCCTGAAGCATTAACAGATTTGAAACAGGCTATTTCAGACTTCTTTGCGCGAAAAGCAGAGAACGAGATGAATGACTTATGGGCACGGGGCGAAATGACACAGGAAAAGTTTGAGTCGTTTGCCACATTGCATGAACGGACTCCTTATCGTAGGTAAAGGATGAGGGTGGTTCTTGATACAAATTGCCTTATTGTGGCAATTCCAAATGAAATTTGATAAATCTTTTGCCACTTAGCTTTGCACGGAAAGTTCTCCCACTTCCCTCTCTGTTAATTTTAATAAAAAATTCTTATGCAAAACCTAATTGTATTAGGATTTTATATAACTTTGTAAGCAAGTAATTCTTGAGGCTTGGTTCTTTTAAGGAATACGACCGGGCTTCTTAATTCTGGAACCTAATAAAAACCGCCTAACGGCAACTTAAATATTCCGAAACCAATTGAAAAGTCGGTCAGTCTTTATAATATACTAATGATGTGGGCATGGAACGTTTTCGTGTCCGCATAATTCGGGCGCATTGGTGAACGTACCTTATACCGGCGGCTCAAAAGAAACTGATAAAAACTCAAATCCAATAACCAAAATTAATTGTAAATGAAACAGTCTGCAAAAAAACATTTTGTGCTTACAGCAGGTCTTGTCCTTTGCTCTTTGGGCGCATCGGCACAGGAATTGCGTGAAGGCTATGTGGATTTTGGCGCAAACACAGGCAGCCAGGAATTCCATACCTTGCTTGGCAATTGGACCCCAGGTTCAAAGATTTCTGATGATGACAACTTCTTCATCTCACGTGTTAAACCCCGCGCACGTTTCCGCAACGCTGCCACTCAGGTGCGTACGGATATAACAGCCGAAAACGACAAGAAACTTCTTGCATGGGTTCCCGTGAACAACCCCACATTCAACGCACTGCCTGACGGTGTGTTCGACTCTGAGGTGTTCTCTATGTGGAGCTACGTTACACACTGGGGCGACTGGACTGCTCCTCTCGGACGCATCCCCGGCGCATTCCTCGATGTTGCTCATAAGAACGGTGTGCCTGTTTCCGGTGTGGCAAGTATTCCATGGGGTACCATCACACCTGAATACAGCTCAATGCTCGCCGGCTTGGCTAAATCAGATGTGGATAAGGCTGCCAAGTTCTTCAATTATTACGGAATCGACGGTCTGGGTTACAACTCTGAGTTCAGTGGTGGATCTTCATCCTCTATCGTGCCGAAGCTCCGCACATTCCATGTCAGTCTCAACAAGAAGATGAAGGAGAAGAACCCGATGTTCGAGAACATCTGGTATGACGGTACCAACGACTATGGTCAGTGTACTTTCGACCGCGGTCTTGCCGGTCACAACTCCAAGACTTTCGGCGATTACAATAGCGTCTGCTACTCTTTGTTCTTCAACTATAACTGGAACAACACTTCGCTTCTCTCCAGCTCTGTTGATAAGGCTAAGAGCTTGAAGCGCGACCCGCTCGACCTCTATGCTGGTATAAACATGCAGGGCGGTCAGCCTAAGTACAACTCGTGGACTCTGCTCAAGAACTATCCTATCTCTATAGGTCTTTGGGGAGCGCACAGCTACAACATGTTCTGGGAAAGCCGTGGCGAGCTTGGTTCTGACCCCGCAGTGAAGCAGGAAGCTTACCTGTTGCGTACAGAACGCTACTTCGGTGGTGGTTCACGCAACCCCGTTACCACTCCGAAAGTGGCAGACAGACAGGCTTACAACGCATACAACTACAGCTGGCACGGTATGGCTTCGTTCATGACCGCACGCAGTGCCATGTCGTGGGATCTCTCTGAGGAGCCGCTCGTAACTTACTTCAACCTCGGTAACGGTAAGTTCTTCAACTTGAACGGTGTTCGTCAGCACAGCAAGTCATGGTACAATGTTGGTATTCAGGACTATCTGCCCACATGGCGTTGGTGGTTCGCATCGAAGTTGCTCGGTCGCACCGCTGCTGATGTTCCTGCTACAGGACTCGAAGCCAACTTCACATGGGACGACGCTTACTTCGGAGGTTCTACCATACGCATCTCCGGCAATACTGCCGACGAATATCTCCACCTCTTCAAGACCCAGTACTCTTTGAAGAAAGGCGATGTCATCACATTCAAGTATAAGCTCGCAAGCGGTCGCACAGACCTCGACCTCGTGCTCTCTGCTGTTGGTAGCGAAAGCAATGGCGTTTCTTACAACCTCTGCGAAAAGACTCAGATTTCTGACGATGAAGAGTGGGTAGAGAAGAAGTTCACCGTAGGTTCCGACTTCGACGGTAAGGACCTCGCTCTCGTAGCTCTGCACTTCAAGAACTCACAGAATCTCGACCTCTTGCTCGGCGAGTTCTCTATCGTTCGCGGCACATACGCAGCACCTGCCACACCAAAGTTTGAGTCAGCTAAGTTGCTCTACAACAGCAAGGACGGTATGGACGGTAAGATTATCTTCAGCATGCCGAACAACAAGGCAGCCGGTGAACCTTGCTACAACATCGACGTCAATGCTTCTGAATACCGCCTCTATGCACAGCAGGAAGGCAAGGATCCTATCCTCATGAGCACAACGACATCATGGGGCGGTCTCTACTACGCTATCCCCGTTGTAGGCGATGTCAAGTCTAAGGTTCGTCTCGGTGTTTCTGCCGTATCACTCGACAGAAAATCGGAGTCTGAAATTGCATGGAGCAAGTATATGATGCCGACAAACTACAAAATCAACGACGACATCGAACTCTCCAAACCTTCCATCAAGCCCGGCGAGCCGTTCACTATCGGTTATGTTGATAGCGAGCACCCGGAGGGAACATTTACTATCTACGACGAGGCTGGCAAGCAGGTGTTCACTGCTACCGGCAAGACAGTGGAAGTGAAGGACGGTCTCAATCAGGTTGGCAGCTACACACTGAAGGTGAACGGAACTGTTTACGATGCAGATGGTAATGCTTCTACCAAGGAGCGCGAGTACTTCGCATACGTTCAGATTACCGACAACCGTGTCGGTGCAGTGCCTGAAATCTACACTCTCACAGCCAACGGCAAGGAAGAAGGTGTGACTGTTAATGTGAATGAAAATGTTCAGATGGCATACACCGGACGCAACGCCGACGGTCTGGCTTCACAGGGTGTGAACCTCAACGAGAAGCGTTTCGGTGCAAGATGTAGCGACCTCGGCTTGGTAGGTGCCAAGTCGTTCTCTGTGACATTCTGGTTGAAACTTAACAAACTTGCATTGGGCGAGACCCAGCTTCTGAGTGTTGCCAACAAGTTGGACGGCTGGCCAAAGACCGACTGGGGTTGGATTTGGTCGAACATCCAGGAGGACGGTTCTATCGGTTCGTTCACATTCCGTGGTACCGACAACTCTTCCAACGACGAGCTTCGCTATAAGTTTGGAACTTCCAAGATTCCTGTAGGTGCATGGGCACACATTGCATACGTATTCGACTATGACGCTTCCGGCAAGTTGCGCTGCGACTTCTATATCAATGGTGTTAAGCAGAAGCTGACAGCTTGGAACCGTACATCCAGCCCGACTGACAAACCGAACGATCCTGGCTACCAGAAGGATGTTTATCATATTACTGACGGACAGGTTCTCGCTATCGGTGGCGACGCCTTTGGCCGCAACGGTATCGACGGTGCTGTCGATAACGTGATGGTTTGGGACGGCGCAATCACTGCTGAGGATGTGAAGAAGTCAATGGGCGACATCAATGCCAAGAGCCTTCCTGCCAATGTGAAGGCATTCTGGAACTTCGAGCAGACCGCCGGCGACGACAACTTGTTCAAGGCTGCCGGTTCACTCGCGGGAACAGCTGCAGGTACCCACTTCTATTCTGCCGGCGACGCTGAAGGTCAGGGCACTCTCGTATGGGAAGCTCCGCAGTACACATCGGGATGTCCGTTCCTCGCTGACAATGCTTACAAGGTGGAGACCCGTCCGACATGGAAGGCCAACCACGGTACTATCAACGAATCCACAGGTAACGGTTCTGCAGGTTCTGCAAAGGTCTCTTACGTTAAGGGCGGTGACTACACCGTGACTCTGAAGCTTGCCAACTCTCTCGGTTCTGCACAGAAGACATTCTCTGTAATCAAGGTTTCAGCTTCCGGCATCAATGCTGCTGAGGCAGGAGAAATCAAGACCTACACAGTGGGTGAGAATGCAGTGGTTGAATTCGCTGAGGCTGGCAACTATGAGGTGAGCGTTTACACAACAGCCGGCGTGGCTCAGGCTCGCAAGGCTGCTCAGCTCAATGCAGGAAACGTAATGAACATACACCTTGCCAACACAGGTATCTATGTTCTCACAGTGAAGAAGGACGGTAAGGTCGTTCGCACAGTGAAACTCGTTAGAAAGTAATAATTCAATAAACGACAATACGACAGGCAACGACAGTGGTTCCGTCCCCGCGGGACGCTGTGCGATGCCTGCCGTATTCTGACTTTAAAGACTCGGCGACGGACGCTCGGAGGCACAACGCCCCAATTGCTTCCTGTCCCGAATACCCATACCAAAGGTAACTGATACAAACTTTAATTATATGAACAAAAAATCAAACGAAAGAGGATCGCTGCTTCTTAAGACAGCCTTTGCCATGATGGCAGCCGGCTTGCCTATGCAGTATGCATCAGCAAGTAGCAATCCTGCTCCAAATGCTTTGACTCAGCAACAGGGTATAACTGTGCAGGGTACTGTCACAGACGGCACTGGCGAACCGCTCATCGGCGTTAGCGTAGTGGTAAAGAATGCCAAGGGTCTCGGCGTTGTTACTGACATTGACGGTAACTACAAAATTAGCGTAAACGACAAGAATGCCGTTCTCGTGTTCTCTTACATCGGCTACACTCCGCAGGAAGTGGCTGTTGGCGGACGCTCTTCACTCAACGTGGTGATGAAGGACGAGAGCAGCGTGCTTAAGGAAGTGGTGGTAACAGCCATGGGTATCAAGCGTAAGGAGTCGTCTCTGACCTACGCTACACAGCAGGTAAAGGCTTCCGACCTTAACCGTGTGCAGGACCCCAACGTTGCCAACTCACTCGAAGGTAAGGTGTCCGGTGTGACCATTACTCCAAGTGCCGGTGGTGCCGGTGGTGCTTCCAAGATTATTCTCCGTGGTAACAAGTCTATCCTCGGTTCTTCCACTCCTCTTATCGTTGTCGATGGTGTGCCTATGAGCAACAGCACTCGCGGCCAGATTACCGATGCTGCCGCTATCGGTTACGAAGGTAAGGCTGAAGGAAGCGACCCGCTTTCTATGATCAACCCCGACGACATCGAGTCAATCAACGTGCTCAAGGGTGCCAACGCTGCTGCCCTCTATGGTTCGGTGGCTGCCAACGGTGTACTCATGATCACAACAAAGAAAGGTCGTGAGGGACGCCTTGCAGTGAACGTTTCTTCTAACGTTACATTCGACAACCCGCTCACCACTCCGAAAATACAGAACATCTATGGTGCTGCCCTCAACGATGTAGCGCACACTATGGACAACTACAGCTGGGGCGACCGCATCGACTCACGTCCAAGCGACCAGCTCCTCTTCACCGTTCCTATGTCTGACGAGTCAAACTACAAGGGACAGACAAACACCGTTCACCTGCGCAACGTTGCCAAGAACGACCTCGACGACTTCTACCGCACCGGTGTTACCACAAACAACTCTGTGGCTCTCTCTGGTGGTACCGACAAGATGGACACTTACTTCTCTTACGGTAACTCTCACTCAAAGGGTATGCTCGAGCGCAACTCTTACAACCGTCACACATTCTCATTCCGTCAGAACTTCAAGTTCTACGATCGTTTGAGCATCAATGTGTCGATGAACTACATCCAGGCAAAGACAAAGAACCGTCCCGGTGGTGGTACTGCGCTCAACCCCATCTATCACATGTACACCATGCCGCGCAACGTGGATATCGATTACTATCGCAACAACTACGCTGTTGATGGCAAGTGGATGAGTAACAACAACAAGATTTACATCCGCAAGCCGGGTGGCTACTCTTGGGTGAACCAGAAGGTTCAGCTCGCCGGCATCCGCCAGGAGTGGGCTATGCAGGAGAGCCAGCAGAACAACCCGTACTGGCTCCTCAAGCAGAACAACAGCGTGACCAAGGACGACCGCTTCTTCGGTAACATCACCGGTAACCTCGATATCTACGACGGACTTAGCTTCCAGGCTCGTATCGGTCTCGACTACACAAAGAGCGAGGGCGAATCAAAGCGTTATGCCACAACATGGTTGCCGGCAGGTATGGACGACCGCGGTCACTACTGGTGGAACTACACCAGAACAACGGAAATCTACACCGACTACATGCTCAACTATAACAAGACATTCGGCGACTGGGATGTATCTGCAACAGCCGGTTGGGTAGGCCACACCACAAAGGGTACTACCAACTCTGTGGATGCAAGCGCAACATACGTTGATCCTACTGGTCAGATGATCTCTACCGAGGTGAACTGGTTCTCACCCTCTGCCGGCAGCAACGGCAACGGTCTGAGCACTTCTTCTAACTGGGACAAGGGTGCTGTCTTCACTGCACAGCTTGGCTGGAAGGAGAAGATCTATGTCGATGGTTCTTACCGTCAGGACTGGTATCGTGCCTTCCGTCAGTTCAAGGACAAGGGTACTCCTGAGAGCTACGGCTACTTCGGCTTCGGTGCCAACGCCATCGTGAGCTCTTTGGTGAAGCTGCCTGAGTGGTTCAGCTACTTGAAGTACCGCGCTTCTTACTCTGAGGTGGGTAACTCTCTGCCCAACATCGTTTACGCACAGGCTTCAAAGAACTACAGAACCGGTGCCGTGACAGTTCCGCAGTGGTCTGAATTCAAAGACCCGCGCCCTGAGAAGACCGCTTCGTTCGAGACTGGTGTCGAGATGTTGTTCCTCAACAACTGCCTGAGCTTGGACCTTACATATTATAACTCTACCATGTCAAACCTCTACCTCGTAGGTACCAATGCCAAGGGCAAGAGCATTCCTATGAACTCAGGTAAGGTGCGCAACCAGGGTATCGAGGCTACCATCGGCTACGACTTCAAGTTCGGTCGCGACCTCCGTTGGAAGACTTCTTACAACATCTCTTACAACGACAACAAGATCCTGAAGACCGCTTACGATCCAGAGACTGGCAAGGAGAACACCATCGCTACCGACTTCGGCGGCGTGCGCGTGCTCTATAAGGAAGGCGGCTCTATCGGCGATATGTATGTTACAGAGCTCCGCCGCGACGAGAAAGGACACTATGTCCTCACTTCTGACGGTGGTGTGCAGATCAACACTGAGTCTGACAAGAAGTATGGCAAGTATGTGGGCAACATGAACGCCAACTGGCAGATGGGTTGGACCAACACCTTCTCATACAAGGACTTCTCTCTCTCATTCCTCATCAACGGCCGTATCGGCGGTAAGGTGCTCTCTCTCACAGAAAGCTACCTCGACGCACGCGGTCTTTCACAGCGCAGTGCCGACGCTCGTCTCGCTGCCGAGGCTAACAACATCGTGGCAGCCGACTACGGCAACAAGCCGGGTATGATGCTCGACGACGGCAGTGGCCGCATCGTTCCTATCGAGTCTTACTACAAGAGCATCGGTGGAACTTCGCCAAATGCTGTTGACAACTACCTCTACAGCGGTACCAACTTCCGTCTGCGTGAGCTCTCATTCGGCTACACCTTCCGCGACCTCTTCGGCGCAAACAAGAACCTTACACTCTCGTTCATCGGCCGCAACCTCTTCTTCCTGTACAAGGATGCTCCGACCGACCCGGATGTATCGCTCTCTACCGCCAATGGACTCGGCGCTTACGAGATGTTCAACATGCCTTCATCACGTTCGTTCGGATTCTCTCTGAATGTAAACTTCTAAACAAAACAATATCAATTAATAAGAAATATGAAAAAGACAAAAATATTATTCTTCGCGGCACTGGCATTCTCTGCGATAGGATTGCAGTCGTGTCTTGACTTCGACACGCCGTCCGACGAGTTCCAGAAGAACCAGTTCATTGTGAAACCTGCTACCGTTAAGGGCGCAGCCGACAAGATTGACTACATGAAAGAAATCTCGGAGAAGGGCTTCAACGAGGCTTACAGCGAACTCGAAAATGGTGGTTTCTTCGGTCAGGGCGTTGCTGCCATATACTCTATGCGTGGCGGAAAGAACGGCGAAATGCCTGGTGAGCACGCTTACCAGCGTCAGTTCACACTCGGCCCCGACAACTATGCACAGTATTCAATGGTGCCTCACTCCGACTTTATGTACGGAACCCTCTCTTACTGCTATTCTGTAAGTAAGGAGTTCAACGGCGGTCCGGTGGGACAGTTCACACAGATGCAGAACTTCATCACACCTGCCCTCAACAACGGTAAGCTCGACTCTATTCCTGAAGTGAAGGCTCTCTACCTGTTGTTGTTCGACTATTCAGCTGTTGAGGCTGCCGACCTTTCAGGTCCTCTGCCTTACAACGACTACAAGGGCAACAGCGAGAAGTCGCCGTTCGTTTACGACGATGTCCGCTCTATCTATTACAGCGTTGAGGAGCACATCGACACCATCGTTAAGTGCTTGAAGCATTTCGACGAGGAAGGTGCACGTCCCGACTGGTATCGTTCAAAGATTCACGAGTTCTTCTACAGCAGCCTGCCTTTGGCTAACTGGAAGTACGACGAGTCTGAGACAATGGAACAGTGGTGGCGTTTCGCCAACTCTCTCAAGCTCCGCATGGCTCTCCACCTTACCAAGATTGAGCCGGAGACAGCCAAGAAGTGGGCTGAGGAAGCAGTGGCAAGCGGTGTGATTGAGCGCACCGACCAGGAAGTGGGTCTCTTCACTTTCGGTGTGGGCTTCCAGCATCCGCTCATCAACATCGTGACATGGAACGACACCAAGCTCAGCGCATCGTTCGAGAGCCTCCTTATGAGTCTCGACCATCCTTACACTCACTATCTGTTCTCAAAAAACTCCGACCCGATTTCCAATGTGGGTCATGTTGCAGGTTCTTCGGCTCCTGAAGTAACAGAGGGCGGTACACGTATCATCGGTATGCGTGAGGGTGTTACTCCCGGTCTCGGACAGCAGGTTGGTTCCAACCAGTACAATGCGTTCAGTGCTCCTTCCAAGACAGTGCTCGACGGCAACTTCCCGCCGCTCTATCTCATGAAGCTTTCTGAGGTTTGCTTCCTCCGTGCAGAGGGTGCTCTCCGCGGATGGAACATGGGCGGAACAGCACAGCAGTTCTACGAAGAGGGTATCCGCTACGCAGGACTTGAGGACCGCGACACCCACTCTAACACCGATTATGCTGACCTCGTGGATGCTTACATGCAGCGTGAGGCTCCGGTTGATTACACCTACGTTGATCCGACCGGCAACACTCCCGACGTGCCCAGCGTTACAAAGATTGGTGTGAAGTGGAACGAGGCTCTCGACAAGGAGACAAAGCTTGAGATGATCATTACACAGAAGTACATCGCAGCTTATCCTTGCAGCTTCGAGTCTTGGGTTGATATGCGTCGTACAGGTTATCCGAAACTCTTCCCCGTGCTCCATCCGGAGAACGGCGACGGCAGCCTCAAGGCCGGCGACATCATCCGCCGCATACCTTGGGCAGCAGAGGATCCTTCAACAATCCAGGATCTCAACGATACAGGTATTCCTAACCTCGGCGGTCCTGATGTTCAGGCTACTCGCCTCTGGTGGGATGTTGATGCTCCTAATTTCTAATTTGTGAGCTTAATAAAACTTTATGATAAAACGGCGTGCCAGCAATGGTGCGCCGTTTTTTTTGTTAATGCGTTGGCACCGCAGAACGAATGCCGATGTATGCCAATGAATGCGGATTGAAAACAAGGCTTGTTTGCTCTTGAAAGAAGCCTTGTTTGCTCTTGAAAGAAGTCTTGTTTGCTCTTTAAAGAAGTCTTGTTTTTATAGTAAGGAAGTCTTGTTTTTTAAAAGTAAAAAAAATAG
>OLFV01002216.1_pt1 | contig 15261 bp, 17 predicted proteins | sample 1605551 | NCBI WGS metagenome assembly OLFV01 (sample SAMEA3888922, study PRJEB22519) | human gut metagenome | biome: human gut; feature: human-associated habitat; material: faeces | place: Denmark | collected 2011
CTTCTTTACAACGCAAACAAGGCTTCTTTGGAGTGCAAAGAAGCCTTGTTTGAAAAGTGGATAATTCTATCTTGGTTTTCAAGGCGTTACTACCGCCTGAAAAGTCATTTGCCGTTGCAGCATCCGCCCTGCTTCTTTGCTGCACAACCAGCCTTTGCCTTAGGACATTCCTTGCCGGCATTCGGGCATTCCTTCGCCTCTTTTGGACACGCCTGCTTGCATTCCTTGTCGGCAGAGCAGCCGGCATTCTTTGCGGCACAGGCGTTCAGCTGCACCTTGCAGATGGTCTGCCGGGCCTTGCAACAGTTAGGTTTGCCTTCCTTGCTGCATGCGTTCTGCGATATTTCCACGGGTTGTGTCGTGTAGCCCAGTTTGCTGAATGCAGCCACTATCTTGCAGGGTGTGGTCTTTTCAGCGTCGTATTTCACCATGACCTTCTGTTCCTTCAAGTCGGTCTTTATCAGTTCCACACCGTTTTCAAGTTGCAGACGGCTCTTTATCTTGTTGCCACAGTCGGCACTCTGCATCTGCGGATTGGTGGTAAACATCACTGTCTTGATGTCTTTTGCCGATGCTACCAGTGCGGTGAGCATCATAAGCATCATAAATAACGATTTCTTCATTTTCAAAAAAGTTTGGTTCTACAATAGCTTTCGCAATCAAATGCCATGAAAAGCATTGATTGCGACAAAGTTAATGCAAAGCACTATGACCGACCAAATTATTGAAATCTTTTTAACATAAATCTTCATAACGCCGACGGCAGACCGCCTGTGCTATGAAAGCCGCCGCCGGAAAAAGCCACAAGCCGCGACGGGCGGCGCGAAGCCGTGCCGGCATCCATGCGAAAAGGCGCACGGAGAGGGGTCAGACGGTAATCTCGCCGGAGCCGTAGCAACGGTGGTGCTGCTCGTCATAGACCACGCAGAACTGTCCCGGAGCGACGCCCTGTATCAGTTCTTCGGCATGAACCACAAACTCGCCCTGCCCCGTACGCTCAAGCACGGCGGGATGATATTCGGGCGTATGGCGTATCTTGAAGCGCACACGAGCTGATGTTCCGGGTTCGCCCCACGGGTCGAGCGTGAGGAAATGGAAGTCGTGTATCGGGAAATCCTTTTTGTAAGCCGTCGTCGGTTCAAAACCCTTGCTCACATAAAGCACGTTGGCAGCCACATCTTTCTTCACCACATACCACGGACCTCCGCCGAAACCGAGTCCGTGACGCTGCCCTATGGTGTGAAACCACAGTCCGCGGTGCTGCCCTATGCGCTTTCCCGTCTCAAGCTCTATCACTTCGCCGGGCTGCTCGCCGAGGTAGCGGCGTATGTAGTCGTTGTAGTTTATCTTGCCGAGGAAGCATATTCCCTGCGAGTCCTTGCGCTTGGCGTTGATGAGATGCTCACGTTCAGCAATCTCGCGCACCTCACCCTTCTGGTAGTGTCCTATCGGGAAGAGAGCCTTGCGCAGCTGCCAGTCGTAAATCTGTGCAAGGAAATCGGTCTGGTCCTTCACGGGGTCGGGACTCGTGACGAGCCACTTGCGCCCCTCTTCGTCGATTTCGGTCTGGGCGTAATGTCCCGTTGCTATGAGGTCGTACTCATGTCCGCGCTTCTCGTGGAAGGCTCCGAACTTTATCAGCCTGTTGCACATGACATCGGGGTTGGGCGTGAATCCGGCACGCACCTTGTCCATCGTGTAGCGCGTCACGTTGTCCCAGTATTCACGATGACAGTCCACCACCTCGAGACTGCAACCGAAGCGGCGTGCCACGGCAGTCGCCATCTCAAGGTCTTCCTCGCTCGTGCAGTCCCATTCCTCTGCCTCTTCGGGACCTATCTTTATATAGAAACAGTCGGGATGCAGTCCCTGTTGCGCCAGTTCGTACACCACCACCGAGCTGTCCACCCCTCCTGAGAGCAGGACAGCTATTCGCTTGTCGTTCAATGTCTCGTTCATACGGATGCAAAATTACTGCATTTTTTCTTAACTACACACATCTTTTTGTGGATAATGAGCTGAAACTGCTTCACATACTCGCCATTATGCTTGGCGGAGTGGAATAAAATGTATATTTTTGCAATGCACGGATTTATGACAATGAAAGGTAAATCCGCAAAGGAACAACATAAAAAAGAAGAAGAATATGAAGGTAATGCAGAGTTCGTTGGTGCGCTCTTTGTGCGCCGTTATAGTAGGAGCGCTGCTCGTGAAGTACCGCGAGCAGACAGTGACATGGATGACAATAGCCATTGGCGTGTTGTTCTTCCTGTCGGGAGTGGTGTCGTGCGCCACATATTTCGCCGCCCGCCGCAACAGCGACATGCCACAGGTGTTCGACGCCAACGGTAAGCAACTCACGGGATTCAAGCCGCAGTTTCCCATCGTCGGACTGGGAAGCCTCATCCTCGGACTCATTCTCGCACTCATGCCGACGGTGTTTGTCGGTTTCCTCATGTACATCCTTGCCGCCATACTCATCCTCGGCGCAGTGGGACAGTTTGTCAGTCTCGCCTCCGTCTCACGCATGGCACACATAGGATTCTATTTCTGGATTATGCCGTCGCTGACGCTTCTCGTCGGTATCATCGCCGTGGTCTATCCGCAAGGCATCGCCAGTGCGCCGCTGTTCGTGATAGGTTGGTGTCTGATGCTGTACGGCGTGGTGGAGTGTGTGAATGCCATAAAGATGCACCAACTGCGCAAACAACTTGAGAAAGCGGCGTTGGCGGCGCAGCAGAAGCCTGAGGAAGAGGCGTAAAGCCGCCTCACGCAGAGGCATGGAAACGAAAAAAGGGAACCACCGCAAGTCTTGTATTTTCCAAAGACTTGCGGTGGTTCCCTTTCGTTGGCGGCACCTTATTTTTCCGGCACTATGCTCTCGATGTAGCTGCACACCATGCCTATGCCCTTGATGTTGTCGCCACCCTGCGGTATGATGATGTCGGCGAAACGCTTGGTGGGTTCTATGAACTGCTCGTGCATGGGCTTGAGCACCTCCAGATAGCGGTCGAGCACCATCTGGACATTGCGTCCGCGCTCCACGATGTCGCGCTGGATGTTGCGGATGAGACGCTCGTCAGAGTCGCAATCGACGAATATCTTGAGGTCCATCATGTCGCGCAGCTTCTTGTTCAGAAGCGTCATTATACCCTCGACGATTATCACCGGCTTCGGTTCCACATGCACGGTGGCAGCCTCACGGTTGCATTTCAGATAGGAATAGGTGGGCTGTTCCACGGCGATGCCGTTGCGCAGGTCGTTTATCTGCTTTATGAGCAGCTTCCAGTCGAAGGCGTCAGGATGGTCGAAGTTGATGGCACGGCGTTCCTCTTCGGTGAGGTCGGTGGTGTCGTTGTAGTAGGAGTCGAGCGGCACTACAGCCACATAGTGGGGCGGAAGGGCTGCGGCAATCTTCCTTACCACTGTCGATTTGCCCGAACCGGTGCCTCCGGCGATGCCGATTATCGTCACATTGTCGTTCATAGTTATTCTGTTCTTGATTCGTAATTCACTTTTTTCATTTGTCATGGCTGCACGCCCGCACCGTCAGGAAATACTGTCCGGAACATCACATCATAGTATTCGGCCTTGCGCTCAGTCTTCATCGGGTAGGCACGCGAACTGCTCGGCATGCGCCAGAGCCGCAGTGTGCGCCCCTCGAAAGCAAACTCCACACTTGCCCCAACACTTGGCTGCGACTCTATCCGGAAACAAGAACAGAGCACATCGGTGGCTTTCTGTCCCGTGGTGACTATGTCTGTGAGCCTGGGCAGGCTTCGCACCATCGCCATAAGGTCGGTGGGTTCCACCACTTCAAGGTCCTTGTCGGACGCAGTGTTCTTCAGACGGCGCACGGCACAGGCCGTGTCGTACATGCCGATGCCTTTTGACACGAGGAAAGGCACGATGTCGTCAAGACGAAAAGTGCGGTTCGCCGCATCCACAAAGTGCATCTTGTCGGCAAAGAAGCACAGACCGAAGATGCGCCACATGTCGTTGGTGAAGTTGGGATAATAGAACTTCATCGCCCAACGCTTGGGTGCAGGAGGGAAACTTCCAAGCATCAAAAGGCGGCATCCCTGCGGCAGAAACGGCTCAAAGGGATGCCGCTCTACAGGCTGCAAGGCCTCTTGCGCTGCGCTTTCGCCACTCTTTGTATGCTTCATTTCGTGTCCTTTGCGAGGTAAAGCACTACCGGCAGATGGTCGCTGTAACCGTTGAGCCACACCTTGCGGGCCGTGGTGCGCTTGGGAGTGCCGCGGTATTTCCCCTCGGCATTGAGCAGATAGGGGCGTGAGAAGATGTCGCTCTTTATGTATTTCAGGCGTTTCAGCTTCGCCTTGCCCTTGTAGTCAATGAGGTTCGGCGTTATCACTATCTGGTCGAAAAGGTTCCATGCGCCACGGTAGGAAAGCGTTCCGCGCCCCTCCTTCACCAGTATGTTGTACCAAGGGTTGTACATCTCGCCCTTGCGCACCTCGTTCTTTTCGGGCTTTGCCATAAGGCATTCGAGCATACTGCGGTTTGAAGGGTCGTCGTTCATGTCGCCCATCACTATCACCTTGCACTTGCGGTCGTCGCGCAGAAGCGAGTCCTTGAGTGCCTTCACCTGCCGTCCTGCAGCTTCACGGGCGAAGCTGTCGGCACCACGACTCGGCCAATGGCACACTACCACCGTGACATGCTCGTCGCCAAGAGTGCCGCTCACGGTGAGATAGCCGCGTGTCGGGTGGTTCTTGTCGGATTCGCGCTCGTAGCGGTAAGGCACAAGTTTCACGTTGCGAACAGCGAAAAGTTGCGGATTGTAGAGCAGTGCGCAGTCGATGCCGCGCCTGTCGGGACCCTCGACGTGTATGTACTTGTAGCCACGGGCGGCAAGCTGCGGCTCGCTCACAAGGTCGTCGAGCACACGGGAATTCTCCACCTCGGCGCAACCCACCACGGCACAGCCCACGCCGGGCAGTTCGTCGGTGCCCATATCAGCTATCGCCTGTGCCATGTTGCGCAGTTTGTTGGTGTATTTGTTGCTGTCCCACTGGTAAGAACCGTCGGGAAGGAATTCGTAATCGTTCTTGCCCTCATCGTGACAGGTATCGAAAAGGTTCTCAAGATTGTAGAAACCTATGCCGTAAACACTTCGTACACGACGGCCTACGGCACCCTGTGCCACAAGGACGAAGAGCAGTAACATGATGATTGTTTTCTTCATTTTTTCTTTGTTTTCAGACCTTCGGCTATGTTTTTCGTCATAGCCTGTAAGGATTTGGTTTGACTTTCATTAAAAGAGCGGCACCGGTCATGCCAGCACCTCATCCATCTTCACATCGAACGGCGTTGCCGGTATCTCGTCAAGACGCTGGAACGGGAAGCAGACACCTATCTTATAGGCTTGCGGAAGAAGCGGCAAAAAACGGTCGTAATAGCCTTTGCCGCGCCCCATGCGGTTGCAATCGGCATCGAAAGCCATGCCCGGAACGACGGCGACATCTATTTCCCGCAAGCTGTCGAAGGGTTCGCCCGTGGGTTCAAGGATGTTGTAGGCACCGGTTTCAAGGTCGGTACTGTCGCGATAGATGCACAACTGCATCGTGGTCTCGCCCGTAACGACGGGCAGAAGTACCGTCTTTCCCATGGCGACAAGCGTGTCAAGAACCTCGTGTGTAGCCACTTCGTCGGGCAAAGAGCAGTACATGAGTATCGTCTCCGCCGCTTTCACACGCCGGTGTGAAAGCAATGAAGACATTATCCTATGCGACATTTCAGCGAGTTGAGCCTCGGTGAACTGCCGTTTTCTGCTTCTTATCTCTTTGCGCAGTTCCTGTTTAAGCATTGTGGGCTATGATATTGGCATCGCGGAGAGGCAGAAAGCGAAAGCCGGCAGAACTTGCCAGAGCCGTCTTGCGACCTTTCTTTTCTGTTGCCGGAGCCGGTTTCTTGGGGAAAGCGGCATTGTTATGGAACACACGCAGCGCCGACTCGATGGCAGGATCGTCGATGTTGATGTATTTGTTCCATGCCTCTTCGTCGAGCATGTTGTAGATAATGCGACTGTTGATGAAGCGTTCGAGCAGCTTGTGCGACTTCTTTATCATGAGGTTGCGGCGCTTCAGACCGTTCTTGTCGGCGTAGGTGGCGAACTTATCCACTGTGTTCTGGCTCACAAGATACTTCGACAGCTCCATCATCTCAGTGAAATTGTTGAGTTTCAGACGGTTGTCGTCGGTATAGGTGAATGCGAACTGCAGGATAAGCCCACTCATTGTGGCTTCCTTATAATATGAAGTCATACCCAAAGTATCCTCAGGAATGAAGATGTCGGGAGTGATTCCGCCGCCGCCATACACGGTGCGTCCGATGCCGGTATGGTAAGCCGGACCGTGATGCTTGATGCTGTCCTGCGAGAAGAACTCTCCATGCTGGTAGCGACTGAGCAGGTCTTGCTCGTAATCCTTGCCGTCGCCGGGGGCGTAAGGCTTCTGTATGCAGCGGCCGGACGGTGTGTAATAGCGTGCGATGGTGAGGCGTATCATGCTTCCATCGGGGAATCCTATCTGCTGTTGCACAAGTCCTTTGCCGAAAGAACGGCGTCCGATGATGGTGGCACGGTCGTTGTCCTGCATGGCTCCGGCAAAGATTTCGGATGCAGAAGCCGACCCTTCGTTGATGAGAACGACGAGCGGTATGCGCTGATAACTTCCATGTCCGTCGGAACGATAGTCCTGTCGCGGCGATTTGCGACCCTGCGTATATACAATGAGCTTGTTCTTCGGCAGGAATTCATTTGCCATCTGCACGGCGGAATTGAGGTAGCCGCCCGTATTGTCGCGCAAGTCGATGACGAGATTGGTGAATCCTCCCTGCGAAAGGTTGGCAAGAGCGATGAGGAGTTCGGAGTAAGTTGTCTCGCCGAAGTTCTTTATTCTGATGTAACCCGTCTTGTCGTCAAGCATGTAAGTGGCGGTGATGCTCTTCTGGGGGATGTCGCCTCGTGTCACGGTGAAGTACTTGATGGACTTCTGTCCGTAGCGCACCACACCGAGTTTCACCTTTGTGTCCTTCGGACCTTTAAGGCGGTGCATCGCCTCTTCGTTTGTCACTTCCTTGCCGACAAATGGTTTCCCATCGACACTCACAATCTTGTCGCCGGCAAGCAGGCCCGCTCTCTGTGCCGGACCGTTCTTGATTACGTTCTGCACATGTATCGTGTCCTTGCGTATCGTGAACTCGATGCCCACGCCGGAGAACGAACCGCGCAGGTCGTCGGTGGCAGTCTGCACATCCTTGGCACTGATATAGACGGAGTGCGGGTCGAGATCGGAGAGAATCTGAGGTATCGCCTTATCGACAAGCGAATCGATGTTCACCTTATCGACATACTGGTCGTCGATGATATGCAGGAGATTGGAGAGGCGGTTGCTTCCCGAATTGATGATATTGAGTCTGTTTCCCGAAAAATGGTTGGCATAGAAAGTGCCGATAAGGATGCCGATGACGACGCATACAGCCATCAACAGCGGCATAAACCTGTTGTATTTATTCATTTTCATTGTCCTCGGGGTTTAAATAAATAATCTCTATATTGGCCTTGCGGAGCAGTTTCAAGCCGTCGTCGAGGCGGTATTTCTCGCCATAGACCACGCGTTTTATGCCCGCCTGAATTATCAGTTTGGCGCATTCTATGCACGGAGCCGCCGTGACATAGAGCGTCGAGCCTTCGCTGTTGTTGCTGCTTCGCGCCAGTTTTGTGATGGCGTTGGCCTCGGCATGCAGCACATACGGCTTCGTGACATTGCTTTCGTCCTCGCAGATGTTCTCGAAACCGCTTGGCGTTCCGTTGTACCCGTCGCTTATTATCATCTTGTCCTTGACGACAAGAGCCCCTACCTTGCGGCGTTGGCAGTAGCTGTTTTCCGCCCAGATGCGTGCCATACGCAGGTAACGGCAATCGAGCAGATTTTGCTTGTTATTTGATTCCATTGCGTTTAAGTAATGCGTTGATTGACGGTTCTTGCCCCCGGAAGTTCTTATAGAGTGTCATCGGGTGCTCCGTTCCGCCCTTGGAGAGGATGCAGTCACGGAAGCGTTGCGCCGTATTGCGGTCGAAAATGCCGTTCTCCTTGAACACACTGAAGGCGTCGGCATCAAGCACTTCAGCCCATTTATAACTGTAATAGCCGGCGGCGTAGCCTCCCGCCATGATGTGCGAGAACTGCGTTGTCATGCAGGTGTCGGGCAGCTGGCGTGTGACGATGGCGTCTTTCCATGCCTCTTTCTCAAACTTTATTATGTCGTCGGCAAACGGTTGCTTCTGAGTGTAGTATGCCATGTCGAGCAAACCGAAGCTCACCTGCCGCAGACAACTGTATGCCGCCATGAAATTGCGGCTCTTCACGATGCGTTCTATAAGTTCGTCGGGCATGGGTTCGCCCGTCTGATAATGGAAAGCAAAGGTGCGGAGGAAGTCTTTCTCCACCGAATAGTTCTCCATGAACTGCGAGGGCAGTTCTACAAAATCCCACCAGACGTTGGTACCGCTAAGACTTTCGAAGCGCGAATTGGCGAACATTCCGTGCAGAGCATGACCGAATTCGTGGAGGAATGTCTCCACTTCGCCCAGCGTCAGCAGTGCGGGTTTCTCGGCAGTGGGCTTTGTAAGGTTCATCACGACACTCACATGAGGGCGCACGTTGTTGCCTTTCGAGTCGATCCACTGTCCTTGGAACTCCGTCATCCATGCTCCTCCCTGCTTGCCTTTGCGTGGGAAGAAGTCGGCATAAAGCACCGCCAGATAGCTGCCGTCCTTGTCGAACACCTCATAAGCCTTCACATCGGAGTGATAGACGGGTATCTCCGTGTTCTCCTTGAATGTTATTCCGTAGAGCCGTGTGGCGAGTCCGAACACGCCATCGATAACTTTTGAGAGTTCAAGATATGGTCGCAACATCTCGGCGTCAAGGTTGAATTCCTTCATCTTGAGCTTGTGCGAGTAGTAGCTGAAGTCCCATGGCTCCACGATGAAGTCGTCGCCGTCGATTGCTTTCGCCTCCTTTTCAATGGATTCCACCTCTGCTACGGCTGTGGGTTTGTATGCGCTGATGAGGTCGCCAAGCAGTTTATACACATTTCCCACGTTTGTTGCCATGCGGTGTTTGAGCACATAGTCGGCGTAAGTGTCGAAACCCAGGAGCTGGGCTATCTCTCTCCGAAGATTGATGATGCGCTGGCAAATCGCCAGATTGTTCTCCGTGTTGTCGTGGATGCCTTCGGTGTTGCGTGCCATGTACATTTCCTTGCGCAGTTCACGCTTTGTGGAATATGTCATAAACGGCGAGAAACTGGGGAAATCGAGTGTGAACACCCATCCTTCCAGACCTTTCTCCTTGGCGGCGAGTGCCGCCGCTTCGCGCGCCGTTTCGGGCAGTCCGTCGAGGTCGTCCTCGTTGGTTATGTGCAACTGATAGGCCTTGTTCTCCTTGAGCAGATTCTGCGAGAACTGCAACGAGAGCATCCCTGCCTCCTCAGTGAGCTGTCGCAGACGCTCCTTCCCCTCATCGTCGAGCAACGCTCCGCTCCTGACGAAGCTGTCATAGCAGTTTTCGAGCAGCATCGTCTCCTCGGCAGTGAGCGTGCGGTGGTGCTCATATACATATTTGATGCGCTCAAACAGTTTCCTGTTCAACCGCACATCATTGGCGTGTTTGGTGAGAATGGGACTTAGTTTCTGTGCCAGAGCGTCGAGTTCGTCGTTGGTTTCGGCACTCAGCATACACGAGAACGCATTCGACACACGGTCGAGAAGGTCGTAATAGTGCGCTCCGTTCTCGTTGTCCACGCGTATTATCGTGTTTTCAAATGTCGGTTCCGCCTCGTCGTTTGTTATCTTGTCAATCTCCTCATCGTCGCGTCTGATGCCTTCAAGGAAAGCTTCCTCATAGTCGGAAATCTCTATACGGTCGAACGGAACGGTGTCGTGTGGAGTGTTATATGGTTCAAAAAACGGGTTGATGCGCTTCGCCGCATCTGCTTTATTGTCTAACATACTAAATCTGACTTGTTGTGGGCGTAAGGCCTTCACGCCCGTAATATTGCCTAATATGCAAAATTAGCAATTTTATTACACACGGTTTTCCTTGTCAACTGTTTTTTAACTAATATTATTGAAGTTACGAGCAGCAGAACAAGAAAGCCATTCTTCGTGCCATGGTTTTCATGTTGATAAACGAAAAAATATACGACGGCAGTGCGCAGAACCCTTATCTTTCCTGCATACATATATATAATGTGGGAAAGAGCATGCGCAACATGATACGAAGCATCAGCCTCTGAGCCGCTCAAGATTAGGAATACTGATGATGCCGCGTGTGAAACTGAGCAATTCTTCGGCCTTCATACGGTTGAGTTCCTGCGACACATTGAGTCGGCTTTCGCGCAGTTCGGCGGCGAGTTGTGTGATTTTTATCCTCACCGTCTTCGCCCCCGTGGGACGACTGCATCTTTCTTCAAAGAATCTCACTATCTGCTGTCGCAGTCCATCGGCCTTGTGCCGCCACGGCATACGTTGTGCCTTCTGTGCGGTAGTGGCAAGGATGTTGAAGAGATTGAGTCGCATGATGATAAAGTCGTCGGTGAGTTTAAGTATGTCGTTCTTGCCTATCGACACGAAGTGACACGGCGTGTGTGCCACAAACGTGCGTGTGTGGCGCTGTGTGAGTCCGAAGAAATGTTCCAACTGCAATGTGTAGGGCGGTCCGAAGCGTTCCTCCACAGAGTAGGTACGGTCGTCGGCGTAGGTTATGACATCCACTTCGCCGTCGATAAGGAACATGAGCTGGTCGCACACGTCGTTCTCCTGCCGTATGACCTTGCCTTTGGCGAACTTCTGAAAATGAAGTTTCGTCTGGCCTATCATCTGTGTCAGTTCGTTCTTGCTCATGCCTTGAAAGAGCGGTACCTGCAATAGACGGTTTTGAAGACTTAGTTCCATTGTTTTTCCTTTTGGTTAGTTCGGCGGACATCTCCACACGACAAACATATTATCAGAGTTCCGCACGCCTACAACACGCTTCCTACACGCCGGCGGCCTGCGGAACCTCATTCACTTGTTTCACTTTACTATCTTGTCCTGCAACGACGGCGAGAACCACACTTGCAGCGTCCCTTTCTCGTCGGTGTATATCAGGTAGGCCATGAGTTCGGGATGCTTTTCGAGCAGGGCTTTTGCCTTTTCCATTCCCATCACCATGAACGATGTGGCGTAGGCATCTACTTCGGCGCACGTTTTGGCAAGCACTGTCGCCGAGAGCAGACTGTGCTGCACGGGATAACCCGTGTGCGGGTCGATGGTGTGTGCATATTTGCGCCCGCCGCGATAGTAGAAGTTGCGATAATTGCCGCTTGTCGCCATTGCCATGTCCTTCACATTTAGCACGGTTTGCAGTTCCTGCCCGACATTCAGCGAGTCGTCAGAGGGTTTTGTCACACCTATCTTCCACGGCACACGCTTCTCACTTATTCCATGAGCCACCACTTCGCCACCTATCTCCACCATATAGTTACTGATGCCTTTTTGTTCGAGCAGTCGTGCCACAACATCGCATCCGTAGCCTTTGGCTATCGCGCTGCAATCGAGCATAGTGCCGGGATTCTTCTTGGTGATGCGGCGGTTGCTGAGAGTCACACTGTTGTAGCCCACAAGCCTTAGCAGACTATCCACCGAGTGCGTGCCGGGTTGGTTGCCTGTCTTGAATCCGAAGCCCCACGCATTCACCAGAGGTGCCACTGTTATGTCGAATGCTCCGTCGGTGTTGTCGGACACTTTTTGGGCGAGTGTAAACACTTCGTCGAACATTTCATTGGTCTGTACGCTTTCATTGCGGTTGATGCGCGAAATCACCGATTCCTTGTTGAACATCGAAAGTGCATCATCTACCTTCTGCAATTCGGCAAGTATGCTGCTGTGCAGACTTGAATCGCTCTGATATGTAATGTGATAAAACGTGCCAAACACCTTACCCTCATCATGCTGATAGGGCGTGCTCCGCTGCGTGCGGATTATCCAAACGGTGCCTACGAGCAGGAATATGAGGAACGGCAGTTGCCATATCAATTTTTTTCTTCGTGTCATTTTTTTATAGTTATATTTCGAATATGATGTTGAACGTGCCTCCCAGACGTGTGCCTCCCTTCTTGCCGTAGCCCGGCACATACCATGTGTTGCCCAAAGTGCCGTCGTCGTGCGCTATGCGACTGCGGTATCTCACACTCCATCCAAGCCTCAGCGGACCTGCTATCTTGGCATCCACGCCAAACACGCCCTCTATCCAGTGGTAGTTGGCTTTCACGCCTGTGACGCTGAACGGCACATCGTCGCCCCAGACGGGGTCCTTTATGCCCTCGCCTTCCACATCAAACTTGTAGAAGGTGCAGCCATATCGGAATCCGACATAGGCACGATAGATGTCGTGCTTGTTGCGCAGCAGGTTGAAGTCGAGTCCCACACGGCCGTAGGGTGCCTTGGTTTTGAATGTCATAGAGGTGGTGATGTCGTTGGCGTCAGCCTTGCCGTAGCCCAGCTCCACCACGGGGAAGTACTTGTCCTTCAGGTTTATGCGCAAGGCTGCCTCATACTGTCCGTAGTCGCTCACGGCCAGTTGCACCAGCCCCACCAAGTCGGCAGACACGGCAACACCGCGGAACAGTGCCACAGTGTCGGCTTCCTGCTTCGCAATGCCTTTCCTTTCCTGTGCCGCCGACGGTGTCGCCACGGCAAGAAGGAGCAGACTAATAGCGATTGCTCTTGAAATAAATGATGAGATGCGCCTTTGCGTCATTGTATGTAACCTTGTTGTTATTGACAGCTATCGAGTCGATGCTGTGGTGTGTTGTCTTTACTGCCGTTATGTCGTGAAACATGTTCGGGGCACAATCCACCGACTCGAAGTGCGGCAGATTGGTCTTGTCCACCCACACGGTATCGGTGGTTTCGGCAGAGGTTTCCTTCTGCACGAGTGTGAGAAAGTATATGTCTTGGCTGCGATTATAGCTCATCGGCACTTGCAGACTGTCCGATTCTGTAAGTCGGTTGATGAGTACGGTGTCGTTGCCGTCGCCTACGGTGCGCGGCGACGCTATGGTGAGCGTGTCGTTGAGCACGCTTGCATCGCCGGCGAGACGCATCTTAACGCACACGCGGTTGTTGAGCGGACAGTCAATCGACGAGCACGACACTGCTGCCAATGCCGCTACGATGCACACCAGTGCCTTTAATGTCAGTCGTCGCATCGCAGAGTGGTTTCTATCTGATAGTCGTTGCGGTTCTGCGAGGAGCGGCTCACGAGGTCGGCAATGAATCCGGCAAGGAAGAGCTGTGTGCCTATCATCATCATCGTGAGGGCGATGTAGAAGTAGGGCGAGTCGGTGACGAGACGCTGCGGTATGCCATGCGAGAGGCACCAGAGCTTGTCCACGCCCAGCACAAATGCCGAAACGAAGCCTATGAAGAACACGAGAGTGCCGAGGAAACCGAACACATGCATGGGTTTGCGACCGAAGCTGCTGAGAAACCACAGCGTGATGAGGTCGAGATAACCGTTGAAGAAGCGGTTCCAGCCCATGAACTTCGACTTGCCGAACTTGCGTGCCTGATGGTGTACGGGCTTTTCGCCAATCTTGTCGAAACCGGCGTTCTTGGCGAGGTAAGGTATGTAGCGGTGCATTTCGCCATACACCTCTATGTTCTTCACCACTTCCTTGCGGTAGGCTTTCAGTCCGCAGTTGAAGTCGTGCAGGTTGTGTATGCCGCTCACCTTGCGTGCCGTGGCGTTGAAGAGTTTCGTCGGTATGGTCTTCGAGATGGGGTCGCCCTGCTTGCGGTTCTGCTTGTAGCCGCTCACGAGGTCGTAGCCCTCGTCCTTTATCATGTGGTAGAGTGCCGGTATTTCGTCGGGCGAATCCTGCAGGTCGGCATCCATCGTCACGACCACATCGCCCTCAGCGGCCTTGAATCCGCAGTAGAGCGCAGGACTCTTGCCGTAGTTACGGCGGAACTTTATGCCTTTCACCTGTTCCGACTTGCGTCCCAGTTCTTCTATCACCTGCCATGAACGGTCGGTGGAACCGTCGTTCACGAATATCACTTCATAACTGAAGCCGTTGGCTTTCATCACGCGTTCTATCCATGCGTAGAGTTCGGGCAACGACTCTTCTTCGTTATACAATGGCACTATTACTGTTATGTCCATATCGTTATATTTTTTTCAGGATGTCTGTATTTATATTCTTGTCTCATCTGGCGGTGGTCGTCCATCCGCTACGCTTGCACACTGCGGCTATCGGCACGCTCACCACCGCGCCTATGGCGAGGTTCCGCATGAGGAAGATGAACGCCCACTGCACCGGGGTGAACATCGACACGAGGCGCATGTAGTCGTCTATCTGTGCCTTGCTGATGCCGTTCTGCTCACAGACGGGGGCGAGCAGACGCAGGCTTTCGCCTATCGCCGACGCGAAGGCTCCGCCGTCGAGAAAACGGAAATAGGCGAACTGCGCAAGGGCGAACACGAGCGACGCATAGACGAACACATAGAAGGCGAACGCAAAGGAGCGGCGGAACGAGGCGGTGCCGTCCAGAACCTTGTCGCGGAATTGTATGAGACGCCATACCACAAAAAACGGCGTGGCAAGCGCAAGCAGGTTGCCGAAAGCCCCGGCAGGTATCACCGTCATGCACGCAAAACTCGCAATCCAAAGCATAGCCAGCATCATTCCGTCCTGTCTGGCAAAGGCTTTGAGCTGCATGAAATCTTCAATTCTTATCATTAATAATATGTAGCGTTTTCAAAACTTATGCAAACTTACGCATTTTTTTCCGATTATGTGTGGCTTGTAAATATAAATTCACTTTTTTACCCAAGTTTCGCAAGTTTTCACAACGCGCAGGGCGGTTTTCAAACAAGCCTTGTTTGCATCGTAAAGAAGCCTTGTTTACATCACAAACAAGCCTTGTTTGGAAGTAAAAGAAGCCTTGTTTGAAAACGCACCGTAAACAGACTATTCCGCAACGCCCCGTGGGCCGCCAGACAAGACGGCTGCGCCGAGAAGCCCAAAAAAAGTTAATAACCCGTCATTTTCCTGTTTTTATGCTTGTGTTTTGGAAAATTTCATTACCTTTGCACTCACTTTTTAAAAGACATGGGTAAGTCTTGCACGGCCAGCTCCCTTCGAATCCTCCAGGACGGGAACGTAGCAAAGGTAGTTGGT
>OLFV01002219.1_pt1 | contig 15246 bp, 9 predicted proteins | sample 1605551 | NCBI WGS metagenome assembly OLFV01 (sample SAMEA3888922, study PRJEB22519) | human gut metagenome | biome: human gut; feature: human-associated habitat; material: faeces | place: Denmark | collected 2011
AGACTTCGTCCCGGGTTACTCTCGCTACGCTCGGTATAGGCTTCCAGCCTAATCTACTGACAACGCAACAACCGACACAATAAGCTTTGTCTGGAAGACAATACCGAGCGCAGCGAGAGTAACCCGGGACAAAGTCTCGGGACTAAAACTCAATAGAAAAGAACTGTCTGGAAGACAGTACCTCCTGTAACTATTTTCGTATTAATTTGTTCAAGCAATTCCCTATGCATATATTCCGTCCCTTTCTATATTATTTAAAAAGACTGGACTTAGATGGCTATGCTTGCGTATCACATCGACTGAACAACCAAATAATTTCTCAAGTTCCTGCTTGATACCTACGAGCAAAAGCAGATTGGGATGCTTCATTGTAACAAAAACATCCACATCAGAGCCTTCCTTCTGCTCTCCCTTTGCTACAGAACCAAACAGTCCTATTTCCATTATTCCATAATAATCGGAGTGGGCAGCCTTGAATTTTCTGAGCATCTGAATATATTCTTTCGTCTGCTTCATGGCGCAAAGATAAGATTTGTTTTTGAAAAAAACAAATATTTGGAATAAAAAAAAGTACCGCTCCTTATTATGGGGAGCGGTGCTTTTGTATGTTATTAGTATAGCGTCAGCTGTGCTTGTTACTTGATCTGTGCGCCAGCAGCGTTGTACTTGTTGTTGCCCTTTACGATAACTACCTTACCGTTTTCGATTACCTTCTTGACCTTGACAGTGCTGTTGGCCTCGATGTCGTTGATGCCTGTATCAGTGCCTGCTGGCTCTACTACGATAGAAGAAAGGAAGATGTTGCCAGTGCCTGTGTAACGAGTCATCTTGTGAGTACCTGCCTCAACGAAGAACTTGAGCACGTTGCCAGGGAGCTTCTCTGTAGCATCACCATTTACGAAGTCATGGTCAGCTCTGATGTCAGCTACCTGCTGGTCGGTGCCATCCATCTTGACGGCAAAGATCGCGTTCTTTGCATCGTCATCAGCCTTGTCAATAGCCTTGCAAGAGTTCTTTGTAGCAGTGATAGTGACGAGTGACTTCTGTGCTGTCTCGAAGTAGATAGTAACATTATCCTTCATCTGGAGATAAACCTCCTGACCTTCCGGCACCTGATACTTTGCATTATCTGCATTTACCACACCGAATACTGGAGACTTCACGAAGAAGCTCTTGTCGTCGGCAGTGAATGAACCTGTGCCTTCCTTCACCATATAGTGAGTTTTGCCCTCTGTGTCGCCAGCAGTAGCTTCTTCATCTACGATTACTTCACCCTTAAAGCCGGAAATCTCCTTCTTCTCTGTGATAGGAGTGAGGACGAGAGCGTCGATAGAAGCGGACTTTGACTCAAACTTGCCGTATGAACCGTTTGTGATGACAGTCTTTGCAGAAACCTCAGCAGACTCGGTGAGGGTTGCGTTGTCGCCGTTGATGGTTTTGTCACCGTAAGTGATTACGTTAGCACCGCCCTGAGCAGCGTATGGAGAGGTAACAGTCACGTTGCCCTTGTCGGCTGTGATTGTAGGAGCATCGAATGAGAATGATACTACAGCCTCATTTTCAGCACCTGTTAAGAATGCATCTACTTCTGGCAAACCTGTACCGAAGTCCATGAATGCCTGAAACTTGAGGGTCTGATTCTGATATACCTTGATAGGATCGCTTGGTACTACTTCGCTGTTTTCATCAGGTGCAGAGCCGTCAGTGGTGTAAGTTACTACAGAAGGCACCTGCTCTTCGCTACCTTCTTCGCTTACCATAGCAGGCTTGACGGTAACCTCACGGAACCAGAGTCCGTTCTCATACTTCTGAGGACCAACCTTTACGCTTGGAGTACCAGGAGCCTCGTTAGCCTCTACGATGATGTAAGATACGTATATGTCGCCATTCCATGAACCTACATAGAGGGTCATATCGTCAGGAACAGTGTATTCTACTGTTGAGATGCCGATAGTGCCTGAGGCATCTGTAGGAGCTTCATTGAGCGGCTCTGTCAATTTAGCATCCTTGGCAAACTTAGGGTAACGTGCAGCAGCGCCTACCTTGCTCTGTCCGTTGAAGCAGATGATAATCTTGGACTTTGCAGTGAGCTTGATGGCAAATACGTCCTGTGCATTCTTGAGTCGGAGAGAGTTGAGGTGTTTGCCGTATTCAGCATACTTGCCGTTAAACCATTTGTAGGTTCCGTCCTCATTTTTCTCAGCGAGGTCAAAGGAATTCTTAGCGTTTGACTTGTCGTGTCCTGTAGGAGTGAAGAAATAGCCATCGCCGAAGAGACTGTTCTTAGCGATTTTCTCAGTACCATCATTGGTAACGTCATCACCTACGAGTACGTAACTGTGCTTGCAGACTTCGAGGTCGGCAACTGTCTGTGCAAATCCAGAAGCCACGATACCTACGAGTGCGCAGATAAGGGTAAAGATTTTTTTCATAAAATAAATATTATTAGTTAGTTGTTTTAAGGTAATAATTTTGCCTTTTTTTTCTTTTTTCTTGTATAAAATAGCAGTCGGGTACAAAGATAATCATTTTATTTTTCTTTGCAAAGGATTTCTTTGGATTTTTTTAGTGAAAAGTGAAAAGTGAAGAGTGAATAGTGAAAAATCGCGCTGACGCGGTTATTAAATGAAGAATGAAGAATGGCTGACGCCGTTGCGGCTTCTAACTAACGTCAGCCGGTAACGCGGCTGACACGGTGGCGGACTCTTGTACTTTCTTTATGGAAGATGGAAGAATGAAGAATAGGAGATTACCTAAAGAAGGTAATCTCCTATTTATGAATTATGCATTATGAATTATGAATTATGAATTATGCATTACGAAACTACTCTTTGACGAGGTAAGTCTGGAGAGGTGTGTCTCCGAAGTGGGCGATTGTGATGACTTCCTTATTCTCGGATGTGGCAACGCCAGAGAAGATGGTGGTCTTTGACACTTTGCCTTTATCGTCCTTAGTGAGCTTGAGGATGCTGATGGCACCGGTGACGTTAGAGTAAGTATATTCATATCGTGGTGTCTTTTCGGTGTTGGAATCATCTTTCCATGTGCCTTTTGTGGTGCCTTCGCTCATCTTTACCGAAACGGAGTCTTCGGTGACGAAGTCGAGTGACTCTACGAATCCCTGTATTTCTTCGCCATAGGCATTGACTTTGAGTCCCTTTCCTCTTGTCCACTTTGTGTTGGCGAGTGACTCAGGGTGTGCCACCTTTGTGGAGTCATTGTATCCATTGACCCATGAAGGGTTGGAAGTGTTGGTGTCCTCGTATTCGTTGGCATCGCTGCAGGCTGTGAATGCCATTGCTGAGAGGGCTGCTATTGCTATTAGGATTTTCTTTGTTTTCATTGCTTTTCTTTTTTGTTTGGTAAATCAGCCGGTAACGCGGCTGACACGGGGGCGGATTCTTAAAATGAAGAATGGCTGACACCGTTGCGTCTCTTACTCATATCCGCCGATAACGCGGCGGACACAGTGGCGAACACTGGAGTGAGCACGGTGGTTATTATATGAGAAGAGACGCAAGGCGAAGAGCGTATCTGGCCTCCCCCTACAGGGGGAAGAGAGGGGGGCTACTTATTCCAACGTGCCGCGCCAGCATTATTCTTCACGATGTCATTGTCCTTATTCTTGTAGAAGAGGTTGACATTGTATTGTGATGCTGTGCCGTCGAGTGCGTCAGCGCGGTGCATATTGCGGTCGCTTTCAGACTGTGCCACGTGTGGAGGACAAGGACTGATGAAGAGTTCTGTAGAAGATACATCAGCTACATTGACGTCGAGCGATCCGTGGAGGGTAGCAGCACCGCCCTTTACGAGCTTACCGAAGTTGTTGCTTGTAGAAGCCCATGCGTTAGCACTGAAGATAGAGCCGTTGGTGAGATTATCGTTAGTTGACCAGTTATTATTGAAATAGAGGTCCACATGAGCGGAAGAGCCATCTTCGAGAGTCATGGTGTTGCGGATATCAGCGCCCCAGAATCCGAGTGTACGCTGGTCACCAGGCTGCTTAGTGAGCACGAAGAGGTTGTTTTCTACTCGGTAAACCGATCCGTTAGGGAGGTAACGCATATTGAAGATGACGCCACTTGCGCGGGTATTGAAGTTGACGAGGGTATTGTTAGAGAATGTGATATTCCATGCTCCTGATGTCCATCCGCTCTGTGCAGTCTCACAGAAGAATGATGGGAACGGGCTGTCATAGAATGTATTCTCCAATACCTTGAAGTCCTTGTATAGGTTAGAGGCAGGGTTAGAGCCAGAACCTGCAATCCAAGGATAGCCGCCACCAGACTGATTGTAGTAACCGCAGTCGAAGAACTGGTTGCCCTTGATGAGCACGTGGTTCCAAACCTTGTAGTTGACACCCTGCTCACGGATAAATCCACGCACGAGACGCTTGAATGTGCAGTTTTCCATCACAAGGCTATCGAGTGTCACTGCCATGCCGTTAGAGTACATATTAAAGAAGTAGTTGCCTGCCACTACGCCTACTCCAGCCTTGTTGTCGCCATAGTTGAGGGCAGTAGGGTTATCGAAGTCGATGTTTTCGAAAGCGAGCTTCTTCATGTATATCTCACCACCTTCACCAGCTTCTGGCTGACGTCCGAACATGAATACGCTGTAAAAGCCTTGTGCCTGCTCACCGCCTACTCCGTTGAACACCTCAGAATGCTTACCGATACCGCATAATACCTTAGCGCGCTTGCCAGCCTTTACGTCCTCAGGGTCAGTGGCGAGTGTGAAGCCTTTACATGTGATGTCATTTCCATCGAGGTAATATGTCTTTCCACCTTCGAGGTAGAAGGTCTGACCTTCAGCGAGGGAGGTGTTGGAGATGAAGTCATAGAGCACGTTGCTGATAGGTGCGGCATTATACTTGTCAGCGAGAGCGAATACGTCAGGACGCTTGATGCCGGCATCATTGTTAGGGAGAGCGGCGTCATGATAGAGTGCTATCATCTCGTCATGCTTGAGGAGGATAGGGTCTCCTGGTGTGCCGTCAGAGCGAGTGGTGCAGGTGTTGTACTTTGCATCGATGGCAACCTTCACGTCCGGGTCCACTACGTCGATGACATATACAGAGTTAGCTGAGAGTCCGTCGATGTTGATGTAACCGTTTTTGCGGTCTTCATCGGTGATCTTGTAGTTAGCCCACTTGGCTCCTACGGTTGAGTTAGGGTTGTTAGGTGATGGCTTCACCTGGAGATACTGGAATCCGAAGTTGCCGGTAGCAGGGTCGATATTGAAGTTTTCGAAGTAGCTGTCGAGCTTGTCCTTGTCAGAATCTCCGAGCTTAGGGCATGCTGCCTTTACATTGTCGAGGGTATAAGCCGAGAGTTTCTCCACTGCTTCCATGTCAGCACCTTCCATAGCCTTGAGGAAGTCCTTGATATTGGAGTTGATGCAGATGTGCATCGTAGTCTCGGTGGTCTTTGACTGGTCAGCATATACGGCGAATGGAGTCTCGTATCGGTCACGTGTGCTGACGCCGAACCACTCCTGCCACTGTCTTCCGTTGCCGTGTCCGTACCAGTTTGATGCGTGGGCGAATGAAGACTGGTCGCCCTTGATGTTGGCGTCGCGCTTGTCGAGTGCACGTATAGCGAAGCGATAGTCAGTGGAATACTGTAGGTCAGGGAGCACGAGCTGCAGCTGGTCAGGCGCCATGATGGTGTCGAGCAGGAGGTCGCTTGTGCCTTGTATCTTGGCCCAAGCCTCTTCTCCGTTAGCTACCTTTGACTGAAGCGCCATCTGCACCTGGTATCCAGCGCAGTCTTTCACTCCGTACCAGTAGAGATGAATGGTATTACCGTGAGGATAAGCGTTGTCGAGTCCGCTATTGTAAGGGTAGTCATCGCCCTTTCCTCTGTTGAAGTCTGTGACGAACATTGTCATGAATGAGCGATTGGTGCCGCTGCTTGCATCATCGTCGTCGGAGCATGATGCGGTGACCATCATCTGTGACAGCGCCGCAATGCCCATTATGGTGTATTTGAAGATATTTTTCATTTGTTGAGTTTTACTTATTATATCAGCCGGTTTTCTAAATGAAGAATGTAGAATGAAGAATGAAGAATGGGAGTTACCATTTCTTTAGTGAAAAGTGAATAGTGAAAAATCGCGCTGACGCAATTAGGGACCGCATGCGGGAAAGCTATCTGGCCTCCCCCTACAGGGGGATAAGAGGGGGTCTATCTATTTATTCAGATTCCCCATAGTAACCAGATTATTAGCCAAGGCATAGATGGTCAATCCGGCGAGGGAATGTATCTGAAGTTTGCGAGCAATATTGCGTCGATGTGTGATAACGGTATTGACAGAGATGAAGAGATGATTGGCCACTTCCTTGTTTGACATACCCTGCACGAGGCAGATGATAATCTCCTTCTCTCTTTCCGAGATACTTTCACCGCTATCCACGCTGCTTATCATCTTCGAGAGACGTGAGGAGACATCGTCTGCCTTGAGCCTTTGCTCCATCAGACGGATGGCTGGAATGAAGATGATATCCTCCACATTACTGTGGTTGCTCAGCCAGTCCTCATTATTATATATATCATATAGGGCTGCAGTCAACTGATTATTGACCAGCGCATCATGCGGGAGATACTTGATGATGATGTTCTTCAATTCCAGGAACTTGCCGGCAGTATCCTTATGATGCTTTGAGAATACATCAACATTATAGTTTGGTTTCTGTTCACCGCGGATGAGAGACTCCACATAAGGGAAAAGAGTCTTCTCCTCATATTTCATGTGGAGATGGATATCATGTGCATATTCATCAAAGAGACGCATGATAAGAGTGGCGAGATTATCGCCAGTACCAAGAGCTTCTTCCAGTTTTCTGCGGATGGAAGGCAACTGATAATCAAGAAAATAGCGGTGTGAAGCACGCAGATAAGCCAGCAGTGTAGCCACCGAAATCCTTTCGTCAGTGCCCTTAGGCGCATATCCGTTGATGAGAAAGTTTACCACAGTAAGGAATGTATGACAATCTACGCCCTGCTCTGAGCACACTTCGTCCACCGTCTTGTCGCCGAAGCCGAGACGGATACCGAAGGCGCTGAGTCCCTGCAGCATACTGTAATTGTCGCTGATGAGGTCGATCATCTTGTCATCAGCTTCATAGAGTTTCAGACTTTTCATCGTTTTTTGTTTTGTTGTCTTGTTGTCTTGTTGTTTTGTTGTCTTGTTGCCTTGTTGTTAGTCTTTACATTCAACTAAAAACCAAGCAACTAAACAACCAAACAACAAATCACATTATCTGGGTGCAAAGTTAATAATTTTGGATGTAAATGCCAATCATTATTATTAGGTATTATTGACTTTTTGATATTTTCTTATCATAACTTCATGGTAGTCACGTAATAAAATATGGGTAGCACTATGCAAAAAGATGTTTTACAACACTAATTTCTGTGTATTGCAAGCATCATTTTTTCGCTTTACCTTTGCATCCGAAACAAGAAAATAGACAAAAAAAAGATGAAAAGAGTATTATCATTACTGATCTTTATCTGCGCTTTCGCCACGCTTGAAGCACAGGAACTGGACGGCACAACCAGTGCTACGAAGCATTTTTCCGACACCACAAAGGTGGTAAAAGCACTCAATGCCTTGTCAAGACTGTCGCTTGGAGGATATGGCGAGGCTGTTATGACACGAAATTTCTTTAGCCAAAGTTTCAATAGATACAATGCCCCGGAGCGTTACAAGAAGGACAAAAGTCACGGACGCTTTGACCTACCTCATGTAACGCTCAATCTGGGCTACGATTTCGGTAATGGCTGGACGCTCGGAAGCGAGATAGAATTTGAGCATGGTGGCGCTGAGACCGCCGTGGAAATGGAGGCGGAAGAGTCAGGAGAATATGAAGCAGAGACTGAAAAAGGCGGCGAAGTGGCATTGGAGCAGTTCTGGATCAATAAGGAATTCTGGAAAGGTAAGTTCAATGTCAAGGCTGGTGAAATCATAGTGCCTGTAGGCTACACCAACAATGCGCACGAGCCTCTCAATTTCTTCACCTGCTACAGACCTGAAGGAGCGTCATACGTATTGCCAAACACATGGCATCAATTAGGTATCTCCCTATGGGGAAGGCTGAAAGACTGGCGCTATGAGGTGCAGTTTCTCTCTGGATTAAATTCGGAAAGCTTTACTGCAGAGGACTTTGCGCATAGTGGCGCCACAAGTCCTTACGAGTTTAAGGTGGCAAACTGCTACGCTGGCTCAGCGCGAATAGATAATTATTCCATCCCCGGCTTGCGCTTTGGCATAAGTGGTTACTATGGATATACGTTCCGCAATTCGCTCAAGACGCCGGGCGCCTCTTACGATGACGTGACCGGAACGCTCGCCATCATATCCAGCGACTTTCAGTTGAAGCGATGGAACTGGATAGTACGTGGCGGTATCGACTACGCTTATCTCTCGGATGCCGACCGTATCTCGGAGTATAACAAGGCAAACTCCACGCACCATAAGTATCAGGATGGCAATCCTTTCCACAATACCAGCATTGCAAGCAACGCTTTAGCTTACTTTGTGGAGGCTGGTTACGACGTCTTCTCACAGTCATCCAAACTGAGAGGCAAGCAGAAATTCTACCTCTTCGGCCGCTTTGAGCATTACAACTCTATGGCTTCCGGCACTTACAAGAGCCAATACAGATACTGCGCACCTTTTATATATACTGGGGGATTCAATTATCATCCTATCAAGCAGGTGGTAATCAAGGGCGAATACTCATACAGGTCTTTCAAAAAGCCTAACAACAACGGGCTTAAAAGCGACAGTCCGCTCTATGTTCAGCCTTACAACAATGAGCCGAGCATCAGCCTTAGCATAGCATATCAGGGCTGGTTCCTATAAAAAAAAGGCACACTGCAGCACTCTACAGAGGATTATCTCAAGAAGCCGCCACTGTGCCAACGGCTTTTACCGTTGGTTTATAAAAGGAAGAAATACCAAAAAAAAATAAAAAAAAACAACAATGAAACACATCAAGAATTATTATGTAGCACTCGCAATGATGGGTGCAGTCCTCGCAGGAGGCCTTACCTCCTGCTCTGATGACGATGACATTGACACAAAAGTGGTGAATGGCACGCAAGAAACCCTCGATGCAGCCTGCAAACAGTGGAAGATTGCGCGTGCCGACTGGGAGAAATCTGAGGCCTTCCTCTTTGGTGCCGCCGACGAATATTCCATCGATCCGCATACAGACACATGGCCTGTAGATCAGGCTGCTTTGGCTAATGTGCTCAGAGACAACAGCATCATGTCTGACATCGAGAACAAAGTGAAGCAGCTCAACTCTGGTCTCCTCGGCTATCACGGCATAGAATACGTGCTCTTCCGTGAAGGAAAGGCTCGCGATATCAGCCAGTTTACCGACCTGGAGTATAAATATGTATGCGCTGTAGCTAAAGATCTCTATCAGGCTACTTGCGTATTGCAGACCACTTGGGACGGTTCAAAGAGCGGAAACCGCTACAATGAGACCGTAAACTACCTGAAGTCACACACATCCCTCAATGATGACGGCGATGTAACCGACGGTACCTTGAGCTACAAGAACTTCGGTGAAGGCTTCAAGACCACACCTTCTGAGGACTATAATAGCAATCTCGATGCCACAATCCAGATTATCTAGGGCGCAAGAGACATCATCAGTGAGGTGGCTGGTTCAAAGATCGGCTTGCCATGGTCTGGTCAGGACAACTCTTACATCGAGTCTCCATACGCATATAACTCCATCATTGACTTCTATGACAACATCGCTGGTTGTAAGAATGCACTCTATGGACAGTTTGATGCCACCTCTCCTACCGAGAATTCACTTATCTATTTCTGCCTGAATTCCGACAATACTACTCTCAAGAGCCAAGCACAGAAGGTACAGTCCAACCTCGATGACGCTCTCAGCAAAATCAATAACATGAAAGCTCCTTTCGCTTTGAACTACACAGATGCTTCTGTAAAGTCTGCCATTGACGCCCTCAATGCCCTTGACGAGGCTCTCGACGCAATGGAATCTACACTGAAAGGCTACGCAGGAAACGCCACTGTGGAGGCTCAGTGCAAGGTTATCAATGCCAATTATGTAAACAATGTGGTGGTAAAGACTTACACATTGCTCTGCGATGAAGCTGAGAAACTCTATAACAGCATAAAGAACATCAAGAAATAAAAGACAATGAAGAAGCAAAATATATTCCTACCTGCCATGATGATGGCAGTGATGGGAATGGCATCATACAGCGATGACAATGCTAATGGCAAGTCATGGAACATCGGTGATGTCACTGAAATTGACTATCCGGAGGATTATTTCACCGGAGGAAAATTAGGAACGACGACGAATAACTCATCCACAGCATACAAACAGCCATCTCTCGCCGTGGAGAATGCGGGTATGGCTACTGCCTTCAACGAAGGTGAATACTTCTTTGAGAAGGACTTCAACACTAATTCTTCTGGTCCTTTCAAGGGTCTCGGCCCTGTATATGTACGCCCTGGATGCCTCTATTGCCATCCTGGATATGGTCATGGAGCACGCCAGAACTCTTATTCAGCCAAGATGCACCGCAATGGTTACCTCCTCGTCATCTACGACAAGAAGACCAATGCCTACATCCGCTCGGTGGCTGGTATGCCTCAGACCGCTGCTGTTGCTCCGTTCAAGGCGCCTATTGACGAGTCGCAGATTCGCATCAAATGGAATCATTACACCGATGAATGGGGAAATAAGTTTGATGACGGCGAGTCTTACGACCTGACTTACCCTGAAGTGACGATCCCGGCATCTGCCTATTACGCTCCTGTCTATGTGCTGCGTGATGGTAAAGACGTGGAAATCACTGCATCGGAATATAATGACAACATCGACATCCGACTGGAATCTACCATCGGTATCTATGGCACCGGACTGCTGGATGCCATCTCCGAGGAAGACATCACAGCGCAATGGAAGGCTGAATCGCAATACTTGACGCTCAATCCTGCTATGTGGGACCAGGCTGCTGACACATGGAAGAGCTACTATAGCAACAGTGTGCAGGGCAATGGCACGAAGTATGTGCGCCGCTTTACTTACGCATTGAGCCGTGGTCCGCTGATGGATGCCGCTGGAGCGAATGCCATCTGGAATATCACTAACGTGACCAGACCTGACCGCCAGTATCATTATCTCGACCTTGCCGGCAAATATTATGCTGAGAAATCATCCAAAGACCCTGACGTGCAGGCTGGTTTCACTGAGTATATCAATAAGGTGGACCCTGACAAGAAGCATCCTGAATGGCACACTGGCAACCTCGAAAGCGACATAAAGGCTTACCTCACGAGCAAGAAGCTCGACCCAGAGATGAGCAAGGAGCAATACAAGAACCTCATGATATGGCATCGCGGACTGGCTGTTCCTGCTGCCCGCAACACCACTACCGAGGACTTCAAGGCTGGAAAGAAACTCTTCTCTGAGCTTGGTTGCGCCTCTTGTCACCGTCCTACATGGACTACTGGCGAGGACAACATAAAGGATCCTAACCTGCTCTTCACCAATTCGGATATGCCTCGCTATCCTCATCAGAAGATATGGCCTTACACTGACATGGTGCAGCATCGTCTCTTTATGAAGAATGACATACGCACCGGCTGGTGTCGTACCACTCCTTTGTGGGGAAGAGGTCTGGCAAGCAAATGCGGAAGTGGCACCGAGCGCCTGCATGACTGCCGTGCCCGCACCGTGATAGAGGCGATAATGTGGCATGGTTGCACCAAGGAAGGTGGCAAGAGCGATGCTTACAACACTGTAAAGAAGTTCCGCCAGCTCAGCAAGAAGCAACGTGATCAGGTGGTTTATTTTATAGAATCGATATAGTTTTTGGTTGTTTGGTTGTTTGGTTGTTTAGTTGTCTGGTTGATAGTTATTTCCATTCAACAAAACAACCAAACAACAAAACAACTAAACAACAAAAAAGAATGAAAGTTGTTTTAAATAATAGAGTTGTTATATTATCCCTATACATGCTGCTGATAGCATGTATGGGGATTGCAACGATAATGGAAAATGGCGATGAAACCGTGGAAATTTACGGTTCATGGTGGTTTCCTTGCCTTTGGGGCATACTGGCATTGTGCTCCCTTTTTTATCTTGTAGAGAAGAAGACATACAGGCGTATGGCTGTGATGATGCTGCATCTCTCCTTCGTAGTGATACTGATAGGAGCACTTACCACGCGCCTTACGTCATCTGAAGGCACGGTGCATCTGCGCATTGGCGAGGATGTGACGGCGTATGTGGATAATGACAGCGTCAGTCATGGTTTGCCTTTTGCCATGCGTCTCACGGATTTCGAGATATTATATTATCCCGGCACTGACGGAATAATGGACTATAAGGCGGAGATAAGCATCGTAAAACCCGATGAAACCGCGGAAATCTGCGTCTCGATGAATAATATCGGCAAGGCGGAAGGCTTCCGTTTCTATCAGTCGTCCTATGATTCCGACTCTAAGGGCACGGTGCTCATCGTGGCATACGACCCTTACGGCATTGCCATCACATACATAGGCTACGTGATGCTCTTCCTTAGTCTCATCTGGACGCTCTTCTCTCGCCAGACGAAGATGCGGCATTACTATCGCATTGCCACGAAGGCGGCAGTGGTTTTCCTCATGCTTTTCTCGATGGTTCCGGGCATTAAGGCGCAGGATAACATCACGAAGATTGACCCAGAGATTGCCGATGAAATGGGGAAAATTGCGGTTTTGTATCAAGGACGCATCTGTCCGCTCAACACTGCCGCCACGGAGTTTGTCACCAAACTATGTGGCAAGAGCAGTTGGAGGGGCTATTCTGCCAATGAGATATTCGCCGGCTGGATGATATACTACACCCAATGGGAGACTCAACCCATCATAGAGGTGAAGAGCAAGGCTGTGCAGAGGATGATAGGAATAGATGATAAATGGGCTTGCGTGAAGGATTTCTACAATGCAGACAATTCATACAAGCTATCTGGAAAGAGCAACGATACAAGCATTCCTGAGTCTGAGCGCAAGGCTATCCGCGATGTGGATGAGAAGATACAGGTAATCACGATGTTCTACAACAGTGAGATGCTGCATATCTTCCCGCTCTCGGATGGCAAGAGCCTGAGATGGTACACGCCGGGAAGCACTGATCTGCCGCAAGGAGTGGGCGGAGCAGAGTTTCAGTTTATCAATCATGCTATGGACTATCTTGTGAAATACATCCTTGCCAATGACATCGAGGGCGCTAAGGGCATCATTTCCAAGATTGGTCTTTACCAGAAGGACAAGGCTGGGAAGGTGCTTCCCTCTGCCTTTGAGATAAGGATGGAGATAGCTTACAATAGTCTTCACTCTGCCCGCTGGGTGACATTCCTCTGTCTTGCCTTGGCTTTTGCTTTCTGCTTTCTTTCATTTCGCAAGGCGGAAAGCAAATGGTTGGCGCGTCTTTCCACCTATTATATAATAGGACAAACGGCATTTCTCACCGTGATGCTGGCTCTGCGATGGTCTGTCAGCGGACACATACCATTGAGCAATGGCTATGAGACTATGCTTTTCATGGCGTGGACGATGCTCGTCATCACTCTTGCAGTGATGTGTAAAGCACCGATATTCAAGGCTTTTGGTCCGATAGTGTCATCGCTCTGCATGCTTGTTGCCACGCTTGCTACTGGAAGTCCGCAGGTGACGCCACTGATGCCAGTGCTTCAGTCGCCTCTGTTGTCAGTTCATGTAGCTCTTGTGATGATGGCTTATTCGCTCTTTGCTGTCGTGGCTCTCATCGCCATGAGGTCGATATGGCTATGCCGACAGGGTGAGAGCATGGAGTATGAGCGCCTCACAGCCCTCTCTCGCCTTTTGCTCTATCCTGCTGTAGCTCTGCTTGCTGGTGGTATCTTCATCGGAGCGGTGTGGGCGAACGTGTCGTGGGGCACGTATTGGTCGTGGGATCCTAAGGAGACATGGGCTCTTATCACGCTCCTTGTCTATGCCATTCCGCTTCATGAGACGCCTTTAGACAGTCCTGCACATCCGCAGCGTTACCATCTTTACGTCCTTTCTGCATTCCTCACTATCCTCATGACTTACTTTGGGGTCAATTACATCTATACGGTGCATCGATTGGTTAAATATTATCTCGTTATTCTGAGTAACATAAGGAGAATAGACATTTTGTGCAAAAGACGTCCCGCACAATAAGAAAAATATTGATATTATAAATAGCCAGACTCTGCTCTTCATCCCCTTTGGTCCTCTAGAAACTATTATAGCCCTATAATTATATAAATACAAGATTTTTATTTTACAGAAATCTTAGCCAGATAAGCAGATTTTAAATTATATTCATCCAGCAAAACAGAATTTTTATCTACCCATTCTTTGAATGTATTGATATCTTTATCATAAGTCCATGTACCTTTAACAAACAACAAGTAATAAGTTCCCCTTTTCAAATTTTCTAAGTCTGTCAGCAAATATTTTTCTGAGAACTTTTCATTGTCAGGATAAGTACCTGCAATAGCCTCCGGTAAATTATAAATTCTTGAATAATAGCTGTAAGCCGTTAAAGATCCATAATATAAATATAGTGGAGCTTCATCACTCTTCATTGTAACAATTGCAAGAAGAGGTTTTACATCTTGCCTTAAATAGCTTACATTTCCGGAAGTAAACTCTTTTACAAAGTTGAAATATCCTCCGGCAAAAAAGAGAACAGATATTAATACACAAACAAAAGATTTCCATTCCTTTTTTAAATTATCAAGAGGGTATATGCTTACTATTATTAAAAACGGCAACAGGAACAGGGCAAGTCTGCGCTCAAATGGATAAAGCTTTAAATATGCTGCAAGAAGAGTTAATGTAAAAACACTAAATATCTGCACAAAACAAAATCTATTTCTTTTATATAAATAACAAAAACCTGCAATCAACAAAAACAGCAATAATAAAGGGAATGAATAATACTGAAAAAGAAAATCAAAATTAATTTTATAAATTTCTATAGAGAATATTTCAAACCCCTTTTTCCAATACTCTGAAAGATAAGCTGAAGAGTGAGTTTTTCCCAAATTTAATACTCCATACGCTAATGTACACAAACCAGCAGGAACCAAAGACAAAAGTATTTTGTCTTTGCATTTGCAGCAAATGCAAACCGTTAAGTAAAATGCTGCGATTGTTATATAGGCCGGATACGAAAATAAA
>OLFV01002220.1_pt1 | contig 15244 bp, 15 predicted proteins | sample 1605551 | NCBI WGS metagenome assembly OLFV01 (sample SAMEA3888922, study PRJEB22519) | human gut metagenome | biome: human gut; feature: human-associated habitat; material: faeces | place: Denmark | collected 2011
CGGGACTTCGGGGAGGGATTTTATGTTCTTTGAAGTTTTACCGGACAGCAATAATAAGATATTATTATTTGTTCAACCATTTCATAGCCCACTCAGCTAAGGGCGAGGGACAAGCTAACATTCCGCAGTTTTGCTGTAAATTGAGAAACGAGAAACGTATGCGGTTCTTGGGTTGGTAACGTTCGTTGTACACAACAATACTTCTTCCACTGACACAATTTTCTGCCTTTACTTCTACAGGGATTATCTCATTCTCTCGCTGTAACAGAAACTCAATCTCAGCCTTTCCTTCCGAAGACCAATAGTAAGGCATTGAACCATACGATGGCAACAGGCTTTGCAGCACTGCATTCTCCGCCATTGCGCCTTTAAATTCTGTGTAATTAACAGTCGGGTCAATGACAATGCTTCCCGGTAGTCCGGCCAATCGTCGCAACAGTCCGCAGTCACTGGCATAAATCTTGAATATGTCTGGCTCTTCGTAGGCACTTAAAGGCATTCCCGGTTTCGACACCGCATTCACGCGATATATCATACCAGCATCTTCAAGCCATAACAAAGCGTCTTCATAATCACGACTTCTTGCTCCTTTCTTTATAATCTTATATATGAACTTTCTATTTTCCTTGGCAAGTTGAGAAGGAAGTGAACGCCAAATAGCATGGATGCGCGGTATTTCGCGAGGTTCTGCATACTTGGCAAAGTCAAGTTCATACAAGTCTAATATGCCTTGCAATATGTCGTCCACAGCTTGCATTCCCTGATTTTCAAGCATACTCACGGCAGCTTCTGGCATTCCTCCAGACACCATATATCTGCGGTATTCAGACTTCAACTTGTCAAGTATAATAAGAGGCAATTTCTCTGGCTGTTCTATCTGTTCAACAAAATTGAATGTCTGAGAATCGCTGGCTCGCAGATACTCTTTGAACGTAATCGGATACATACGCATAACCTGCACCTTTCCTACCGGTACGGTCATTCTCCTCCTTTTAACAGCCACTCCTAACAGCGAACCTGCTGCAATAATATGCCATTCGGGAGCATCTTCACAAAAATACTTTAACGAGTTGAGCGCTTCTTCACATTCTTGTATCTCATCGAATATAAGTAGTGTCTTGCCTGGAACAAGAGGAACTTGGCTATAAAGGGCGAGTTCCTTTATTATGCGTGCCGGTTCCTTTGACTCAGTGAAGGCTGACAGCAACTCTTTCTGACGGTCAAAGTCAAATTTCGCTGTATAGTCGAAGCATTCTCTTCCAAACTCCTCCATAGCCCATGTCTTGCCAATCTGACGGGCTCCTTTCAACAGGATTGGCTTATGCTTTTCAGCATCTTTCCACTCCTTGAATTTATTTATTATGTCTCTTTCAATTCTCATATTTGCACCAATTACTTCTGTTTTGTGTCAAACACAACACTTTTCCGAACTTATCAGGTGCAAATATGCAATATATAGAGGAATACTACAACTTTTCTGAAAGTTATTTTTAGGCTTTGTAATGAATTGTGTGGTTGAACTGCAATTTGTAACAGAGGCAATCTCTTGAATAATTGCTTATTCTCGCGCTAAGCGACAATAAGTAATTTATCGAAGAGTACGTAACACATGCTTCCTATCTTGGGGCGGTAAAAGAACGGGAAAAGCGGTATAGGAATATTGTTGTACAATTCCTATACCGCTTATATTCAACGCTTTAAGCTGTTTGCACTGCTATTTGAGCGATTAATATTCGTCCTCGTTGAAGAGGGGAAAGACGTATTGAGTTTCAGATGATTATATTGCCGTATCAACCTTTTCAATTGATGACCAAAGTCTTGGTCAGTGTTTCAGACATCCTATAGGAACTACATATACGCCATCTTCGCGCCGTATGGCATACTTTGTTGTGCCTGTAAGTATCATAAGAAACGATGGTGCTTTCATCTTTGTATTGTCGATTTTAGAAGCAAGAATCTTCAAGTTCTTCGCCCCTTCTTCTATATTTTTCTCACCACCTAATTTTATTTCTATCAGTCCATAGCTACCATTTCTCAAATGCAAGACGGCATCACACTCCAAGCCATTACTGTCACGATAGTGATAGATAGAACCTTCCAATGCATCAGCATAGACCCTTAGGTCTCTGACGCACATTGATTCAAAGAATAGTCCCATAGTGCTAAGATCATTTATAAGGTCGTTGGGACCGACACCCAATGCAGCAACTCCAATCGAAGGATCGGAGAAATACCGGGTTTCAGAACTTCTGATTGCTGTTTTACTTCTCAAATTAGGATTCCAAGCAAGAGAATCTTCTAATACAAATATTTTTTTCAAGGCTTCTATGTATGAAGCTATCGTAAGACGATTGGCTGAAATTGTATCGTTGTTCTCAATGTCAGCACAAATGGTACTGATTGAAATTTGTGCACATTGATTTCTTGCTATGGAACGGAGTATTCTTTTGGTTCTCTCGGCATCACGTTTTACATTGTCAACACGTGATATGTCGTTGTTGACTACGGCTTCATAATATCTGTACGCCATATCCAATGCCACATCTTTGTTTATGATGGTAGCTCTTGGCCATCCTCCACGGCAAATGAGCCATGCTATAGCGTCTATATTGAGATTGTTAGTCCCAAAAATATCCGCACCAGGCTTACTGAACAAATCCTCTAAGCTAACTTCACCAGTAGACTCTCCTGACTCATAAAGACTCATAGTTCTCATCGTCAGCCATGCAAACCTACCCGTACCAGAGTGGTGTATCTTATCCGTATCGGCAGGAACGGCAGACCCTGTGAATATAAACTGTCCTTCTTCATCTCTATGGTCAACCTCAAAACGGGCGGCATCCCATAGTTGTGGAGCAAGTTGCCATTCGTCTATCAAACGTGGTGTTGCGCCAGCAAGAAGTTTTTTGGGGGAGAGACTTGCCAACTCTACATTTTGCACCATGTATTCAGGATCATCCATATACACGACACTTTTTGCCTGTTGTTCGGCTGTTGTTGTCTTGCCACACCATTTAGGGCCTTGTATCAGAACAGCGCCGACTCCCATAAGTCTACGACTTAACATTCCGTCTGCTATACGAGGTCTGTATTGCTTCATATCCCTTATCGTTTTGATTCTGTAGGCAAATTTATAAATAAACTATTGAAAATGAATGGACTTTATCGTAAAATATACCCAATACACCATAATTTATTATACAATTTGTGGCAAATTTATTATACAATATATGTTGTTTCTGTTATACAATTTGTTGATTTACCTGTTATGGAAGTGCATCCTGTCTTATAGAAAGACAAAATGAAGTACCCAAACTTTAATTTGTCAAGTATTGCCAGCTTGGGGCATCGAACCCCAAGTTGGCAATGCTGACGCGGGGACGCGTCGCCCCCAGGTTAGCTTGCGTTCAAGATAGAAAGCACGCGTTACATTCTCTTCGACAATTTGCACTGTCTTGGGGCGGTAAAAGAACGTAAAAAGCGGTATAGGAATGTTGTCGTACAATTCCTATACCACTTATATTCAACGCTTTAAGCTGTTTGTGTAGCTTTTTGAGCGATTAATATTCGTCCTCGTAGAAGAGGAACAAGACGTATTGAGTTTCAAGTGATTATATTGCTGTGTCAACCTTTTCGATCATTTTATTTCGTAGTGAAAGACCGTAAAAGGATATTCCTTATTTGAAAAGCTGCTCCATTGTAACTTCGCTATGTACCAAACTATGATGTGCGCCATCTGCTACGCCATAGGTGGTAACAAAGGTAATGACCAATGAGAACTTTGTTTTGGTAGAACTCTGAAAGAGTTCCAATCGTTGTCTTAATAACTGTTCGTATGCCTCCGTAATGCGGTATTCAGATTTACTGAATTTCATCTCGCACAGATGAATGATGCGATCAGCGCGTTTGATGACTAAATCAATCTGTCCTCCTTTCTGGTCTTCACTTGCAGCCTTGCGCCATGAAGAAACTTCTGTTGCCATCCCCGAAATGCCCAAGGCACGTTTTATGCAGTCAGTGTGCATAAGGCACACTATTTCAAATGTAAGTCCCTGCCATGTCGAGATTTGGCGTGACTCAAAATTATGACTCCACCAATGTTCGTCGCCTGAAATATCCTGCAAGATAAACTTGTAATAAAACAAAGTATAGAAATCCACCAAACGATAGATTGTATCTTTCACCTTATGACCAAAATTCTGATTTCGGGAGATGAAGTCACATCTTTCAAGATTGGTCAGCACACGGGTAAGAGTGCCACCAGTGATTCCAATTGTCTTGGATATTTCTTCACGTGACATGCCATCATGATGTGCAGCCAAAGCCTTTACTACACTTATATATAATATTGTCCGTGGTAGTATTGGTCAACAAGAAAAGTCTTACCCACTCTTCGCCGTCCATATACTATAACAAATTCTGAGCGATCCGACTCCATCACTCTGTGGAGTTCTTGACACTCTCGCTCTCTACCAACAAGTTTGCTTGTCATAATCATACCATTATATCTTAACCCTTGCAAAGGTAATGGTTTAATTGCAATTAAAAGAAAAACATGGTGATTCTTTACCCAAATCTATGTTACAAGGTTAGATTTGGGTAAATAATCTGCCTTAATTTCTTTTACATACTCTGACGATGGCTATTTAGTTGCAAAGGCAGTATGCTCTGATTTGAGCAGTTTATTTGAATAAGACAGGCGGCACCTCAGCAATTGAAGAAACTTCATTGCGTTCGGCTTGCACTGTCTTGGGGCGGTAAGAGAACAAAAAGCGGTATAGGAATGTTGTTGTACAATTCCTATACCGCTTATATTCAACGCTTTAAGCTGTTTGTGTAGCTTTTTGAGCGATTAGTATTCGTCCTCGTTGAAGATGAACAAGGCTTACAGAGTTTCAAACAATTAACAATAGCTACATTAATCCATTTTCTATCGCATTATTACAGTAGAAAGAAACCCCATAGTGATTATTCACTCTTGTTGTTATCAGCAAACTTAGGCTCATGTCTACTTGGTTGCTACAGGGCGTGCGGAAATGCCATTGTATCGAGACACGCCGGTACCACTAAATTCTGTCGGATTTATTTGGTCTTTTCTAAAATGCAATATTTCAATAGATTGATAAGGATCAGTTTGCGCAATATCTTTTATAAGATAGTATCCAGATTCTCCTGACCACTGAATTAGTGACCCTGTGTTACACCCAGCTGCAGGTAAGAAAATTGAATTACCATTAGGTCCTGTTACAAGATAACCATTTATTGATTGGTTATCGTAGCTTAATCGCCGCTCCCACTTACACTTTGTAACAAGTTCGATAGCTTCTGCATGCTTAGGCAGTCGGCATTTTTTGCCCCATTTAATGGTTGCCACATCGTCGGCTGCGTCCAACTCACGTTTTCCGTCTTCCCTATTGTACTTAGTAAACTCATCGCCATCAAACCATTTGTAAGTAGTCAAGGTGTATTTGTTCTTAGGCTCAATTTCGCCCCAAGAGTAATAGTTGCCAATTTCATAAATAGATTCAGCCCCAACGTTGCGCGTTGCCCACAACAGACCGCTAGGCAAACCCAAATCTACAAATTTGTGACCATTGATTACATACACTCCATCCTTGCCCTCTGTGATGTTATCATCGTTATCGTCATCTCCACAGGCAATAAGCGCAAAGACACACAACAACATTGCTAACAGTCTTAATAACTTTTTCATATCCTATTTGTTATTTAGTTAAATATACTACAAAGATAGCCAAATTCTATATCCCTCCCCAATATTATTGTCAATATATATAAATACAATATAAAAAGCGAGTCTTTTTGGTTTTAAAAGAACTAAAAAGCGGTATAGACATTTCTTCACGAAATCTCAATACCGCTTATATTCTTGTGCGTTAAGTTGGCTTCCAGCCAAACACATAGTTTTTAGTATTCGTCCTCGTTAAAGAGGAAGTCCTCTTTCGTTGGGTAATCGGGCCAAACGTCTTCTATCGTTTCGTAAACTTCGCCTTCGTCCTCCAACTCTTGCAGGTTTTCGACAACCTCCATCGGAGCACCCGAACGCATAGCGTAGTCAATCAGCTCGTCCTTTGTGGCGGGCCAAGGTGCATCTTCAAGTTTTGATGCTAATTCCAATGTCCAATACATAGTGTTAGTTTTATTTTATAAGTTTGCTTTTCTTAATTTGCGCGCAAAAATACTGTTTTAATTCAAACACGTAACATTTCGTGTGCACTTTTTTCATCGTGTTGTGTTAAATAGTTTAATTTCCGCGCTAAAGCAAACAAAAAGTCCGACAAACGGTTGACGTAAGCCATTGTTTCGCCCTCACTAATGCGCCAATTCTCATCAGGATAGCGTGTCACGAGGCTTATCAACTCTCGTTCGGTACGTCGACATACCGTGCGCACCACATGTGCTGCAGCTGCCACCGTATGTCCGCCTGGCAAGACAAAACCTCGAAAGATTCCGCCTATGGCCTTACTTATAGTGTCTATCTGATGTTCTAACGCTGCCACATCGGCGTTAGAGGGAGCGGGGTATTGCTGCAACAGAGCCTTATCGGTGCCTTCCACACCTAGATTAAACAACAAGCGTTGTGCCTGAATTAGCAACTCACGCTCTTCTGTTAACTGATCTACCACTTTAGGCGGCAGTACATCACCCTCTACTTGTGCGATAAGCCAACCCAATTGGGATGAGAGTTCGTCTAACATACCATAATATATAATGTGTGGCGCACTCTTTGAAGTGCGCTCGCCCGTAGCAAGTTGGGTCGTGCCATTATCGCCTCGACGTGTATAGATTGACATAACGTATTTGGGGTTAGAGGATTAGGGGGGGTAAGGGTTAAGAAGTTAGTCTAATTGGAGATGTATCGTAGATTTATTTTAAAAAATATACTTTTTTACTCCTAACCTCTCCCCTCTAACCTAATAATAATTGATTACATAATTTTGTTTGTTCAGTTCGGGCCGTACCATTACAATGCCAAAGTCGGCCAAATTAAATGTCACGACGGCACGAGGGTGAGCGATCACATTGCGCCATACCTCGCGATTGCGCCCTATGGTGTGTGTCACTACCAAGGTGCCTCCTGTAGGCAAATTGGCAAGTATCGCCTCGGCCTGCCGAGCCTTCATAGCACTGAGCAGTACAAAGTCAGCTTGCGATAGTTCGTCGTCCTCCACTATCCGCGCATGACGGCATCCTTCACTGAGGCAGCGTGCCGCCCAGGAGTCAATCCGATAGCCTACAAGCCCTATCACTTGAGGCTGTGCAAAGTTGGCCAATCGGAAAAGCAATCTGCCATCCTTCAGTCGCACCCCATGTGGGCGGAGCTTTTTATACATCGCTTTCAACTCGGGATAGGCATAATACGTACCTTGCTCATAGACTACACCTGTGACGAAGCTGAAAGCAAAAGGGGAATGTATGCCATACCCTCGACGATGACGAAAGCGCAAGAGCCAACGTAGGGGACGAACTATGGAGGATTTATTCATTACTTCTTGACTATGTTTATTTATAACTTGCCCTTAACTCGTTAACAAAAGAACGTCAACAAAATTAACACTCTCTTTTGGTATAAATAGCTTAATATTAAGTCTATTCGTCAGATTTAGGCTTTTTTTAGCTTAAAAGTTTGTATGCACAAGATAAACTATATACTTTTGCGCGTGTGTTTTTCATTACATTATGATTGAAGGTGGGTTTGAAGGAGTCCAGAGGGGCTTAATTAATATACTCATTATTAATAGTAACACCTTATGGACGTCAAATCTTTGACATTTATCTTTTGCTGTGAAGTAATTGCAATCATAATAAAGTGCGCCTGTGCAACAGTGTGTGTTGCACAGGTTTTTTTTGTGGTTAGGGGAAAGGCTACCCTATTAATTTCGTGGCAAATGCTCCAACACTTGTTGTTTGAGGAAGGAGCGGTCGAGGTGGGTGTATATCTGCGTCGTATCAATACACTCGTGTCCCAACATAGCTTGAATGGCACGTAAGTTGGCACCGCCTTCGAGTAGGTGGGTGGCAAACGTGTGGCGAAGCGTGTGAGGCGAAATGGTGCGTGTAATGCCTGCACGATTGGCCAAGACTTGCAGCACGTGGAATACGGTGATGCGCGAGAGGTGTTGGCGGCGGCGATGACTCAAAAATACGTAGTCCTCCTCACCAGGTTTGGGCTCAATGCTCTCTCTATCAGAGAGCCATATCTTGAGTTCCGTTACTGCACGGGGCGAGATAGGCACTAATCGCTGCTTCCTGCCCTTACCCATTACTTGTAAGAAACCGTCGTCTAAGAAAACGTTCGTCAACTGCAACGAACAGAGTTCGCTCACGCGCAAACCGCAACTATAAAGCACTTCAACAATAGCACGGTCGCGCAACGCCTCGTCTTGACTCCTATCCACCGCGTCCTCAAGAGCATCAACCTCTTCTACGGTCAAGACCGTAGGAAGATGTTCACCTCGTTGGGGCATTTCGAGCAGTTCGGTAGGATCGTCGGTGATATAGCCGTCCTCTAATAGATAATGAAAGAACGAACGCACACCACTCAGTATGCGCGACATTGTAGTGGCGGTCAGCCCGATGTCGTAGAGTGAAGCGGCAAAGTGGTGCAAATCGTCTAACTTCACGTCACGCGCTTCAAGTCCTTCGTCCTCCATAAAATTGAAGAATTTCAGTACATCTCCTACATAAGCCTCAGCCGTATTGGGCGAAAAGCCCTTTTCGAGCAGTAGGTAATTATTATATTTGTCAATAATCGAAGTCATAAGTGTACGTCCATATACATGAAAATTACTAACTTTGCACCAATCTTTTCGTTAAGCCAAATGAGCAAAAGAAAGCTTGCTTTCATTTTGCCATGGCGAGAAAAGGTGCGCGAAAGCGAACTATTTTTTGAAGCAAGTAGCACAAAAAGTGCTGCAAAGTTACCGCTTCTTTTATTATAACACAAAAAACAATGAAGCTCTTAATTATCAACGGCCCCAATCTCAATCTTTTGGGCCAACGCGAGCCTGGCATCTACGGTCACGGCACCATGGAAGAATGCATGACTGCCTTGCGCCAACGTTACCCCGACCACGAGCTCGAATACTATCAAAGCAACGTCGAGGGCTTCTTAATAGACCGCTTGCAACAAGCCAATGCTGAAGGCATCGAAGGCGCCGTACTCAACGCGGGGGCTTATACCCACACAAGCATTGCCTTGCATGACTGCATTCGTTCTCTCCACTTCCCTGTGATTGAGGTACATATCAGCAATGTTCACCAACGCGAGGAGTTTCGTCACCACTCTATGATATCAGCCGCTTGTCGCGGTGTCATCTGTGGCTTCGGACTCGACTCTTACCGACTTGGGGTGGAAGCGCTGCTGAACAATGTGCAGATGCATAGTTAATGTGCAAATGTGAGAATGTGAGAATGTGCAAATGTGCAAATGTGCAAATGGTCGCCATTTGTTACTAAGATATACAAACTTACTCGTTAACTTGTAAACTCGTTAACTTGTAAACTCGTTAACTTGTCAACTAAAAGAAAAATAAAACAGACTCAACTATACAATGTACAAGAAAACCAAAATTGTAGCAACCATATCGGATATGCGTTGCGATGTAGGCCTTATACAGCGCCTTTATGATGCCGGCATGAACGTAGTTAGACTTAACACTGCTCACCAAGACGCTGTTGGCATGAAGCGCGTTATTGACAACGTGCGCGAAGTGTCAAGCCACCTTGCCATACTTGTCGACACAAAAGGCCCAGAAGTTCGTACTACCAAGACCGAACAACCCATTGAATATCATAAGGGCGATATCGTAACCATAGTAGGACGTCCTGAGCAGCAAACGACTCGCGATGTCATTGCCGTTAGCTACCCAGGCTTTGTGGCCGACGTTAACGAGGGCGCACAAATTCTTATCGACGATGGTGATCTTGGCATTCGCGTTGACCATAAAGAGGCCGACCAACTCATCTGCCACGTTGAGAATGATGCTACGTTGGGGTCGCGCAAGAGCGTCAATGTGCCAGGCGTGCGCATCAACCTACCCGCACTGACCGAGAAGGACAAACGCAACATTGAGTTTGCTATCAACTACGACGTAGCCTTTATTGCTCACTCATTTGTACGTTCTAAGGAGGACGTTTACGAAATTCGCCGCATACTCGATGCACACGATAGCGACATTCGCATCATTGCTAAGATTGAAAACCAAGAGGGCGTTGACAACATCGACGAAATACTCGAAGCTGCTGACGGCATTATGGTAGCTCGCGGCGACCTCGGTATCGAAGTGCCTCAAGAATTTATTCCTGGCATTCAGCGTCGCTTGGTCGACAAGGCCATTCGCGCTCACAAACCCGTAATCGTAGCCACCCAGATGCTGCAAAGCATGATTCACAACCCACGTCCTACACGTACCGAGGTGACCGACATTGCCAATGCCGTTTACTCACGCGCTGATGCCCTCATGCTCTCAGGCGAGACGGCTTATGGTGATTATCCCGTTGAGGCCGTAAAGACTATGGCCACCGTAGCATGGCAAGCTGAGAGGGATACGTTTAAGGAGTTTGGCGACGTTGATATTCCCCTCTCTGCCACACCTGACGTAACGGAGTTCTTCTCTAAAGAAGCAGTGATGGCTACGAAGCGCATGAAGCTCCGCGCTATCATTATGGACTCTTATACAGGTCGCACCGCACGCTACGTAAGTTCTTTCCGTGGCGAGAGTACCATTCTTGCGATTTGCTACAAGGCGAAGACGGTACGCCACTTAGCATTACAATATGGCGTTTACGCTATCTACATGCCGATGAAGAGCTATGGCCACGAGTTCTTGCTCGCAGCCTTACGCAAACTTCTCTCTGACAACATGCTCCACATGGAGGACCGCATCTGCTACCTCGGTTCACAACGCAAGGAACAGAGCACCTCGTTCATGGAAATGAACATCGTTAAGAACCTCTTCCAAAGCGAAGGGGAGGAGGCTATACCGAATTAATGTGCAAATGCGTAGTTAATGTGCAAATGTGAGAATGTGCAAATGTGCAAATGGTCGCCTTTACTTGCTGAGTTATAGAATATGAACAATTTATATAATTCATAAACTCAGCAAGTAAAGGCGACCATTTGCACATTTGCACATTCTCACATTTGCACATTAACTATGCATTTGCACATTAACTAAGCATTTGCACATTAACTATACGACCCTAATCAGGCTCAATCCGTCGCGTTCGGGCAGAATGAGTTGTTCTACGCGAGGGTCGGCAGCCACGTGGGCATTGAAGGCGCGAATGGCACGCGTTTGTGCGTCGTGGTCGTAAGCAGCGTCGGTTACGTGGCCGTCCCACAACGTATTGTCAGCCATAAGAAGTGTACCACTGTGCGTGAAAGGCATCAAGAGTTCGTAATACTCCGTATACTCCCGCTTGTTAGCATCAATAAAAGCTGCGTCAATCGACAAATTCATCGGGGGCAAGAGTTCAAACACATTGCCCACCACCATGTCCACCTTAGCCGCATACGGAGCCCCCTCCAGCCAAGGCCGCGTAAAGCACTCCTGTTCGTCGTTAATCTCAAACGTCACAATACGACTCCCCTCGTCCATGCCCGAAGCCATGGCCAAAGCTGAGTAGCCCGAATAAGTGCCTATCTCTACGACCGTCTTCGGACGCAACATTTGCATCAACATCTTTAGCAACTGTCCCTGCACATGCCCCGAAGCCATGCGCGGACGCAATAGGTGTAAGTTCGTTGCCCGATACAAACGTTTCAAGTAAGCATCAGGCTCCGTACAACAAAGTTCTAAATAGCGCCCAAGGTCCATGCCTCCAGGCTCCAAGAGGTTTTCTTTATTCATATACGTGCAAAGGTACACAGAAAATAACAAATGTAAACTGCAACTGGGGAGGAGGAGGGTTTACAGTTTATACATTTGTCGTAAAAAATACCCACACGATGCGTTACCGAGCCGAAAAACTTTCTAACTTTGTTTTGACTTTTAAGAGGTTATGAAGTTAGATGATTAGATGGTAAAAAAGCCTTTTCGTTAAGCCAAATGAGCAAAAGAAAGTTTGCTTTCATTTTGCCATGGCGAGAAAAGGTGTGCGAAAGCAAACCTTTATTCTTACAACCTACAACGAATAACTTTTACCCTACCCTCATTAAACTCATTAAACTCATTAAACTCATTAAACCCATTAAACTTATTAAACTCATTAAACCCATATTCCTCCCCATGACACGAAAACTACTCGCCCTTACTCTTACGGCCATAACCTCTCTTACGGCCGCAGCTCAGCAGCAAGTGGCTATCTTCTCTATCAACGACTTTCATGGTGCCTTTGTACGCAACGACCACAAAGGCATCGTTGGTGCTCCCTCCGTATTGCAAACGCTCGACTCACTCAAGCAGGTCTACCCTTGCAACATCACCGTTTCGGCAGGCGACAACTTTGGCGGTAGCTACTTCTATAATGTAACACACGGCGCCTTACTGCCCGTCTTCTTCAACGCAGCGGGCATTCGCCTCTCTGCCGTAGGTAATCACGAATTTGATGACGGCCAACGCTCCTTGGCCGACAAGTGGAACGGCCTCAGCACACGCCCCGAAGGGTGGGACATTGACTATGTATGTGCCAACGTGCGTAGCACACAGACCAAAGCCATTCCCAACTTTGCCCAACCCGTGGCCTCCGTGCCTATTACACTGCCCGATGGCCGCCCCTTCCGCGTGGCCTTTGTCGGACTCATCGCTTCTTCTACGCCTCAACAGGCCAGTGTGCGCAAACTCGCGGGGCTGACCTTCGATGGTCGCTACGAAGCCGTGCTCGACTCGGTGATGAAACTGCCTGAAGGCAATTTGGTAAAAGACGCTAACCTACGTTTGTTGCTCACCCACGTGGGTAGTAACATGAATGATGAAGGACAACCCATTTGGGATGATAAGGACGCGGCTCACTTACAACAGATTAACTCGCCCTTGTGGCACGGCATACTCTCGTCGCACAGTCACAAACGCGTATGTGGCACCATTAACGATGCACACTACCCAATAGTACAAGGCCGTTGGCATGGCGACTATATCAGTATGTTGCTCTGCACGATTGATAATAAGACATTGCAAGTGACCAAGGTGGAGCCGCGCACCATTGCCGTTACGCCGAAGGATACGCTTGAACCCGCTGCCGCTCGTCTGCAAGCACAAGTAGACTCGCTGTTACTTCACACCACCACACCAGGTGGCACACCCATTGGCACACGCCTCACCACCGCCATACGCGACCTGTCCCACGACCGCGACCACAAATATTGCCAAACCGTTGTGGGTGAACTCGTATGTAAATCCTACGCTGAGGCTTTTCGCCATGCTGCGGACCTGAGTGACGACACACCCATTATCGGTTGCAGCCACTTTGGCAGCATACGTTCGGGATTTACGAAAGGGCCTATTAGTGTGCTCGACGTGGGTGAGGTGCTTCCTTTCTCTAATGCACTGAAGGTATACCAAGTAAAGGGCAGTTTGCTTATTGAGTTAGTAAACTTTGGTTTTCATAACTTGCGTTATGGTTGGTTACAAACGGGCAACTTAAAGATAGAGCGCAATGGTAACCAAATAAAGTCGCTCACCTACGTTTCGCCTCAAGGCAAAGAGGTGCCCATTGTACCCAATAAGAAGTATTACCTCGTAGCCGATGAGTTTATCACTACTGGTGGCGACGGCTACTCCCCCTCTTTCTTCCCTGCCAAGCAAGAAGTTAAGCAGGAGGGAATGCCCTCTACGACCGATGCCTTTGTACAATACCTCAAGGCACAAAAGTTCATTGGTATTCAGTTCAACAAGCCTAAGACTTTGTAAGGATTAGGAGATGAGTTGGGAAGTTAGGGAGAATAAAATGTGTAACTCATTCTACTTAAGACTAACTTCTTTAATCCCCTAACTTCCTAACCTACCCCCTTCTAACCCTTTCCACCCCCTAACCCATTCCAACATGGCACTATTCTCCCTCCCCCCAGGTTCGCCCCAAAGCGACCTCGACCTCTCGCTCTTCTTAGGCGGAGGCCATCCCGATACAGCACTCATGCACCGCACCCTTGCCCCCGAGTGGGCACGCCAAAGCGGCATACAACTCACATGGCCACACGCTGACACCGATTGGGCTTATATGTTGCCCGAGGTAACGGAATGTTACTTGCGTCTGGCTTTCGAGATTGCTACGCGTCAGCCTTTGCTCATCGTAGCACCCAATGTGGAACAAGTGAAAGCACTCATCGACGAACGTTTGCCCCAACGCGCTACTGACAACATCCGTTACTTCAGCTGTCCTACAAACGACACATGGGCACGCGACCACGGCTTCCTCACCGTAATGAGTAGCACAGGGCCTGAACTGCTCGACTTTCGCTTCAATGGTTGGGGCGGCAAGTTTGAGGCTACGCTCGACAATGCGATTAACCAACGTTTGGTCGCCAGTGAACACCCCGTATTAAAAGGTAAATACGTTGACTGCCTTGACTTCGAACTCGAAGGAGGCAGCATCGAAGTGGACGGTCAAGGCACTCTGCTCACCACCTCTGAGTGTTTACTCAATCCCAACCGCAATGCCCAACTTGACAAGGCGCACAAAGAGGCTTTGCTCAAAGAGCGTTTGGGCGTCGACCGCATTCTATGGCTCGACCACGGCTACTTAGCTGGCGACGACACCGACTCTCACATCGACACCTTGGCACGCCTTTGTCCGAACAACACAATCGTATACGTGCGTTGTACGAACTCCACCGACGAGCACTACGCAGCCCTTCAAGCTATGGAGCAACAACTACTGACGTTTACGACCATCGAAGGAAAGCCTTATCGTCTCATCGCACTGCCCATGGCTGATGCCATATACGATGCTGAAAATGGTGAACGCCTCCCCGCCACCTACGCCAACTATCTTATTATGAACGAGGCTGTACTCTACCCCACCTATGCTCAGCCCGAGAATGATCAAAAGGCTGCTGCCGCCCTACGCCAAGCCTTCCCCGATCGCGACATCATAGGCGTTGACTGTCGTGCCCTTATTCGCCAACACGGCTCCCTTCATTGCGTCACGATGCAATATCCTTGGGGGGTATTCTAAATATAACATATATAAACTGCAATTTATCGGCCTAATTGGAGGGCGGGCGTCCTAACCTGGGGGCGACGCGTCCCCGCGTCGGCATTGCCAACTTGGGGTTCGATACCCC